>Ga0213865_10000303_pt1 | contig 33224 bp, 30 predicted proteins | sample PICome_6_FD_160100 | JGI IMG/M metagenome (GOLD analysis project Ga0213865, IMG submission 160100) | Coastal seawater microbial communities near Pivers Island, North Carolina, United States - PICO282 | ecosystem: Environmental > Aquatic > Marine > Coastal | place: USA: North Carolina...
TGATGTTGTTAAGCCGGATTTAACGCATATTAAAGAGACACTCGAATGGGAACCATCTACACTGATCGAAAATGGAATAGAAAAAACTGTAGAGTGGTATCTTGAAAATTTAGATTTGCTAAAATCATTAACTTATATAAAGAAATAATATGAAAAAAATTATAATCACAGGCGGTGCTGGATTTATTGGCTCGCATTTAATAGAAAAATTACTCAATAAAGATATTGTTGAAATCCTTGTAATAGATGACCTATCAACAGGAAAAAGTGCTAATCTCGTAAAATTTGAAGACACAGGAAAAGTTAAATTTATAAATAAAAAAGTTGAAGATATTGTTGATTTAAGTCAAACTTTTGAAGGATATGATTTTTGCTATCATCTTGCTGCAGGAGTAGGTGTTCAGTACCTTATGGAAAATCTGAGTAAATCTTTACTCACGAATATAATGGCAACACATGAAGTGTTTGAGGCCTGTAAAAATAACAATATACCTGTACTTGTAACCTCCACTTCTGAGGTCTATGGTGTTTCGGAGGATAAAGAGTGGACAGAAGAATCGAGAAGCTTAATAGGTCCAACTACTAAGTTGCGTTGGTCTTACGCAGCTTCTAAGATGATTGATGAATTTTTAGCTCTTTCAGAGTATGAAGAAGGAACCCTTAATCCTATCATTGTAAGGTTATTTAATATAATCGGACCAAATCAACTTTCTGAATTTGGCATGGTTGTTCCAAAGTTTATTGATGCTGCACTAAAAAACGACCCTATAGTTATTCATGGTGATGGAAGCCAGTCGAGATCATTTACTTGGGTAGACGATGTAACAGAGTATTTTATAAAACTTGCAGAAATGAAAGCATATGGAGAAATCTACAATATTGGCCAAACTCAAGAAATTACAATTAAAGATCTTGCAGAATTAATAATTAAGGAATGTGATTCTGTTTCAGTAATTGAGTATGTTGAGCACGATAAAGTTTTTGGTAATAAATTTGAAGACCCAACAAGAAGAACACCCAACATAGATAAAATTGTCAACTTTACCGGTATCTCGCCCTCAAAAGACATTAATTCTATGATTAAAGAGATAGTTGCTCATAAAAAAAAATAAGCTAATAAACTTTAATTTATGAACATTTTAATAACTGTAGGAATATTTCCTCCAGATATTGGGGGTCCCGCTAGTTTCGTTCCGAAAATTGCTAACCACCTGATAAATATGGATAATAAAGTAAAAATTATATGTTTAGCAGATGAAGAAAATCTATTGCTCGAAGATGATTTAGATGTCCTCAGAATTAAGAGATCTACATATTTACCTATACGTTGGTTTAAAACAATATCTTTAATAATTAAATACGGAAGGAAAAGTGACATTCTCTTCGTTAATGGCCTAGGTGTTGAAGCAGCAATTGCAAATTTGTATTTAAGAAAAAAAATTGTAAGAAAGATAGTTGGAGACCCTGTATGGGAAAGGTTTTATAATAAAAAAAGTACGTCTGAAACATTTGACGATTTTCAAAATCAAAAGCATAATTTAAATGTCAGAATTCAAAAATTAATAAGAAACTGGAGCATAAGCTCATCTGAAGTAGTTATAACACCATCAGATCATTTAAAAGAATTCATAAATAGAACAAACCCAAAAACTGAAGTGCTAAAAATAAATAATGGAGTTGAAATTTCAGAATTCAAAAGAAGTAAAACCCCTCTGCATGAATTTAATATATTAATAAATTCTAGGTTGGTAGTACAAAAAAATATACATATTGTAATTGAAGCGATGGGTTCTATTAAAAACCTTGATGTAAATCTCAAAATAATTGGTGAAGGTGGAGAGTTTGAAAGGTTAGAGGATTTAATTACCAATCTAAATATTCAAAATAAAGTGAAGATGATTGGGAAAGTTGAAAATAATTTAATCTCAGAATATTTAAAAACATCAAATCTTTTTATTCAAGCATCTGATTATGAAGGTCTACCTCATTCAATTTTAGAAGCTATTAATTACGAAGTTCCAATTTTAAGCACTGAAGTTGGTGGCTGTAAGGATTTACTAGATAATGGAGATAGAGGGTTCATAATTTCATCGCCACAAAACAAACAGCAAATAGCTGAAAAAATTGACTACATTTATGAAAATTACGATATAGCACTCACAAAAGCTGTTGCAGCAAAAAAATACATCCAAAATAAATATAATTTTTCCACTCAAGCAAAAATATATTCTGAAGTATTCGAGAAAATAATGAAAAAATAAATATGGAAAAACAAAATTTACTATTATTTAATATTTCTACTGATTCCAGGAACACATCACTAGGTTTTGCAATAAGTTGGATTAATAACTTCTCAAGTTTTTATGACAAGGTAGATATTGTGACTTTACATAAGGGTGATGTAACAAATCTTAATAAAAATATAAATGTCCATTGTGAAGAGTTTAATAACTTAAATAGAGTCATACGATTTATAAAAATAAGAAGAATAATTAAAGATTTGATACGCGAAAATAGTTACAAATTTTGCCTATCCCATATGTCATCAGCTTTAGTGTTAGTAGCGTTTACTATACCTAAATTTCGATCAACCCAAACTATCTTTTGGTATACACATAAGGGCCCAGAATCTATATTGAAAAAGATAGTGCTTAATGTTGCAACAAAGGTATCAAATAAGATAATTACTGCTTCTCAGAATTCTTTTCCAATTAAATCTGATAAGGTGACTCCTATTGGACACGCCATAGACTATGAGAGTTTTTATAAAAAACAAATATCAACTAAGTCAAAAAATTTCATAATTATTAGCCGTATTTCAAGGTCTAAAAATATTGAACTATCAATCCAGGGATTTTTAAAAAGTTGTTACGGGAAAACTAATGAACTTAGAATTATTGGTGGAGCCATTACAGAAGATGATATTCTTTATCAATCTATTTTAAAAGATAAATACAAAAACTATCCGAACATAAAGTTTTTAGGTACGATTCCCCATGCTGAGCTTAGTGAAAGTATCAAAGATATTGGTTTTCATATAAATAATACTTCGGAAGGATTCTATGATAAAAGTGTTTTGGAAACCATGGCTAGTGGAATAATTAATTTTTACACTAACTCGGACTATGATCGAAATATTCATCCGAAATATATTAAACATCTCAAATTTAACTCAACCGAATCAGACCTTAGCAAAAAAATTAATATAATTTCAAATTTTGATGATGATAATTTGTTAGATTTAATTAAATTCAGTCAAAAAAGAGTCTCAGAAGAATCTCTGTCAAATTTACATGAAAGAATACTTAAAGTTATTTAGACAACTCTTTTTTAATCCAATCGATTGTATGAGTCAAACCAGTCTCTAAATCGACTTTTGGCTCCCAATTTAATTTTTCTTTAGCTTTTGTTATATCTGGCTTTCTTTGTTTTGGGTCATCATTAGGCAAAGGTTGATAAATTATATTTGACTTTGAATCTGTAAGACTAAGAATTGTCTCTGCTAGTTCTTTTACGGTCATCTCATATGGATTGCCAATATTAAAAACTTCATAAAACTCTGAGTTCATCATTGCTAGTATCCCTGCCACGGTATCAGACACGTAAGAGAAACTTCTTGTTTGTGTACCGTCTCCATAAAGAGTTAGGTCTTCATTATTTAGTGCTTGTACTATTAAGTTTGTAACAACCCTTCCATCATTAAGCTGCATGTTTGGACCATAAGTATTAAAAATTCTGATAATTTTAGTCTTCAAATTATAAGTTCTTGCATAAGTAGCTGTTGCAGCTTCTGCAAATCTTTTAGCCTCGTCATACATACTTCTTTCTCCATTAGGATTTACATTTCCCCAATAATCTTCATTTTGAGGAGTAATTAAAGGATCTCCATAAACTTCAGAAGTAGAAGCAAGGAAATATTCTGCATTATGTTTTCTTGCTAAACCAAGTGTGTTTATTGTTCCAAGACTGCCAGCTTTCAGAGTATTTACTGGATTTTCTGTATAAGCGACAGGAGAAGCCGCACTCGCAAAATGTAATACATAATCAACTTTTTCTTCAATTTCTAAATGGTCCTGTACATCGTGTTGAACAAATCTAACATTTTTGTTATCTAATAAACTTTCAAGATTATTAAGACTTCCTGTAAGTAAATTATCAACAATGATTAATCTATTTTCATCATTTTTTAAAAGTTCTTTTGAAAGATTTGATCCTATAAATCCAGACCCTCCTGTCAATAAGATATTCATATTTTTACCATGGTGTATACAAAATAGATTGTGTTCTTGATATTACTGAATCTATTTTTTCCATTAGTACTTTCTTGACTGGATACATAAGTACAATCAGACTTTTCTCACTTATATCATCTAAATCATCTAATGAATTAAATGACTCTAGCTCAACCATTTCGTCATAAATTAAAGTTTGAATGTTTTTTTCCTCAAGCATTTGATAAATATCTAATGTTGGAGAATTTCTTAAATCATCTGTGTCTTCTTTAAATGCTGCTCCTACCATTACTATTGACGTTATGCTTTCTTTATCAAGAATCGTTACTAGTTTATCTACTGTCCATGTAGTTTGAAGATTATTTGATTCTATGATATTTGATATTAATGGAAGGGTTAGCTCTTCATCTTGATAGAAATTATTAACTTCTATTAAATCTTTGGGAAAACATGATCCACCCCATGCAGGTGATGGTCTAAAATAGTGCGATCCTATTCTTGAGTCAAGACCAACACCTTTTAGAACATCTTGTTGATTTCCTCCAGAGTAGTCAATTAATCTTGCAGCTTCATTAACAAACGAAAGCCTTAATGGTAAATATGTGTTTGCTAGATACTTTATTAACTGAGAGCTTATGGGATCAGTCTCTATAAGCTCCGCGTCAAAACTCTTGTAAAGTTCTTTTAATACAGATAGTTTTTTTGGGTCATTTCCACCAACTACAATTCGATCAGGCTTGAAAAAATCTTCGATAGCAGTGCCCTCTCTTAAAAATTCAGGATTAAACGTTATTTCATTTTTATCCATTCCTACTTTATTGCAAACTTTTTCAATTTCATATGGTGGAATCGTTGATTTTACTGTAACTACAATATTTGAATTATCTAAGTTATTAATTTCAGTAATAGCTGACTCAAGAAATCTCGTATCTACTGAGTTTGTATCTAAATTATTTGGAGTTTGAACACAAATAAAAGCTACATCCACCATATCCCAGTTGATATCTTTATACGTTGATGAAAATGACATACGCGAGAAAGTTTCTCCATCTTGAAAGTGCTCTTCAAGACCTGGTTCATAAAATGGGACTTTTTTACTCTTTAGTTTTGTTATTTTATTTTCATCTAAATCTACAAAACTTACAGTATTACCGAGGCTAGCAAAACCTACACCTGTTACTAAACCTACATACCCTGTACCTATGACTACTAAATTCATATTATGCAATGTTAACAAATTTAGCACTTAAAATGGTGGTAATGATAACTTATTTATCTCATTGGGATTGGATTCTGTATAAATCTAGAAAAGAATTAGTAACTTATTTAAACTCATATGATATTCACGCAATGTGTCCAGATGGAGACTATCTTTTAAACCTAAAGAAAGTTTATAAGTCCACTACTACTTGGGAGGTAAATAGAGAAAAATTACTAGACTTTAATGCAATACTTACTCTTAGAAAGCATATAAAGAATGTTGAAACTAATTATCACTGTTTCACCTTGAAGACTGGACTATTATTTGCTGTTGCAAAAATAGGGATTAGTACAAAAAGAAAAGCTATTTTATCGATCACAGGTCTAGGATTTATGTTCACAGATAATAAAAAAGCAAAATTATTGAGATTTTTAATCAAGCCATTTATAAAAAATCTTATGAATAGTGCTTTTGATGTAATAATTTTTCAAAATCATTCAGATAAAGAAATATTTATTAACTTCTCGAAATTTTCAAACAAAATAGAGATCATACCAAGTTCAGGAATAGAGACTAGTAAGTTTATTATTCGAAAAAACAAGAAAAAGGATTTAGAACCAATAAAAGTAATCCTCGTTTCAAGACTGTTGTATGACAAAGGTATTCTTGATTACCTAGAGTTAGTTGAAACGTCTAAGAACATAAATTATGAGTTTTATCTCGCTGGAGAACGTGATCATGGAAATCCTCAAAATATAACGGATGAAGACATGGATAGAATATTAGGGAATGAAAATCTTAAATTTTTAGGTAAATTAGATGTTGAAACAGAATTATCAAATTTTGATATATCAATAATTATGTCTTCCCATGAAGGCTTCTCTAGAATTCTTTTGGAATCTTTGTATGTTGGGCTTTATTGCTTAGCATATAGAATTCAAGGTACCGAAGTGATGGAAAATTTTAAAAACCTAGAACTTATTCCGTTGAATAAAATAAATGAATTCAAAAAATACATAGAGAACTTCACTGGAGACATAGATAATTCTCATAACATGCAATTAGTTGAAAAGAAATATACTTCAAAGATTGTTGCATTCCAATTTGAAAAAATTTATAAAGAACTGGATGTACTTAATTGAGTTTCTTTCAACTTCCTATTTTATATGCAGCCACTTTGGCTTTTATTATTTCAATTTTCTTAAACAGAGTTTTAATAGGTTTTTCAAGAAATTATAAGAAAAAAAATAATAGAAATGAAAAAAGATTGTCTAATAAAAACATCCCTCCATATGGTGGAGTCGCAACCTCATTTGCTTTCTTTATAGCTACTATTTTTTTGGGTAGAGCTGAGCCAGCTTTTATAACAATAGGTATCTGTGCTTTGATAATTTCAATTATTGGAATAATTGATGATAAATATAATCTTGAGTGGAAAGCAAAATTAATATTTCAGATTTTAATTATTCTTTATCCACTAATTGCGCTTGATATTTTTATAAACATTGAAGCTTTTTTAAATCTAAATATACAAAATTTTTTGAATATTGTGATTTCACTTATTTGGGTTCTTGTAATAACTAACTCAATAAACTTTATTGATAATATGGATGGTTTAACAGTGTTTGTGTCAGGTAGTATCTGCTTGCAAATCGCTCTGCTAGCCAATTATTCGGATATTTACAAAGTTACAGATATTTCATTGTTACTTTTAGCTACTCTTTTTGGTTTTCTAATCTTCAATTACCCCCCTGCAAGAATATATTTTGGTGATTCAGGAACACTTTTTGTTGGATATGTACTTGGGTTTATAAGTATTATTTTTGATTGGAGTCCTCTTGGTGACAATATACTAATTTCTCCTCTAAGTCCTGTACTCTTTATCTTTGTAGTGCCTATATTAGATTTTATTGTTGTAACTACTCATAGAATTAGAAATAGTATTTCTCCAACTCAAGGAGGGACAGACCACATTTCTCATAGATTACTGAATACTGGCTACTCTGAAAAAAAAGTACTACTTGAATTTTTAATTTTAAGTTTTATTTTTTATGGTCTATTAATTGGAACAATATCTTTTAGTGGGTTCTTAAGTTATCTCTTTGCGTCTTTGTATTTATTGTTTTTCATATTTAGTTTTTTAAGGTACATAAAGTTAGAACCCTTAAGTTAATTTTGATTCTAACTCAATAATTCTCTCTGGAGTCCCTGCGTCAATCCACCATCCACTTAATGTGACATTTTTGCACATACCTTCTTCAATATATAAATTATTTAAATCTGTAACTTCGTATTCTCCCCGAGCTGAAGGTTTTAATGTTTTAATTTTTTCCATTACTGTGTCGTCATAAATATATACACCTACAACTGCATTGTTTGATTTTGGATTAACTGGCTTTTCTTCAATTGAAACAACATTATTTTGGACATCTAACTCTGCAACACCGAATTCTTCAGGATTATTAACTTTGTATGAAAATATATAAGCACCCTTTTGTTTTACAACTTCATCCATATTTATGCTCTTAGTTGGGTCGATCTGAAAAAAATTATCACCAAGAATGAATAGTAGTGTATCTCCAGTGTCTATATATTCATCTGCACATAATAAAGCATGTGAAATACCTTTTTGCTCATGCTGAATCGTAAAATTGATATTTTTTTCTGGAAAATGTTGTTTTATGACGTCTTTAATCATTTTATCAAAAGATGGGTTAGTTATTATGATAAATTCACTCATGCCCCATGAGGAAAGTTGTTCAATTTGTCGGACTATCATAGGAGATCCATCAACTTCTAGTAAAATTTTAGTTGAATCATTACCTCTAAAACCTTGTAAGCGTGTACCAAGACCGCCCGCTGCAATAACTGTTTTAATTTTATTCATAAAATTTATTATATAGTTATACTTGGTTTTTGGTTTAACATGAAACTTTTAAATAAATACACGTATCTGTTTATAGGAATTTTAGCTTTAGTTTTAATAGCTGTTTTTACAATTATCCCAAGGTTTCAAACACAAGAATTTGACCCGGATAGAGTTGTAGAAATATCTGAAGGTGTCACTACTACTACAGCGACACAAAGTCCTGAAAATAATAATCAAACAAATCAAACGCCACCAACAACTTCTGAGATTTCAGAAATTGAAAAAACTGAAATTGAGAAACTTCTCCTTAACAATAAAGCAGAATTCAAAATTGATAACTATAAAACCTACCTACTCATAGGTAGTGATGAGAGAGATGAAAATTCTTCAGCATCTCGGGGTTTTGTTGACGGGCAGAGGGCAGATGTAATAATTATTGGTTTGATTAATAACAGCTCAAATGACCATCACTTACTATCAATTCCAAGAGACACTTTAATTATAAATTCTTGTACTAAAGATCTAGAAAGAATAAATGGATCTTATTCTAAAAATGATTGCGGAAATAAGGCAGAAAATCTTGCTGCTGCTGTAACTGGGATAACGGGTATAAAAGTAGACCATTTTGCGAGTTTTAATTTTGAAGGATTTGAAAATATTATAGATTCATTTGAAGGTATAGAAATATGTGTAGATGAAACACAAAGAGAAGGTTACTCTTTTGAACTACAAAAAGGCTGTCAAATTGTTAACGGCTCAACAGCATTAAATTGGGTAGTTTCTCGAAACACCGAAATTTTAATTGGAGAGAAAATACTTGATGAAAATGGTGAGGATGCGTCTGAGTGGGTGAAAATGAGTGGAGTTAGTGATTTGTCAAGAAATGAACGTCAACAATATGTAATACTGCAACTCCTGAGAAGACTAAATGATTTTACATCACTTGCAGATCTAAATAATTTTGTAAATGCACTAGAAGACTCTTTTGTAGTAGATGAAAATCTTACACTTAATTCTGCAATTAACACCCTTTGGAACCTTAGAGGGACTAATTTTGATAATATAAATAAACTATCAATACCTACTTCCCCATATGAACTACAAGATGGAAGACAAGTTTTGATTGTATCTCAAAATTTCACTGAATATGCTAAGGAAGTTGGAATATTAGACTCTTAATCTTTAAGTACCTTACTCATTAAATAAGCTGGGATAATCCAAAAATAAATAGCTACATCTGGAGAATATACCAAATCATTAGTCAAATTTTGGGTTAAGAATGCAAACAAGATAGAGAGCTCTAGTTGATTCCTGTGACCTAAATTTTTGTAAATGATAAGAATCAATGAACTAATAATTACCAATACAGGTAGTAATCCATATTCGACAGCCATAGTTAGGAATCCGTTATGGGAGGTTGTTATCTCGTCATACTGAGAAAGAGAGAAGTCAGAGATTATGGAGCTAAATTGACCATTTTCTGATATTAACCTACCAGATCTTAAACTTTGTCCTCCAAGAAAATTTGAGTATCCGTTAGCAACATCTTCAATCCAGAAGAAGTACATTCGTCCATCAATGATTGACCACTTCCAAGATTGATTGTTTATCAAATCTGAATTTTTAATGATTGAGCTCTGGCTAAAAAGCGTCTCATTCCCTCTAGGAATATTGTTAAGCTTAACTTGCAAAATTACCTCAAAATCTTTTTTTGAAATGTTGTTCTGATTAGGTATTGCTATCCAATAACTTCGTGGTCTTTTAAGTTTAACTCCATCCTCAGTAAAGATAATTTTTCCATCATTCCTGTTATCGTAAAAATCATTTGTTTGAGGAAGGAATATGAAATATTGTTGGTCTCTATTTGCTTCACTAAACTCATATTGTAAATTCTCATTATTTACATTGATTTGAACCTCTTTTACGAAACCATCTAAATATGAACCTCCAGGAGATTGCCCATCTCCCCAACCGCCTACTTCAAAGTAAGAATCATTTTCAATAAGATTGATTAAAAGTCCACTTGTATGCTGAGATCCAATTTTATTCCAATTATTTCCATCGGTTGAATGATAAAAAGATACAACCGATCTAGGTAAAACACCATCTCTATAGTCAAAAGTAAGTTTTAAAAAGCCTTTAGTTTCCTCCTCGATTTCAACTAGATTAGATTGTGGGTAAGAATTTTTAATAGTCTCAGAATATTTAATATTGAATCTATCTAATAACTCTTCATCACTTAGAGTCACTAAATATTCTTCATATACTTCCTTGATATAATTACCACCCCCAGTACCAATAAATACCTCTATATTACTTATTGCAAGATTGCTTAAAAAACTTCTATTTGATTGTTTTAAAAAAATTGATGGGAATGTATAAATTACAATTGCGGAGAGAAAAATAACAGATATTGTCAACATTTGTTTTGTTTTTTTGTTAAAACTATCGGTATAAAAAAGAAGTATTAATGATCCAATAAATAATGCGATGTAAGAACCTCGAGAATATGTTATGTAAAGATTAAAAATAGAGATTATTAGCAGAGTGGTATTAGATTTATCAGTTAAAAGTGCACCAATAAAATTTTTCGAATTTAAAACTTTATATATACAAAGCAACACATAAATTGCACATATTATCCCAATAACATTTGGGCCTCCTCCTTGAAACCCACCTAACCTTCCAGAATAAAAAGGATTCGAACTACCTGTATTGTTTAAAATCCAACCATCTATCGTGCCTGGTAGCTGAACCTGAAAAATTACAACTATGAAATTAGCAACCATTACTATAGATAAAGGTTCAAATATTTCAATTATTCCCTTTGAAGAAGTTTTAATACTATCTATGCATAAATAGCTAAGTAAAAAATAAAAATAAATTCTTATATTTGTCTGATTAAATATTTGAAAATTTTTTGTAAATATATTTGAATATAAAATAAATAAAATGAAAAAAGATATAAAAACTTTATCAAAAAATACTAATGAGAATTTAGATTTTTTCTTAAGAAGTAGCAATATAAAAATTATTACGATCGGGATGTCTTCAAAATTAATACCACCTAGATTTAAACCATAATTAGATGGAATTAGTAGGGAAATAGAGAGAAATAAACCAATAGTTTTGCTATTTATATTTTTAAGATTCATAAATCTTTTCAAGTGGGCCCGGCAGGACTCGAACCTGCGACCGACGGATTATGAGTCCGTTGCTCTAACCAACTGAGCTACAGGCCCTTATATTAGCCAATAACAGATTGAAGCTTGAGAGCTATTCCCATATCTCCCGCTATTTTAATTTTTCCTGTCATAAAAGCAGCTTGTGGACTGACTGATTTATCATACATACCTTTAAATGTGTCCATATCAGTTGTGATGGTGCATGCTGCCTCGGCATCTTCATCTGTAACTTCATTGCTTTCTGGATTCATGAATACAATTTGTGAATCTACAACCCATTTGATTGACCCTGGAAGGATACTTAAATCCTTACCTTCCGTATTTTGTTTAACAAAATCTAATGCTTCTGACATATTCCTCCTATTGTCTCTATATCAATTATATACGAGATATGAATTCTGTAGATAATTATTTGCTCCGAGGGTGGGACTTGAACCCACAACCAACGGATTAACAGTCCGCTGCTCTGCCAATTGAGCTACCTCGGATAGCAAATTAATAATAGTATGAATTAAAGGGTATTCTGAAAATTTTCAATTTTCTTTTTGAGGGTTTCTATTTCTGTAAATATGTTTATATCGTTGGATTCTTCAAGTTGAGCAATGAGTGTATCAATTTTAATTTCAAAAAAATGAATATAAAGCCTTGTGATTGCTTCATTTAGCTGATCACTAGTAAAAGAAATATTATTATATTTTTCAGAATTTTCGTTTTGTGAGTTTTTCTTCAGATTTTGAATCATTTTTAAAAATTCATCGTTGGAATAAACTAATTCACTGTATGTCTCTAAGTTTTCAAAATTATTTTTTACTAAGTTTGAAATAAATATCTCTTGGAAAGATTCCATATGATTATTACTGTTCTTCCTACTTTCAAAAATATTCTGTTCCTTTTCAATATTTTGTTTGTATTTAAGTTCCTTCATTAGTAAATCTTTTGGAGTATTTATTAGAATAGAAAGCTTCTCTATTGCAAAATCTTGATCTAGTGGACCAAGTGTTTTTATAAGTGTTTTAAATTCTGAAAAGACTTTTCTTTTATCTAAATCTTCATCTTTATTAATCAAAGTATTTATACAAAATTCTATAAGATCTATTTTGTCATTAAGCAATGAAGCAATATTGCCTTTTCCTTTTTCGTAAAATTCACCTATATCCTTGTACTCACTAGGCAGCACCAAGCAAGTTAGGTTTAAATCTCGAGAAGTTGATTTTTTTAAATCAAGAATCCTTAAAGTTGCACTCACTCCAGCTTTATCGTTATCAAAAGCTAATGTGATATTCGTGGAGTATTTTGACAATTGCTCAAGTTGCTGAATAGTTAATGCTGTTCCTGATGGAGAAGCTACATTGCTATAGCCAAGAAGATTAAATGCTAGAACATCAAAATATCCTTCGACAATAATTATTTCATTATTATTTTTAACACTTTTAAGAAAGTTATCCGTGAAAAATAATGTTCTATTTTTTTTATAGATTTGTGATTCAGCTGAATTCAAATATTTAGGACCATAGTCATTTAAAGCTCTTCCGCCATACGCAACAACTTCATTTCTAAAATTAGTAATAGGAAACATGATTCTATCTCTAAATAATAAATTTTGCTTTTCACTTAACAGTCCTAAAGATTTTAGGATTTGTTTATCTATCTGATTATCATTACAAAATTTATAGAAAACTTTTTCATCATTTTCGGCAAATCCTAACTTGAATTTTTGAATCTCATTTTCATTAATTTTTCTAGAATTTAGATATTGCTTTGGTTTTGTAGAATTTGTTTTATTTAAATTCTCAATAAAATAATCAGAAATAGTTTTCATAATCTTAATTAAGTTTTTTTGATCTGATTCAAATTTAGAATCTGTATATTTTAAGCTAAAGGCATATTTGTCAGCTACAATCTCAACTGATTCTTGAAACTCAACACTGTTAATAAGCTGGACGTATTTAAAAATGTCCCCACCCTCCTTGCATCCGAAACAATGAAATAAATTTTCTTCATCAGTAAAACTCATGCTCGCTGTCTTTTCACCATGAAAGGGACAAAGCGCCATACCTTTATTTCCTCGGATTTTTCCAGTTGTAGAACTCAAAACAAAGTCGCTAATTTTAGCTTTTAATTTTAATGATTCTATTGAGTCTTTAGCAATGCCCATGTCTATTTTTGAAAATACTCAACTAATTTTGATATTTGGATACGTTCTTGTTTCATAGTATCTCGATTTCGTATTGTTACACATCTATCATCTAAAGTTTCAAAATCAACAGTTATACAATTTGGAGTACCTATTTCATCCTGTCTTCTGTACCTCTTACCAATTGATTGAGTTACATCAATCTCAGTTCTATATTGAGACGAAAGAATAGTATCTATTTCGTTACAAATATTTATTAAATCATCTTTTTTACTGAGTGGTAAAATAGCAATCTGAATAGGAGCAATTTCAAAATTCATCTTGAACAAGGTTCTAATGTCTCCATTTTCAAGTTTTTCTTCCTCATATGTTGAAAGCAATACTGCAAAAAGAGTCCTTGTCAATCCTCCAGCAGGCTCTATTACAGAGGGTAAGTGCTTAGTATTATCTTTTGAATCAAAATAAGTCAAATCTTTACCACTCTTTTCCTGATGGGCTTTAAGATCATAATTCGCACGATCTGCAATGCCCTCAAGTTCACCCCACCCCCAAGGATAAAGATATTCAATATCAACTGTAGACTTAGCATAATGGGCAAGCTCATCTGGCTCATGAGGTCTAAGTCTTAAATATTCTTCCTTTAGTCCAAGATCTTTATACCAATTTAGCCGTTTGTTAGTCCAGTAATCCATCCATTCTTCTGAATCTTCTTCTTTACAAAAAAATTCAATTTCCATCTGCTCAAACTCTCTAGTTCTAAAGATAAATTGACCAGGAGTAATCTCATTTCTAAATGACTTTCCAATATTAGCTATTCCAAAAGGAAGCTTCGCTCTCATAGTTCTAAGTACATTTTCGAAGTTTACAAAAATTCCCTGAGCTGTTTCTGGTCTCAAAAAAACTTGTGAATTTTCATTTACAACAGGACCAATGTTCGTCTCAAACATTAAATTAAAGTTTTTAGGATCAGTCAATTCTTGCTGATCGCAACATACATTTTCAAAATTTGAATCACTTCTAAATCTAGAATTACAATTTTTACACTCGACCATAGGATCTGAAAATTCACTTAAATGGCCAGAAGCTTTCCATACATCAGTACTTTGAATGATTGCAGTGTCTACCGGATAAATTTTGACTTCAGAAGTTTTTAAAGCTTTCCACCAAAGTTGTGAAATATTATCTTTTAGTAATGCACCTAGTGGACCGTAGTCATATGAACTTCTTAGGCCTCCATAAATGGATGATGCGTTGAATACAAATCCCCTATTTTGGGCAATTTTTACAATCTTTTCAAATAAATCTTTATTAGGCTTTTCCATAAGTTCTCTTCCTTTTTGAAAACTCTACAACTGCTTTATTGAGGTCTTCTTCTCCAAATTCTGGCCATAGGGTATCAAAAAACATAAGCTCAGTGTAGCTAATTTGATACAGTAGAAAGTTACTTAACCTCTGTTCTCCTGCTGTTCTGATGAGGAGATCTGGATCTGGCATCTGAGGTATGTACAAATATTCCCTAAATTTATTTGTTATGTAGTCAATATCAATATCATTATTTTTATCTTTAATAAAGTTTTTTATTCCATTGTGGATTTCATTGTATGAACCGTAGTTAAAAGCAAATACCAAATTTAATTTGTTATTTGAAGAGGTCATTTCTGTAGTCTCAGACATTAAAAATTTATTTTCTTCTGGAATTTTGTTATCATTTAAATCTCCTAGAAAGTGAAAACGAACACCAAGTTTATTAAATTCCTCTCTTCTCCTTATAAGAATATCCCTATTAAAAAACATTAAAAACTCAACTTCATCTGAGCTTCTTAACCAATTTTCAGTAGAAAAAGCATAAACAGTAAGCCATTTTAAATTGTTTTTTAGAGCCCAGTGAATAGTTTTTGAGAGAGACTCTTCACCAGCGGCATGGCCAGCGGTTCTTTCTAAACCTTTATTTTCAGCCCAACGCCCATTACCATCCATGATGATTGCAATGTGTTTAAGCTTGTCATCCTCTAGATTCATTCCACACCTTATCTAATATTTCATTTTCTTTTTCACGTAATTTTTTTTCATCGATATGTGAATAACCAACTAAATGCAAAAGACCATGAACTAATACTAACTGTAATTCATCGATTAAATGTTTACTGTAATGCACAGCATTTTTTTTAAGTACAGGTCTACAAAAAAACATGTCTCCGAGAGATTCTTCATTCTCTGGATTCAACTTACTAATTGCATCAAAGCTTTCAAACAAAGGGAATGACAAAACGTCTGTAGGTCCAGATTTATTGAAATGCTTGGAGTTGAGTTCTGATATTTTATCACTTGTAACAGAATTTAATGTGAAATAAAAGTGCTCTGAAATGTTAAAGTGTTGATTAAAAACATTAACAGCATGTGAGATACTGACTTTTTCATCAGCATAAAAATAACCATTGCAAACGACTTGCAAACTATTCTTCTTCTGATATTTCTGGATACATAACCCTTTGGTGATAGAGTCCTTCTAGACTTTTTTGAAACGATTGCTTAATTTTATCAATATCAGAAAAAGTAATTGGAGCATTATCAAGTTGACCATCTGATATTTTTTCTGCAAATATTTCTTCAATAACGTTTTTGATTTTCTCTTCATCTGCATCTTCATTTAAAAATCTCGCCCTGCATGCCCCTTCAAGTGCATCTGCAAACATAAGTATTACTGTTTCTTTAGAGGTTGGTTTTCTTCCTAGATGTCTAAATTCACTTTTTTCTACTTCTGGGTTGGTTGCTTTTTCTTTTTCATAAAAGAATCTCATAACTGAATCACCGTGGTGTTCCAAAATTCCGTTATAAACTATTTCAGGAATTTTAAATTTTTTGGCTAGTTTTAAACCATCAGTAACATGTGCTCGTATTATTTGAGAAGAATCATATGTAGATAAATTATCATGAGGATTAGAAGATCCAAATTGATTCTCAATAAACATTGTTGGGTTTTCTGTTTTACCTAGATCGTGAAAATAAGCCATAGCTCTTGCGAGCTGTGAGTTTGCACCTATAACATTTGATGCTCTATCTGCTAAGGTTCCAACAACTAATGAATGGTTAAATGTGCCTAATGCTTTGTCTTCCAAATATCTCAATCCAGGATGATTTCGGTCAGCGAGTTCTGAAAGTCTAAAGTTTGTAGTAATTTTAAAAATAGCTTCAATGTAAGTTATTAGTGAGAATGCTGCTAGATTGGCTACCAGCCCTCCAATTAAACCAGTAACTAGAACCTCAAATAAACTAAAGTCTTCTCTGAGGAAGAAGTATATTCCAAAGGATATTATTGGCTGTGTTATTGAGATGTAAATTATTCTTTCTCTCAAAAGCCTTCTGTCAATCTTTTCAGAGATAAAAACTGATGGAAGAATAGAGAGTATCCCGCCAAGTGCAAATAGCCCAATATTCCCTCCTCCGGCTAGTGCTAGTAAAGCACTTGATAGGGATAGGACAAGACTAGCTCTTAAATTCAAAAGAGTTGCTGACACTACTCCTACGAAGGATATTGGTACACCATACTTAAGGTAATCTAGTTCTAATGTTTGTGAAAAATAAGAAGTTCCTCTGAGAAATACTGAAGCAACCAAAATAAGAGTTAACAATAGCAAAAATTCTTTGTCATTATTCCATACAGAATCGTTAAATCTCCAAAATAAAAAATAGATTAATAAAAATATTGAAAAAATGATTGGAAGTGCAGCAGTCTGAATAGTCCTTGACTCACCAGATAAATAACCAAAATTATCTAGTGCTTGATATTGGATTTGATTTACTTCTGTTCCCTGTTGGATAATTAAATCGTTTTCAAAAAATTTTACTATGACAGGACTTATTGAATCTGCAATCTTCTGCTTCTGTTCATCCCATAAATCTTCTTCAAGTTTTTGATTTGAGACAAGATTTTCTGCAATAATTTCTGACACAGTTGACCTTAATCTATTTTCAGGAATTAATAAAAATAAGTCACTTGTTAGGTCTAAGTATGGAGGGTTTGAAACTAAACTTTGTCTCAATCCATTGAGATTTTCATTATTAATTCCTTTATTCAGTATTTCATTAGCCTGACTCTTAGCTTCTAACTCAATTTGTGCAAGATAATTCGTTTTATTTTGTGTATCGTAATTTGAAATCTCAACTAAAACTTCGATTGTTGATGTCGAAATAGTTGAAAATAAGAGTGATTCAGTAATCTTTTCAATTTGCTCTATTTTTGAAAGAGAAGTTGTTACTACTTCTGGTTCTGAATCCTCGTCTACAATATCAGAATCGTTAACAATCAACGTCTCAGAGGTTCTAGCCTCAATCACAGTAAGAAACATGTCTTTTATTCCTTTAATTACTGAGTCATTGATTGATGGATCTATAGAATAAATTGGATTTACAGATTTAATAGCATTATCTTTATTTATCTCAGTTTGCACCTCATCTATTATTTCGATGTAACTTGGTGCTCTAAATGTAGCTGGTGAGGTATCTCCTACACTAATTTTAATTATTTGATTTTCTGGAAAAATACTAAAAGATATAAACCAGACTAAGCCTCCAAATATTACGACATAGAGAAGCTTCCTGGCATGAAGAAGGTAGTTAGAAATCATTTATCTGGAAATATTTCTAGAATCTTAGAAACTATAGGGTTTCTAACAATATCTGTATTCTGAAATTCCATGACAGAGATCTCTTCAATTTTTGAAAGTATTTTTCTTGTTTTTCTTAATCCTGAGTTTTCTTTACTGTATAAATCAATTTGAGATTCATCTCCTGTGATAATGATTTTAGAATTTTCACCTAATCTGGTTAGAAACATTTTAATTTGACTATTTGTTGCATTTTGAGCTTCATCAAGAATAATACATGCGTTGTTTAGAGTTCTTCCTCTCATGTAAGCTAGAGGAACTATCTCAATATTTCTTTTTTCAATTAAATACGCTAAATTCTCATTTCCAAAAAAATACTCTAGAGAATCAAATAATGGAACCAGATATGGATCAATTTTTTGAGATAAGTCGCCAGGTAGATATCCGAGTCTCTCTCCGGCCTCAACTGCTGGCCTGGTTAGTACTATTTTTTTAATTTTTTGTTCTGAATAAAGTTTGACTGCGCTCGCAACAGCTAAAAATGTTTTTCCCGTACCAGCTGGCCCAATTCCAAAGGTTATAGTTGAGTCTTGAATCATGTCCATATATTTAAATTGGTTTATATTTTTAACTTTTATAGTTTTGTTTTCAATTATTGAGATTGAACTAATTTTTTTTCCTTCTTCACTTTTACCATTTTTAATGTTTGAAAGTAAAGCCACATCAGTCTCTTCAATATTTTCATCGTTATCGTTCATCATTAACATTTCATCAAATATACGAATAACTTCCTTGGCTTCCTTACTCTTGCCGTCGATATAAATAGTATTTCCCCTTACATTTATTTTGACCTCAGGAAATACTGATTTTATATATTTCAGATTTTTGTCATTAATACCGAGGATATTTACAACTTCAACATTTGATGGAATTTCTTTTTCAAAACTCATTAAATAGCTTTCAATTTCTCGCCACCAATTAAATGTAAGTGGATATGAAATACTGTCTGCATTGCGTCTTTGTTAGTATTCCATAGCAGCCTATAACCTGATTGACTAATGTTGTTTTTCTTTGCTAAGTTTTTTGCCACAAGGACTATTTTTCCAACTAAATTCTGATCTTCTTCTGATAAATCATTAATAGTATTAATTCTCTTTTTAGGCACAACCAATATATGCACTGGGGCAACGGGATTTATATCATTTATTGCAAAGATTTCATCATCTTCATAGATAATTTCAGATTCTATCTCTTTATCGAGTATCATCTCAAAAATTGATTTTTCTTCCATAATTTATACTACATCATTAAGGATACTGCAACCAATGCTGCGGTATCTGATCTAAGAGTAAAATTGCTTAATTTGGATATATGTTTAAACCTTTCTAATTCCTCTTTACTCCACCCTCCTTCTGGGCCTATAGCAAAATTCTTTAATTTAATATTGTTGGATATATTGTCCCCTGATATATCGAAGGAATGAGGGAACTTGTCAAAGTCAATTTTTTTTTCAATTAATAACTCTGGAGCAAAAGGGGCTCCAGACTGTTCAATAGCTCCAATAATCCAACTATTTATCTTTTCAGGAGTTATATTTATTTTTTGAGAATTCTCAGTTGGTGCAATAGTGATACTTTGAACACCTAGCTCAGTTAATTTTTCTATTAATAATCTCATTCTTGTTTTATCATGCAATTTTGCAATAAATATATTTACCTTATTATCTCTTTGCTTTAATTCAGTTTCTGAAATAGTAATGAATTTGTTAGATATCCGACCGCTAGAAATTAAACCTCTACCGTTTGTAAGTTTTACAATTGAATCATTTTTAACTCTTAATACTTTTTCTAAATGATGGAATTTTTCATCTGAAATTGAATATCTTTCAATATCTCCTTCATAATCATTATCAAAAATTGTTGGAATATGCATTACTGTTTTAGAAATTCTTTAAATGCCTCTTTCGGAACAGCCACTTTTCCAATATTACGCATTTTCTTTTTTCCCTCTTTTTGTTTCTCTAAAAGCTTTCTTTTACGTGTAATGTCTCCTCCATACAATTTAGCAGTTACATCTTTTCTAAGTGCTTTAATCGTTTCTCTAGCTATGATTCTCGAACCAACTGCGGCTTGTATGGGAATATCAAATTGTTGTCTTGGAATTAACTCAGCTAATTTTTTAACCCTGCTTCTTCCAATGAACTCAGCATTTTCTTTTGCAAGTATCGAACTGAAAGAATCAATTGGGGTGCCGTTAACTAAGATATCGAGTTTCACCAAGTTTCCAGGTTCAAAATCTAGTATTTGATAGTCTAATGATGCAAAACCCTGAGATATTGATTTTAATGAATCATAGAAACCTGTCACTAGCTCTAATAGAGGCATCCTGTATTTTAACTTAACCATAGACGTGCTCAAATAGTTTAAATCTAGCTGTACACCTCTTTTTTCATTAAGTAGATTCATAATTGACCCAAGGTATTCTTTTGGAAAAAGTAAATCTAACTCACAAATTCGTTCATGAATCGACTTTATATCCGTATATTCCTCAATTTTAGAAGGATTTCGAATTACAATTTCTTCATCATTATTTCTGACAATCTTAAACTCTACAGATGGAGGTGTAACAATTAGTGAAAGATTAAACTCTCTTTCTAATCTTTCTATTACAATCTCAAGGTGAAGTAATCCCAAGAACCCACATCTGAATCCAAAACCAAAAGCTGATGATGTTTCTGGCTCGTAATAAAAACTCGCATCATTGAGAACATACTTATCTAGTGAATCTCTCAATTTTGCATAATCATCAGAATCTGCCGGATAAATACTAGAAAAAACTGTAGGCTGTGGCTCCTTATAGCCAGAGACTACGATTGGATTTTCATCTTCTTGACTAACTAGGGTGTCTCCAACTCTTATTTGAGAGAGCTCTTTTGCTCCTGTTACTATATATCCAACTTCTCCAGAAGATAGTGAGTCTGAAGGAGATAACTTAAGATCGAAATAACCTATTTCAGAAGCATCAAAATCAAACTTTGAATTTATCAGCTTCAGTTTTGAATTAGTTTTAATCTCTCCTCCAAATACTCTGACTGATGCGATAACCCCTCTATATGGATCGAAATAAGAATCAAATATTAATGCATTTGTATTGTCTGCTTTTGTCACAGGAGAACTAATTAAATCAGGTATTTGATTTATCAAACTATCAACACCTAAACCACTTTTTGCAGAAATTTTGAATATTTCATCTTCTCTAGCTCCAATAAGATTAAATATTTGTTTAGATACATTTTCTATATCTACATCAATTGAATCAACTTTATTGATAACTGGTATTATGTCTAATCCTGCTTCAATAGCTGCATAAGAATGAGCAAAGGTTTGAGCTTGAACTCCTTGTGTTCCATCAACAAGAAGTAATGCGCCATCACACGCAATAAGGGCTCTGGAAACTTCGTATGAAAAATCTACGTGACCAGGTGTATCAATGAGATTAATTTGCATGTCATCAAAATTTAATCTAATTGGTTGTGACTTAATTGTAATACCTCGTTCTCTTTCAAGATCCATAGTGTCAAGTATTTGATCAACATGGTCTCCAGGATTAATTAAGCCTGATGTCTCAATCAATCTATCCGCCAAGGTAGATTTTCCATGATCAACATGAGCAATTATTGAAATATTTCTTATATTTTTATTAGTTAACATCTTTATTAAGTTATTATCTTATATACCAAGAGGTTTTAGATGGCAAATATTAAATCACAAAAAAAGAGAATTAGACAAGATGCAAAAAGAAATTTGCGTAATAAGTCTATTAAAACTGAGTTAAAATCTTCGCTAAAATCTTTGTACAATGAAAATGGTGAGTTGATACCTGAAAACAAAATTGCAGTATTAAAAGAGTTAGATAAAGCTCACACAGATGGCATTATTTCTAAAAATTACCGCGATAGAAACAAATCTAGAATATCAAAACTCTAAAAGCTTCTTCACTCCGACTATAAATCTTTTAGCATTCTCTTGATTAAATTCAGATTCATTCATAAGTTTTTCTATTTTATTTATTTGTTCAAATGATTTCTCAATATTTTTAGAATCAATACTTCTTAATCTACGTATTGCAAGTTCGTATTTATAATCATCATTTTCATCTAAAAGTTTTGATACCGTATTAGATTCATTTTCAAGTAGTAAATTTGCTCTAAGTAGTTCTTTATTTAAATAAGCTAAAAACTGACGAAATAAGTTTTCATTTTTACAAAATTCAGAAATTAATTGAGCAGATAGTTTGTCTTTTTTACTAAAAATAACATTAGATAAATCCCAAGGGAAGTAACCTTCCTTTTCTGGTTTTTTTGCTTCAATTACTTCAATATCTGAAGAGACAACTGAAAACTTATTAAGATTTGATTTTTTAACCTGAAAAATAACATCGGAATTAAAATCATAATTACTTGAAGAGAGCTCACTATAAGTTAGAAACTTGTCATAAACATATGATATATCTACTTTAGCAAATAAAGATTGAGTGGTATCTGAAGTGAGTTCTTCATATTTAATAAATTCTATATTTGTAGAAAAATTAGAAAGATCTGATAATTCTTTTTTAGTGATAATCAATTTTTCAGTAATTAATAGTTTTGTCATTAACCAACAAAGTTTATTATTTTATCTTTTACAAATATTAACTTTTTGAACTCAGATGCAGAGAGATTGAAGTTTTCAAAACATATATCTTCAACTTCATCTTGATCCAATCCTGAAGAAACTTCAATAGCATACTTTTTTTTGCCATTAATTTGGATGACTAATTCATATGTTGGATTTTCTATTTTACTTGAATCTACAGTTGGCCAATTTAATTCAGCAATATCAGAATTAAAGTATTTGTAAAAAAGTTCAGATGATATATGAGGAGCGAATGGATTAAGTATTAAACACGTATTTTTAATAATATTTTTCTGAAAATCTTTTGAGATTTTTGTATTATTTTTTAAATAATTTGATATTTCTTTGTTTAATTTCATTAAATCTGAAACTGCAGTGTTAAATTCAAACTTTTCCAAATGATTTGTCACTGATTTTATAGTTTGATTCAAATGAATCTCTAATCTTCCATCGTCTTGATTTTCGTTTTCTTCAACTGGTAAAGCTGAAATTTCATTTATATTATCCCAAAGTTTATACAGAAATCTTCGAGTTCCTTCGATTCCACCATCATTCCACTCTACGCCGTCACTTGGTGGTGCCATAAATAAAATATACAATCGTAAAGAATCTGCACCATGAGTCTTAAAGTAACCCTCTGGATCTACTATGTTACCTTTAGATTTTGACATTTTCGATCCTCCGAAATTAATCATTCCCTGTGAAAAAAGATTTTGAAAAGGTTCATTAATATCTAACATCTTCAAATCTCTTAAAGCTTTTATGAAAAACCTAGAATAAAGAAGGTGTAGAATTGCATGCTCTACTCCACCGATGTACTGGTCAACAGGTAGCCAATTATTTACATTCTCAGCATTAAATGGCATTTCGGAATTCGAAGAATCTAGGTATCTCATAAAATACCACGAGGAATCTACAAATGTATCCATCGTATCAGTTTCTCTTTCAGCAGCACTTCCACAAATTGGGCAACTTGTATTAACAAAGCTTTTACTTTTTGATAAAGGAGAGCCGTCAGTGTTTAAATAATCTTCAATTTCTGGAAGCTTGACAGGAAGATTTTCTAATTTTTCAGGAACTAATCCACAGTCTTTGCAGTTTATAAGTGGTATTGGGCAACCCCAGTATCTCTGTCTGCTGATTAACCAATCTCTTAATCTGTATGTTGTTTTTGGGCTCCCACTTTTTATCTCAATTAACTTTTCAATTATCTTTGAAGAAGCTTCTTCGTGAGAATTCAAACCATTGAAATCGTTTGAATTAATTAACTTCCCACTCCCCACAAAAGCTTCATGTTCTATGCTTGAATTTGTGAGCTCATCAGTAATTACTTGTTTAATTTCAATATTATATTTCTTTGCAAAGTCATAATCTCGTTGATCATGACCAGGGACTGCCATAATTGCGCCGGTCCCATAGTTTATTAATACGTAATCTGCAATCCATAGAGGAATCTCTTCATTCGTAAGGGGATTAATTACAAATAAACCCGTGTCCACCCCAGTTTTCTCTTTACTAGTTGACATTCTTTCAAAATCTGACTTTTTGGAAGCAGTAGATATATAATTTTGAATTTCCTCAGAATTCTTTGAAATTTCTAGAATATTATTTATCAAAGGATGTTCTGGAGATATTACTGCAAAAGTCATTCCAAATATAGTATCTGGTCTTGTTGTGAACACTTCAAAAGTTATATCACTATTTGCAATACTGAGGATAAATTGTGCACCTACAGATTTTCCAATCCAGTTTCTTTGCATTGCTTTTACATTTTCTGGCCAATCTCCTATTTCTTCTAGTCCCTGAAGAAGCTCTTCAGAATATTTTGAAATGTTTAAAAACCATTGATTTAAGTTTTTTTGAGTTACTTCTGAATCGCACCTATCACAATTTCCTTCTATAACCTGTTCATTAGCCAACACAGTTTTACAAGAGGTGCACCAATTAACTGGTGCATCATTCTTATAGGCAAGATTGTTATTGAAAAACTGTATGAACAAGTACTGGGTCCACTTATAGTATTCCTCTGTATGCGCAGCAACTTCACGATCCCAGTCATACAAAGATCCCAGACTTATAATCTGATTTTTCATATTTTTCATTCGATCTTCAGTAAATTTCTTAGGATGTATTCCAGTTTTTATTGCAGCGTTTTCAGCAGGAAGACCAAATGAATCCCAGCCCATGGGAGAGAGAACATTGTACCCGTTTAGTTTCTTGTATCTAGTAATCACATCACCAATTGTATAGTTTCTAATATGACCCATATGTAGATCTCCAGACGGATAAGGATACATACATAAATTATAAAATTTTGGCTTATTTGAGTTAAGATTACATTTAGCTAAATTAGATTTATCCCAATTGTTCTGCCATTTTTTTTCAATTTCTGAAAATTTATAATCACTCATAATTGTATACCTTCTCTATTAGAGGAAATATTGACGCAATACTTGATTTTTTAACCACTTCTTCAATCTTAAACAATTTAGATTTTATTTTATTAGTATCATGTCTGAAATCATTAATTGCTTCCTCTAGACAATTAAGCATTTGATTATTATTTATAAATAGATAACCGCTTTCGTGAGTTAGATACTCATTCATTGGTGAAATGTCTCTGGTTAGACAAATTTTTGAAAAGCTCATTGCCTCTAGTAATACAAGGCCAAGACCTTCAGAGAAAGAAGGGAAAACAAATATATCTATAGAATCAAAGAATTTTTTTCTATTTTTAACATAACCTAGGAAATGAATATTTTTTCTTTTTTCTTCTAATGAAATCTTATTTAGATACTGGAGATACGACTCTTCAGCGTGTCCCCCAATTTTGAGGTTTATGTTTTCATCCTGAATATCATTGAAAACTTCTAGAAGGTCTTCAATTCCCTTATTTTTATTTAACCTTCCTAGAAAACCAACGGAAATATCTGTTTTAGGAGCATATTTCGAATTTAAATGAGTTTGATCGACCCAATAAGGAATTACCATGGGCTTTAGGTTATTATTTAGATTTAATACCCAATCTCTTACTGCATCTGAGATTGCTATTATTGCATCAGATTTTCCCCAATAGTTTGCTAGAGAAAGCATAAATCTTTTTTTAAGTTTGTTTGAAAAGTTTCTACTTTCTAAATAAGTATCATATTTTCCATGGACACTAACAACCCATCTGAAATCTTTAATGTACTTTTTCATAAAATATATCATGAAATCACTTCTAGGTTGGTGTGAATGTATCACTTTATATCTATTTCTAGTGATAATTTTATACAGCTTAATATAGGAAAATAAATTAAACATTCTAGGACCCTTGAGCCTCTCAATTCTGATGCCCATATTGGAAAATTTAGCTTCTAAAGAAATTATATTTCGACTATCTTCACCAATTACGATTAAATCAATTAAATAGCCATTCTTATTTTGTTCTGTTATTAAATCCAGAAGATGCGTTTCTGCACCACCTCTATTTAAAGAATTAATTACGTGACATATTTTCATAACTAAATTAGATTCTAGGTGATATCCAAGTAGACTTTGGGGGAAATAGGTAATTCTCTTTGTAGAACTCACTCAATTTTATTGGTGTGAAATCTAGAATAGTGCTTTCGGTCTGAATAATATCATTTTGAGCAGGGGCAATTAAATCTTCACTAATTAGTTTTCTTTTAAAGTCATATAGGTCATATATGTTATCAATTTTCTGATTACTATATTGCCTACCATCAAAAGTTAGAAAGTATTTTGAAGAATTTGATATTTCAAAATTATTTTCTTCTAATACATAAATGAACTTTTCTAACTGCAGATTTATTCTAGAGTTATAGCTTTCGATTTTTACATCATCTTCAGAAATAAGAACTATCGGTACTAAAAAATCATATTCGTATAATTTAAGATGTTCAAACCTGTGATGGCCATCAAGAAGAGTTAAGTGCTTTATATCCTCAGAAGGACTTAAAGAATGAATTTTATTTTTATCAAATTTGACTGAAAATAAAAGTGGTGGAAATTCTTTTACAATATCAATATTTCTGATTTGTTTGTACTTGTTTTCAGTTTCCTCATGAGGGGTTATGTCTATATTGTTTTGCTCAGAAAAATTTAAAAATGTTTTTACAGCCTGTATCCCTGATTTACTTAATGTATACTCTTCAAATTTAGAGAATTTCATAATTTTTTAAAAAAGGTATCCATAAAATTTAATAAATATTTAAGTGAGGACTTGTCTATAGAGTTGTATAAGCTTACCCTGATTCCCCCAACACTTCTATGACCCTTTATTCCTATTATGTTATTTTCAAGCGACTTTTTAATAAATAGTTCTTCATGATTTTCATTTATGAAATTAAAAACAATATTCATTTTACTTCTTGAGTACTTACTAGCTGGTATTCGAACATATTGATTATATTTTTCTAGAAGTGAATACACAGCTGTAGAGCTCTCTACTGACTGCTTTTCAAAATACTGAACTCCACCTGAATTTAACATCCAATCAGTCACAAGTTTTAAAATATAAATGGAAAAAGTAGGAGGAGTATTCAATAGAGAATCTTTATCATTTAAATTTTTTAAATTTAAATAAGTTGGGTTTTCATTTACTTCAATAAAATCATCTCTAATTACTGAAATAGTAACTCCTGGTATCCCTAAGTTTTTTTGCGCACCTGCGTAAAGGTATGCAACATTTGTCCAATCAAAATTATATGACCCTATATCAGATGAACTATCAATTATTAAATCTGAGTTAATTTGATTGAAATTCCTAATTTGAATTCCTTCGATTGTTTCGTTGGAAGTAATGTGCATTAGGCTTGATTCTTTTGAACTTTTTATTACTTGACCCTCTATGAATTTTTCAATTTGTGAATTATTTAATATTATTTTTTCTACATTTCTTATTTTTGAAAAATCATCGTAAGTTTTTTCACCCCATGTACCAGTTATTAGATTTGTTAATGGTTTTTTTTCATTAATATTGCTAGCGATAAAAGTATTCTGAAAGGTTGCTCCGCCCTGTAGAAAAAGTATATGATAATTAGATGGGATATTAAGTAGATTCTTCAAATTTTCTTTGGTATTTTCTAGAATGTGCTGAAAGCTGTCGCTTCTATGTGAAATTTCAAGTATTGAAAGTCCAGTATTTTCAAATTCTAAAATGTTATCTTTAGCTATTTCAAGAATTGAATCATTTAACTTTGCGGGCCCAGGTGAAAAATTATATTTTTTCATTGTTATTTACTTTTATACATAAACTATATGTTAAGCCTATCACTAATCCATAGTAAGCATTTAATTCTTCGATTGGACTAACTATGAAGAAGAATAAAATTATTAAAAAAAAGACTGAGTCTTTAGACAGTGAATATTTTGTTATAAAATCTGTGAATAATATAAAAACTAGAGCTATAAAAATTGCCCCAAAACCTTTTGTATAAAAAACAATAATGTTCTGGACGTTAATTTCATACTTTAAAACCGAATAATTTCCAGTACCAAAATTTTGGGTACTATAACGTGTAAGTAAATACTCAGGACTACTTCTGTTGGTTAAATACATCTCATTATTAATATCAACCGATTCAAAAGTTTGAAAACCTTGGTTAACGCTATTTAAACCCTCAGGCGTAAGATTTCCCAATGAATTAACAAAATAATTTATTACATCTATTCGCTCTGATCCAATGTCTACAACTGATGATGCTGTGTTTGATTTTATTTTTAATTTACCAGATCGATTTATACTCTCTACGTCTTCTTGAAAATTGCTACAATCTATACTATTCGGATTTAAGTTACACTCTAAAACTCCAAATGTAGAGAAAAATAAAACCGACGTTAATAGTGCTATATAATTTAAATTAACTTTTTTATCTTTATAGGTTAAGTAAATTACAAGAAATAAAACAACTATAGAAAAAAAACGTACATAATCACTTCTTGTCAGCCCAAGTGCCATACCTGTAATTACTCCAAAAAGTACGTTTGATTTTTTAAAAGAATTAGTTACCAATAAAACTAACGGATAAAAGAATGTTACTAAAAAACTTGGCTCTCTAAATGTTCCCATTGCACGATGTGGTTGTGATAACCAGAATGTTGACTGAGAGGACTCCCCAAATAAATTAGTATTTGACCTATTTCTAAATGGCTCGTATAAATCATATATTTGAGCAATAAAGATATAAATAACCATCAAAGAAAAAATGAAACAGAAATTTTTAAGCTTTCTGAGTATTTCATCATTTAAAGATTTATTTTTACTGGAGACATTTATTGTAAAAGCAAAAACAACGAGAAATGAAACAATATTGAAGTACCTAAGCATTGTGTAAGTTATGTCCTGATTTGGATTATTTGTGAAGAAGGTGACGTATATTTGAGGAACTGTAACTAATAAAATTATTGTCGCAAATATTGACGTATTAAATGTATCTTTAAAAATGTTAAATTTTGTTAAAGCTAAGAGAAATAAAAGAAGTTGACCTATCCAGGCAATTGGTATGGAGAAGAAAACATACGCATCCAAAAAAATAAAACTAATAGTGATAATTAGAAAAATACTCAAAACCTTATAATCTCTAGTCATATCTTTAATGATACATACCTAGTTCTAAGATTTAAGAGCAATCTTGTTCTTGTAAATATATAATTCATAAATTTTCTGAAACAAAATAGCTAGAGAGAGTGAAGCTGAAAGCCCGTTTGCGCTGTAGAGAGTGGTTAAAGGTATAGAAAGGGTTAAAAATACGAGAGAATATATAACTCTTCCATAGACATGGTATATTATCAAATTATTAAATAGTAAAGACTGCCTAATCCAAAAAGTTAATAAATAAATTAAATAACCTATCGTTAAAATTATTAAAGAATCATATGCTGAATAAAATTCAGCACTGCCAATAACAGATATTATTTCTCTTCCAGTAAAGATAAAGATTAATAAAATTGATAAGCTTGTAGGTAATAATATTTTTCTCACAAAGTTATTGAAATTTATAAATTTATTAGCTGAGTATTTACTTTGTATCCAAGGATTAAAAGCGGTAGTTATATAGTTAATAGGTTCTACAAGTCTTTTAGCAAATTTATAAACACCTACAGTAGTTATATCACTAATTACCGATAACAATAAGACATCAAAATGCTGTGGAATTAGCCCAATAATCTGATCATATCTTATTTTTTTGTAAATTAATTTTATACTTTCCCAATACTCTTTATTACTCATTCTAAGTTTGTAATTTCTTCCTTTGAATTGCTTTATTGAAACAAAGAAACACAATACTCCGAAGCAAAGCATATATAGAGACTGTCCTATTAGATAGTTCTCTACTGTAGGGTTTAAATAAACGAGACAAATAATAAATATAAATCTCATAAAAATTCCAAGAAACTCCATCGAAGATAAAAGCTTTAATTTGTCTTTAGAAATTAGGATTGCTTTTGAGGTCTCTGAAAAATTAAAAATAACTCTACATGCCAAATAAAAAATAAAATATCTTGAAAAGTCTTTTAAATCAATTTTCGAAATGTACGGAGTTAGGTATATGATGAAACATAGCATAAATGCACCTAATCCAATAACTAAATCAAATAAGAAAGCGGGATATAGAATGTTTTTACCGTCTTTTTTCAAAGCTAATAAGACTACATCACTATTTTTTGAATGTAAGCCTCTAAAAAAAAGAGATGTGAAAGTTATAAACAAAGCAATTTTACCGTAATTCTCGGGGCCAAGTTGTTTTACTACATAACTAACTTGAAGCAATGAAAGAACTGCAATTAGAACTTGAGAAGTAAACAGTTCTTTAGTCTCAAGAATTATTTTTTTTATATATGAATTTTTCATTTTAAAAGTGGAGCTGAGGGGATTTGAACCCCTGACCCCCTGCATGCCATGCAGGTGCTCTGCCAGCTGAGCTACAGCCCCTAACTATTAAAATTTTAACCATATTGATTCACTAAATTACCATCAAAATATAAATCTTCAATTGAGTAATAATCTCTCGCCTCTTCTAAGAAAATATGTATTGAAAGTCCTTCCGACTGAAGTAAAATCCATGAAGAATTTAAGCCCTCTGAAATACCTTCAAATCCATTTGCTTTTAAATAAGTTACAATTTTTCTTAAAGCTGAATTCATTTGAGTAGTCGATGATGCTGTGGAAATGACAATAAAATCACTATAAACATCAGATTTAGGTTCATAAACTTTAATATCTTTTATGTTCTGAGTTAATAAGATGTCTACAAGGGAGTCTAAAATTGTGTTGTTTTTTTTATGTATTTTATTGGACACTATTAAATATATTACCATGTAATAAATAATGACACTATCCTTAATATTGAGGCTATATTGAAAAAAATTATCATTATTGGTGCCGGTGAGGTTGGAAGTTTTTTAGCAACCAAGCTCTCAGGTGAACAACACGACGTAACTTTAATAGAAGAGAATCTTAACAAAGTTGAAGAGTTGAACTCAACACTTGATGCGTTAGTTATTCAGGGAAATGGTGGCAGTCCAAGCTCATTAATTCAGGGTGGAGCCGAAGATGCAGACTTAATTATTGCTGTAACTGATAATGAAAATGTTAATATGCTGAGCTGTTATCTAGCGAAAAACATGGGAACAAAAAAATCTTTTGCACGAGTACAAGATAACTCTATGAAAAATGAACTTGAAGAGTTAAAAATTGATCAAATAATCGACCCATCAGATTCAGCCTGTGACGAAATTGAAAAATTACTATCTAGAGCAGGTATATATGACATACACGAGTTCGGAGATGGAAAACTGCTTTCAATTGGTGGCGTAATAGCTAAATCATCTCCTTTGCTAAACAGTAGATTAAGTGATATCCATGAGTTTGGTGGAAGAGAAAATTGGCTTGTTACTGCATATGTGAGGGATAATGATTCGAAATTAGCTAACGGAGATACTGAGCTTGAAGAAAATGATCACGTAAAGTTAATTGTAAAAAACGGTGATGTTCAAACTGCCCTTTCACTTCTCGGTATTGAAGAAAAGAAAGAACTTCAAAAAGTAATCATAATTGGAGCATCTCGAGCGTCTGAATTATTAGCTCAAAGGTTGTATAAAAAATACGATGTAGTTGTAATTGATGATAATGAAAAAGATTGTAATAGAATAGCGGAACACAACTCTCATGTGATTGTTGTGTGTAATGATCCTAAAGTTCCAAATAATCTAATTGATATTGGTGTTGATGATGAATCTGCAATTGTGGCTTTAAGTAAAGATGATTCAAAAAATATAGTTTGTTCATTGGTTGGAAAAGCACTTGGAGCAACTGAGATTATCACCAGAGTGAATAAAATTGACTATCTAGAGTTGCTAAAAGATTCTTCAATACAGGCAACAATTTCTACCAGAATTTCTGCAGCAAATTCAATTCTAAAAGATGTAAGATCTTCTCAGGTAACATCTGCACTAACTTTTGAAGATACTGATATTGAGGCTTTAGAAATTGTTATTAGTGAAAAATGTGAAGTTTTAGATAAATCAATTTCACAACTAGATTTACCAAACAATTGTCTCATTGCTGGAGTAACAAGAAGAGAGAACACATACATACCTTCTGGAAATTGGAAATTCGCGGCTAAAGATAAGCTTGTTGTGTTCACCCATCCCGAAAGCATAGAAGATGTTGAAGAAGTATTCTGCTAATTTGTAAATGTTAAAAATAATTATCTTTATCAGCTCTGCTGTTTACCCTGTATTAGCTGCATCTCTTATACCAACAATAGCTTATAGCTACTATGAAAAAGAATATTCATTTGCGAATTCGTTGTTAATTCTTTCAGTTGTAACCTTAGTGTTGTCATTCCTCATTAGAAAAAATATATTACCGACAAGGAAACTTTCAACAATACAAGGATTTGGCGCAGTTGGAATTTCATGGATATTGATTTCAATATATGGGACTATCCCCTACATCCTTGCAAATATTAAATTATCGTACATAGATATATTATTTGAAACCATTTCTGGATTTACAACAACAGGATCCTCTATATTAACAAATATTGAGGCAGTAAGTGCATCATTGCTTCTATGGAGGTCTACAACACAATGGTTGGGTGGTATGGGAATTGTAGTCTTAACAATAACTGTACTCCCGCTTCTAGGATCAGGTGGAATAAATTTGTTTAAAGCCGAATCTCCTGGGCCAACAGCAGATAGATTAACACCAAGATTTCAAGATACTGCAAAACTGTTGTGGGGTGTTTACTCGGGACTTACATTATTGGAAACTGGACTTTTGTATTTTAGTGGTTTAAGTTTTTACTCCGCTCTAAA
>Ga0213865_10000306_pt1 | contig 33096 bp, 46 predicted proteins | sample PICome_6_FD_160100 | JGI IMG/M metagenome (GOLD analysis project Ga0213865, IMG submission 160100) | Coastal seawater microbial communities near Pivers Island, North Carolina, United States - PICO282 | ecosystem: Environmental > Aquatic > Marine > Coastal | place: USA: North Carolina...
GCCACCATCCGCAATGATATGGCCACCAAGACCGTGAGCAGCATCAGCGCACTCAATAACAGCGGAAAGCTGAGGGTAACCAACACCAGTTTGGATCCGTGTTGTGCAAACACTTCCAGGGCCAATGCCTACTTTAACAATATCTGCTCCATTTAAGATTAACTCCTCTGTCATTTCGCCTGTTACTACATTTCCGGCGATGATTACAATATTTGGATATAATTCCCTAAATTCTTTAACAAATTTTACAAATCTTTGACTGTAACCATTTGCAACATCAATACAAACATATTTTAAATTACCATCTGCTTGTTCATAAACTTGTCTAAATTTGTTGTGGTCACTTTCTGTTATACCTATACTCATAGCCACGTAATTAGTTCGTTCATACATATCTGTATCAAAATAACTTACTAATTCTTGTACACTATATGTTTTAACTAAACAAGTGAATAGACCACCTTCTGCTAGTTTGTCAGCGAGTTGGAAAGTTCCAACCCCATCCATATTTGCAGCCATAATAGGAACACCAGTCCAGTGAGGAATGTCACGAATCTGTTCCATTGACATATCTTCTGGCTTCCAGTTACGCCAGGTATATTCTCTATTAAGCTCTACTTCTTTACGACTACCTAGCGTACTACGTTTAGGACGAATAAGAACATCCTTGTAGTCTAATTTTACGTCTGCGTCTATTCTCATTGTTTCTCTCCGTAATTAAAACTTACTGATATTCTATCGGTTTTACTAAAGTTACCTTGCACACTGTGTTTTAACCAACTAGGAAAAATATACAATGCATTTGTTTTTCCTGCATATGTTGCTCGTGTACTTGTATAATAAGTTGTTTGTGCTATATCTTCAGGTATATGATACTCAGCGCCATCATTACGCTCGAACTGTATATTGCCTTGATTTTCGCCTGCTTCAACATAATAGACTCCACTTAGTACACTACCTACGTGATTGTGTAAATGATTGTAACTACCTGGAGGATTAATATTGATCCATAGGTTTTGTATTTCTAAATTTTTCATTCCTACTTGATTTGCACAAGTATTCATTTCGTCATTTAAAAGTTTTACCAGGCGATCAATAGCGTGACATTCTCCGCTTTTTATATCTTGACTTTGATATCCGCCAAAATTACTAATAGCACGACCTTGATTTTCTTTTTGCTTATTGTAAGCAAAGGACTTAACTTCGTCATTGTCAACTACGTGTATGACTGAGCTCCAGATTACACTAGGAAACCATAGTTCCGTGTGCATTGCCATTGTTTAATGCCTTCTATTCTTTTTAGGAGATGGTGCTGGTCCCCATCCTTCTGCTTCCATAGCTTGTACTTTTTTAAGCCAACGTTTACGTCCGGCAGCTTTTGCCTTAGCTCGTTTTTCACTAGGTTTAATGTACTGCTGACGGTCTCTAACTTCTTGGACTATTCCAGCTTCTTGGACTTTCTTTTTAAAAATTCTTAGTGCTTTAGTAAAGTCACCATTTCGAACTTCTACAGTAAGTCCTTTCTTTTGATCGTCGGATCTTTCAACCCTTCGATTATTTTTGTAGTTACGATTCAAACTTATCTCCTGTTATTTGTTCATACATCCAGTCTAGGTTGTATATTCTGTTTGTACTTAATGTATTATACACTAGGTGCTCGCCTTTTGTCAACCAGAAAACATTTGAATATCCCAATAGATATGAAACTATATCAATATGTTTTGGTGAAAAATTGTCTATGTCAAGAATAACATAGTTGCTTCGATGTACAATGTCTAACAACCATTTAATTTCCATTTCACTATCTGATTGTTCGTACATATATACATTAAGATTTTTATCAAAGTTTTCAATTAAATTTTGAAACTGTGACTTAGTATCGTCAGTTGGATAAATTAATGCGAATGTTAAATTATAGTTGTTTAACTTATCAGGGGGCGTAATTAAATTTATTTTAAGTTGTTTATCGTTTTCCATATAGAGCCATCTTTTTGTTCTTCATTCTGTATATAGCCCTCTTGTGTTTCTTTTTTCTTCTGAACTGAACCTTCTTTAGAAATAAAGTTCTTACTTTCTACATACCCTGCCCAAGGTACCTCGTCAATTTTACCGTCGATATATAATTGCTTAAAGAACTTTAGTGTTTGTCTAGGATTTTCATCTTTCCAACGTTGTTTAGCTTCTTGCCAAGTATCGTCTTCTTCTTGATCGTCTAGTTCTTTAACTCTTACTTCTTTTGATTCTTCCGAAAATTCTACTCTTTTTTTTTGAGTCTCGTCGTCAAACTCTTTGTCTAAGGTTTCTTGATCGACGTCTTCATAAGACTGTATTTCGTCTGGTTCCACTGGCTTAGTTGTTGCATCTGAATTGGTAGTATCATCTTCTGGTACCACGTCTCTATCATCTCCATCTGGAGCAACATCATCTTCTGTAGCATTTACTTCTTCCTCTTCTTTAGGCGGCGTAGAATTGTCAGGATTATAAGGAACGTTGTCAACTATACGCTGTGCTCTTGCTCGTTCGTATTCTTCTCTCTCGAGCCGAAGACGTTCACCGTTATCATCTTCAAGTTGTTTACGTCTAAACTCAAAGGTATATTGTGATGCGATTAGTAATAGTACTGCTAATGGATCAAACACAAAGATAATAATTATTATTACCCAACGTACAGCTTCTTCAAGCATATTATTATCTGCGGCTTCACCGTACACAAATTCAGCAATATATTTGATTGGTCCTACTTCTGCTTCTAATTTTCGATATTCTGATTCTAGTTCTATTTTCTCTTCTGTTAGTGTTTCTATCTCAGAAGATGCTGTTCGAACACGGTCTAGTTGTTCATCTATGGCCTTTTGTATATCATCTTGATTACTAGTATCGCCTAATTGATCGCGTAGTCTATTAATTAATATGTTAGACTGTTCAATTTGTCTGTCAGCATTATCACGTAATCTTGCTATTTCTTTACGTGCTGCCTGAACTGTCGGACTGTTGGCAGCGTCTTGTATTTTAGTTAACCATTCACCACGTTCTGCCTGTTTTGCTTCCTTCCAGTCGCCAATTTTTTCTGCTGTTTTTTTACCAAAGATGCCGTCTGCACTAGCACCAATCATTTGTTGTGCTTTTTTAACTTCACCGTTGTCTACATAACCTTGTAGTGTTTCTAGGTCTGCATCTATTTTATCTAATTCGTTTTGAAATAACTGTGTAACACTTGCAATTATTTTATTTTGTTCTGCAATAGCAGGTTTAATTCTTTCGTATGCTGTGTCAATACGATCTTGTTCTTTATCAATTTGACCTTGTATATTTTCGTCGGTGGCTGTTTCGCTTGACTCGAGTTGACGCACTCTATTTTCTGCACGACCAACAATACCTAGCTGCCTATCAATTTCATTTTGAATTGTTTCAACTCTTGCAATACTTTCTTCGCCTGCACTAGTTTGTTCAATATGTGCTTTTGACAAGAAACCAAAGATACCCATTGAAGTAATAAGCATTAGTACAAAAACTGCTACACCTAAATAAGTCCTAAGCCACCAGGCGGCTTGTTTCCAATACTTGTGTAACCACACTGCGGTTACAAGTTTTCCAATTTCTAGTACCCCACCCATAATCATAATGGGAACGGCCGCTGCCGCAAAGATTGCAACCAATCCTGCAACAGAGTAGTATATTGCCACTGCACTAATTGCTAAGGCAGTGATGAGAGTTAGTATAGCTAAGAACATATACTATTTAACCTGTTTAATGTAGTTCATTATATAGCCTTATATTCCTACCCAGCGCCATTCGTTCTGTGTACCACTACTTTGACAAGCAGTTTCTTCAAAATGCCGTGATTTACCTTTAACTGTAATCATACTATAAATTACACGGCAGTAACCACTGCTAATAGGATACCCGTGTACTGCTTTTACACTGCCTTTAGCAGTGTCTTCGTACCAATTGTATACTATCCCATAGTCGCTTTCTAAAGCGGCGTGTACTGCACTATTTTGCTTACGCTTTTGCTCGTCTGTTAATGTATGCCTTGACCAATCTAACACGTCAATTACAAAAGTAAGCGAACTTGCTCCAGGCGAATAGTTTGCTTTTGCACTTCTGTTAATGCTTTCACTTTGTTGTGGTAAAGTTCCACAAGCAGTGATGCTAATTAACAGTGCCGTTAATATTAAGAACTTCCCAACTACCATCGAGTTTCTCACAACGTACTCCTCTTACTTCTACTGTTGTATTCCATCGACGTTCAGGGTAAAAGAATTCTTCACACTTTGAGTCGATACCTGCTCTTGCAATTTGCATTTGTTGTCCAGGACGATCTGTACATTGTACAACTGTTGTACTACTTACGTTAGTACCGTCCTGTTTAACTATTGCTTGGTCTGTATAACAATATTGTGGAGTATAATCGTATTGATGATTACTAGCACATCCTGTTAGACCTAAAATTCCAATGCTAGTTATTAGAAGCAATTCTCGCACTTGCATTCTCCGCTACTAATGAATCAAAAACTGCTTTGGGCATTTTAAGTTTTACAAACGTATAGTGTTTGCCTGCGTAGATATAAGTTCCACGTTCTTCTTCAAGATGCTGTGTAATTGCTGTATCTGATACTCTGTACGAGATAGTAGTACGGGTAGTTTTTACATCGTTTACAAAATCTAATTTTGTTTCGCTGTTAACTAATCCGTTAATTCTTTTTGCAAAGTTATTCATTGAGATTGCATACATTTGTTCTTCTGCCGCTTGTTGATGAATACTTTCACCTGCGCCACACGCATATGCAAATTCTTCTTTCCACCAAAAGAATCCTTCAGCGCCTGATTGAGCGCACGAAGCATACCATTTTGGTTGTGCGTAACTATCACGTTCTGCAATAGTTGTTGTAGTTGAACAAGCGCCTAGTGTTAGTACAATTGCGCCTGCTGTTAAAGCCTTAGTAAAGCCTTTCATTTATGCCTCCATAAAGTGAGTTGTTTATTCATTATGTTTATAGTGTATGATCATTTTATTAAAATGTCAATAGTTTTTGGTAAATTAATCTTGTCGATAAAAGATGTGTTCGCCAATTCTACCAATTAGAGTAAAATGTCTTGACCAGTCAGGAGATACATATTTTGCGTGGTAGTGTGTTGCGCCTTCAGTTATACCTACAAAATCTCCATATGTCATCATATTATATGCTACGTGTTGTGATTCTACCCAAGCATCCATATTAGTAGGCCAATCACTCTTACCGTCACAATACCAACTGAACTGACAACGATTACGTATCATACGTCCGTCGGCATACTGTTTGCCTTGTTTTACTACAGTACAAATTGTGTTTGGATATCGATTATCTTTTACACGATTTAATACAACGTCAGCAACAGCCATTCGATCAGCACGATTACTGGAACGTGCTTCGTAATAAACGTTTTGTGCTAAACACCACATCTCCGGCTGGTCGTCTGCTGTAAACAATCCTTTGGCTTGACCTGCTTGTGCAAAACTTAAACTTGCTAAACAAAATCCAACTACTGTGATTAAATTTTTCATAATTATCTCCTCATCTTTGCAATTTCTTCTGCCTGTTTAGTGCCACGCATCACAGGAACAGCATTTGACTTATGCATTGTAGCAATACCTACAATAAGATCACCTGTATACTTTGGTGACTCTTTCTTAGTACCACCTGAACAACCTCTATTAAATGTACCGTTCTTGATTGCTTCTTCCATTGCAGAAGGAATCTTAGGATCATTTCTACGCCAAGATGTATCTGGTGTATATGTGCCTCTACTTTTTACAGGGGCTTTGTATTCACCACGAACATACGAAATGTAGTCGTCTACTGTGTTGTACTGTAATGAGTGATTGTTTGCTCGACGCATTGCTTTGTTGTGCTTGCGCCATTCGATAGTATACCTTTCGATATCTTTTTGTGTTAGAGGCTTTTTCTTACGCTTCTTAGTATTGATGGTACTAAGGCCTCTTGCTAAATGCATTGTCATTGCCTACTCCGTGCCTATATTATAGTAATACTATAGCACGGGTAGGCTACAATGTCAAACTTTATTTTGCCAAAAAGTTACTTTTTGCCTTCCATTAGTTTTACGGCAGCATCATAATCTTCTTGTGCAATTACACCTTCACGAAGCAGTTTCATTCTGTTGGCCAGGTGCTTTGTTTGGATTTCTTCTTTTGATCCGCCAAAATATGCTACAGCGTGTCCTTCTTCAACTAGGATGTCTGTTACTAACTTGCCGTCAATTTTAAAATCTCCTAATACACGACCAAACTTGCCTTTCATATCTTCGCCTTTGCGATCTTCTGTAGTAATAAGTTTTGCACCATTTTTCATAAGTTCTTTTAGTCTTGCTTTGGCTGCTTCACCAAATAAGTCTTCTACTTTATCTCTTGTTCTTGATTCAGGAGTATCAATGCCCATTATACGAACACGCTCGTCTGTTAGTGTTACTCCAAATCCTAGATCAATATCTACATCTACTGTATCGCCGTCTACTACTTTAATGACTTTTACATCATATTCATTCTTTTGCATTTTATTTCCCTCGTTGTTTATTCATCTAAGTTTAATGCTTGATCGCCCCATTCTTCCATTATAAACTCTCCAAATGCTGTTCCGAAGAGCCACATAAATGTTAGAATTATTACTCCTACACATATTATAAGAAGCCATACTAAAATTTTTATTATAATATGTTTGCCTTCCGTCCAATGTGCTACTTTCTTTATTTTGTTTTTTACGCCGCCGAGCAGATACTCTCCAATAACCCAACGTGCTAATCTCATTACAATTAGTATTGGTGAACTTAGCACATCAAACAATATTAAGAATAAGTCTACACTAGCATCTATAATATTGTCAACATTAAACCAATTGCGAATACGTTCAACACGTTCTTTGCGTTTTTGCTCGCGCTTGTCCATTTGCCCTGCCCTTTATATGCTAACATTATTTAGTCATAAAAAAAGGCCCGAAGGCCTTAATTTATTCTATTGCAACTAATTAAAATGCAATATTAAATTTGACTTCAATTTGCTGTTCAGCCTCATTTAAGTCTTGATCCATTTCGTGTCTTATTGCGACAACAAAATTAGATTTTTCAGATACTGGAAGTTCTACACCCAGTTTAGCGTAAGAGTTTAATCCCGATACATCTAGGAAGTCGCCTTCATATGAAACCCAGTCATAACCAGCTTCCACAAATGGAACAATTTTGCCAACTGGTATTTTCACACCAACGAAAGGACTAATACGTACTTCGTCTTTGTCATAGCTGTCACCTAATGTGTAGTGAGTTTCGAAAGTTGCATATGGAGTCGCGCCAGGCAATGAATAGAAAACGCCTTTACTTGCTGTAAAACGGTAATCTTCTAATCCATCTTTTTCAATGTACTGGAGACCAAGGTCAACTAGATTTCCATTCGTGTTTATTCCAAACACAATTGAATCGTCTGCAAAATCAAAATTTGATCCTGTAAAAAGACTTACTCCAAACTTCTCACCTTGTGCATTAATTGCATAAGAGTGATTATCAAAATCTTTTGCTGAAGCACTGCTTACAGAAAAAGAAAAGGCCAAAACGGCCAACATCAATAAATTTTTCATAATAATTTTTCCTTATTTTTGTGTTGTTGTGCATTGCACGATCAACATATTATTTATAATTAGTGAGTAATAATGTAACAAAAAGTGAACTAAAATTAAAATAAAAAAAGGGCGACACAAAGCCGCCCTAGTTAAAAAGTATATCTTATATTTAGAAGTTAAATGATACACCTATTTCAATTTCACCACGTGCTTCTGTATTAAAGTCATATGATGTTTCTCCGTATAATGTCATTGCACTTGATACTGAATAATCTACGCCCATTTCGAGTAATGGTGTTTGTCCATCTTCTAAAATGTTGCTTAATGCAAAATCACTACCTGAAGTATGATTTGTTTCGTAAACTGTAATTGGTGCTTCTGCCCAAAGTGCCAGTGGGCCAGCTGCTGGTGTCCAACGAAGTTCTGGTTCAATAGTTACGTGATTAGTTTCAGCATCTATTTTGTGGAATGCTTTTGCTTCTGTGTTAATTTCTAGACCATTGCCTAGGTCTGCTGCCATTACAGGCGCTGTAGCCATTGCGGCTACTATTGCTAGTACGATTGTACGCATTGATTGTTTCCTTTTATTATTTTTATACGTGTAAGCGGGGTGGGATTTTGTTGCTCACTAAGTAATTATCGTAAATTACAAGATATTTGTGTAGTTAAGAGTGTATTTTAGCTGATTTGCAGAATAATAAAAAAGAGTGTTACATCTCTGCAACACTCTTAATGCTATGTTTGGTAACAAGGTCTAACTACCTCGTAGTAGCCCTTAGGCTGCTAATGCGAAGTTTTCGTTTGCTTCTATTTGTTTTCTTGCGATAACCGTGCTTGCGCCGGGCAACTCCACTCTTCTACTAATCCGCCTGTCGATCCTAGTTCAGCCCCATCAAAAATACATTCTCAGTTTATCAGTCTGTTGCTTAGTGCTATACACCTAGCAGAATGTATTTTTGGTGGAGCTGTCGGGTACCGCCCCCGAGTCCAGCTCGTCGTTTGAATTGCTTCAACGTTACAAGTATATTTATAACACAGAAATTATTATATGTCAACCTAAAATCAAATCCATAGCAAACTTTTTGTCTTCTATATCTTCGGCAGTTAAGCCCTTGTCTTCTTTTTTAGGCTTAATAGGTTCTAACCAACTGTCTGCAATGTATGCACGTGGTGATGGTCCAAGCATAATACTTAAATCTTCTGCTTCAATCCACCAAAAGTTATCTGTAACAGCAGCCTGGCACATCATTCCGTTAAAATGAAAATGTGTACCTCTTTCAAAATGTCCAATAAGTTCAGCAACTTTTACAATGCGCCCAATGTTCTCAGGACGTACACTATATTTTATAACTGCTAAATCACCTTGTTTACATTTCATCTTTTTTAACTTTTTCGTATTTTAATAATAATGCGTTAACTTCGTCGGTTTTGCGTAGTATGCCATTGTTGTCTACAATAAAAACATCGCCTGGTTTGTACAAAGGATTTTGTTTCTGCCCCCAGCTACCGTCTTTTGCTCGACCCATTACTTCGCCTGGCCAATCACCTTTAACTGTAAAACTTCCGTCTGGAAAACTTTCTACGTTATAATCAATCCACAGCATCAGCTTTGACTCGAGATTCTAACTCGGCAACTGGATTGCCTTTATATTCAAAGTAACCATTAGGCCCAACTTGATAAGTTGCTCCAATTTCTAAATTTACTTCGTCGATGACAAAAAATTTATCGTCTAAGTCTTTTTCGGATAAAATTCTAAATCCGTTTTCAAATTTGTGTAGTACTAGATCTTTATGTAACATTTCAGTCTCCCATATATGATTATGACAGTATTTAGTTATATACGTAGATTACCATATACCTAAGTTTCTGCCATTACCTGCAATAATACTAAAACAAGTTATTATATGCAATACGATCCAAAAAGTTCGAAAAGCCAAAGCCTTCTTTACACTTGATTGTGTAATTGGAAGAAACTCCGGCTTGTCGTCGTCTGTTAATCCAATGGGCATTCCAACTGTTCTAGCCCAAGTTTGTAGCCAGCGTCGTTGCCCACTCATTACATACTATTCTTTTTTTCTTGGATTTCTTTTCTACGCTCTTTTGTAAGTTTGCCTAGATCACCTAGTGCTTTTCTTGCTCTTGCGGCTGCGGCTTTTACGCCTTTGCCTTCAAATGTTTCGTGTTCTACTAGATAGTTATTAAATGCTTGTACGATTTCGTCGTGATTTGCCATTATATTTCTCCTATTGTAATTAATGTCAATATTATTTAATAAATGTGCGTTTAAGGTGTTTTAGATGTGGTTTTTAGGAATTAGCAAAAACATTGTTAGAACCAGTAGCTGCCGCATTTGGAACCCACGAACCGTGACCGCCGGTTGCGTCACCTTTACGATGTACAGCTATATTATTTGCAAATACATTTGCACTGCCTACTTGTGCTGGATCACCACAAACTGTAGTGTCACCTATCCTTACAGTTGCTTCGTTATTAGTGAACACATCAGGAGATCCTTCGTTATAACTAGTTTGATGATATGGTCCCGGGCTAGGTGAAGCGTGTCCTTGGTGTACATCTACGTTTGTTCTTACTACTTCTGGCATTACATAACTCCTACAAAAATTTCAATAATTTTTACATCTAAAGAATCGTTAGTTTCAATTGCTTTACCTATCATTGCTCCGCCTATAAACTTGTCAGTTGCTACTGCTACACCTGGAACATCACTTGCTACTAATAAGTCTCCTTTACTTACAGGGCCAATTACCTTACACGGAATACGACCTTTAAGTGCAAGAGGTTGTCCTTGTGCTTCGGCATTTAGTAAGTAACCCGGCATAGTACTTATAACTCCTGCAACTTGAATACTAGCATAAGAAGTTGTTTGAGTAAGTTCTTCGGCACCGCCAAATTCTACAACAGTTCCTGGTTCGTATATTCTATCAGTAGAATAAATTTCAGCTAAGTCAGCATAATTAGCTGTAGTTGCATTACCACTAAAGGTGCTTGCTTTAAGTGTTGAACTACTAGGAACATAACTTAAACCGTCAACTGAAGTATCGTCCATCTTTAGATCTTTAGATCCGGTAGTACCACTAGCAAATACTGGATAGAATGTACCACTGTTGGTACGTTCTTCAGTTACTGTTATTTGTGTTGATGCGGCACTTCCTGTTAGTGTAATTGTATTGCCGTTTTGTGTTGCTGTAACAGTGCCTCCACCTGCAATAGTAACTGTACCAGTAGTTTCGCTGCCACTTATGCCTACACTAGTTACAGTATTAGTGTCTGTAAACAATGCACCTGCTGGCACTGCTGTTTTAACATTATCAAAAGCCCAGTCTGAGCTTATGCTTGTTGTAGTTGCTCCATTAGTAGGTGTAGAAGATATAGGTCTAAATGTATTAGTATCAGTAAATAATGCATTCGCTGGTACTGCTGTTTTAACATTGTCAAATGCCCAGTCTGAGCTAATTGCTGTAGTTGTTGCTCCATCAGTTGGGGTACTAGATATTGCAAGTTGAGTGTTTTCCCAAGGTACATTAACATACATCTTACCGCTTGATAATTCAACTGGATAATTCTTACCATTTTCAGTATATCCAACTTTAACTAGTCCTAGTGTAGATCCTGTAGCAGTTGAATACGTTGTATTTGTAAATGTAAGTTCAGTACCGTCATTTTGAAAAAGTGAAAGTGTGTTACCAATTATTTCAGCTTCTACTATATTTTCATTTGGTAGTACATACGTATTAGCATCATTGGTACCTGTATAACCTAAATCTGCCAATGTACCTAAATCTTCAATACTAAGTGTTTTAGATGTTACACTTGAAACGTGTCCAAAATTGTCAAACTCTATACTTTGAAGAACAGTATCATCAGCAGTGTTAGTTTCGTCCGATATAGTGCTTGTAGAATGTGATATTGTTATTGTACCACCTGAAACATTTCCGTTTACATCTATCTTGTCACTTCCTGCAAAAATTACATCTTGACTACTAGTGCCGTCGTCTAATCTGATTCTAGTTTGATCAGCAGCGGCATCACCTGTATCATTGAAGACATTTAATGCGTATTGAGTATCAGTACCACTTATAGTAATTGTATTTGCGTTTTGTGTAATAGCAACGCTGCCGCTGTCTGCTAGTGTTACTGTTCCAGCAGTTTCACTACCACTTAGGCCTACACTAGTTCTAGCAATACTAAATGTACCATTAATACTATTATAACTAATATCGCCTGCGCCAGTAAACAATGCTCGTATATCAGCGTCTGTTCGTTGTGCATCAGCACTAAATGAAAATACTCCAGTAGTATTGTCGTATGACAAATCTCCAGAAGCACTAAGATCTGTAAGTGCAATAAAATTTGAATCATTAGATAGATCACTAACTGCTGTTGGTATATCGCCACCGACAAATTGTCCAGTTGCACTGTTGTATGATACACTGCCGCCACCACTAAATTGACTTCTAATATCAGTTGGTGTTACTCCAGTGTGTGTAAACACTCCTGTTGAACTATCATACGCTAATGATCCGTAACGAATACCAGCAGTATTTGCAGCACTAATAAATCCTCGTACATCGCCGGCTCCTACTTCTCCAGCAGTAAAACTCATTACGCCAGTTGTGTTGTCGTAACTTAAATCACCACTTGCACTAATCATTTGTCTAATATCAGAAGTTGGCGTTCGAGTATAAGAAAATACTCCAGTGTCAGCATTGTAACTTAAATCACCACTTGCACCAACTGCACTTCGAACTTCAGTAAAACTAGGACCAGTATATAAAGCAATACCAGATGCACTACTATAAGTTAACGATCCAAGGTATGTTTCGTCTGCATCACTTGCTGTTTGAGAAACTGCTATTGAACTTCTTGCGTTAGAAGTAGTAAATTTTGTTATGTTAAATTGTCCAGTATTAGAGTTGTATGATAAGTCTCCTCCAGCACTAAACAGATTACGAATATCTTGATCTGTCTTTTCACTAAATTCTATTTGACCAGTTGCAGCATTATAAGTTATACTACCTGTTACACTAAATGCACCGCGTATTTCGTCTATAGTAATACCTGTATATGTAAATGCCCCATTATTATTATCGTAACTTAAATCACCATATCGAGTATTACCGTCACTAGTAGTAACTGCGCTGAGATGTGCCCTTACTTCCGTTGCACTAGGTCCAGTGTAAGTAATTACACCTGTACTATTGTCGTATGCTAATGAACCGTCGCCACCGCTATCTGTAACACTTATTGATCCCCTAGCTCTACTTTGTGTGAACCACAAATTAGTCGGAGTGACATCTTCTGCAATATCATCTGTTACTAGTGTAATGCTGTTATCTACATTTGCACTCCTGCTGTTTACTTCAAATGTTTTACTATTGGCATAAGATTCAACATAATCTTTGTTGGCTGCATCTGTTCCACTTACTGGTGTTCCAACTCTATTAATTAAATTAGTTGACATATCAAGATTACCAGTCAACGGTTGTGTTGCTGTTAAGTCTAAATATCCCGGACCAATTTTAGCAGGAACAACTTGCCCGGCGTGTGTAAGTCCTAGCCTTCTGTTTACATAACTGCGTACTGCACTTTCAGTTGGTACAGTATCACTAGCATTATCAGTCATTGCATCGTCAGTTGAGAATTCACTAATTGCAACACCACGTTTAAATCCAATGCCGTCTAAGTTCGAAAGAGCAATACTTGCTGAGAATGTAACTGTACCTGTTCCTTGATCAACTTTAAAATAATCTCCAACTCTAAAGTTACCATCTTGGTCGGTGGTTACATAGAACACTCGACCTTTGCCTTCCTCGACTACTTCTTTTGATTGTTGAGCAGCAAATTCTGGTGCACCGTATATTTCGTTTGGATAGCTCGATGTTTGATAGCTACCAGTGCCAATACTAAGCAAGTCGTGTCCTGTAACTCTTAGTGTACTAATACCTACAGTAATCCTAGCAACAGTATCTGCAGGAACGCCAGCTCGCATTGTAGGAGCGTCAGGGTATACACCAAATGATCTTGTTAGTGCCGGTGTTACATCTACTTCTGCATAAAGTTGTCCTGTAGTTGCTTTGTCTCTGTATGCAGTTATTTCGTGTATTGTTCCATCGAAACCAAATTTATATGGTTTACTATTGGCAATTGCTCCTTGTATTCTCGCTGCTTCATTAGCGTCAAAGTCTACGTCTAAACGTAAAGTAGTATCACCAACTTGCCCAGATCCTGCAACACTGCCTGCTGTATCGTCTAGTACTAATTTAACATAATCATAACTTTCACGAAGTGTAATACGTGCTTCGCCTTCAGGCAATCCTACAACATCATATGCTAGTACACGGTATACTTTATCTGGATCATCGTCATAAACTAATGCTGTACTAGGACGAGTTGGATTAACATCAATAATGCCATTATACTTAACAACTTGGTTTGCCCGAATAACAGCAGATGTGCCGTCGGCAATATCTACTTGTATACCAGGATTGTCTGGAGCACCTTGTGCAATGTTTAAAGAGTAAACTTGAGGACTTGTTCCATCAATTGGAGTTATATTTGTTACTTCATATCTGTTTAGGTAAACCGGATCACCATTTATATCATTAGCGCCATTGTGATCAATTTCTATTTCACTTACGTTAAATGGTGCATAATCTGGATTGATAATATATATTACCGTATCACCTCTTTGATTAGGATAATCTCCGGTTGTTTTTACCGTAGCAATTTGTACTACATCTTCTGCTACAAATACTTGGTCGCTTACTTCTAACGGATCACTACCTTTAGCAACAAGAGCAAAGTCACCGTATGCTGTTGAACCGTTTAGTGAACGTATGTCTGAACCATTTTCTGCTAGATAACTTACGTGATTATAATAACAGAATACACTAACTAGTTCACACCGTGCATTGTTGGTTGTGTATACACCATAGCCTAAATCATTTACTTGCGTAAAGTCATTACCAAGCATACTGATGTTACCAGCAGTAAGTAATTCTATGTTATAGGGCACCGTAGGCAACGCTACAGCAGTCTCGTTTACAATTTGATAGTAAGAAAGCTGCCAAGGTGTTGCAGGGTTTAATAATAGTCTATACTCGCCTGCACCTACACCAACTGTGTCTGCTTTGTCTACTTGAAAACGTGAGCCGTTGATAAAGAAACTAGTTGGAGTTTGTGGCTGTCTAAACACATTATCAATAACAATTTCAGTTGGACTGTTTATTTGTTTAATACGTGCATCTAAATTACCAGCAAAGCCGTCAATAAACATACCCCCACCGAATAATACGTCTGGTGCTATAGACTTTGAAAAACTTGATGCTGTTTGTGTGTAAGGAGATTTAGTAAGTATCTGTCCTTCTGGATCTAACACTTCCATAAAGCCGCCGTGCCCTTGTACACTGATGTTTCGTATAATGGTTGCATCATTCATTAGGAACACATCCATATTGTCATTGTCTTTAGGTGCGTTAAAGTTTCCGTTTATTATTTCTACTACAGAGCCAATTAAATCCTCAGCAACACTTTGTTCTGAACTTTCTAATAATGCACTTACTTGTACTTTTAAATGATTAATTGCTGCGGCAGTTTCTGTAACTTGATCTGCTGGCAGCTGACCTTGATATGTAAGAGCTGCAAATAGTGTTTCTTGATATCCACCGTATAGCATATCTAACGCTGTTGCATCAACAATGTAACCTACATCACGTCTACACTTTGCTTCATCGTACACTAAACTAGGATAAGTTGTAGTAATAAAGTTTATAACACTATCTTGTAGTGATTGTTTTATTGCCATTGTAGACAATGTTTTGTATGCTTCGTCATAGTCACCAGGATTAACAGCATATGTATAAACATTATTTGTACGATCAGCTAGATAATGTGCGCCGAATGGATTATCACCAACTACTAACGGATCTAATCCAAGATGCTCTGCTCCACGCTTAAATCTTATATTTGACCACGGACTAGCACTTGCGCCAGGACGAGGTCGTATAATACTACGTCTAAACTCATCGCCTTTAATTGAAGTATTGTTTGGAACTTTTATTGGAAAATGTTCAAAGTAAACACCACTTTCAACTCTAATTGTTATTTCAGGATACTCTGTCCCAGCTGCTTTATATTCACTATATGGAACACCCGGAATTGGATTACCAAATTTCAATTGTTCATTAGTTACGAATGTGCCTTCTTCAACCTTTATAATTAACTGATCTGCTGTTTGGCCAGCATTTACATTATATTCTTCAATAATACCAACTGCACCACTAGTTTGGCCAATTACTCTAAATCCGCTGCGAAGTTCAGTTCGAGCATCTAATTCACTGGCTCCTTTGAATATTGCAATATCTTTAAAATCATCAACATCACCAATTGATACAATGTACGAACGCTTCTGTGCTACTTGACTGTCGTATGTGATCCATTTTTGATATGGTCCTAATCCTTTTGAAGCTCTGTTAATTACTCGTTCGGCTTCTCTACAAGCAGCGTTTATACTCGCAAATGCTGTTCCTGGTGTACGACCTCTTTTAACTCCAAATATATTATCATCACGTCCGTTAGGTGAAACAAATAATACATTAGTACTTGTTTGGAAAGGGGTGCTTGCTACTAGATAATAATCTGAACCGTCCGAGTATTCTAAACTTTGTGTCGCTGTATTATATCTAAAAAGACCGCTCGATGCCAGAGGTCTTTCTGCGGTGCCTTGTAAAGTTAATTCAGTTAAATTACCTGCATCATCAACCTTTATTTTGTCGCCAAAAGCAGGCTTGCCACCTGCTGTTTCGCTATCACCTATATATAATTGATCGTTTTCGGTATCATAGATAACTTCGCCGTTAAGTGGCGTAAAAGTTTTTCTATCAGCTGTTGGGCCTCGCCTAACAAGTATACTACCGTGTTCTGGATCTGACATCTATTAATCCTCTATTAGCGGACTGTTTGGTCCGTATATAATATTTGGATCGTATGATGCAGTACCCTGTAATGGTATAGATCCGCCGTCAAAGTAATTTGCTGGTGTATGGTTCAAAGCCTGCCCGTCAATTCTTGAAACTTTTGATACATAACCGGGATTAAGTTCTCCGGCATCTAGTGGCGGAATATTAAAGAAGTTATTTGTGTCAAATGGAGCACCACGTCTAATCATACTACAATCCTTTGTAGTATTTATCGGACTAGACGAGCGAGTTGTTAACTTAGTGCTATACCAGTAGTTGTTGACGTATACTGTTTTGCAATTTCTTCTTCAGTTTTTGCAACACAACTTACTGAGTGTGCTTGAAGAGAAAATTTAGCATCAGGTGATACACCAAACATAAATGGTGCTAAGCCTAGACCTTGTTGCTGTGCAATAAGAACCATTGGCTTATGCAGTTTGAATGTTTTATCGTTTTCTTCTTCCAGGCGAGCTACTAATTCTTCTCCTGAAGTTAACTTAAAAGAGACAGTGTCTCCAATTTTGTATGGGGTTTCTAGTAACATATTATAATGTAAATCCTGTACCGTTGTATCCGGTGTTATCAATGTATTCAACCATTTGTTCGTAACCACCTACTTTTTCTGATCCAACAATAATTTGTGGGAAAGTTCTAGCAGTTGGAAACTTTTCAAATAGTTCCTCTTTAGTAAAATCAACATCAAGTTGTTTGTACTCAAATTTGTATTGTCTTGTTTCGCACAATGCTTTTGCTTTTGTGCAACTAGGACAAGCTGGCTTGCCGTAAATTGTTATCATAATGAAAATCCTTTGAGGCTGTCTTTATTAACATCCTGTTTAATACCACCGATGATATAACTTTCAACTTCTGTCTCTTGAGGTGCAACTTGCAATCCTGAGCTAGACAACCAATGCTGTGTCCACGGTAGCGGGTTAGTATTTACTGGGGCATCAAATATAGCATCCATTCCCAGCGCCTTGAGTCGTCTGTTAGCAATATACTCTACGTACTGATGTAACAATGTGTCATTAAGTCCAATCATTGAACCATCTTTAAACAAGTAGTCAGCCCAATCCTTTTCTTCTGCAACACACTCACGCCATAAGTCGTATACATCTTGTTCACACTCTTTTGCAACTTTTGCCATTTCTGGATCGTCTTTGCCGCTTGCCCACAACTTCAATATGTGTGTGCTTAGTGCTAGATGTTGTGCTTCGTCACGAGCAATCAATGAAATAATCTTAGCAGATCCTTCCATAAGTTTTAGTTCGCCAAATGCAAACGTACAAGCAAAACTTACGTAGAAACGCAAGCCTTCTAGAATGTTAACAGTCTGCATTGCAAGATAAAGTTTTTTCTTAACATCACGCATATTGCCTTTACCACGATGTATATACGCATCGGCGGCTTCTGTAAATGCATCATAATGCTTAGTAACACTTTGCGCCCTAGCAATAATTTTTTCATCATCTAAAATAGTATCAAATACTTCACTTGGGTCAGCATATACATTCTTCATAATATGTGTATAGCTACGTGAATGGATTGTTTCAAAGAAGTCCCAAGTAACAATACATCCTTCTAGTTCAGGAATAGATACGTGTGGCAAAAATGCTAAACACGGACCACGTCCTTGGACACTGTCGAGTAGTGTTTGATATTTTAAATTGCTTGTAAAAATATGCTTCTGCTCTGGTCGAAAGTTAGCAAAGTCAGCTCTATCTTTTTGTAGACTTACTTCTTCAGGTCTCCAAAAATAACCAAGCATAGTTTGGTTAAGTTTATCAAACACAGGAAACTTAAACACATCATATCTTTGTGTATTTTGGTCTTCACCAAAAAACATATTCTGTTTTGTAAAGTCTACTTTTTCTTTATTAAATACGGTCTTTGCCATCTTACTTCCTCTATTTCTCTATATACAGTATGCACTATAATTGCCCTTTTGTCAATGATTAAATTGCACACGCCTCGCACTCTTCTCCATCTTCTAATTCACTTGTTTCAAGTTCTACTTGTGGAGCTTCTTCTAATTCACTTGGATCTTGTTTGTAATCGTAAGTGTTTTGATAATAACTTGTTTTCCAACCATATTTGTACGTGTTTAGTAAGTCTCCAATCATTACACTCATCGGCACTTCGTTGTTCTCAAAGTGTGTAGGGTTATAACTCCAGTTACCACTAATTGCCTGATCAAAGAACTTTTGCATCACCGCAACAATATTAATATATCCTTCGTTACTAGGCATATCCCATAGTAAACTATAGTGATTCTTTAAAGTTTGATACTGCGGAACAATCTGCTTAAGAGGCCCTTTCTTTGACTTCTTAACGGACAAGTAGCCTCTAGGAGGTTCGATTCCGTTAGTGGCGTTTGACACAACGCTGCTACTCTCCGATGGCATCTGTGCGGACAATGTGCTGTGCCTAAGACCGTGTTCCTTAATCTGTACTCGTAAAGTCTCCCAATCATACTTTAACTTGTTCTCCACAATACTATCAACATCTTTCTTGTATGTGTCAATAGGAAGGATGCCGTCGCTGTATTTAGTACGGTTAAAGTATTCACAAGCACCACGTTCTTGTGCAAGTTTATTAGATGCTTTTAACAAATAATATTGGAATGCTTCTGACAACTCGTGTACCGCCTTCCAGCTTTTAGAGTCTTCGTATTTTGTTTTATTTTTCGCAAGGTAATGTGCTAAGCCAATATACCCTACTCCTAATGAACGTCTTGCTTTAGTACTAATCTCAGCCGCTTTAATTGGATAACGCTGGTAGTCAATAATTTCTTCTAGTGCTCTAACTGCTAATTCACATAATTCTTCTAAGTCGTCTAACTGTCTAATCAATCCTACATTAACAGCACTAAGGATACACAATGCAATTTCTCCATCTGGATCATCAATATGATTAAGCGGCTTAGTTGGAAGTGTAATCTCTTGACACAAGTTACTCATATAAACTTTGTCTTTAAACGAACTGTGTGTATTACAGTGATCAACATTCATAATATAGATACGTCCTGTTTCAGCACGTTCTTTAACCAGCGCACTAAACAGTTCCATTGCTGGTACTACTTTCTTTTTAATACTGTAGGCACGTTCGTATTTCTCATACATCTCTTTAAACTTGTCTGCGTCACCAAAGTATGCTTCATACAATCCTGGCACATCGTGCGGCGAGAAAAGAGTTATATCACCACCAGATAACAACCTTTCATACATAGTTTTGTTTAACTGTATGCTGTAGTCTAGTTTACGTACTCTGTTGTCCTCTGTACCTTTGTTGTTCTTTAGTACAAGGATGTCTTCGATCTCTTGATGCCAAAACGGGAAGTGTGTAGTAGCACTACCGCCACGTACTCCATTCTGTGTACAACAACGTACTGTTGATTCAAACTTCTTTAGGAAAGGAACGATACCAGTGTGCGCCACTTCTCCACCGCGTATCTTCGCATTGACTCCACGTATACGCCCAGCATTAATGCCAATCCCCGCACGTTGAGCAGTATACCTGCCGATAGCCATATCACTAGCAAAAATACTGTCAAGAGTGTCATCACTATCAACAAGTACGCAACTTGCAAACTGACGTACAGGGGTCCTGACGCCTGCCATAACTGGTGTTGGTATGTTGACTTTAAAAAGTGAGGTCGCATCGTAGTATCTCCTTACGTAATGCATACGTGTTTCTTGCGGATAATTGGCAAATAATGTTGCGGCAATCATCATATACATATATTGTGGTGTTTCAAAAATTTCACCCGACGAACGATCTTGTACAAGATATTTGTCAACTACTTGTCGCATACCAGCGTAGGTAAAGTTTTCATCACGTTTGTGACGAATATAGCTGTCTAAAGTTTCAATTTCTTCTTCAGTGTAAGATTCAAATATTGCTGGATCATAAAGGCCACGTTCAATATTTAAATTAATTATATCTTTAAATGGTAATGCTAAAAACTCTCCAAATACTTGCTTGTATAGTCCGTAAGTTAATAGTCTTGCTGCCGCATATTGATAGTTTGGATTATCTAACGAAATAAGATCATTAGCTGAACGCACTAATACTTCTTGAATTTCATTAGTACTCATACCATCATAAAACTGTAAATTAGCATTCATTTCAATTTGACTACTACTAACCCCGGCTAAACCTTCACAAGCGTGTTCTACTACTTTATGTATTTTGTTGATGTTAAGTGGCTCTGCGCCGCCGGATCGTTTTACGATGTGAATACCGTTAGACATATGTTGACTCCTCGTCTCTAAATTAATTGTTTCTGTTTTCATTTATAGAGTATTTATTGAAGCACTGGCATCGAATAAATCGATTGCGAATATAATGCTTCAGGCAAGTCCTCCTTTGAAATAACACCATCTTTGTAGTTAACACATATGTCATCTACAAATAATAGATAGTGTATTTCTGCCGTTTTATTGTTCGTACTGATATGTATCTCAAAATTACTACCACTAAACTTGTCTGTTAACTGTAGTGAAAAACACATTCCTAATACGACAGAGAACTCACAGTAGAGATTCTCTTCTAATAACTGCCAAGGATCGGGCCAAGTACTTTGACCCCAAGGATCAACAGTGTATCTAGTTTTAGGTGCAGAAGCATAAAACTCTACTACATCTAAAAACGGAGAATTAGAATCCTCAAGAGAAGACCTAAAATTGCTCCAGATGGCTAATCTTTCTTCATACTTTTTGTTATACATTAAGACCTTGACGTTATAGTGTATGTTAAACTTGGAGGTGTTAATGAGCTTTCAGTAGTTGCATTTTTAAATTCAATGTATGCAGTATCTACTGTTGTATCGTTTACATCTCCACTAGTTATATTAACAAGTTTTCCTCTAAATGTCAAGTTAATTGCGTTGCCATTGATGCCATTATCTAAACCTATGAACTCAAAATCATCAGTTACAGATATTTCATCATTCTCTTTATCAATTAATATGTAAAGAGTGCCACGTCTTGTACCGTTTACCTGTGTTGAATTGTACTGGTATGGTATATCAAATGATCTCGATTGATTTGCTGGAAGCCTAAATCCTGTTACCCAGTTTCCGTTTGTACTAATTGGTACAATACTGTGAACAAAACTTTGGTTATAATTAAATAAACCTTCTACTTCTGGAATATATTTTGGACCATCTAAATCTAAGTTTGAGTTATTACTATTAGCGTTAGTAACATTAACGTAATCTTGATTGTAACCTAAGTCATATGTTCTTTCGAACCAATCTTCAATCGTTTCGTTACCTATGGTATCAAACTTTATAATACTTGATGTTGTAGTTGCACTTGTGCCGCCTGCATTACCAACATCAAAATACTTATTTCGCTTAGAAGTATTTGCCGTACCTTTATTAACAATAAAGCCTTGCTCAAATATTTCTCTAAATGTACAATTTTCAAACAGTGTGTTGTTAGGACCGTATGCAACACCGTCACCTAGTTTATCAGCAAGGTCAGCGGCATCAGTATAGTCTACTACTGGCATACTGTTACCTAAACGCACACCGTTAAGTAAAGTTGAAAATGTAATATCTCTAAAAGTGTTATCTTCAATATCATAAGAACTGTTTACACCATATGCAAATCCTTCGATATCAATGTTTTCAAACAAATTTCTTTTTGATCTAACTGCGCCACTAAAGCTCTTAATATTGATGCCTATTGAGTTTGCTTGTATTCCGTCGCCGTCCCAATAGCCTTTTAGTTTTAAGTCAAAAAAGTGTCCGTCTTCAACACTTTGAAGATCGATAGCAGTATTGTAAATATTTGAAACTGCATTTTCGTATCTTAATGTCATTCCTGATATAGAAATATACTTTGCTTGGTTTGATGCACTTAACCCGCTAGTTTCATCATAGTTACCAACAGTACTTGAACCGTTTACTGTAACAAAGATCGGCGAGTTTGCTGTTTGTTCAATAATTGTTTTGTCTTTTCCAGAACCAACTAGTGTCGTGTAAGGTGGTAATTTAAGGCTTGAATCAATTTTGTACAAGCCAGGCGCTAATTTAATAATGCGTCTGTTTTCAGGAGTTGTTTTAGTGTTTAAAAATAAATTATCAATTGCACGTTGTAGTGCAGCCGTTTGTATAACACTAGTATCATTTACTGCGCCAAAGTTTGAAACATAAACTTCGTCATCTAATCTTTGTTGTAGTGTTTTTCTAACTGGCGATCTTGCAGTAGCACCAGTTTGAATAATAGATTCGTTCTTTCTATATTCATACTGATCTGAGATATCAAAAATATTATCAGCTGAAGTAAGAATTTTTGTATTGCCAACTTGTGGTGCGCCTTCGCTTACTGATCCGTTACCAATATAAAGTTCCTGTGAGTCTATTGCCCACCCTAGTTCACCTGAAGCTAATTGAGGTAGATTTGTTTCACCTTTTTTACCTCGTCTAACTTGTATTCTTGATATTTGTACTACAGCCACTTGTTTATCTCCTGCACCTTTATTATGTATTTATGCTCTGTTTGGCTTTCCAAGAGTTCCAAGTTTCAAACTTGCGTATATAATTACCTTTGTTACTTGCAGGCATAGTGCGTTTGTAGTCTTGCCACTTGTCAAAATGTTCCTTGGCTTTAGATAAGTCTCTTTGTAGATAATATCTTGCTAACATACGATGTCTATTGCCTACTTTATGCTCTGAATGTCGTTCTGCATTGCGTATCTTATCTACACGTTTTCGAATACTAGGATCACTGTACTGTCCTACTAGTGAGCCGTCTTTGTAATTAGGATTGTTTTTACCAGAAAGATCATAATCAGCTTGATGCTGTTCAGTAATTAGCGAAGCGGCTCCTGCATCTCTTGTATCGCCTAGTTCAATATTATCAAGTATCCACTGAGGAGGAGAACACCATTCTAATAACGGTGCTAAGTCGTGTTTAAAGTACCCCCAATGAACAGTAGCGTGTACTTCTCTAGGAATCACTACTTGGTTATCAGGATGATTAGGATCAATTCCTAGTTGCTTACATTTATATCTTTGAATAATATGATGGTTATGCAAATTTTTCATAATATGTGTACACCCTATTATACCACTCATTACGCCATTCATCGTATTCGTGCGGCCACACATCAAATTGTTGATAAGTTTCGCCGCCTAACAGCATACCGTCATCGCCACGACTACACATAAAGATATGTCCTTCACGTATGTTAGTGCCGTAGATTTCGTTGTGTGCTTCTGCGTATGCTACTAGCTGTAAGAAGTAATTTTGTACATATTCTAATTTCTTAGGTTTGTTGGTCTGTTTAAAGTCCATAATACAAGGATTGCCTTTGTACTGACCCACTAAGTCAGTTGTACCTGCATACATCTGTGGAACGTAAAGTGCAACTTCACTACCCCATATTTGATCTACATCTACAAGAGCATTATCACGTACTTGTGTTGCCATTGCGTGTGCTTTCTTAGCAAATGGATTACTACCTGGAGTTGGCCATTCACCAAATTCAATATAGTCTTCGAGATACTTGTGCATACGTGTTCCAACGCCTGCAGCCTCTGTCGTAATTTCTTGTGCTTTTGTTTCGCCTACACGTTTACGCCAAGCAATAAGTCCTGACTTGTCGCTAGTGGCGTCTAAGATTGTAGTAACGCTTGCTACAGCGTTGCCATCAGGAGTTAGGTACTTACGTTTCCCATCTATGTTTTTACGTGATATGGGCTTATAATCAAACGTTTTTGTAATTAAGGACATCAACAGTTCCCCTATCGTAATACGGATCTACTCCGCTGTCCTCATCATCTACTGCCTCAACAATTTCAACTTCTGGCACATTTGCCTTAATAATTCTCTCAACGCCCATTTTAAGAGTCATCTTACTACCAGCACAACCTGCGCAGGCTCCACTAAGTTCTAGTATTAGTTCGCCGTCATCGTATTCTTTGAAGTTAATAATCCCGCCGTGTCTAGCAACAGCTGGTTTAATTTGTGTAGCAATTATACCTTCAATCTGTTCTATAATTTCTTTATTTGGTCTCGCCATTATAAATCCTTTATTATCTAGTTTATTATATGATAATAATTAGCGGTTGTCAAGTGTTATTTGCGTTTGTTTGTAGCACGTTTAGCCATTTGACTAACAGCTTTGTTACCTAAATCTTGTTGTGGTGCTGTTGCATCAGCATCTGTGTCAGTTTTGAGTGTGATACTATCCTGGTTAAAATTCTTAACCATTTTTTTGATACGTGCATCACTATCATATGCTGCTTTGAAAGATCTGTAATCGAACTGTTCACGTCCTGTGTTTTTCATTAAAACGTTAAGTTCATCAAAAGAAAACTCGCTAGGCTCCTTTTTCAAGTTTGCATCAGCGAGTCGATTTCTCAGGACCAACGCTAGTTGCGTTGAGCCTTCATTTACTTTTTTTTTGAAAGGATAGAACCTAATTTGCGGCTTCTTTCTACGCTTTCGCGTTTTGCACGGCCTGCTTCTTCTTCGCCGCCTACTGCTGGTTCTGCTGCTGCCATTCCGTCGTCTTCTGCTGGGACTTCTGCATCAACTTCTGCATCCACTGTTGGTTCCATTTCTGGCTCTTCTGCCGGTACTTCGTCACCCATTGGAGTTTCAGGAGCTGCTTCGCCTGTTAATATTCCAACACCTGCTGTAGTTGCTTCACGTGTTGCTTCCAGTGCTGTATATAGTGCTTCTAGTGCTGGTTTCACAGAGTTTGTAAATGCTTCTGATTGCTCCGATCCCATTTCATCACGAATTGAGTCTGCTAGTTCTAACATACTTTCAGTTTGCATTTCTGCTGTGTCTTCCATCCAACTGGTAATGCGGTCTACCATATCTTTAGCCGCCATTACTAATTCAGCTGCTTCTTCTGCACCTTCTTTTACTGGTTTCTTTTTCTTTTTATCTTTAATGGCTTTTTTCATTGGCTCTTTTTTATCGCCATCTTTATCCATATCTAAGAAGTCTGGCTTAGCTGTTTCCTCAACGTCCCCACGCTCTGTAATTTCTGCATTTAGTACATCAAGGAAGAGTTTTGATTTTTGATACGTATCATTTTTTACAGAGTTAAAACTTTCATTAGTTTCTATTTGACTAAGTGTTGTGCGCACCTTATTACGTGCATCAGCTAATTGCTCAAGTGTAAAGTTTTCTAAAGCAATGCGTTGCCCAAATCGTTTTGCTAGGCTCTCGTTCAGCGATTTTGCTGTAACTGGTTTTGAAATTTCTCTTATATTCATTGGTCTACTCTTCCTGTGACTAAAAGTTGTTATAGTTATTTATCATCAAACATATATATACTTATCTAATTCTTCTTTAGCATATTTTGTCTTTGATGCTGCAATATCATATCTTGTTTGTGCAACAAAGAATTTTGTATCATCTTTTGTTACACGCATTGTGTGTTTATAGAAAACAGCATCATTATAATTTTTTTCAATTTCTTTATCTAATTTTTTAATATATTCTATTGGATTTGACAAGTTACCCGATGCTTCTAGTTTTGCAAGTGCTACTGCACTAGTTTTACAAAACATTTTGTCAACTTCCTTGTTAGTTCTAGTGTTAAACACTAAAAATCCAAAACGTGTTTCTCGAACTATTATGTGTCCAATACGTATGCTCTTGCCTTTTACATAAGGAAAATAACTTGTATCAAGATTTCTATTTATTAAAGCTTCTAGCTCTTTAGCTAGTTGAGGAGTTAGATTTTTAGATTTCATTTGCCAGCACCAAAGTCGAACCTTTATTATGTACTTTACTTACTAGACTTTTTCGAATTAAGTTCTCAATTATGGCTTGTTGTCTCTCAGTAAAACTGTCAAGATGAGTTATACTATCTAGCTGCGATAGTATTTCTTTTTCCTCATTTGTAGTGTAGATAGTAAATTCTTCTATCAACTCATTCAGTTTCATTGTTGTCCTTGCACCATTTGCTGTATAATTGGATCTAATTCTTTAGTCTTGTGTACAGTTTTGATTGGTTCGCCTGGTTTTGGCTTTGGGTTTGTTAGTGTAACTTCATCACCCTTTAAATCATCTATTTTAAAGTCAGCAGTTTTGCCACTGTCGGTTGGCATTGGTAGTGACTGACCTTTTTTAAGCACTGCTTTAGCTAGTGCTTGTGCATTTTTTGCAGCAACTTTTTTAGCAAGGCCTCTGCCTACTCCTTGAGCACCTTTAACTGCGGCAGCTCCTACTTTTTTTGCTGCCGAGGCTCCTGCTTTTGCACCTGCTTTTGCAATGCCGCCTGCTGCTTTTGCACCTAGTGTTGCTGCACCTCGAGCTATTCCGGCAATTGCTGGAATGATTTCATCTAACTGTTCTTCGTCTACTCTTTTATCTTTAAACTCGTTAAATCTCATCTTCTTCTCGCTGTCTTTTTTCTAGGTTTTAATTTAGAACGCGAATGTACATTAAGAGTACCTAAGCGTTTACTTGTTTTTCTAGCCCTTTTAGTTCTTAATGATTTAACTTTCATTAATGAACCTTTAGTGCGTTTTGCCTTTTTAATATTCTGTTTACTAGTAACATTTACAGGAGCACTACACGTACTAGGTTTACTTACTATTCTTCCTCTTCGCTTCCCTGTAGTACATCTGTATTTACGAACAATTTTGTTTCCACTACGGCCAGCAATTTGAACATAACCTTCTTCAAGAAAATCTAATTCAATATCTTCTAAATCAACAAATCTCATTATCTTGATCTCTTGTTCAGTGCTGCTACTCGTTTACTTGCTGGACTTACTCTTTTAGTACGTCTTGCTTTGCGTGACATTTTACTACCAATACGTGCTTTTAACCGCTTCATAGCAAAACGTTTCTTCATATCAGGGGCTGCGAAACACTGTTGTATTTTAGACACAATACGTCCGTGTCTACGGCCGCCCGAACAACGATATTTGCGGACAACTTTCTTTCCGCTCTTTGCCCATACACGTTTTTCGTCAAGGCTTATAGTAAGTTCTCTTAGTAACATATATGTATTTAGTTTTTTATGGAAGGGTTTATTGTGGTAAAGACATTAGTAGTACAACGATGGTTGATAATAACCCTGCTACTATTGTTCCTGCTGATCCTATTAGGACCTTGGTCATTGATTTTTGACCTTCTGTGATGTCTTCGTGAATTAGCTCTACTTTCTTTTCGATCTTTGTCATACGATCGTCAAGATTTTTATATCTAATAGCGCACAGATCAACGTGTGCTTCTAGGCTTGTTTTTTCTAGATCTGTTGTTGTAATTTCTGACACCATTATTCTCCGTTAAGTGTATTAAGTAAACTCTTGCGTTAGCCTTAATTGCCTTGGTCGTTAACAGAAAATAAGATGTTCTTGTCTTTTCCTGTAGTTCGGAATAATGCCTTGTCTGTGTCTATAGTTTCGTTTAAGCCTGTAATGATCGGTATAAGATCAAAATCTTCTGTAAGCATATCTAAACTAAGTCCGCCTTCATATTCTATATAAAAATCGAACGTCCAAACGTTTTGCTTACCTATGTATTTATCACTAAAGTCAAATTTACTAGTCGATAACTTGTCAAAACTTGGACTATTATCATAAAAAACTTGAGTACGTAGTCCTAAAGTTTGTAATAATGTTTGGAAATTTGCCTGTTGTTTATAAGCAAACTTATCATTGTCTTGACGTCTAGCTTTTGTTTCAGTAATGTCTATTAGTGTATTGATACGGAAGTTCATACTATTACTTATAGCCATAAAAAAAGGCCCACTTAAAAAGTGAGCCTTTAGTGTGACGCCTTGCAACATCACGATACCTAAGGTAGTTAGGAATTATTGTGCAAAGGTAATTACAGCTGAACAACCTGTGATGTCTGCTGTTGGTCCACCTTGTAGCGCAAAGTGCATTACGCCAGCGTTGTTTGCTGTTCCTGCTACGCCTGCGATTGTGTGACCTTCAAAGCCAATTTCGTCAACGATTACTTTCAATGCTGCATCGTCTGCGACTGCTGCGTCTGTTACGATGATTTGTGTATCTGCACCTAAGCCGTTTCCTGCTTTTGCCACTGCGTTACTTGTTACTGATGCCATTTTTATTCTCCTATAATTTATCTAAATGGTTAAACTCGTTCATTTCTCTCTGAACTTGTTATATGTATTTAGTCTTTTTATAAAAAAATAGGAGTTATATGCTATTTTTGATGTCTCTTGTGCAAGTTACGCAACTGTGCTATTGCACCTGGACCTGCATCTACTATATCGTCTATCATAGCAATAATAGGAAAATAACCTTTAATTAAACTAGCAGGTGTGCCGTGACCTTTTTCAGCTTCTTCTATGAAACGTTTGGCTCGCATAGCATTTTCAGGACCTACTAAGTATCCATATAGTGCAACGTTTCTTTCGTCACGTAATCTTTCCACTCTACGTTTGCGAATATCGGCCCAGGCTCCTTCTTCTAGATGCTTTTCGACCAGACCTTCATTATATAGATCCTTTATAAAATTCATTACTTGCCTCTAGCCATTGCTCTTGCTTGTGCATCAATTTCGTCGTCGCTTGGACCATCATCGAAATCATCTTCGGGCTCGTCTTGTGGTTCAGGATCAGCAACTTTAATTTGTGCTGGTTTTGCTTTTTTAGCAAGTTCAATAAACTCCATTGCTTCTTCTGGAGTAACACGAGCTGACTTAATAACATCTTTTAAATTCTTTGGTCCAAAGTCTGTATTAAAACGTGTTAGCGCATCACCAAAAGAACTCATTCTATTTGATTTTGCAATGTCATCGTCGCTTACGCCTTTGCCCATTGGCATTTTTGCACTCATATCCATAAGCCTGCGACCAAGATCAGCAACCATTTTTGTTTGTGGGTCGTCACCATAATTAGTTTCGTTTACAATATCATTCATTTTCATAATAGTTTTCCTTTATCGTTCAACTGCTCTGTTGTATTTACTAAAAGTTTTACGTGGAACAAGTTTTATATCACCTTTTGGGTGTGCTAGTACATACCCTTCGCCACCTTCAGCTGAGTCATCCTTGCTTGACATACTTGATCTAACAGGTGCCCCTGGTTGATTATCAAGTTGATTAATTACATCATCCTTGACTTGTTGTATCTTTGCAACTATTTCCCATAGTGCATTAAAGCCTTGTTGGTTATTTGCAATGTATTCTGCAATTTTCTTTTTAGCGGGTTCACTTAGTTGTGGTCTTGCCTGTACCCAATCTAAAAAGTCTCCGCCTAAATTATCTAACCCTGTATCCACTTTACTGTTCATATACGAATAAAATACGTCAGATAGCTTTTTAAGTTTCATTTGTGTTAGTGTGTTTATATCTAGCATACTGTCCATTGCCGCAGCATCTTTTGAAATAATTGCTTTAAGTTCTTTAACACTTGTGTCATCAATAGTTGGAGCATCGGATACTGTAACTGGTGGAACAACTAATACGTCATTGCCTTCAAAAATATCTCCATTTTGTAGAGGACCTTCTGTGCCATCTGCACTTACTTCTCTGTGTATAACAATACCTGCTGTGCTTGCACCAATTTTTTTACCTAAGTCTGAATCTTGTTTTACTCTATATTCAACAATGTTTGGTTTAAACACATAGTCGCCACCTTCTGCCATTGGCTTGTTGAAATAAAGCATATCGCCTTTAAAGAAACCTCTATAGTCTTTAGGTGTTGCTTTTTCAAATGCTGTGTATGCACCTTTCATTTTGTCAATTAGTACGCCGTAACCTTCTGGGTCCTTTGCATATCCTGGACGGTTTTTAAGCATTGTTTCTACATCTTTTTCTGACTTTGCTTTGCCGTCATATCCTTTTGCTGTAAATCCGCTCTTGTCGGTGAATATAAAGTTACCATCATCGTCGCGCCCAAAAATGACTGCGGGACTGCCATCCCACTTAACTGTAACATCTGTGTGTCCACCTTTTTCCATATTGATAAGACTTTGTAAAGCACGATTAGCTCCTTTGCTAGGTGGATTTTCTCTAAACACTAAATCTTCTAAGTGTTCAATGCGAGCACCTTCAGTAAGTTTAACTGACTCTGTCAATGGTGTTTTAAATTCGTTAAATCTCATAACGATTATATCCTGACAGTTGTAGTATCCTATTCATCTGTTTATCTGCTAAACTTTCTGTTTGCGTGAGCTCACTTGGAACGCCGATATCTTTTACTGTTCCGTTTTTAGCAAAACTAGTTTTAATTTTTTCTACTTCATCTGCAGGTAAATTCTTTTCTACGGCTGCTAGTAAACTTTCAAAACTGTTTAAATCTTTAGCACTATCTAGTCCTAGTGCTTTAGCAATTTGATCTGGATTTTTAATTGGCTTTTGTATTGGTGTGTCAATGTTCTTTTTAGTATACCCTTTACCGTCTTTGCGTTGTGCTGGTACACGTTTAATTCTTACAAGTCCTTCTGTAGGGCTCCATATCCAACGTTCTATTTCTGCTGGACGTCCGTCGTCGATTGTTTCGCCTGATGCTCTGCTGTCACGTATGGCTGCAATGGTAGCAATCATTAAATTGCGGAATACACCTTTATACTTTGACTCTTTGTCACTAGGTGAATGATAATATGTTTTCATCCATTCAGGGTCGCCTGGCATAAAGTCTACTTGTACATATCCTGTACGCGGCTTAGTTGTTTGTTTGCTTTCGTCGTAGCCTTCAATTTTAACTTTTGTCATTATGACTGAACTTTTAGCAATATCCATAATTAAAGGACACGCTTCAATTTTTTTAACTAGCTCTGGAATTTTGTCTGCATCAACTTGTATTGCAACATCAATATCTCCACTAAATTCTTTTTTACCAACACTGCCAAGAACATTATTTTTTAAGTCTATGCCTAAATGCTTTTCTAATGCATCTAATGTAGGATTGATTTCGTCTATGTGAATTGGTCCTACACCAGGCATTGATCCGCCTTCAAAAAGTTTATTGGTCATTCTTTTTACTCTCAATTACTTTAGTAATACCACGTTTAAACTTACGTGGGTCTCCGCTTTTAATACTGTTTAAGAAACGTCTTTCTAATTCGCCAGCAGTGTTTTCATCGTAGGTATTACCAATTCTATTAAGCAAGTTAATAGCACTTTCAATAATATTGTTTGCTGTAGTTTCAATTAAAAGATCATTGTCCTGGGAACGACCCAAGTTATTCAATTCATCTAATATACTTCTAGTACGTTTCTTCATCGTTTAATGCTCCGTTATTGTATTTAGCGTAGATAAACTATAAATATATATATTAAGACACATTACACTAATAGGGGCTAATATGGGTATTTCAAAAATGACTTTCACTGAGCGTTCTCTGCTGTTTGCAAAACTTAGTAGTATTGCTTACAATGATAACATCAAAGAAGTAAAAAGTCAAGCAAAGCAATTAGGATTTACAACAGTAGAATTTTATAATAAAGAAGGGGCACAAGCCTATCGCTTTATGAACAAGAACGATCTTGTCATTGCGTGTCGCGGAACACAACCAAGCGAATTCAACGATATTAGTGCAGACTTAAAAGCATTACCGGTTGTTGCAGAAACTATATCACGAGTTCATCAAGGGTTTAAGGATGAAGTAGACGAGCTATGGCCTATGGTGTGTGAAGATATATCACGTACTGTTAACATAGGTAAAAAGTTATGGATGTGCGGTCATAGTTTAGGAGCCGCAATGGCAACTATTATGGCTAACCGTTGCGAATGTGATACAACATTAAATAATCCGGAAGAGCTTTATACATATGGTAGCCCACGAGTAGGTTGGCCAACATATGTCAAGAGCTTTGGTACTGTTCATCATAGATGGAAAAACAATAATGACATAGTCACAACAGTTCCACTTGTATTAATGGGCTTTAGACATTGTGGTACTGAACATTACTTAAATGCATATGGCAAATATCGTAAACCTACTGGCTGGCAAAGAGTTAAAGACAAATGTCGCGGCATATGGATGGGTCTAAAACAAGGTAAAATAGATAGCTTTAGTGACCATTCAATGGACGAGTACATTAAGCATTTAACAGATCTACAAGAACAAGTTTGATACTGATTCCTCGTTAGACACACGCCTAATTGCTTCACCAAGTAATTGAGACACGCTTACTTGGCGTGTCTTTTTACAATTCTTAGGGCAACGATTCTTAATTGTATCTGTTACTACAAGTTCGTCTAGTACACTCTTCTCAACCTTTTGACACGCTTCTCCACTTAGTACACCGTGGGTAATATATGCACGAACTGATAGTGCGCCTGCTTTCATAATTGCTTCGGCTGCTTTACATAGTGTTCCGCCTGAGTCAACAATATCATCTACTAGAATAGCGTGTTTTCCTTCTACATCACCAATCAATGCCATTACTTCACTCTTGCCTGCTTCAGGTCTACGTTTGTCAACAATAGCAATGTCGCCATTAAACATATCAGCAAACTTACGAGCTCTCACAGCACCGCCCGCATCTGGTGATACAAATACTGTGCCTGCTTGTTCAACATCTGGGTCATCAATAATACCAATAGTGCGT
>Ga0213865_10000308_pt1 | contig 33069 bp, 30 predicted proteins | sample PICome_6_FD_160100 | JGI IMG/M metagenome (GOLD analysis project Ga0213865, IMG submission 160100) | Coastal seawater microbial communities near Pivers Island, North Carolina, United States - PICO282 | ecosystem: Environmental > Aquatic > Marine > Coastal | place: USA: North Carolina...
ATGGGCAAGCGTGCCGCTAGTCATAAGTTTATGCCTAACAAATTTGTTTTTCCTGGCGGGCGAGTGGACCCCGGTGATAGTCGCTTGCAGCCGCCTTTAGATTTACATCCCGATGTCCACAGGCGTTTAGCTGCTGCCTGTTCGGTAGTGCGTGCTCGGGCGCTAGCAATGGCGGCAATTCGCGAAACCTTCGAAGAGACAGGCTTGTTGCTGGGTGAGCCCGATAGCCCTACTTTGAAAACCCGGTCAACACCTTGGCGTGAATTTCTTCAACATAATGTGAACCCGCGTTTAGACACATTGCACTACATTGCTCGGGCAATTACACCACCCTACCGTGGTCGGCGTTTTGATACCCGTTTTTTTATGTGTGACGCTGGCCTCATACAAGGTGATGTGCAGGGCGAGCTACAAGGTTCGGGAGAACTACTCGAGTTGCACTGGGTTTCTATTGACGATGCGCGGACGTTGGAGTTGCCGCAAATTACTCGCTTAGTACTCGATGAAGTTGAACGCCGGCTGCGAGAAGGACACACACCGGCAGAGCATGGCCCTTTCGTGCACTTTAAACACGGCAAGGCGGTACTAGAAACTAATTAGCCTGCCAATGCGGCGCGCTCAGGGGTAGTAGTGCTAATACCAGCTTTTATCCATTGCGTAGCATGTGTCGTCAAGGGTTAACAGTAGCTTTGCCCAAGTGTTGATGTCGGGCAATTCATAGTTAAAGAAATAGCGCATGGCCTGTAACTTACCGTTATAAAAGTTTTCGTCATCCGCATGCGGGCCTTGTTCGATTGCACGCGCCGCTACCACACCTTGCATTAGCCAGATCCAGGCGATAACAACATTGCCAAACAGGTCGAGGTACTTCACCGAATTGGCTAAGACCAAATCAATATTTTTTTCGAGCATCGAGCCCAGTAAAAATTCGGTGACTTGTTTTAACGTGGCAACTGCTGCCTCAAGTTCTTCGGCATACTGGTTGAGATTGGTTGACTGCTTTGCCTCGGCAATGGTTGATTCGATAGCAGCTAAACAAGCCATATAACCCGCTAAACCGTTGTGCGGAACCTTGCGCGCCAATAAATCTAACGATTGAATGCCAGTGGTGCCTTCATGAATAGGGTTGAGTCGATTATCTCGATACATCATTTCAACCGGGTGCTCATTCACATAGCCCGAGCCACCTAGCACTTGAATAGCCATGTAGTTAGCCTTGGGTCCATATTCTGAAGGCCAGCTTTTAATAATGGGGGTAAGAAAATCCAGCAGAAGATGTGCCTGCTTGCGTTCTTCTTCGGTAGGGGCGGTATGCTCGTCATCGTTGAGCTTAGTGCCTAGCAGGCACAGTGCATAGGCGCCTTCAGCATAGGCCTTTTGGGCAAGCAGCATGCGCCGTACATCGGCATGCTCAATAATATTAACAGGTGGCGATAGTGGATCTTTATTTGAGGGCAAGCGGCCTTGTGGGCGCTCTTTGGCATAGTCTAGTGAATACTGATAACCGGCCAATGCCATTAATGCAGCCCCGCTACCTACCATGATGCGCGCCTCGTTCATCATATGAAACATATAACTTAGGCCGCGGTTTTCTTCACCAACCAAATAGCCCACTGAGCCCTCTTGCTCACCAAAATTAAGCGCACATGAGGTTTGACCGCGGCCACCCATTTTGTGGAACAAGCCGGCCAGCGCGACCTCGTTGCTCTGGCCGATGCTGCCGTCATCGTTGACTAAAAATTTGGGCACTATAAACAGCGAAATACCTTTTACTCCTTTAGGCGCACCCTTGATTCGAGCAAGAACCAAATGAACGATATTTTCGTTGAGTTCGTGGTCGCCGCCCGAAATCCATATTTTGTTGCCGCTAACACGATAGTTACCATCGTCAGAGGCTACAGCTGTGGTGGTTATATCCGCCAGACTTGAGCCTGCAGCGGGCTCACTCATGGCCATAGTGCCGGCAAAGCGGCCGCTTCGCATGGGCTCTACCCACTGGCGTTTTTGGTCTTCGGTGCCATGGGCGTCGATTAAATTGGCGTTGGCGTTGGTAAGCCCAATATAACCAATCGTGGTGCTGGCAGCGGCGCTAAGCCAACCGTCGCATACAGCGGCGACAAGAGAGGGTAACTGCATGCCCCCCAATTCGTAGTTGGCCCGTGGTGAGCCTAAGCCTGCGGCAACTACCGCATCGAGTGCCTGCTTGATTTCGGGAATCATATGCACATTTTTCCCATCAAAAGTCGGCTGATTCGTATCGACTTTTTGTCGGATGGGTAAAAAATATTTTTCGGCCACTGTGCGACTTGTTTCAATGGCCGCATTAAATGTTTCGCGGCTATGGTCGGCATAGCGTTCACGCTCAATCATCGCTTCCACATCAAATAATTCGTACAGCATGAAATCTAAGTCACGTTGATTAAGTATGGGTGCTGCCACAATAAGTTACCTCTAAAAAAAGTAATGAATTAGCGATTAAATTTCTAACAAAATTATGATGAATCAGTGAGCGAGTATCACGCGCATATAACTATGAGTTTTTACGATTGGGGGGTGACTGGTGGTTCAAAGTACAACGTTCATTAATGACCACCGCAATGCTTAGTTGGCACACGCTGTTGGAGCTTATGCTGACGATAAATGAGGTAAGCCAGATTAAACATATCTCTGATACACGCGCTTTTGATTATATCGTGATTTACTTAAGCTTTGGGTGCCACTTTGGTGACATGGATTAACGAGGTGAAATGCAAAGTGCTTTAACGGGCAATGGTCTAACTTGCAACCGTTGTATTTCGTATTGATATGGCATTATATGTGACATAATATAAGGGTCAAGCATTAATTGTGGCGACGGGTTTGCGTAATCTGCTCGGCCTCAGCAGTAAGTCTGAGCCCCAGCACTAGATTTTTTGAGCGATTAAAAAGGCTTTTCGGATATGACAGAATCATTACTAGTCGAGCGCGAGGGCGCGGTTGCTATTGTCTCAATTAATGATGCGCCCTATAACCGCATGACACTGGATTTTGTCGACCGTCTTGAGGTGTTAGTCGGTGAAATCGCGGCCGATGATTCTATTCGTGCCGTTGTATTGACTGGGCAGGGGCAAGATAATTTTTCGGTAGGCATGAACCTTAAGCAGTTGGCTGATGGGGTGCAGCGCATGGGCTCTATTGATAAGCTGCTGGATCAGCGCCTGCGAGTGATTGCTGCGATTGAAATGATGCACAAACCGTGGATTGCGACGTTATTTGGTTATTGCTTAGGAGGTGGCTTGGAAGTACCGTTGGGCTGCCACTTTAGACTCGCCGCTGCACAGGGCGCGCAAATTGGTTTGCCCGAAATGGACTTAGGGTCGGTGCCTGCATGGGGCGGGAGCGCGCGCTTAAGTCAATGCGTTGGTAAGGCTCATGCGCTGGATATGATTTTACGAGGTAAGAAAATCTCAGGTCCTGAGGCTTTGCGTATTGGTTTGGTGCATGAGGTGTGGCCGATGGCCGAGCTCAAACGCCGCGCAATCGATCTGGCCCAAGAGTTGGCTGCACAGCCAGCATTGGCCGTGCGCGGGATGCTCGATGTGATTATGGCCTCACAGGAAAAAACGCAGGAGCAATTGCTGCAGGCTGAACGCCGCGCAGTAAAAAATACTTACGGCACTGCCGATTCGCAAGAAGGTATGATGGCGTTCTTGGAAAAACGTAAGCCGGTATTCAATCAGCCTAAATAATTTTTCAAAATGAACTAATTTTTATGAGTTAAAAACGGTTTTAAAATCTCTTGTTGTGTATCACTTTAAAAAAAGGAAATGATTATGTCGATTAAAGTTGTCCCTAAAGACCAAATGGTTGAACAAATTGGAACCAAACTTGAGCCAGGGGCTTGGGTTACGTTAGAGCAAGAGCGCATTAATACTTTTGCCGATTGCACCGAAGATCATCAGTTTATTCACATCGATGAAGAGAAGGCAGCCCAAACGCCGTTTGGCGGAACCATCGCCCATGGTTTTTTAACGCTTTCAATGTTAGTAAAAATGACCGAAGAGACCGGCATCATGCCTGAAAACACCATCATGGGGATGAACTATGGTTTTGACAAAATTCGATTTTTAGCGCCAGTAAGGGCTGGTAAACGGGTGCGTGCTCACTGCGAAATTGCTAACGTAGTCCGCAAAGACGATAGTCGATTTTTAACTACACAAACGATATCGGTAGAAATTGAAGGCGAAGAGACCCCGGCTTTAGTTGCCCAGTGGCTTGTTATGACGGTTGCAGGTTGATCGTTTACTAGCAAAATATTTTGCTTCAAGCAGGTGACAGCACAAGCAGGTGGCAGCGCATGAAAATATTTTATGGTGTTTTAGTGGCGATTTATGCGCTTTGGTTCGTTTGGTATGGCGGCAGTGGTCAGCCAATGACTCAAGCGCAGGTCGATGAGTACATTGAGATCTATAAAAGTAAGTCGCATTCCGACCCGGTTAGTCAGCAAGAAACGCTTACTTTAATTGAGCGTTTGGCGGCTTTTGATACGGGTAATGAGTATTTGATGGTTAATCTTATTCGTTATCGTGATAAGGCGAAGTATCCTGCTGACTCGGTATGGGCCAATGAGACCGATGCCCTTGCTGCCGATGCACGCTATTCACAGGGTGTTGTGGTGGAGCTTCTAAAACGCGGGGGTATACCACTATTAAAAGGCAATACCATTGGTGTATTTATGATTGATGCAGATTGGCATGATTGGGATGATTTTGCTGTTGTGCGTTATCGTAGTGCGGAAGATATGCTCGATATGATGATTGGTATGGCCGATACGGGTTTAGCCGAGCATAAGTATGCCTCGATAGAGCAAACGCATGTTTTTCCTATTGAGCCCGTTATTTCGCTATTTTTTGTGCGCAGCCTGTTAGCGTTGCTACTGTTTGCAACAGCGATGGTCGTGCGTGGAGTGGTTTTGCGCAAAGGCTAATTTTTATTGTTTAACTTGAGTATTTACGTTAGTTTTTAATAGGATTGGGAAAGATGAGTGCACCGGTTTACCAAACACTACTTTACGGCGTTGAGGGTAATGTTGCGGTTATTACGTTTAATCGCCCTAAGCAAATGAATGCGCTATCGCAGCGCATGATGCTTGAGTTGAAGCATGGCTTGGAGCAGGCTGAGAACGATAAGCGTGTGGTAGGCATTGTAATAACCGGCGCCGGTAAGGCGTTTTCGGCTGGTGCCGATATGACGGAGTTGCAAGGCTTAGCCAGTGGTAGTGTGCCCGAGGATGGCAGCGACCAACAGGGGAGTGCCTTGCAAGCGGCAAACCCTGGTGATGCCTCTATGCCGGAGGCTTATCGTAAAGGTTTGTCTTATATAGCGTCCATTCAAAAGCCTGTTATCGCGGCTATTAATGGCGCCACTGTGGGCGTGTCGTTAGCCGTTGCACTTTTTTGCGACATGCGATTTTTTGGTGAAAAAGGTTTTGTAATGTCGGCCTTTCCGCAGCGAGGCCTAGTCGCTGAATATGGCACTAGCTGGATGCTGCCGCGGTTGGTGGGTGTTGATGTGGCTCTTGATATCCTTATGTCGAGCAGAAAAATTTATGGCTCTGAAGCGTATGCGATGAAATTAGCGACACGCGTTTATAAAGACGATGAGTTAGTGAGCGAGGCGGTGGCTTACATCCAAAATCTTGCCGACCATTGTGCGCCGCAATCCCTGCGGGCTATAAAAGGACAGGTCTATCGTGATTTATTTAGAGATCCTGCCGAGGCTTTTGACGAAGCAGAACGGTTGATGCTCGGTACGTTTGGCAGCCCAGATATGATGGAAGGTGTGAGCGCATTTGTAGAAAAACGTCAGCCTAATTTCATCAAGGTTGGAAAGGATTAAGCCTGACATGAAACACAAGTCTTCGCTATTGCTCGGCTAAATACAGCGCGCCATGGTTAAGTAAGCTAAGTAATAAACCCATGTTGGATGCAGTTACTTCAACATGGTTTTTATCCAGCATCAGCGCTTGGCCAAGTAGCTCGACCAATGCATTGTTATTGGCATGGGTGGGTATTTGATTGCCGTCAACAAATAGTATGTGGTTGGCCGTTCCGCTAGGTTTGGCATCGTTTCCGCTAGGTATGACATCGTTATTTTCGCCCGCGATGTAGGCGAAACGTGAGCTTTCATTTTTTTGGATTATGCCGCCGTTCATTAAGTGATGCTCTAACTCATCAAGGCTATAATCTTCGTGCTCAGTGTCTTCTATATTGAGCTCTGAGTCGTCAGCAATCTGATACTTTGGCGTGGTTACATGTTTGCCAAACCAATTGCCAATCATTGTCTCATCATTGGCATAGTGTGAGAGTATCTGCTGGATGCTCTTTAGAGCCTGCGACGAAATTTCGCCGGTGTTGCTTTGCGCTTGCAAATTGGGGTCGGTATAACGCAAAGATTCAGTGAGTTGTTCACCTATATAGTCGGTATATTCTCGAAGGATTTCACTGTGTGATGGTGCGCGAAAGCCTACCGAGCAGGTCATACAGTCATCACCTTGCGCAACACCATTATGGCCCACACCGGGTGGCACATATAAAATGTCGCCAGGGTTTAGTGTCCAAGTGTTTTCGGGTGTAAATTCGCTGAGGATTTTAACCGGCAGATTGGCAACAAATTTATTGTGTGCTGCTGGTTGATTGGCAAGGTCAAGATAATCGCCGCCGACCTCCCATTGTCTTTTTCCGCTGACTTGTATTAAAAATACATCATAGTTGTCATAGTGGGGGCCAACACCTCCGCCATCGTTGGCATAGCTCATCATTAAATCGTCAATACGCCAGCGCGGAATAAAATTAAATTTTTCTAACAGTTCTGCGGCAGCGGGTATGTGATGGTCCAGCGCTTGTACTAGTAGTGTGCAATGTGAGGGCGGCAGTTGGGCAAAGGTTTTTTCATCAAATGGGCCTATCTGTAAATTCCATTGCTCGCCATTTTGAATAATAAGGCGTGACTCAACATGTTCTTCGCAAGCTAGGCCCGCTAGTTCATCGGCGCTGATGGGTGATATATCGGTTGGCAGTGCATTGCGAATGAGCAGCGGCTTTTTTTGCCAATAATCGGCTAAAAAAGTGCTCAGTGGGATGTCGCCCAATACAGTCGGTTTCATAATTACGGTATCTTTTTCTTAATGAATGTCTTTAACAAGAAGCATGTCTATATGTGGGATGCCATCTTCGTGATAAACGTCCGATTCCTTTTTAAATCCAAAGTCTTGATAAAAATTTTGCAATTGCTGTTGCGCGCTAATACTAATTGCTGTTTTAGGCCATAGTTTGGCGATGTTAGTTATGCATTGTTGCATCAATTGCGTGCCAATGCCTTGCTTGCGTCGTGCCAAAAGCACGGCGAAGCGTCCAATGCTGCTGTTACTGTAGCTAAGCCCCGGTGGTAGTAATCGTGCATAGGCAAGTAATGTGCCCGCTTCGTAGGCCATTAGATGATGCGTTTGGTTGTCGCGGTCTTTGTCGTCTAGTTCGGTATAGGGGCAGGTTTGCTCGACGACGAATATGTCAATGCGCAGTTTAATAAGCTCATAAAGTTGATCATTGCTGAGCTCGCTAAACGGTTTGCAGTGCCATTCGATATTTGCCATGTTGGAGTGTCATTTTGTTTTGTTGGTTGGGCTTTTTAGTTGAGTAAAAAGCGTAAAGCTATTGGGATAGTGTGGCGTGATTGTTTTGCCGTGAGAAAAATGTCATAAGCGATTTATATTACAGAACCTAACTGACGATTGCGAATTAACCGTTTTTTGTAGTAGATTGGTAGTCTGATTTAACTAGCCGCACTTAGCAGAGGCCGATTGTGTTTTATATTATCGAGCAGGGCGCGCGAGTCGAAACACCGATTAACCGCTTATTGCAGGCCAAAGGTCTTAATGCGGTGAGCGCAAGTTCGCGAGTGCGAGCGGTTGGCGCAGGCGTAGAAAAAAAAGAGCCTGTAAAATCCACCGCCACAATATTGCGCTATCAAAATGCCGAGTCTGAGCAGCCCCGTAGCCCAGCCATTTATGCCCATCAAATCATGACATCGCCAGTTGTCTTGGCCGGCGTTTATCAAACAGTGCAAGAGATATGGGCTTTGTTTGCCAAGTATCGCTTTCATCATTTTCCTTTGCTAGATGAGAGCAATCAATTACAGGGCATCGTTACCGACGGCGACTTGTTACGTTACTCAGCTAATAATGATCGCGATGTGAATGCAGATTGTGTGGAGCTTTTGATGACGCCAAAAGTTATCACCGCCGGTGAGCAAGTTGAAATACGCACAATAGCTGAAGTGATGTGTGTTCAAGCCATTGGTGCAATACCTATTGTGAATGAGCAAGTAGAAGTAGTCGGCATGGTGACGCGCTCAGATATTTTACGCACTTTGGTGCATCAAGCTCCGTTAGACCTATGGACCTGAATGGCGGGTTTAGTAAAACATGGCGACATTTTGACGGCCCGCTATCACGAGTTGCCCATGGCTGTTCCACACTTCCATATTTTGACTAGAGTAGCCGTCGCGGCCATGCTCAGCGATACTTTTTAACAACCACCATCCGTCTTGCGTGTCGATATTTTCGGTTAAAAAATTCATTGACCAAGTCATTGAGCTGACCGGCTTAAATTCTTCAAACATGGGTAGCAGCGCAGGCGGAGGCATGTCTGCCAAGCTAAGCAAGCCGACCAAATTATTAGCGGCTTTATCTTTATGCCTCACCCACAAAGACACCGTTGATTGCTTGGACCCAGTAATGGGTCGATCGCCTTCGGCTAGCAGGCAGTCGAATTGGTGAGTAAAGGGCGGTCTTTGTGCCGAGGTAAAAAAATCTTCAGACTCCTGTGGCGAAGGCAAGTCAGGAAATGACATGAAGTCTTGGTCTATGCGTGATGGCCTACTGCTGCCAAAACAAAAAACAACATGGGTAGCGAGGCCTTTTTCACCTTGTAACTCGGCGCTAATAAAGCAGACCGAGCCGCCTTGGCGCATGAGCTTTGTACTGATGCTAACTGTGCCACCAACAGGGCCAGCAAAGCTGACGTGTGCAGACCGAAGTGGCGGTAGCTCAGGGTAGGTGCGCTGCACAGCCTCAAGGCATAGCGCCGCTGATAAACCACCATAAGTGGTGCGGCCTTGCATCCAGTTGGTGGGTATGTCTGTGGTAAATGTGTGATCGGCGTTTTGCGAAGTGCTGTTAATGATGTCGCTAAATGTTGATAAGTTCATAGAGTGCCAAAAGAAAAGAGTCGGTGATTAGAGGCCTCTAAAAATCTGAGGCTCGCGGGTTTAAAAAGGCGCTAGGGGCCAACCTGCAAAATATAATGGGCCACGGCTAGCTGTGTTTCTGGGTCGAGATAATTTTGTGCCGGCATAGGGGGGTAGTTGGGTTGTCTTTTAATGGGCGCATTAATGTAGGCAGCTAGCCCTTCGGGGTTATCTTTATACATGGCTTGAATGAGCTGCACCGGTGGGCCAATGAGTCGGCCTGTATAGCTATGGCAGCCTGTACAGATGCCCAGATAGGCAATTTCGCCACGCTCGGATGGAGCGATTACGCGGGGCTCGGCACCTCCGGCGATTAAGTAATTGTCGATATTGTCAGTATTGTTGAATGTGCATTCAGAAAAGTCACCGATGCCTACAGCATGATAGCGATGTCGATTAATAATGCAGCTGTCTTGGCTGGGCCCGATTTGAAAAATATCAATATTGCCGGTGTGCAACTCAGTCAGCGCGAAGGCCCTTATAACATCAATGGTATCGTAGCCATTGTTGATCATTACATTGTCTAAAATCATCGCTCTATCAGCATTCGGATCCGAATCAAGGTCGAGGGTGAGATTTTCCGCATTGGCATGGTCGGTAATTAAAATGCCCGCAGTTTTATTGTTGCTAATAATGTTGCCTTCAATAATGACGTCGTCAGCGGCCATGACCAAAATGCCGGTGCCCGCAGGAATTCCCGCTACCGTGGATCCCGGTGCGCCAAAATTTGCGGTGTTGTTGTCGAGAATAAAGTTGTTGCGAATGATGACGTCGTAGGTATCTTTGACCGGCAAACCTGGCGTAATAAATGCCAAAATCCCACCAGTGTTGTGATGCGTGTGATTGTGCTCAACAATCGCATGGCGGCTATTTTCTATTTCAATGCCCGCTACGCTATCAAACACTTCGTTGTAGGCCACGTGTATGTTGTCACTCATGCCCACATAAATTGCCGCATCGGCGATGCCCGATACCACGTTATGCTCAATTAGCCCATTCTTGCCCAGCTGAGGAAAAATGCCGTAGATGCCGGTGTCAATAATAATGTTGTTGCGAATTTCAAAATTGTTGCCGGCCTGACTCATAATGCCGTTGCCTTTGTAGGCAGTGATTTTAAAATTTTCAATAATGATGTTATTGCCTGAGTAAAGAATAGCATCGTTGAGTTTGCCTAGGCCATTGAGCGTCGCGCGCTCACCAGCCAAAATTACGCCCACTAAATGAATGTCGTCTTTATCGATGTAGACCGTTTCGGAATAGGTGCCAGGCATTACTTGAATGGTGTCGCCAGGCTGCGCGCGCTCTACCATTTTTTGAATGGAACCGCCGGGCTCAACAACATGTACGTTGCCGGTTTTACTGCGAGTTTTTACCGCGCTATTACCATGCGGGACGACCTCATTGCTTGGACGATAGCCGCCACTGTAACTCGCACCGCCCAGGCTCGATGTGATGGTGGGTGGCTGATGTTTATTCTGGCCAACGTACCAGCCAGCTACAAATACAGATAGCGCAAAAAACACAAGTAGCGCAATGGTCAGGCCTGAACGTTTACTGTTGTTCATAGTGGTTCTCCTGGTGCATCAGCGGCAGCCCTGAAGGCACGTGTGCTGGAGTGTTGGGTATAAGGCTTTCATCGGTCAACGTATGCATAAAATCTACTAAGCGATCAATTTCTTGAGCGGTTAAGTTGGGCTCTGAAATGTGCCAGTGCAGGAGCAGTTGTTCTTCGTTATCGACCGCATGTCCGCGCCCTTTATTGTAAAACTCAGTGGCCTCGCGCAGGGTGTTGAATCTACCCGAGTGCATATAGGGAGCAGTGTTAGCAATGTTGCGTAGTGTAGGGACTTTGAAGCCGCCGCGCAAAACGCTGGCATTAAAGGTTTTTTCTGCCCCTATATCGCGCGGCAAATCACTGGGCTCGGGAGTGCCAATGACCGCAATTTGTTGGTTGGTGAAGAGCGGTGGGGTGTGGCATTGAGAGCAGCGCGCAACAAACGAGCGAAAAATATTGAGCCCCTCTAATTCTTGCTCGTTGAGCGCTTGATGGTACCCATGTGCATATTGGTCGTAGCGGCTATTGAGCGATATCAAAGAGCTTTGAAAAGCACTCAATGCGGTAAGAATATGCTCGATGCTCACGGCTTGGGGATGTTCAGGAAAAGCCTGCGCGAAAAGTTTCTTGTAGGCAGGGCTTTGCTGCATGCTGGCTAACAATTTGGCAGGCGTGTTGCCCATTTCATTAACGCTAAAGAGCGGGCTTTTTGCTTGTTGTTCTAAGCTTGTGGCCCTCGCGTCCCAAAAAAATAAAGACAGAAAGCCGCTGTTCCATAAAGTGGGCGCAGAGCGCTGTTGTATGCTGCCATTGATGCCGCGGCCACGCCCCATACCATCGCTGAATCCTTGGGCGGGATTGTGGCAGGTAGCGCAAGACAGACTGTGGTCTGCTGATAAAATCGGATCAAAAAACAGTAGTCGCCCTAAATCAATTTGTTGTGGGCTGAAACCATCGCGTGCCTCAGGCAGCGCCGTTTTGAGCCCGCCTACACCGCGGTCTTGGAGCGATTCATATAATTGATAGCGATGGCGGAGCGAGCATCGATTGTCGGCAGCCAATCTGTAGCTCGGTGGGCACTGAGCGTTGAGGGTAAACTCAATGTTGCTTGATGCAAGACTGTGGTCAGGTAGTGTAGTCATGGCCGCCCCAATAGACAGGGCAACCCAGGCCACGCTATATCGAGGCAGCGCAGCGCAGACGAAAAGAGCCGAGTGTTGCACGATGGGCCCGATCACAGTGCGGCCTGAGGGTTTATAACGGTGGTCAATTTTCGCATAGTTGCCAAAGTATACTCCACCAGTAGGCGCTATTTGATGGGCAATGATTGCCATTTGGTTACAAATAGTTGATAAAAAAAGAGCATCACTAGCTGCGCCTATGTAGCTACGCGAAAGTTTTATTCTATAGGAAATACGGTAACGGATGGATCATTGAGCAGGCCGAATTAGCTTGAACTTTAGCTGGGAAAGATGTTCAATATATTGATGAGAGACTTGATTGGCTCAGGGAGCCTGCTGCTAAAAGTTCTGTTGTTGATGTTTACCATAAACGCCAGTTTCGTTTTTGGGGCTTGCTGCGCAGCTGTGAACAGTGATTTGAGCGAGGAGCAAGCGCCTTGCCATGACTCGAGCGATGAAGGCCCTAGCAGTTTTTTTGAAACAGGCGGCGTTGACCAGTCGAGTGATCAACACGGTGGCACGCCCGATACATGCTGTTCTGCATGTACGATGATGCAAGCCTGCACCCAAACCGTCAAACGTGTTGAAAAAGTTACCGATGTTGACTTTTCTATCATGCCATTAATGTTGACGGCCAGTAATATTACCCCACCCTTTAGGCCTCCCATCTTGCACCTAGTTTAGAAAAATGAGCCCAAGCGGGCTGTGTCTTATTTTTTTATTCAAAAGGTAGCATCATGTTGCGAAAAATTACTTTTCTTGCGCTTTTATGCGCTATGTTTTCTGGTTCTTTATCGGCACAAAATTATGTCGTAAGTGTGCATGGCATCGTCTGTGAGCTCTGCTCATTGGGCGTGGCAAAAAAATTGCGAAAACTCTCTTTTATTGATCCCTCAAATTACGACAAAGGCATTAAAGTTGATATAAACAATCAATTGGTTTATCTGGCAGTTCGTGAGGATGCGGCGCTCGACAAAACTGTTTTATTTGATGCGATTGAAGCCGGTGGCTATCAACCCATTGAGATTTGGGCAATTGATTCGGCTGGTAAAAAGCTGGAGGTGAGCCAATGAAAGGCGTGTTATATCTGCTTTTACTGGTGGGCGCTTGTAACACGGCGCTTGCGCATCAGCCGGTTATGGATATGGCGCCACGCTGGAACAATGGGTACGGTATTCAAACACGTACTGAGCACGCTAACTCAACCACAACGCAGTGGCTTGAGGGTGTTTATACATTTAAGCCTTCGGTGCGTATGACGTTTAAACTTCCCTATGCCGACGGTGAGTTCGGTGATGCGATTGTTGCCGTGCCTATTAAGCATTATAAAAATGCCGGGGGTTTTACTTCCAGTTGGGGGCTTACCCCTTCAGTGGCGATGCCCACTGGCGGTGGCAGCGATTGGGACACGGGCTTAAGTCTTAGTTACAGTGCGGAGACTGCTTCTCTCTTTCAGCTTTATGATGTTTATACGCTGGGTGACAAAACGGGGTTGGATGTCAACATAGGTCCTGTTTATGCAGACGGAAACGGATCTTCATTGTTTACCTTGTGGGACGTTACCGCCGTAGACTCAGCATCTGGGCAGCGGATATTAACCGGCCCCGTACTAATGTATTTTAAACGCAATGTTGTAGTGCGATTCGAATATAAAATGCCTTTGCTTGATAACGATAACGAATGGGATGGTGATTTTATAAGTGCCGGCATTGGTATTGTTTATTAATGGGTTAAAAGCGTCTACTGCGGCGAGGATGTTTGTTTTTCTCAAGCATCGAGTGAGCTGATTGATGAGCGCTGACTCAAGTGATTGCGAAATTTAAATGATAGTGAGGTCTGCATGAATAAACCGCGCTCATGGAGTTGGTTGCTCCTGTTTACCACCTCTGGCACGCTATTGTGTTGCGCGATGCCTATAACGTTAGTCACGTTGGGACTGGGGGCGACCGTCGCAACCATGGCGTCGTCTGCGCCGTGGCTGATTACCTTAAGCCAATTTAAAGGGTGGATGTTTTTAGCCTCAGGTCTGCTGATTGCACTGGCCGCGTGGGTGGTTCACCGTTCGGGTAGAAGTTGCCCAGTCGATACTGAATTAGCAGCAGCGTGCGAGCGCGCAGACGTTTGGAATCGACGCTTTATTTGGGTGTCAGTGGGAATCTGGATGCTTGGCTTTGTTGCCGCCTATGGTTTGCCTTTTTTTATATAAGAGGATTTTATTGAAAGATATGTATAAGCGCATCAGGAATTGGCTAAGCACTGATCCGTGACTAGCCCAATTGACCGGGCATTAATGAAAACATTGAATGGGGATATGCCGGCCTAAAAAGTTTCTATGCGGGATGCTTGGCGGCGGAGCGGCGACCTAATGCAATGAGCAGCGCGGCAAGCAGCATTTGCAATGTGCCATAAAGTAGTAATGCGAACAGAACGGTATCGCCTAGCGCAGCTGTTGCCACGGCCGCAGCGGGAAACAGTGTGGCTTTGATGAGAATACCTAAATTCACATTGCGCACCACCACTTCCATTTCAATGGCTGAGCAATCGGCTCGCTTGAGTCCGGTCAGGCGCCCGCTACCCCAGCCAATAATAGCAAAGAGCAGCGTCAGGAAAACAATAATCAATGCGTTGTCTAAGCCAAAAGCGGCGATGTCTAATCGGCCTGCGCTACCGGAACCCACTACGATTAATCCAATGCCTAGCAGCGAGCCGCGAATACTCCACTTAGATACAGGTACGGCACTTTTTGGAAAAAAATGCAGATAGAGCATACCTAGCGACAAAGGAATGAGCAGAGTGAGTGCTATCTCGCGCATAATCAGCAGCCTGGGCATGACGAAATTGGCCGGCATGTAGTCGCCCACTAATAATTCGAGAATAACAGGCGTAGAAAAAAGGCAGGCCAAGGTCGTAATGGCAGTGATGCAAATAGATAGTGGGAAATTGCCGCGCGCAAAATAAGTAAAAAAGTTAGAGCTCGCGCCACCAGGAATAGCCGCAAGCAGGGCGATAGACACAACAATAGCGCCCATCAAACCTAGCGTTGTGATAAATAATAGAGCCGATAGCGGAATAACGACCAGTTGTACCAATGTGCCAATGGTGACTGATTTGGGTTCTCGGGCAACATCGCGAAAGTCGTTGCCGGTCAACGTGGCACCGACACCGAACATAGCCAATATAAGCTGGATAGCGGCAAACCAATATTCGTGAGCGATGTAGAAATCAGCCAAGCTAAATATTCCGTTGCAATGGGATATGAATGATGTGGCCTAAATATGCCAGGTAATTGTTGCGATAGACACGAACACAATCCGCATAATACGCCAAAAATCGACCCAACGCAGAAGGCGCTTATTGAAAGACTATTGCAGCCGTTCAATAAGCGCTTCGTTCAATCTGGCTTAGCTAGCGGCAAAACGAGCGGTGTGGTAATCGGTGCTGCCAAATGAAAATTGAATGGCAGTTAAGCGTTTGAAGTAATGGCCTACGTCTAACTCATCGGTGACGCCAATGCCACCGTGAATTTGAATAGACTCTTCTCCGACTAGGCGAGCTGCTTTGCCAATGCGGCTTTTTGCGGCGGAGAGTGCCTTAGGCGCTTTGCCATCTAAGCGATCCATTTCCATGGCAGCCATAAGCAATATCGACTTAGCCTGCTCAACCTCTATGAACATATTCGCCATGCGGTGTTGCAGAGCCTGGAACGTTGAAAGCGTTGTATTGAATTGTTTGCGAATTTTGCTGTATTCGACGGTTTTGAACAAAGACATTTGCATGGCGCCAACGGCCTCTGCGCAAATGGCTAAAGCCGCTCTGTCGATAGTCATTTCAATAACGTCTATTGCTTCGCCAACATCGCCTAACAGGTTACTTGTGGGGAGCGTTACGTTATCAAACCATATGTCGGCAGCACGTTGACCATCAACGCTCGCGTAAGACTCACGTCGAATGCCTGCAGAATTAGCATCAACCCAAAGTAAGCTGACGCCTTCACGATCACAGGCGTCACCTGATGTGCGCACCGAAACTAAGATTTTTTCAGCTGCGGCGCCATTTAATACAACCGCTTTATGCCCGTTAAGCACAATTTCATCGCCATTAATAACAGCGCTACACTGTATGTTGGCCAGCTCATAACGGCTTTGTGGCTCTGCGTAGGCAAAGGCTAGTTGCACATTGCCTTCCATGAGGGGCGTGAGAAGTTCGGTTTTTTGTTCGGAACTGCCAGCTTCGGCGATTAACGTGCCAGCCAGTATGGTGTTGGCTAAAAACGGTTCAACTAGCAGGCCTTTACCAAACTCTTCCATTGTTACGATCAAGTCAACTGCGCTGCCACCAAAGCCGCCATCATCTTCTTTAAACGGTACGGTCAGCCAACCCAGCTCGGCAAATAACTGCCAATGATCTGCGCTGAAGCCCGTCTCACTTTTTGCAATAGCTTGGCGGCTATCCCAGTCGTACTCTGTGCTAATAAATTTGCTAACGCTATCTTGCAGCATTTGCTGCTCTTCACTGTATGAAAAATCCATTGTCTTTCCCCGCTTACAGGCCGAGTACGGCTTTGCAGATAATATTGGTTTGAATTTCGTTACTACCGCCATAAATAGTTGCTTTGCGGTTGTTGAAATAAATGGGTGCACTTGCAGCGGCTTGGTCTGGACCAATTGGGACTCCATCAAAGCCATCCATAAACTGATCGCGTACAAAAGGCAGGCCGTAGTAGCCAGCCATCTCTACATTAAGAATATCGATCGTCTGCTGTATTTCAGTGCCTTTGATTTTCAAAATAGACGATTCTGGTCCTGGCGCTTTGCCAGTGCTCACCGCAGCTAACGTTTTAAGTTCGGTGTACTCCAGCGCCAACAGTTCTATTTCTAACTCAGCTACTTTTTGTTGCCATGCGGGGTTATCACTCAGCATAGAATGGCTACCGGGCATACCGTCGCTGGTTGTGGCTGCTTTTTCTTTGAGATCTTTCAGGCGATTTTTGCTGTCAGTAACGCCGGCTATATTCGTGCGCTCGTGGGTGAGCAATACTTTAGCGTAAGTCCAGCCTTTACCCTCTTCACCGATTAAGTTTTCTGCAGGCACTCGCACATTATCAAAATGCACTTCGTTGACCTCGGGCGAGCCGTCTAGCAGATAAATGGGTGAGACGTTAATGCCAGGCGTTTTCATATCAATCAATAAAAATGAAATAGCATTTTGATTTTTTACATCGGCGGCGCCGGTGCGAACCAAGCAAAAAATCCAATCGGCATGTTGGCCTAATGTGGTCCAAGTTTTTGTACCATTAACGACGTATTCATCGCCTTCGCGAACTGCCGTGGTTTTTAATGAAGCTAAGTCAGACCCTGCATTGGGTTCAGAGTAACCCTGACACCACCACACGTTGCTAGCCAAAATATCGGGCAGGAAGCGTTGTTTTTGCTCTTCATTGCCATAGATGTAGATAACCGGTGCGACCATTTTCAATCCAAAGGCCATCACTTCAGGGGCGCCCGCTTTAGCGCACTCGTTGCCAAATATATATTTTTGGGTCGGCGTCCAACCTGTGCCGCCGTATTCTACGGGCCAGTTAGTAGCAGCCCAGCCCTTTTTGGCTAGAATTTTCTGCCAGTTTACGTAGTCATCTTTGCCCAGTTCAATGCTGTTGGCTGTTTTGTTACGGATTTCCTCAGGAAATTCCTCCGCTAGAAACGTGCTGACTTCCTGCTGAAAGGCCAGCTCATCTGCCGAAAAATCTATATTCATGTTCGATTATCCTCTTTTTTCACGTGCCAAAAAAACTCGCACACATTATGCCAATATATTGCTCAAGTTGAAAGAGCTTGCGTTATTTTGCCTGTTAGCGGGGCGGTCGAAAGGCTTGTTACCTGAACATACGCGGCGACTACACCCATGCGCAATGCCTACTGTGCTCTTTACGACCTCACGATCTGTCGAGATCATTGATCGTGAGGCTTTGCCGTCATGTTCGCTTGCTGAAGAAGCTTAGCAGGTGAACACACATACGCGCGGCTTTAAGCTCAGTTGCAATGAGGCCTCAGGCTAGGCTGCGTTAAGTGCGCTTCCGGCAAGAGTAATACGGTGCATTAAGCGCATTTGCCCCTGGTAGTCATTGTCCGCTATGTGCCAGCTACAGCGGTTGTCCCAAAAGGTCACCGACCCGGGCAACCAATTAAAACTGCAGGTGAATTCAGGTTGCGTAACGTGAGCATAGAGCTCCTCGAGAAGTTCTCGGCTTTCGTCAAAGCCCCAATCCTCAAATTGCACCGTATGGCCAGGGTTCACATATAGCGCCTTGCGACCACTTTCTGGATGGGTGATGACGACAGGGTGGGTTGCGTCACCGACTCGGTCCATGCCGCCTAATTGGTCGGCTAGATCGGTCAGGCGGTAGAGGCCATTTTCGCCATAGAGATGCTTGTTGGAATGAATGGCGCGCATAGCGGCAAGACGCTCTTGCATGCTGCTCGGTAGTGCCTCATAGGCTGCGTAGAGATTGGCGAAGTGGGTATTACCGCCTGTTTTGGGAAGTACTCGCGCTACTAAAATGGATCCCATAGCGGGCTCATCATCGTATGAGTGATCGGCGTGCCAGCCACCACCAATATTGGTTTGCTGTGTTTTTTCTTTGCGAACCTCGGCAATTTCTGGGTGTTCTTTGGTGGTTTTAAAAAATTTGTTGACCACAATGCTGCCAAAGCGCCTTGCAAAATGCAGGTGCTCCTCGGGGGAGAGTTCTTGGTTGCGAAAAAAAAGTAAGCCATGCTGGGTAAAAGCCTGACGCAAATTGGCCAACTCATCGTCTGTCATTGAGGCCAACTGAAAATCTTCGACAGTTGCTCCACAATTAGCACTGAACGGCGTTATTTTCATGGGCTACTCCATTTTTTTAGGTATGCTTTCTTGAACTTGTTTTATTCTTGCATAATTGGTTGGTGCTGGCATGTTAAACATTAGAAAAGGTTAAAGAGGGGGGGAGTGCTTGGTTGATTGGTTAGACACGGTAGAGCGTTGATGGGGCGTATTGGTTTTGCTGCAGCCCGGTTTTTTTAACGAGTTGAAAGTATTTTTCTATGAAATATACTTGAAACGCACCGGCGCGAGCCTGGTGGTAGGAGTGTATAGGCTGGCTGTTATTTGACCTCCTGGACCGCAATGCTATGCTAATAATCAGGCATGTTCATAAAAAAGGCTGTAATAAAAATTGACTCAAAACCTTTGCAAGAGCAGGATATGTTTTTATCCCTGTATTTGACAACCGAAGTGGTGATATTTGAATGAATGAGCTACGACGCATCACATACACCAGTGCTTCAGCACTCGAAATGGATCGGCAGGCTCTGCTCACTCTGTTGCACGATGCTCGCAGCTATAATGAGATTGATGACATTACAGGCGTGTTACTCCATGACAAAGGCCGCTTTTTACAATTAATTGAAGGCCCGAGAGCGGCCGTTGCAGAGCTTCTTAATCGGCTGCAAGCCGATACACGGCACGAGGAATTTTATATTCACGAGGACGTTAGCACTCAGGTTCGCCTGTTCCCCGATTGGAAAATGGGGTTTGGCGATTTGCAGGCCTCTGAGTTGGCGTTTTTGCCGGGCATTGCGAGCCAGTCAGAGCAACAAGGTAGGCTTTTTTTGTTGGTAGATCGGCTGCCTGAATTGGCGCAGCAGTTGCACCTTGCGCTAGCTGAGGTTGGCTGATCGCTCGTTTAAATATCCCTCGTTATCCTCTTCTAGCATCCCCCGTTTTTAAAGCCCGCAGTATCCTGTATCCTGCGCGACATGAATCTATCACTTGTTAAGCTCGGTGATGCTCTTAAGTAATCAGTTCATTGATGGATGGTGTGATTGTGCAAAAATTTTTATCTCATGTGGGTTTTGCTGCGGCTGCGTTGCTGCCATTAATTGGTAATGCCGATATTAAGGCCCTCGGTGATGATGGTCGTAAAATTATGCTCAAAGATAATGGCAGCTGGGAATACATTAGTAATGATCGCTTAGCAACTAGTGAAGATGGCAGACGTGTGCTTATTAAGGCTGATGGTGATTGGGAGTTTGTTCAAAATACGCAGATGCCAGCGAAAGCTATTCAAGTAAATGGTGCGCAAGTGTCGGTTAACGCATCAATTGAGAAAAAGCTAGATATACAGCTGCAAAAAGTAGTCACCGAGGAGTACAAGGCGACTGCGGGCAAGCGTATTCGGTATGATACACAAACCGTTTTTTACTTTGATGTGAAAGTCCCAGTCAATAATGCGGAACTAACAGGCAACCTCAGTCAGCTTGATGGCTTTAACATTGTTGATAATAAAGGCACCGAATATAAGATTGTTTCAATACAGCCGCAGGCAGAAAATTGGGTTGCGGGTGGCGAGTACAGTTTTCGTGTTCGGGTCAATGGATCGCCCAGAGGGAGTATTCGGCTTGGCGCAAAAAAAATAACGGTAAGTATTGATGCCGATGTTTTTGATACGCCCACCTATCTTAAATTTACCCATCGAACCGATGATATAGTTATCAAAAAAGTGAATGGGTTCTAATTAGGTAGCAATCTTTAGACATGATAAAAAAGTAACAGATCAGCCGTATTTTTTTAGTGGTTTGTAGTTAAGCCATTAAAAGTAAGCGCTGCGCACACAGTTGCAGCCCACATGATTGCCTGCGGCTTGCGTAGTTTTATAGAGCTAGCTGCGAGTTGTTGAGTTAAGCTCACTGGCTGAGAAAGTTTATTACATGAGAAGAGCCTAATGTTTCGTATCTTAAAATTCTTTGTTGCAGCTATCCTGCTAATTTGCTTAGCCTTGGCAGGCTTGCTTGTAGCCTATACGGTGCCTGATCGTCCTGTTGATGAGCTAAAGCTGCGTTGGACGAATGCTGCCTCACAATTTGTGGACATTGAGGGGATGCAACTGCATCTAAGAGACGAAGGCTCGCGCGATGACCCAATGCCGATGGTGTTATTGCACGGCACGAGCGCCTCTTTACACACTTGGGATGGTTGGGTCGATGAACTTAAAGCCCAGCATCGCGTCATTCGCTACGATATGCCGGGTTTTGGCTTAACGGGACCTGCGCCAGACAGTGTTTACAGCGTAGAAAGGTATGCAAAAACGGTGATAGCTGTTTTGGATGAGCTAGGTATTGAAGAGTGCTTGCTTGGCGGTAACTCATTGGGCGGTTATGTGGCCTGGGCAACGGCTGTGCTTTATCCCGAGCGTGTTAAGCAATTAGTGTTGGTGGACCCTAGTGGCCTCCCGTTTGAATCGCAGTCGATTCCTTTGGGCTTTAAAATCGCTCAGACGCCGATTTTAAAAGAATTGATGAAAGGCGTTTTACCTCGATTTGTCATACAGCAGAGCGTTGAAAATGTGTTTGGTGATCCGTCGCTGGTTACCGCTGGGTTAGTTGATCGTTATTTCGAACTCACCACACGCGCCGGCAACCGTTTGGCTCTTGCCGAGCGCTTTAAACAAACCCAGCCAGGTGCGATGGCTACGCGGTTGCAAGAAATAGATATTCCTACGCTCATTTTATGGGGCGAGCAGGATCGTCTGATTCCTCCTGCGCTGGCGAGCCGCTTTGAGCACGATATTACAAATAGCCAAGTGGTTCTTTTTGATAAGCTTGGTCATGTACCCCACGAAGAAGACCCTATTGCCACAGTGGCGATATTGAAGGGCTTTCTTTCTCAATTGCCTCGCTGATGCTTTTTCTGGTTCGCTGATGCGCTTTTTGACTCGCCTCAACGGCTCGCTGCAAACAAAAACAACTAAAAAGTTGTGAGTCGCGCAGTCGCAGATTAGGTAGCTGCCCTTAGGTGCTTATACGGATACACGGTATTCTCACTTGTTACTACAATGCGGCCGGCTTGCACTAGGCGCCTGCTTTTCAGTTGATAATGAGCGTCTTATATTGGTACAAAGAAAAGCAGATGAGGCGGGCAATTTGCACCAGTTGAAGCTATAGTTTAGTACTGAATAAAATTTTTTATGCTAGCAACGCCTTGTTAAACATGGTTTTATTTAATCCGTTGGCCAATCTTGCCTTAGATCCAGGAGTCGAACCATCTCTCGATACCATGCAGCGTCAATTGTGACTGCTCCGCGCTTACGTGGCGCTTTTGTGTGGGTCTTTGGCGCACTGATAATTATAGCCAGCATGGGATTTCACCAAGCGGCACATGCACAGGCATCGCACGAGCCCAGGGCGAGTATATCGGACCTACAGAAGCAGTTTTCTCTATCGGGTACCTGGCGCTTTAAGGCTGGAGATAACCCGGCCTGGGCAGCACCAGACTTTGACGATAGCCTCTGGGACAGTAAGCCTATTCCGGGGCGCTGGCCTGCGGGTGGTTACCCTGAGTCTGGGCAGGTTGGCTGGTATCGTCTGACGGTTAAATTGTTGGCTGACGGTGGTTTTGGGCCACTGGATGATTCGCATCTGGCCCTGCTTGCGGGCAAGATAACCAGTGCTTTCGAAGCCTATGCTGGCGGCTACCTGCTTGGCGGCGCTGGCAAGTTGCCACCTTTGGCCGAAAGTGACTACGACCGCATACAAGTTTTTCAAATTCCGGAGTCGGCTGTCACGCCTGATGGCCGACTCGTGCTGGCGTTGCGCGTTTGGGGTGGCGATTTGACACTCGTCAAAGCCTGGGGCGCCGGTCCGTATCAAAGCAGCTTTGTACTGGGCGGGCATGAGGATTTGATGTTGTCTGGGCTAGTGGTGAAACAGGTGCCGGGGCTCCTCATTTGCGTCCTTTTTATTGGCTTCGGCTTTTATCATCTTTATCTTTATCGACGTAATCCTCAGCTGAACAATTGCCTCTGGTTTGGCATTATGGCGATTAATGTCGCTGTTTACGGATTCATGCTTACTCAGTGGAAGTATGCGTTTGATTTTTCATTCATTACTTTAAAGAAAATAGAATTCGGTAGTCTCTATGTTTTTCCGGCTGTGGTCATACAAATGCTGTGGGGCTTGTTAGATACTAAAATTGAGCGTTGGTTGAAAGGCTATCAAGTTATTTTTCTGTTATTGGCGGCACTTGTAGTGAGTATTCCTGGGTTGGATATCCATGTCGCCACTTTAGGTGTTTTCCAGCTGTTGATATTACCTCTGATGGTGCTGGTGGCAGCGCTAGAGTTTCGCAAGGTGCGTGAGGGAAATAAAGAGGCTAAAACAGTATTTTTTGGACTGCTAATTTTCGCAGCCACCTGTGTCAACGATCTCCTCATCGATTTTGCTCAAGTCGATACGCGACGCCTTATGCCGTTTGGGTTTTTCGCGATTATGATTTCTATGGGGGTATCTTTGGCTAACAAGTTCACCGCCAGCCTTAGTCAATTAGAGAGGGAGGTTGCTGAGCGCACATTTGAATTGAGTGCCGCTAATGAGCGTCTTGAGGCGGTAGCGCGCATGGATCCTTTAACCCACATCTTAAATCGGCGTGGCTTTGCTGATGCGGCTCAGAATGAGATTCAGCGCGTTTTTAGAGGTAGTAAGCCATTTAGTCTCGTGCTGATGGATATTGATCACTTTAAGCGGTTTAACGACTCTTACGGTCATGCCGGCGGCGATCATATCTTGGTGCGAGTTACCGCCATGCTGCGTGAGCGGATTCGAGATATCGACCGAATTGCTCGCTGGGGAGGCGAGGAGTTTATTCTTTTATTGCCTGAAACCGATGAGGCGGCTGCGGGAGCTCTTGCCGAGAAGCTTCGAGTAGCTGTTTCGGAGAATTATTTTGAATATGAAGATAAACGCCTTGCCATTGCCTTAACATTCGGTGTGTCTGCTTACCGTAAGGGTGATAGTTTTGATGCCTGTGTTGCCCAAGCTGATGCGGCAATGTACCGCGGTAAAGAAACCGGCCGTAACAAAGTGGTGTTGCATGGCGGCAGTGATTCGCCACGTGTAAATCATCCGACGCATGGTTTTAATTCTCAGTGATGCGGATCAATGTAGCTTGCCACCGATGGATTATGTAGTTTACGCGGTTCCCTTCTTTCTTGTAGCTATTGTGTTAGAGATTAGCTATGGGATTTTTAAAAATAATAATACTTATCGCCTCAATGATGCTGTTAGCAGTTTGTTTATGGGTTCTTTGCGCACCTTAAATAAGCTGGTCGTGATTGGTTTTGGTGGTTATGTATTTGCAGCTATTGAGACGCATTATGCCTTGTGGCGAATGGATATTAATTCATGGGTTACTTGGGTTTTTGCGTTTATTGCTTATGACTTTTGTTATTACTGGTTTCATCGCATCAGCCATGAGCGGCAAATATTCTGGGCGGCGCACGTAGCTCATCATCAAAGCGAAGACTACAACTTGAGTACTGCGTTGCGCCAGACCGGCACGGGCGCTTTGATTACTTGGGTGTTCTTCATGCCTCTTTTTTGGATTGGTGTGCCGTCCACCGTTATCGTGAGTGTTGCCTCACTCAATTTAATTTATCAGTTTTGGGTTCATAGTGAGCATATTCCGAAGTTGGGATGGGTTGAGGTTTTTTTTGTGACGGCTTCTAATCATAGGGTCCATCATGCTCAGAACGATGAGTATATGGATAAGAACTACGGAGGCGTGTTTATACTCTGGGATAGACTGTTTGGCACCTATAAAGAGGAGGAAAATGAAATCCCCTGTGTTTATGGCATTCGGGGGCCTCTTAAAACGTTTAATCCTATTTGGGCCAATCTGCATATTTATGTGAAAATTTTAAAAGAAATAATCGCGGCAAAAGACTGGAAAGAAAAGTTTTACGCACCATTTGCTAGAACAAGCTGGCAACCACAAAGTGTGTCGTCTCAGTTAGTCAAAGAAAAATTTAATCCTGCTACGTTCACTAAATTTAATCCTCAAATATCACTGATAAAAGGCGGCTATGCTTTTGCGCAGTTGTTGGTACTGACGTGGCTTGGATTCATGCTGCTGGAGGGCGCATTGTTTACTTATGTTCAGCTTTGCATAATTGTTGGGATGATGGCTTTTACTATGTACTGTACTTCGCTTTGGCTCGATGGCAAAACAGGTTTCGTGATGGAGATTATTCGGCTAAGTGGTTGCATTTTTTTAGTGGCTTATGCCTATCAAGCCGGTCTTGCGCAGAGTCTTGCAACGGGTTTGTTTATCTATGCGTTAATTAACTTGGCTTATCTTCTGTTTATGTGTCGTTACGAAGTGGGGGCGAGCGCTAGTTAATATTTTCTTTCTTTTGCCAGCCTGCATGATGTGATAGTCAATCAAGGCCTCTCATTGATTACTATCTCCTGGCAGTGAGCGCCTCCCAAGGCGTTCTACGGAGCTTTGACTGAGGGGGGGTTGCACTTGTCGTGCCCCCGGTGCTTTATTACAAGTGGCGCCATCAGTAGGGCGAGCTGCACTTCAAGACCTCCGTCCCTTTGAAACTCTAAAAGTGTTACCTTTTTGCGCTATGCAAGTAACAATTAATAACAAAAAAACACCCATCAAGCATAAAACCCACTAAGTACAATAAAATCAATGGCTTAAGGCGTATAAGTTATTTTTTGCCAAGTCTTACCAAGTGTTTTCCTCTGTTTATCGAGGGATTTAGCGATCCATGTCTGCTACGCTACGTATATATTGTTACTTAAAGTAACGCATCGGCACGAATGCTCGGTGCAACGCTTAAGTGCCAATACAGTCGCCCAATTTCATCAGAGGATTTACCCATGAACACCGCCCATTGCATCAAGCAACTGCTTGTGCCCGTCGCACTCTTTTTGTCACTACTGTCTTCGGGCAGCTCGGCTGATACCAGCCTTGAAGGGCAGGCCCACAGTGTGGGATTGAAGAGCGATACGCAGTGGGCCACCGATGGCGGCTATGTCGCAGCCAGCCGGAGCGGAGCGGCTATCTATTTAGATATCCAATATCCCAAAATAGATCGGTTATTTGCTTACGATCCAAGTCTCGTTGATTTGCTGCAAGATTCGCTCACTCGAGAGCTTACCGAAAGGCTTAATGCGACTTTATCGTTAATTGATTATCGTATTTCGGCAATATTTTGAAGCCGCGTCAGTAAATGGCGGTGCGAGGAGCGCCACCATTTATTTTGCTCGGAATTTCGCTGAATTAAAGGTGTTTGGGCCGCGGTTGCTTGCACATGGTAGGGTTGGGTCGCAGGCTTAGTAGGTGGTGCCTACAAACCCACCATCAATGCGTATATTTTGTCCATTGATAAAAGCGGCACGCTCGCTGCACAAAAAAGCCACTAAGTCGGCTACTTCTTCACGTTCGGCGATACGCCCGCATGGGTTGGGAAATTCATGCTTGACGATATGAGCCTCAATAGCTGGCCAGCTTTCGTCGCGCCCTTCTTTGCGAGCCCGCTGTTTAAAGCCTTCTTCAAGCTCAGCGGTTTTTATGTAACCGGGTGATACCGTATTAACCGTGATGCCTGTGCCACTGAGCTCCTTAGTTAGGCTTGCACTCATGGTTGCAAGTGCGCCTTTGGCTGCATAATAGTGTGGCATGATGGCATTAGGTTGATGGCTGCCAATGGTGCCTAGCTGAACAATTCTCCCCCAACGTCGAGCTTTCATTACAGGCGCAAGCCCCTGAATTAATAGCATGGCTGACAAGACATTTTTTTGGTACATATCAATCCAGTCATCGGCGCTAGAGTGATCCCAGCTGCCACGACCCGCGGTGCCGTAGTTATTAACGAGTACATCAACATTCTCGGTCACGCGCGTAACTTGTTGCAGCGTTTGCTGAGCCCCCTCGCTCGTGGCCAAATTGCCCCACACCCACGCACTGTTGGCTATGCCTTTAGCGGTGGCCTCGCTAGCGCCTTCTTCATTGCTGTGAATGATGACCTGCACACCTTCATCGGCAAGCGTGCGAGCAATGATTTCGCCGGTACCTCGGTTGCTGCCGGTAATGAGTGCGGTTTTTCCACCTAGCTGCAGGTCCATAGTTTAGATGCTCAGTAAGCCGTTGATTTGAGGTGGTCAGCTTGCTTTTGAGGGAGTGATAATTGCCTCACAGCCAGTGCCGGCCAATAGTTTATCGACTTTTTCGCGGTTTGGGCTGCTCAAGGCTTGGTATTGTTCGTTAATCCATCTTAAGCACTTGGCCTGATAAGGAAAGGTTTGCTGTGTCCAGGTTGCCCCATCGATTTGGGCTTCCCACATTGTTTCACCAGCCTCCACGGCGCGGGCATTAGCTAACAGCGCGGGCGCATAAACCCGACCCAGCTCGTTTAGGATACCTCGCAATGTGCTGGGTATCTGATCCGAGGTGTTCCAGTGACTATCATCGGCTTCGCAGCCACTTTGATCTTCCATTAACGCCACCCAAGCCACGGTGCGTGGAGAGAGTTCATGCGTAATAGCGCGCGGTGTCGGATCAACGCCAACTAACTGTGTCAGTTGACCATAGAGCGCGAAGTCGGCGGCAGCCGGACGCTTGCCCAAAAGAAAGGGTTGTTGAGCTAAATGAGCGTCTAGAGCCTTTAGAAAACGACGGTAACTAGCGTCAATGATGGGTGCGGTAGTGTCGTTAGAGCCAACGACATAAAGTCGGTCGATTTGGCGTTTGGAAAAAAAAGTTTTAAAGTGCTGATGTTGGTCTTCAGGCAAGCTAACACTGCCGCCAAATGGTAAAAGTGTGCCGGCATTGTCGGCATCTTCAGCGGGATGCCAGCGATAGTGGAACATATATTTAGTGCACCATTCATCAGCAAAATCTTCGAGCAAATAATCAATAAATGCCACAACTGGGTTAGAGGGTAGTACAGAGCGTTGTGGGTGCATAGTTTCTAGGCGACGAATAATCGGAGTAGAGTCACAAACGGCTTCAAGCTGTTCGTTTTTATTATTCAATAAAAAAATCGGCAGTAGCAAAGGTTTGGGCTGCTCTATGTTCATCGCATCTAAATCGTTACCCGGCATGGGGCTCCAATTGACGGTGTAGGGTATATGTCGGTAGCGCAAGAGCGCGACCATTTTTCGCGTATAAGGGGAAGCGGTTGCACCTAATAGATGAATACGTTCGGATTGGGCCATGTTTTATCTCCTTTTTCGATCTTTCATGAGCGGTCAGAGTTAGTGGCTATTTCAAGGTTCGGGCGCGCTGAAGGGCCGTTGGCTTTGGTAACTTTGTATCTGACGATTTTGCTTGCTGCGCATGCTACCATATTGGCATAATGGGTGTCATTATATGACGCTTTAAAATAAGTGCAGCCGACATGAAACGAGTTGGTTTTGATTTTTTAGTACGACAAAAATTTTAGGGAGACGGGCAGTGGAAATATTGATTATTTGGGGCTTCGCATTGTTATTTTATGCCTGTTTTTGGTGTTGGTACGTGGGATTTCGAAAAAAAATAACCGCGGAAGAGGTTGATGAGATTATGGTTTTTTTCAACAGCCATGACAGCATGAGTGAAAAGCGTAAGATGAGCTTACAAAAATTTTTCTCCAATGACGACGGCAAAGACTTTGTGATGGTCAATTTGCTCGATCTGGCGAAGCCTCGTCGTGAGTCGAGCAAAAAACTTGCGGCCTACCAAAAAGTTTTTTTAGGGGCGCTGCTGCGTAAGGCGGGTCACCCAGTATTTGTCGCTACAGCTGCAAGCGGTAATATAGAAAATGTTGCCTGCGAACATGCCGATGATTGGAGTGCGGCAGGGATGGTTCGCTACCGCAGTCGGCGCGATCTTTTAGAAATCCTACCAGAGACTTTTGGTAGCGAACATCATGCACTAAAACTAGCATCGCTTGATAAAACGTTCGCCTTTCCGGCCGCTCCTTGGTTCATATTTGGTGGCCCGCGCATTGTTATGGCATTAGCAACTGCTCTAGTTGCGGCCGTGGTGCAATGCATAATTGTCTGATGGGCGAACGGCTGACGGGTTGCCCATCTCAAATAGCGTATTAACAGCGGCTTAGTATTCATGAGTACAGACCAAATTGATCTAGAAAAAATTCATCCAGAACTGCGCGATGTGTATAGGCATATGCCTAATCTACCAATGCATAACCGTTTATTTCTCGGGTTGTTTAATCGTTTGGCAAAATACGTGATTAAAAGCCCAAAACCTGTAGATGGCGTGACCATTACCAATCAAGTAATTGGTTCGGCGTCTGTGCGTATTTATCGTCCATGTGGCGAATTATCGGGTGCCGGTCTATTGTGGATTCATGGCGGCGGCTTGATTGCAGGTAGTGTCGATATGAACGATCGTGATTGTTCGCTCTATGCACGAGATTTAAATTTAGTGGTTGTGTCAGTTGATTATCGCTTAGCGCCTAGGCATCGTTTTCCTAGTGCGCTGGATGATTGTGTTTCGGCTTGGTATTGGTTTCAGGCCTCAGCGCTAACGTTAGGCGTTGACCCCGAACGTATTGCGGTCTCGGGACAAAGTGCGGGGGGTGGCCTAGCTGCCAGCCTGGTGCAGCAACTAGCAGCTGAGGGCGGCATACAGCCAGCGGCACAAGCGTTGGTGTACCCCATGCTCGATGATCGAACAGCGGCGCGGCAAGAGTTAGATGCTTTAAAGCATCCGATGTGGAATAACCGTTGCAATCGAGCTGGCTGGTCATGGTATCTCGGCCAGGCGCCCGGTGCGGCTGATCTTCCAGCTTATTCCTCAGCAGCACGACAGATCGATTTAACAGATTTACCGACTGCATGGATCGGTGTGGGCGAGATCGATTTATTTTATCCAGAAAACTGCGAGTATGCAGCGCGTTTGCAACAGGCGGGGGTGTCTTGCCAACTGGTGAGTGTGCCGATGGCGCCCCATGGGTTTGAAGCCGTGGCGCCACGCACAGCGGTGGCACGCAAGTTTCGAGCTGACTTCGCGCAATTTTTACGCGAAGTGCTCACGCTAGCTTAAGAGCTAATCATTAAATCACGCGCGCTGAGTGAGCGCGCGTGGCTATAAAGGCTTAGGTGGCACTCATACTCGGTCGTTCGTTAACTTCACCATACCAACGTTCAATATGATCAAGCTTAGGGATTTCAACCACTTTAATTTGCTTGGCAAAGTCGAGCGCTGCCACCAAAGTGATATCGGCTATGCTGAATGTGTCGCCAGCTAAGTAGCGATGACTGGCCAATTGCTTATCGAACATAGCTAATGAAGCCGTTGCTTTTTTTGCGCAAACCTGGCCCCATTCTTTAACGCACGTTTCGCGGTCCTTAAAAAATCCGGTGATATTGCGAAAGGCACCTGCCACCTCGAAAAAAAACTTCTGCTCAGCCCGACGCTGCCACATTTCTATTTGGGCGCTGCTCAGTGCGGTACTGCCTAACAGATTAGGTTCGGGGTGGATGCCCTCTAGGTAGCGACAAATAGCAACAGACTCGCCAATACAAGTGCCATCGTCTAGTTCTAGCATAGGTACACCGCCGCCTGGGTTTTTAGCTAAATACGGCGCGCTAATGTTTTCGCCGCTGCGAATGTCGATATTGATACGTTCACAGTCGATGCCTTTTTCAGCCATAAAAATATGTACGCGTCGCGCATTAGGACTAGGTGATTGATATAGTTTCATTGTCAAACCTTGATTGTTACGTGGATTGAGTGTTTTCCTTGCGGGCGGCAAGCAGGCGTTGAATTTCAAACGCAAACAGCCACAGTCGATCTTGCCCCCACAGAGCGAGTACTTGATGACCATTTTCATCGAGCAGGCGAAGGCTGGGAACACCCCAAAGACCGGCGTTGTACATAGCAAGCCGATTGTTCTCCACCAGCGTTTGCCAATCAGGCTGGCCAAGGTGCTCTTTGGCTAGGCTCCAGTCAAGCCCGGCATGGGTGACAACTTTTTTTAAGCCTTTGTCATTGTTGGTGTTAATGCCTTCGACAAAAGCGGCGCGTAAAAAGCTCGACAGTAACTCATTACCTTTGCCTTGTTCGCAGGCCCATGGATAAAGCGAATAGCAGCGCCGCACGGGCTCGCCAATTGGATCATAAAAATCACCATACGGTACGTGGGCTTCTCGCGCTTCGCGGGCGGTATCTGAAAAAATATACATGCCCTTTTGCCGCGTGGCGGGCACACCACGCATGACCATAGGTAAAACAGGCCGCACAACTAACTTAACGCCGGTATCCTCGGCGAGTTTGACGGCGCGATCGAAGCTTATGGCGGTATAGGGGCTGCGCAGGGAGGGGTAGATTTCAAGCGTAAGGCTGCCATTATCTTTTAGGGTGCCCAGGTTGAGCAGTGGTCGCGGGGCTAACAGTTGTTCTGTGTTGCTATGACTGCCATTAGATGCTTCTTGGCAAACGCCGAGCTGCGCCAACCGCTTTTCTAAATGATAAAGGCGGTCTACGCCCCAGTACCATTCTTTACCGTAGTAAAACATAGCACCCGAATAGTGTTTAAGTTGGTCGCGTCGCGCGTTGCCGCTTGCAATGCATGCGGATAGCTGGCTCGCCGACGCACAGCCATGGCTCTGAGCAAGTGCTTGTAATCGGGTTTCATCATTGGCCCATAGGCTGAGACTAACCTCTGCAGCACACTCAGGCCATTGTTGGGTGTCTTGCGCGGCTAAAATAGATGATGCCAGTTGAACAAGTTCGGCGTGCGGAGCTGAAGCGGCTTGCGAGGGGAAATTGAGCCCGTAAAAGGGCGCTATTTGAGCGGCGTCGGTGCGCGACAGCTGCAGTAATAGCTCGGGTTCTACCGAATTATTGCCGGTGGGGCCGGTCACTAAATGGCAGCGTAAATCAATCGCATAGCGTGCGGCTAGGGGTTTTAATAGTTGCACGGCTAAGTGGCTATAGCCATCGTCTATTTGATGAAAATATTCAACCACATGAGGCTGCTTATCCTTAATGCGCCGATGCTCGACGTCGTTGCGTTGCTTTTGTAATTGCTTTGGGCGCATTAGGTGGGTCATCACCTTTGATTGAAGCCAGCGCAAAAGAGGTGTGGGGCTCATGGAAGCAGGGCCGCCTTGGTCTTGAAATTGCTGGGTCATATTGACGCTCATTGAATTGGCAGTAATACTGACAATTTAAACATAAAGGAAGTTCTACCTCAATACCCGCGCCTCGGCTACTAGCAACTGCGGATGGGCTTACGAGAAAAAGGCTCGAATAATATCGGGCCGTTCTAAGCTAATAAAGTGATCAGTGCCCTGTGTTTCAATCACGTCAACTGCCGATGATTGCTTGGCACTTTCGAGCATTCCGGAGCGAGATAACACGCTATCGCGCTCACCTACGAACAAAGTTGTGCCTTTAAAATTAGCGTAATAATCGCAACTCGCTTCGCTATGAAATCGGAGGATATCAGCAAGGTTGATTTGCGCAGTGGCATATTGTTTAGGTGTAAAAGGAATCGCCGCGACATGTTTATTTTTGGCCGCATTAGTGACCCACATCATGGGTGATTTAAGTCTCATCGACTCAGGCAGAATGCGCAGTAACGATAGTATCAGCGGCATTAAATAAAACCCTACTGGCTGTAACAGGCTTTCACCTTTATTCACGAGGCGCCCCTGTGGCACGACAGCAGCTTCTAACAGTGCTTCTGTGTTGCTAGCACGATCAGGCTTTTGGTGGCCCGCCTCAAGCACTACCGAGCCGCCTCTAGAATGCCCGTGTAAAACTACGCGTTCTTTGCTGGTCATATTTTCGAGCACCAGATTGAGGCAATAGGCATCGTGTGCAATGGTGCCAAGCGGATAGGGGTTGGAGGCTACCCACGCAGGCTTGGTCACCGCCGTGTCGTCGGTGAAGGGGTTCTGATAATTGCCGTTGTTCAAAATGATGATGCGTGCTGGTACATCGCGATACAAGGCAATAAAGTAGCGTATGTCTTCAAGAAAACCAGGAAAGCAAACAATCGTAGTTTGATTTATGGCATCTTCAGGCAAATGCGATCGATCGGGGCAGCAAATGAGATGCTCTCCAACCTGAAATAAATCGCCATTGAACACTTCGCTAGGCTGTGCGCGCCATATTTTTCTGGCTAAGTAAGTTCTCAGCGCATGGATTAGTACTGCGGCTATACCTGCATACACTACGATTTTAACCATTAGATTAATCGCATCG
>Ga0213865_10000310_pt1 | contig 32903 bp, 28 predicted proteins | sample PICome_6_FD_160100 | JGI IMG/M metagenome (GOLD analysis project Ga0213865, IMG submission 160100) | Coastal seawater microbial communities near Pivers Island, North Carolina, United States - PICO282 | ecosystem: Environmental > Aquatic > Marine > Coastal | place: USA: North Carolina...
CGGTGGTCGGTTAACAACCCCGGAATTTTCTGGGAACAAGTTTGGGCGTTTACGCAGATCATCCATTCGTCCGGTCATCGACAGGTCCTGAGCAATGCCGCCAAATTTCCGGGCGCACAATGGTTTGAGGGCGCTGCACTCAATTTTGCTGAAAACCTCTTACACAGGCGCGACAGCAAAACCGCTATCGTGGCGATGCTGGAAAATGGATCCCGCCGCACCATGAGCTATGATGAGCTGTATATTGAAGTAGCCAAAGTCGCCGCTGCGCTTAAAAATTGCGGCGTGACCAAAGGGGACAGGGTCGCCGGTGTATTGCCAAATGTCTGCGAAACGGTCATCGCAATGCTGGCTAGTGCCAGCCTTGGCGCCATCTGGTCTTCATGCTCACCCGATTTCGGCACACAAGGAATACTGGACAGGTTTGGGCAAATTCAACCAAAGGTACTCTTTGCTGCAGATGGCTATTTCTACAATGGCAAAACAATCGACTGTAGCGAAAAAATCACGGAGGTTTCCGATGCCATTGACAGTATCAGGCAGCTCGTTGTTGTGTCAGTTATTGGCCAGGAAAATCGGCCGCTGCCGCTAAAGCAGAATCAAGTAACAACCTATGCTGATTTTTTGCAGCAAACATCGCCTACACCCGAACTGCAGTTTGCCCAACTGCCATTCGATCACCCTCTTTATATTGTTTACTCCTCGGGGACTACCGGTGCACCTAAATGCATTGTGCATGGTGCAGGCGGTACGCTCGTTCAACATTTGAAAGAACACCGGCTGCATGTCGATTTGACTGCAGACGATACATTCTTTTACTTCACAACCTGCGGCTGGATGATGTGGAACTGGATGATCTCGGGGCTGGCCAGTGGCGCTACACTAGTTCTATTTGATGGCTCACCATTTTATCCCTCGCCCACCGCAATGTTCGACATGATAGAGCAGGAAAAAATCTCTATCTTTGGAACAAGCGCCAAATTTATTTCAAGTGTTGAGAAAGAACACTTGATACCTCAGGAAACTCATAGACTGGATAGCCTAAAAACTATTCTCACAACAGGCTCCCCGCTGTCACATGAAAGTTTTCGTTACGTGTATGATTCAATCAAGCAGAATATTTGCCTTTCCTCCATTTCAGGCGGCACCGATATTATTTCCTGCTTCGTGCTGGGCAATTCATGCCTGCCTGTTTGGGAAGGTGAAATCCAGTGCATCGGCTTGGGCATGGCTGTAGAATTCTGGGATGAATCCGGACATCCTATCGTCGGGCAAAAAGGAGAAATGGTCTGCACACACCCCTTCCCTAGCAGCCCTATCGGTTTTTGGAATGATCCGGGCAATGTTAAATACCAGAACGCTTATTTTGAACGCTATCCCAATGTCTGGGTACACGGTGACTACGGTGAAGTCACCGAACATGGCGGCGTCATCATTCATGGTCGATCAGACGCCGTATTAAACCCAGGTGGTGTGCGAATTGGCACTGCTGAAATTTATCGCCAAGTTGAAAAAATCGACGCCATTCTCGAGAGCATTTGCATCGGCCAACGCTGGAAGGATGATGTGAGGGTGATCCTGTTCGTTGTATTGCGAGAGGGGATTGAACTAACGGACGCGCTGGAAAAAGAAATCCGCCGGTGCATTCGCCAAAATACTACAGCGCGACATGTCCCGGCTAAAATCATTGCAGTGCCTGACGTTCCTCGAACTCTGAGCGGTAAGATCGTCGAACTGGCTGTCAGCAGGGTAGTACACGGCGAGCTGCCTAACAATAAAGACTCATTAGCCAATCCTGATGCTTTGGACTTTTACCAAAATATTGCAGAGCTTCAGTTCTGATGAAGGTTAAACAGCTATAACCTTTAACATTAAATTAGAGGGGAATATGTTGCTCCAGAACAGCGGGGGCAGGTGCCTGGAGCCGCACATGCGGCGGATCAAGAAACCATGTGGACCCAATACAATTTACCCATTGCCGCGACCATGCGAAACTACTGGATCAATTTTGTAAAAACGGGAAACCCAAATGGCAAAGAGCTGCCATCATGGCCGGCAGTGACCGACTCTAAATCGGCCGTCTGGATGGTTTTCGGAGATAAAGCTACGCAGAAAGAGAATATCCATGTCGAGAAAATGGCGTTTATCGATGAGTTATGGCGGGCAAGAGTCGCACCGCTGCTGGCACCCCGGTAGATTTTATTCTCAATTTAGGCTGTGAACATGACAAAATAGAAGGTGTTATAAGGTCTGTACTAGGCAGTTAGTTATTCCCACTCAATGGTAGGGCTGGATTTAAACAATTAAAAACAATAGGTTACAATCGTCATCAGCAGGTTTGTAACTCATTTGTAAATCAGCTTACTCAAATTTTTCGTCACCAAAGTCATCCTGCACTGCACCATTGGCAATGCTAGACTCGCGCTGCTGGCGAGTGATATCACGTAAAAACGTGTAGCGATCATCGGACACAGAGGCCTCGGCATCAATCAGATCGGCACGGATATCAATAAGGTCGAGCGCACGCAGACTATTGCGGGTGGGCACATCGTCAAGATAGGTTTGAGGTGCCAGATAATAATTAGGAATTCGACCAAAGCTATCACGCAAATTGCCGCCACCTAGTAGCGGTAATACGATATAGGGGCCATCGCCTACCCCCCACACAGCCAGGGTTTGACCAAAATCTTCCTTGCGTTCTTCGAGCCCCCAACCGGTTGCCACGTCAAATAAACCACCGAGACCAACTGTAGAGTTAACTAACAGCCGGCCAGTAGACGTACCTGCATGATTAAAGTCACCCTGCAAACCACCATTAACCAGATTGCGGACCTCACCCAGATTGTCGAAAAAATTGCTTACGCCATCATCAACAAAATTGGGCGTCACCCAGCGATACCCCTTAGCCACTGGCTTAAGCAACCACCGGTCGACAAATTCATTAAAAGCGAAAACCTTGCGGTTGACGCCTTCGTATGGGTCAAAGGCATCATCGGAACCCGCCTGTACCGGCATGACAAATACACTAAAAATAACAAGCAAAGTGCCCGCGACGTCTTTGGCCACAAACTGCTTTGCCTTTACTGTAAGTGGTAGCATCAATATTTTCCTCAATGGTTGTTATTGGCTGTCTCGTTTAGAAAAGCACGGCTAAAATACCAGGCAGTTACGCAAGCCGGGTTAAATACAATAACTTCTACCAGCAGCATGCATCAATGCACCTGCTGGCGTGAAACCGAGCAAACTTCGCTTCTTTTTCATAATGTTCTCGGTAATGGCCAGATTCATCACCAAAATCCCCTTACCCAACCTGTCAGCTTCCTTGAGCAAGTCCCCAAACTGGGCCTTCGCAAGAGCCATCACCCGATCAGCCATCATGGCCTTCTGATTGGGCTGAGCTCCCTTGTACTTGTTTTTGTCCGACAGGATGACCACGAGTTGCGGAACATGTAGGGTCTCGTAGTCGAGCAGGTTGGCCGTTTCGCTGGTCCACTCAAGCATGGATTTATCCGTTTTGCTCTTGGATAACTCCGGCAGGTCTTCGATAAAACTGGACTCGTACTTTGCTGCTGACAAGACGAGCGGGAGTGTCAAAAGGAAAAATATCGCTGAAATTTTTTTTATGGCTATTGCCCCCCACTGGGTAATATTATGTTCATTGTCAATACGGCACCCCAGTTCTCAGGCCCTGCCGACGGACTATCAGCCCAGTATCGGATGCCTCCGCCCAAACTGACTGGCAACTTGCCAAAACGAAACAATTTGCTGGCTGACAATTTTACTGGGATCGTCCACTCATCGCTCTGGCCGTCAAATGTGGCTTCAGCATTCAGGCTGAAAGAGACTGCATTAGCAGTTCGATAACTGATAAATGGTTGGACTAAGGATGTTTCGATTGGGGTATCCCCATCTACATCCCGAATCGAGTTAACAAGGGCCCCGTAGGTCCATGATTTACTTTGCTGCTTAAGCGCAACTGCCGTGACACCTGCACCCCACTCACCAGCGCCAGTGAAGTCATTGGTCGATGTCGGCAAGACAAATACTGGGCCCACTCCCCATATCCATCCAGAGTCGCCAACAGTTTTTGGGGAGAAAAAGATACTTTGGACTGCATCACCCAAGCCGCTCTCAGAGCCGCGCCCAGGTATCGCGTCATCCAATGACACTATTGGAACAACCGTTCGGGAGATAATGTTCCAATTCTCGCTTATCGAAAACGGGATAACGGGCTTGATCGTCATCACCGCTCTTTCACCTTCATCATCAAGCCCTAAATTCCTATCGAATGAGAAATCTATGGGTATTTGAATCAGAGTTGAAAGTGGGTTCGCTAATTTTCGAACGATAGCTTGCTCGTCGGTCTCGGCAGCTATTGGAAACGAAATAAATGCACAAAGACCCAAAATTAAAACAGAAGCCGATCTCATAGTTTTAGCCTTATAAAACAATTGGTGTGATCTGGTTCGAAAGATGCTTGCGCACAGCAATAAAACGCCCCACCGTTTAGTAAGGGACTGCTGACAAGCCGATGCATACTTCGTTTTCATACTGCGGCCCAACTCATTTCACTTTCTTGAGTAGGGGTACTAAACGATAGCCATCCTTTAAGACGCGCTCGGACGGGCCATAATGTCGAGCAGTGATACTGAAGACGCCCGAGTCGTTCTTAATAGGGAGATTGTTGGGGTATTGCTGCCCACAGCCCAAGCTCACCGTATACGTTCCATTCGCGTTTGCTTTCGCGTGGTAAGAATTAACATTTGCGGTATCACTGAACATAAAGCCCGCTTTGTTGTAGACGGTGATTGACCAAAAATATTTGTTGTTGGGATCTTCGAAGGTGAGTTGATAACAGCCAGTTTCTGGAAAGCTAGGTGACGTCTCGTAGATATTGTCCTTTGCTAATGCGCCTCCCCAACCGATGGCTGCAGCAACCTGATTCTTTTCAGGCCTGTACAACCCTCTCGTTTCATCGGTGGGTGACGAAAACAGTGAAGTAGACAGCACCATGGGGCCTTCTTTTTTAACCAAGCCCATGAGGTCCGCTTTAAGTTGGTTTTCTACCTGATGGAAAGACGATCGTTCATATTGCTCTGTATAAAACGGCTTATCACTGCCCGCAGTAATAACTATATCTCGTTGATACTTTCTCACCTGCTCAGGAGAAAAGTTTGAGTCAAGACGAATTATCACAATCAGGTGACTGCCAGTGTGAGTCGCCAATTCATACCTACCCGGACCATATGACATGGGTTGTGGACGATGGTCCTCGGTCACCGGCTGCATCGACATATACGAACCCTCGGGAACGTCCGGCAGTGTGATCGTTGCGCCCTCCGAAACGTTTACGACTGCCTTTGAGTAGTAGGCATCTCGATTCATCCGAACAACTGGCTGATTATCGGTAGGCGTCAATGTCGACATGTGAAGAAGTTTGTTTACTCCAACAATGCTTTGCGCTTCTAGTATTTGACGGGCGGTCTCCGCACGAGGGTAGGCAGCTTTCGTTAATGCAGTCCCATTTGCCGCGAAAAATTGCTCAATATCGTCCGTCAATTTGGTACCCGCGGCGCCATAGGTGAAAGACGAAAAAGTGCACAGTCCAGTGATCATTAAAACGCGTGCATATTCGCGTAAAGGCTTCAAAACGTGCTTCATAGTAGTGACCTTCTGTCATGGTGATGCATCCCGAGACCTTTTGGACTAGGTGCCTTACTGCGTGATTTGATTGAGGAATAATTCACTGAAACACTTACAGTTGTGTGTAAGTCAGCGTTAGGCGAACAAATTCGCCATCTAATCCGTCGTCATTGCGATCTACGGTCTCGCCATAACTCAGCTTGAGTCCTAACGATTTAGAAAACTGAACACCCAGTGTCGCCCCCATGTTGAACGAACGCTGCTTATTGTCGTCACTCTGACCATCAGTTTCAGTCTCTCCACCGTAGGAGTAGATACCGTCTATAGACGCCCAAATGCCTGGATTAAAATTGTGGGTTAGGTGAGCTTCCAACTTATAAAGAGCACTTTGGCTGACCGTACCGGCATTAAACGGATCATCGTTGTCGCCAAAGAAAGTGACACTGGGCAGCAGGTCAAATGTCGTTAAGCGAGGATCTAGGAAGCTTTCGCCGAAACCAAACGTTATTGGTGCCCCCAATTGCATTGAATAACGGTTTGCGCCCAAGTTAGCGGACTTGTTTTCATCATATTCACCCGTAGGAAGCGTCAATCGGGCTAGACCGCCAACGGCAAAACCGGGTTTAAAAGACGCATAGTTCTCTTGGGTCAGTGGAGGCAGATTGTATAACCCCGCAGAGACTAGTATCTGAGTATCCCCCAGTCCGTCTGACTTAGTCTGATTCTGAAAATTAGGTGCATTAGGCAGAGTGACGGTTGACGTTAACTCCCCGGTCGGTTGCACGAGCGTAAAGGATACGTATCGGTCACTGATTGACATCGTACGAGTGTACTGTGCGATCACTAAATCAACGTCCAATTCTAGGTCGGGGTTCACAATGCCAGTGCCGAGCACTGAGTTTCCGTCCACGCGCATGCCAAAAACAGTGAATACATTCGTATCTATGGGCGGTGGAAAGTAGGCACGCGGCCCATCACCAATATCCGCATAGGCTGCCTGGCTGTGCAAAATCATTGCGCTAAAAGCAGTCAGAAATGCGCTGTTGGACACCTTATATTTGGTTAGCAACGTCCAGACCATGAATAGCACTCTCCTCTCGTTAGATGTCCACGTAACATGACGACTAAGCGCGTCCCTCAGTTACACTTGGGACATCGCGCCTCCTTGGTTCCTGTGATGACGCGAGCTCGCAGACTTTCAGATCAAAAAGGGCCTGATCGCAGGGAGGAACCACTGCTTCGTGACCAATCTATGTGCGCGCCTTAGACGTTTCGCCGATGGAGCACTACGCACCACCACTCAGTCGAGCACGGTAGCAACTTGGCCCAATTCAAATTGCACTCAGCTGTGCAATCACCATGATTTTTTAGAGGAAGGAAGTGGTCGGTCGGCGCGCCGAGCAAGCTCAACCGTTTAGAAGACTGCGATTCAATACCGTTATTTTGCGGTAGCCCAGCGAAATCGCTCCAGCTTGCTCGAGCTTTCTTAGGATTGGGCCAACAGCGTTTCGAGAGAGATGGGCAAGCTCAGCGATTTCATCTTGTGTCACAGTAATCTCTTCGGGGTCGCCCGGAAATTCACATCCAGGCAACCAGCGTTCGCCCAATAAGCGCCGGACGGTAGCCCTCGTCCGGGCCTCAATGTCTCTGTTGGAGTTGTCGGCGTGTAAGAGCTTGAAGAAGTGTATATATATCGATGACAGAGTCACCAGTCGTAATCGTAAATCCGGGAATTCGGCTTCCAAGTCTTGCAGAGCTTCCTTGCGAACGTGAGCGACTGTAACGTCATTTCGTGCCACCGGTGAGACGACTCTTGTGTTTTCTTTTGAGTGGACGCGTCCACCGTCCGTCCAAAGGCCAGGCCCTGCAATGTGATAAAGCACCGGAGGGTTTTCAGTCGGCGCCGAATAGACTCCAACCGACCCAGAAATAAGTCCATCGAGCCCATCCATTTCATCGCCTGCAAAAAAGATGGTTTGACCCGCTTGAAATTCCCTTATCCGAGAGACCTCTAATAGAGCGTTGGAAAAATCGGTTGACTGCGTTGTGAGCCACCCACGATTTAAAAGAATTTTTTTTTGCAGGAGAGAAAGCTGACGTATTTTCATGGATCTACTTTACACTTTTTGTGGCGCACTAACTGCCGCGTGAACTGCTCTTATTCAAAAAAGTTCTGCTTTGCCGTCTTGTTTGACGTGTAGCTAATGAGCGCACGGGGGATGCGACGATACTCGTCGTCTGTATAGGTGCTTCGGCGCAAGGTGTCAGCATCAACGCCTCTGCGGCTGTCATGCTTACCTCTATAAGTTAACGTACTTATACAGGGTAAGCCCAATCACATGTGTATCGGCGTCAATTACGCCTACCACGCGTACATGATACTTATGACGCGCAATATCAGAATATTTCCCTCATAATCTATGATTGAGAGCATGCTAATAAATCATTTTTCAGACTTCTGTTAAAGTTTATAAAGGATAGCTACCGTTTATAACTTCGCTTGTAAAAAAGCCTAAAAAAACTGGGGTCTTTGGAACTTCTTTTTAACTCGAAAAAATGTATATCAATAGTTTAGCATCACCCTATTACTCCCACTCAATAGTGGCTGGCGGCTTACTCGACACATCGTAAACAACACGCGACACATGCACAATTTCATTAATTATTCGCCGCGAAATATGCTCAAGCAGATCGTAGGGTAAATGTGCCCAGCGCGCCGTCATGAAGTCAACCGTCTCAACCGCCCGCAACGCAATAACCCATTCATAACGGCGCGCGTCACCCACTACCCCCACCGATTTGATTGGTAAGAAAACGGCAAAAGCTTGACTGGTTTTGGCATACCAACCCGAGTTGTGAAGCTCTTCAATAAAAATATGGTCTGCCATGCGCAGTACATCCGCATACTCTTTTTTAACCTCGCCCAGTATACGCACACCAAGGCCAGGCCCTGGAAAAGGATGCCGGTGAACCATTTCGGGCGGCAAGCCTAACTCAACGCCTAAACGACGCACTTCATCCTTAAACAATTCACGCAGCGGCTCAATCAATTTGAGATTCATATGCTCGGGCAAGCCACCGACGTTGTGGTGGGATTTAATCACATGGGCTTTGCCATGCTTCGATGCCGCCGACTCTATGACATCAGGATAAATGGTGCCCTGCGCCAACCAGTTGGCATTTTCAATCTTCCCTGCTTCGCGCTCAAAAATATCGATGAACGTATTGCCAATGATTTTGCGCTTTTGTTCAGGGTCGGCCACACCGGCCAACTTGCTTAAGAACTCCTCTTCCGCATCAACGCGAATAACTACCACACCCATGTTGGCAGCAAACATCTCCATTACCTGCGCGCCTTCATTGTGCCGCAGCAAGCCGTTATCAACAAATACACAAGTGAGCTGCTGACCAATGGCTTTGTGCAAAAGCGCCGCGACTACAGAAGAGTCGACGCCTCCAGACAAGCCCAATATAACTTGATCATTGCCAACGGCCTCGCGCACACTATCCACTTCTTTTTGCGCGATATTGGCGATACTCCACAGGCCATCACAACCACAAATATCAATCGCAAAACGGGTCAGTAATTCTTGCCCTTTCGCCGTATGAGTAACCTCTGGGTGAAACTGCACGCCGTAAAGCTTGCGACTATCGTCGCCCATAGCAGCAATAGGTGCACTGCTTGTGCTGGCCACTAGCGCAAAGCCCGCAGGCAGCTGAGTGACTTTATCACCATGGCTCATCCATACATTGAGCGACTCGCCCTCTGCAATTAGGCCATCAGTTAATTCAGAAGAATTTTCGAGTAGAATTTCAGCATGGCCAAACTCATGCTTAGCCGACGGCTCAACGGCTCCACCGAGCTGCGCCGCCATCGTCTGCATGCCATAGCATATGCCCAATATGGGTAAGCCCAGCGAAAAGATCGCTTGCGGCGCTGACGGTGCTTCATTACCCACTACCGTTTCAGGACCGCCTGATAAAATAATGCCTTTAACATTGGCTTCGCTAAAAATAGCGGGATCAACATCCCAAGGAATAATTTCTGAGTAAACACCACACTCACGAATTCGCCGAGCAATGAGCTGCGTATACTGAGAACCAAAGTCGACAATGAGAATTCGTTGTGACTGAATATTAGCTGGCATAGTTAAAGGCTTCTTTGATAAATTAAATAATGTGTAAGCTCATTACGCTAGCAAAATTAAATCGTTAGCGTAATGAGAAAATCAGAAGGCAGCCTACATAGGCCACTGGGGTCTACCAAGAATTACTTACTGAACAGGATAGTTAGGCGCTTCCTTAGTGATACTCACGTCATGTACGTGACTCTCGCTCATTCCCGCAGCAGTGACTTTCACAAACTTGGGCTTGACCTGCATTTCAGCAATATCTGCGCACCCGGTATAACCCATAGCTGAACGCACACCACCAACAAGTTGAGCAATGATGCGATTGACTGGACCTTTATAGGGTACTCGCCCTTCAATACCTTCAGGCACTAGCTTTTCCGTACCGGCACTGGCGTCTTGAAAGTAACGATCGCTGGAGCCTTGCTTTTGAGCCATGGCACCTAGTGATCCCATACCACGATAAGCCTTGTAGGTTCGCCCTTGATAAAGTTCCACCTCACCCGGAGCCTCCTCGGTACCTGCCAACAAACTACCCACCATCACCGAATCAGCTCCAGCCACTATAGCCTTAGCAATATCACCACTAAAGCGAATACCGCCATCGGCAATAACTGGCACGCGCCCGGCCAGGGCCTTAGTGACTTGTGAAACAGCCGTGATTTGTGGCACACCAACACCCGTAACAATCCGCGTAGTACAAATTGAGCCAGGGCCAATACCCACCTTAACTGCATCGGCACCCGCTTCTTCAAGTGCCAGCGCAGCTTCGGCCGTAGCAATATTGCCACCGATCACCTGCACGCCAGGATAATTTTTCTTTATCCAGCGAACTCGATCTAACACGTTTTTTGAGTGGCCGTGCGCGGTATCCACACACAATACGTCAACGCCTGCATCAACCAAGCTTGCTATCCGCTCATCGGTATCGCCAGCAACACCAACAGCCGCCCCCACACGAAGCTGCCCAGACTCATCTTTACAGGAGTTTGGGAAACGCTGCGCCAACTCTAAATCCTTAACCGTAATCATGCCGCACAAATCAAAGCTTTCATTAATCACTAACACTTTTTCAATGCGGTTTTCATGCAGTATATTTTTAACATCTTCAGGCGCCGTGCCCTCTAACACTGTCACCAGCTTTTCTTTAGGTGTCATAATTGTGCGAACATGCGCATTCATGTTGGTTTCGTAACGAACATCTCGGCTGGTAACAATACCAACTAACATACCTTGTTCCATAACGGGAACGCCTGAGATATTGTGCTGTAATTTAATATCTAATAATTCTCGAATAGTGCCATCGGCATCAATCGTTATAGGGTCGCGAACCACGCCGCTCTCGAACTTTTTGACGGCTCGAACTTCCTTAGCCTGCTGTTCAACACTCATGTTTTTATGGATCATGCCAATACCACCTTCTTGCGCTAATGCAATCGCTAAGCGCGACTCAGTAACGGTATCCATGGCCGAAGATAGAAGTGGAATATTGAGTGATATTTTACGTGTTAATCGGGTTTGCATCGAAACGCCCGTGGCAAGCATTTCTGAGTAATCGGGCAACAACAACACGTCATCGAATGTAAGGGCTTCGTGGGCGATGCGAGGCATAGAAAATGGTCCTTTTGACCTGAGGTTTAACAGAACAAGAGTGCACTGTGTAAAGCATAAAAGCGCTCAGCATGAGCTTTTCTTAGCTAATTAACAGTGCATTATAAGTCTCGCGTGATGCTGGGTAAATGGGACATTTGCCAACCACACTGGTACGACTTGCCCTTCACCCGTACAATCACGAACCAGCTTGGCTGATGGTGCTCGAAAAAACGCCTCACAGACTAAGTAAAATCAAATCCGCTACCGCGTACAGACAGCATGTCCGAAACTCTTTACTCAGTCACCGAGCTCAACAAAGTCGCCAAAAATGCTCTCGAGCGGACATTTGCCGGCGTGATGGTTGAGGGCGAAATATCTGATTTACTGCAGCACCGCTCTGGACATTGGTACTTCACGCTCAAAGACGATCACGCCCAACTGCGCTCGGCCATGTTTCGCTCGAGCAATCAGCGCGTTGCTTTTAATCCAAAAAATGGCCAACAAGTGGTGCTCACTGGGCGATTGAGCATTTATGAAGCGCGCGGCAGCTACCAGTTTATTGCCGAAAAGATGGCTCCAGCGGGCCTGGGCAAGCTCCAACTGGCCTTTGATGAACTCAAAAGTAGACTCTCTCTAGAAGGCCTATTTGAGCCTGGCATAAAAAAAGAACTCCCTACCCTACCGCGCCAAGTCGCCGTAATCACATCACCGCAAGGTGCTGCCATTCGTGACATACAAAGTACCTTTGCGCGCCGCTTTGCCGGCATTGAACTCGTCGTTATTCCAGTAGCGGTGCAAGGCAATGGGGCGGCGCATCAAATTGCCAGCGCCATTGAGCTAGCTAACCAGCTGGCCAACGGTGAGCGCACGATGCCGGCATCCGCTAAAAACTCAGTCCGGCCTGAAGCCATTATTATTGGGCGAGGTGGCGGCTCACTAGAAGACCTGTGGAGCTTTAACGAAGCTGAAGTAGCGTATGCAGTTTTCAACTCCAAACTGCCCATCGTAAGCGCCGTAGGACACGAAACCGACTTCACCATAGCTGACTTTGTAGCTGATGCACGCGCTGCAACTCCTACCGCAGCAGCTGAGCTACTCAGCCCCAACAGTCATGAAATGACCCAGAAACTGCAAGCGATACATGCTCGTCTGGCCAGAGAAATCCACCGCCGCACTCACCAAGCCGGCATGCGACTTAATCACTTAACTGCGCGACTCAAGCACCCCGGCGAGCGAGTTCAGCAACAGGCTCAGCGTGTTGACCATCTCGACATGCGACTATGGGGCGCAATGCAGCAGCGGCTAACTATCGCTAAAACGGCCTTCACGCGAAGCCAACTTGAACTGCTCCACCTCTCGCCACACAACCGCTTAGTAGCCGCCAAAACACAACTCAACCAACTCCATAGGCGGCTATTAAGTTCGGCGTCACGCCAGCTCGAAGTACAGCGAGCGCGCAGCTCGCAACTGGCTTCGGCGCTGCACTTGGTCAGCCCATTGGCAACGCTGCAACGAGGTTACGCCATTGTGAAGGATGAAAAGGAAGCAGTGATTAGGTCGACCAAACCCGTACATAGCGGCAGTCAAATTAGCGCACACCTGTACGATGGCACGCTGATCTGTACGGTCAATGAGGTAGTTAACAATACGTTAGAAGACTCTAACGAACCCAACTAGGCAAAGCTGAAAAAATAATAAAAAGATTTACGATTGGGGCGCCGCACAGCGAACGCCCTAAAACACCTAGCACCCAGCAAACTTAGTAATTGGCTGGCAGGCGCCGATGAATAACAATGTGGCGGTTTTCAAAGCTGATATAACCACCAATGGTTAGGTCTTTAAGAATTCGCGCCACCATTTCACGCGAGGCGCCAACGCGGTCGGCTATGTCTTGCTGAGTAAGCTTCTCTTCGACATAAAATTCTTCATTGCGCTCGGTAGCCAAGCTATTAAGCACCTTCGTTACTCGCCCATAGACATCTTGCAAGGCCAAGCTTTTAACTTTTTCGGTAAGCGCGCGAACTCGTCGCGTAATATTTCGTATTAAGGTTTTAGCAATATTAGGATGCTCATCTAAAACCCGGCTAAAATCCTGCTTGTAGATGATACAAAAATCGGCTTTTTCCATGGTACGCACCGATGCTGAACGGCGATCGTCGTCTAGTAATGCCAACTCACCAAAGTAGTCACCACCGCCCAGCGTATTCATAATAAATTCTTTGCCGTTTTTGTCGCTGCAGTATACTTTGACCTTACCCGACTCAATGACATACAGCGAATCCGCCACATCATTTTCATTGATGATAACCGTGTTTTTTGGGTAGCTTCTGCGAATGCTTGATTCTTCCAAAGCCGTCAATTCTGTATCTGACAGACCCGCAAAAATTTCAACAGTTTTTAACACGCTCACTATTGTGATCTCCGGATAATTATTTCGGTAATGATATTAGATATAGCCTGCGGCTGCTTGTGCGCGCCCCATCGTTTTTTCTACTATATATACGTTTTTTTCGCATACAGGCGCCAGCAACTCTTGCATCTGTACTCTTCCCTAACTCTTCCCTGCGCCCGCATAACAAAGCGCAAAAAGTGCTAACTGGTAGGGAATTGCGCAGCTTAACAACAAGTGCCGCATCGTGCGCGCATTTTCAACGATTTTGCCCTTACATATCAAGACGAAAGTGGCAAATAAGTACAATTAGTATCATGTATTTTCATCTAACCGCCAATATCAGTCGGGGACGCCAGTTTTATCCAAAAATTAGCCAGCAAACCCGCTGTTCAGGGGTTATTGCCCGCGCGGATAAGGTTATACTATTTAACCCAAGCCATGCATCCGTTATACATAGCCAACTCAACCCTTAGCACCTCCTTAGTTGGCAATGCATCGCAATTTTCTAGCTTTTGAGGTTGCTGAATGACTGAACCCCTACCGATGCGTGAACTGGCAAGGCTCCAAAGCCTGCAGATCAAGGTGGGACAGATGCTAGTTAAGAGCAAACTCACCGAAACACTTCGCAGCGACCTGGAAAAGCTTTTTACCGCCCTTGAGCAAAACGTCAGCAAGTTTGATGATTTGCAGTTAAGGGGCTCGGCGCTAGACGGTATTGAAGATGCCGGCCAAAGGCATGACCTGCGTAACACCATAGGCATCACTCGCGGCTACGCCGAACTCATTCGCGACACAGAAGAGTCACCCACAGCGACGCTGAGTAATTTACTCGACAAAGTGATCTTGTGGTCGAACAAAAGCCTCCAAACGCTAGAGAGCACACGCCGTCGCAAGTCGGTTACTGCTAACGCCTCACCCCATTCATTGACAGCAGAGGCATCAAGCTACAGCGGAAAGATATTAATTCTTGATGACCAACCTGCCAATCGTGACCTGCTTAGCCGCTACATCCAACAACTGGGCCTAGACGCCTTTGCTTGCGCAACCGCCACCGAAGCTTTTGAGACGTTGAAGAAACACGATATAGACCTCATTTTGCTCGACCTGGTCATGCCTCAGATGAGTGGCCATGAAGTGCTGGCAAAATTAAAGGCCTCCCAAATCTGGAGGGCCATACCGGTTATCGTAATTTCTGGCCTAGCCGACCAGGCCGAAGTCATACGCTGCATTGAAGCCGGCGCCGACGATTATTTACAAAAACCTTTTAATCGTGTGCTGCTCGAAGCCCGATTGGCAGCAGGGCTTGATAGAAAGCGCTGGGTCGATACAGAGCGACGCCTCAGCACCGAGCTAGAAAAAAGTCACCGCTTCATAAAAAATACTTTTGGCCGCTACCTATCGACAGAAATTGTAAGTAACTTACTCGACAAGCCCGATGGACTCGACATGGGCGGCACTCTGCAAACCGTTACTATTTTAATGGCCGATATTCGCGGTTTCACCACCATAAGTGAACAGCTTTCGCCGCAAAGTGTGGTTAAACTTCTGAATAACTATTTAGGCGGCATGGCCGATATTATTATGGCCCATGGAGGCATAGTCGACGAATTTATAGGCGATGCAATTCTCGCTCTGTTTGGCGCACCTGTTACCAGCCAGCAAGACCGAGAAAATGCCATTCGTTGCGCGCTTGCGATGCAAGAAGCCATGCATACAGTCAACTTGCGTAATGAGGCCGAGGGCCTGCCCGCCATAGAAATGGGGATTGGCTTGAACACCGGCGAAGTGGTTGCTGGTAACATCGGTTCATCAACACGGGCTAAATACGGTGTGGTAGGCCACGCCGTTAATTTAACCTCGCGCATAGAAGATCAAACGGGCCGCGGTGAGATTTTAGCTGCTGCATCAACATTACAAGGCACCGAGCTCGAGCTGAAACTCGGCCGAGAATTAGACTTACAACCCAAAGGCGTGTCAGAACGAGTACGCGTGAGTCAAATCATTCAAATCATTGAACCTGTGCCAGCCGAACGCAGCGATGATGAACCTCAGCAGAATAAGGAGGCCGAGCAATGATCGATATTTTAATTGTTGAAGACAATGAGCTCAATCGCGACATGCTAACTCGTCGACTCGAACGCAAAGGCTACCGAGTCAGTAGCGTAGGCGACGGACAACAAGCGCTCGATAGCATTGCCGCTACTCGCCCAGACATTGTTCTTATGGATATGGACCTGCCCGTTCTTGATGGCTGGAGCACCTGCAGTGAACTTCGCAAAAACGAGTCTACCGCAACGCTACCGGTGATCGCACTCACGGCCCATGCTATGTCTGATGATAAACAAAAAGCTTTGAATGCCGGCTGTAATGACTACACAACTAAGCCCATAGATTTTCCCTTACTGCTTGAAAAAATAGAAACACTCACTCAAGCTAATTGACAGCCATTTCTTGCGACAATAACGAACAATGCTGAAACTTCCATTTAAGCTTCCTCGCCTCTCATTGCGACTACGCCTATCCATTTCGATAACGGCAATCGTGGCTCTATTCACTTTAACCAACATCACCTATCAAATAAGCAGTCAAAATCGCAACCTACGCCTAGACAACCTGCAAAAAGCTGTACAAGGTCAGCTGGCATCGGTCACCACCCGACAACTTTTGCAAAATCAACAAAAAGAAATTTTAGTGCTCGATGCACTCAAGCAAAGCGGTGAGGAAACGTTGAGTGAAGAGGAGATTGATAATGGCATAAAAAGCCTCGAATCGATTGCCCTCGAAATCAATCGTCTTGGAACCTATGCCTACCGAGACTCGCTGCAGGTCTTTCAGCAACTGGTCACCAATCATGCTGAGCTCGACATGCTCTGGCAACAGTTTTATACCGGTTATAACAGCGATCAAACACCGCTAGCATCAAGCATTGAACTGGTCTACAACACATCGACCACGCTTCTTAGTAACTTCGTGTCTATCGAAATTCAATCTGCCGAACAACTTACTGACCGACTACAGAAAGTATCGCGATTTAACGATCAGATCACCCTGGGAATTTATTTATTTACTATTGCGCTCACTGTAGGGCTTGGCTATCTACTCATTCGCTACACGACCAAATCGCTCAACAATCTTAACGTAGGAACTATTCGCATCGGCCGTGGCGACCTTGATTATCACATCCCAGTGACGAGTTATGATGAAATTGGCGACCTGACTATTGCCTTCAACGAAATGTCGGACAAGCTGCGCAATGCCATGGCTCAGGTGCAGCAGTCAAAAGAAAATGCCGATGAAGCCAACCGTGCAAAAACCAATTTTTTGGCCAATATGAGTCATGAGCTTCGCACACCATTAAACGCCATTATTGGTTATAGCGAGATGACAATTGAGGTGTATGGTGAGGATAATCAACTCGACGAACAACAGGTAATCAATGATCTGCAGCATATTCTTAGCTCAGGGAGACACCTACTGCAGCTCATCAACGATGTTTTAGATTTAGCAAAAATAGAATCGGGCAACATGACCGTTTTTAATGAAACATTCGACAGCGTAAAAATCATTGAAAACCTAGCCACAACTATGTTGCCGCTGGCGAAAAAGAACAACAATAAACTTGTTGTAGATGCGGCTAACCCAATCCCCATGCTGTATAGCGACGCGGTCAAGTTCAGACAGATATTTATCAATTTGGTGAGCAACGCCTGTAAATTTACGCATGACGGGAAGATCACCATACTAGTGACCTTCAACGCCGAAGCTGATGAGCTGATCTACCATGTTAGCGATACGGGTATTGGCATGTCGCCTGAGGCGATGCAAAATATTTTTGAAGCTTTTGTACAAGCCGATTCTGACACGGCGCGCAAGTATGGCGGCACCGGACTAGGCCTTTCAATCTGCAAGCAATTCGTTGAAATGATGCAGGGGTCGCTCGATTTAACCAGTGCGCCAGGCGCAGGCACGACATTCACCGTTGTTTTACCCATTAATATTAGGTCGCAACGCAAGACGGATGTCATCCCCACAAAAAACCAGCAAGAGCTAGGCTTAATTGCGCCCGATGCACAATCAGCCGCAACCGCATCGAGCACCAGTGACGCCGCTGATGGATCAGCCCTACAAGCCAGTAAATCAAGCGCTACGTATATGGCACCAGCGGTCGATGTTTTACTGCTTAGCGAGCAGCATGAATCCGAGGCTTTGAGTCAGAACCTTGACGAGAGTAGCTATAACCTATTTCACATTTTAGATACCACGGGATTCGTAGGTGCAAACACTCAGCGAAAGTATGATTTTTTATTTGGTTATCTAAACAGAAACAACCAGCAAGCGTTTAATGCCGACTGGAAAAACTTACTAAACATGCTGGATGATATTGAGGATTTTGACCTCCCTGCACTGCTGCTTTGTTGTGATGTTTCAAGTCAGCATAGCCACCCGCGCTACAAAATGGCCAGCGAGCTGATACAAGGCTTCGACCCCGAAAACCGTAAAAGACTCACCATCCCGGTTCGACAAACCAATCCGGTTGCTCGCCGAGGCAATGCATTATTAATTGGCTTTGATACTACTAAGCCAAACGATAAATGGGTAAGAGCGGCTCTAATAGAAGAGCTTGGCCAAGAGGCTTGGTATTGCGACAGCTTAGAGGCAGGCCAGTGCTCAGCCCAGAGCGTCACACAAAGCGCGCCAGACTTAATTTTTATCAGCGCAGCTATTAGCAATGAACAAGCACTGGCGATACTGCTCACACTGAGCAATACCTTTTTAGATGAGGGCGATCAGCAAAGCAACCGCGAGGCGTCATTGATCGATGTGCCTGGCGTCTTTGTAATCAATGAAAGCGCTTCATCGGGGCGCTGCTTAGATCGCGTTGCTATTGAAATAAAGCTCGGCTAGTAAGTCTCTCCGTCTTGGCAACATTGTGCTTTAGGCTCCCCATTAAGCTGTAGGCACCATTAAGCTGCAGTCACCATTAAGTTTTAGGGATCAGCATGATCCGAGCCAGCGGCCATAAAGCACCCAGAATCAATCACCTTAATTTTCTCTAAACGCTTTAGCTGCTTGAGCTGGTATTCGGCACTTTGCGCCGCCGATCGGTCGCCAATGGGTTGGGAAAAAACCATCTTTAAAGGTCCCTTACCCCTGAGCGCTTTAGCTGCCTTAGCTCCACCCTGACGGTGCTCTAACAGACGTCTTGCAGGATCAGTTGAAATACCTGTATAAAAACGACCATCCGCACACTCAATAATATACAAAGACCACGTAGGCGCTTCGTCTATATCCGTCATCAACCGCTCGCCGACGGCTGCAGGCACAACTGCCAATAATCTTGCGCAGCAATACTCTGGTTGTCGCGCGGCGAATTATTGTGCGGCAACTCAAACCGCCTCACTTTTTGTTCGGATTCTAATTTAAGCAGGTGCGCCAGCAATGAGTAACAGGCAATAGGATACAACCGGCTATCAACATCGCTATAAACAATCTGCACCAAGTCTTTAATATTTATGCGCTCACTGGCTTGCTCAGACGTTGCAAGGCTATCTAGTACCTTCTGCTCGCGACCTAATCGATGTGCGATCAAATGATCAAGGACCTTCAGTGGTTCCGGCATCAAGTCGCCGTGAGCCGGAGCTATGACGCTCAGCGGATAAGTCGCTAGGCGACGCAGTGACTCAATGTATTGCGCCATATCACCTTGCGGCGGCATAATCACAACGGTAGAGCCATTCATAATGTGATCGCCAGCAAGCAGCATGCCATTATCTTCAGCCACGCCACCTTCAACCATAAAACAAAAATGATTATCAACATGCCCAGGCGTATGAATAGCGCGAAGATTACAGTCACTAAACTTGAGTAGCTCGTTGTGCTTGAGTAACACATCAGGAGTGAAAGTGGCATCTTGCAACGCAATATTACTCGAGACTAAACCATACCTAGGTGCCAAGGTCCGTGCAGCGAGCTTAGCTGCCGCAGGCGAGTGATCGCTGTGAGTATGAGTCACTAAGATTGCCTCAAGCCGACCGTCGACCTGTTTTAATATGGCCTCGATGTGTGAATCGATAGCTGGCCCTGGATCCACCACAACAAATCTATCGCGCCCAAGAATGTAAGTATTGGTTCCAGCACCGGTCATCGGCCCGGGATTGGGCGCCGTAATACGTCGAACATTTTGCGTGAGTACCTGCACATCATTCATCTACAAGCCACTCTTGCCACGCTGAGCAAAAAAACACGCCTAACCATTGAAAGTCGGCACCTAGTTACAATTGTCGATTGCAACGACTGAATCAACATCGGCTTCATAATCGACTCCATCAATTTCAAAACCGAACAGGTTCATAAACTCTTTTTGGTATCCAGAAAAATCCGAAATATCGAGCAAGTTTTCAGAGGTTACCTGTCCCCAAAGCTCTTCAACCGCTTGCTGGACATGAGGTTGCAATTCTTTTTCATCCACACGTAAACGACCCTGTTCATCGAGTGGCGAATCCTGTGCATACAAGCGATCGGCTAGCAGAGTATAAATTTGCTCGATACAACCTTCATGGGTGCCGTCTTGTTGCATTATTTTAAACAATAATGACAAATAGAGCGGCATGATAGGAATAGCCGAACTAGCCTGCGTCACCACCGCTTTGAGCACTGCTACGCGCGCATCACCGCCTAGAGGCGCTAACTGCTTCCGAATAGCCAATACTCGATTATCTAAATCCTGCTTAGCTCGACCAATCGTGCCATGCCAATAAATATCCCAAGTCACTTTATCGCCAAGATAAGTATAAGCCGTTGTTTTCGCGCCAGGCGCTAAGACATCAGCCGCCGCCAATGCATCCATCCACATTTGCCAATCTTCGCCACCCATCACCGCTACAGTATTTGCAATTTCTTCTTCAGTAGCAGCGGTAAGCGTGACATCTTGAACAACTTTCTTATCGGTATTAACGCCTCGCTGGGTAACATCCTTACCAATAGGCTTTAACGTCGAGGTAAAGACCTCACCGGTTTTCGGGTGCTGGCGGCGCGGCGAGGCAAGACTGTAAATAACCAAATCAATCTGACCCAGGTCTTCCTTAATCGCAGCAATTGCCTGCTGTTTTATTTCATCAGAAAATGCATCGCCATTGATGCTACGCGCATACAGTCCTTCGGCCGCGGCAAATTCGTGAAATGCTGCTGAGTTATACCAGCCAGCCGTACCCGGCTTTCTTTCAGTGCCCGGCTTTTCAAAAAACAAACCCAGCGTACTCGCCCCGCCAGCAAAGGCTGCTGATATCCGCGAGGCAAGGCCATAGCCCGTAGAAGATCCGATAATCAAAACGCGCTTTGGCATTGCCGCAATCGGGCCGCGCTCTTTCACATAATCAATTTGATTCTTCACGTTTTGGCGACATCCCTCAGGATGAGTGGTGACACACATGAAGCCGCGAACCTTAGGCTTAATTACCATAATCAAAAAATCCTTGGAAAAAAATGGAGCGTAAATCAATACGCCTTCTTAATAAATCCAGCCAATGGCAGCGCTTGCCCAAAAAAACCAGGATTAATCGACTCAATGCGGGCTACGAGCAATCGTCTAGGTGCAATCAGTTAGGCGCCACGAGCATTGGATGCTGTTGGGCTGGTGCATTATAATGCGCTCCGTCAGTTATAACAGCCACAAAAATTGCGCACTGCGTACTCAGGAAAATCATGTCAGAACCCAAGGACCACGCCTCCCCCATTATCGTTGATCAACCGATTCAACCCCTTCGCTATGCCACACAGACCCGTTGGGTTGATGCTGTGATGGCCGATTTTGATACGTTTATGCAAGACCATGCCGCTGCCGAAAAGAAGGCTTCGGGCATGGCCATGTCGATGATTTCACACTACCCTGACCGTACTAAACTCGTTGAGGCAATGTCAGAGCTTGCGGTAGAAGAGCTGAGCCACTTCCGTGAAGTCGTGCGCTGGATACATCGAAGGGGTAGCCGGCTGGCTGCCGATCAAAAAGACGCTTATGTGGTGGGCTTTCGCAAACATATCAGACAGGGCAAGGATATTTATTTTTTAGACCGCTTAATCATTGCCGGAATCATTGAGGCGCGAGGCTGTGAACGATTTGGCTTAGTGGCTGATGCGCTTGAGGACGGCGCGCTAAAGCGCTTCTACAACGGCATCGCACGCTCAGAACAACGACATCTTTCACTATTTGATACACTGGCCAAGCATTACTTTAACTCAGCCGAAGTCGACGAACGAACAGACACATTGCTTGATGTAGAAGCAGAAATCATTGCCAACTTACCCATATGCGCCGCGCTGCATTGAAATCCACCGCCGCTGCATGCCGGCAGGCGACTCACACACTACAGGTTGTTATTACAACGTGAGTGCGCCCTCCGCTGCCACAGAAAAATACCTAGCTCTATATGCCGAGGCAGAAGCACACTATGTTGTCTCATGCATCCCTAATGCGGTGCACTATGACAATTGCCTGTGTATTCCTGCTTTTGATGAAAATGCCGAGCTGCTAACCCGTCTAGCGCTATTCGCAAAAAGCCATCTCAAATGCCTATTCATCTTGGTCATCAACCAGCCTGCGCGTATTACTGCTGCCAGTAAAGCCAACCTAGCACTCGTTGCCACTATCGAAAAAAAACTCGTAAAGCAGCAAAGCCATCAAAACCTTAACCTTTATGCGCTCAACGACGCCAACGACTTGCTGGTCGTTGATCGATATACTCAGGGAAATCAAATACCCAGCTTACAAGGCGTCGGTCAAGCAAGAAAAATAGCTGCAGATATCGCGCTTCGTTTAATTGCCCTAGAGCGAATTCGCAAGCCTTGGATCTTTTGCACTGATGCCGATGTGACGCTTCCGGCCAATTATTTTTCCGCAGTAAATGATAAAAACAAAGGCTCAACAAACAACATAGCCGCTTATTTATTCCCCTTTCAACACGTCGCTGAGTCTGAAGGCGCCGATAAAAAGCTCACATCGTTCACGCATCTCTATGAGCGCCGCATCAATGCCTATACCGCCGGCTTAACCTTCGCAGGATCGCCTTATGCCTACCATACTCTGGGTAGCACTTTATGCATTTCAGCCTCGCACTACGCCGTGGTGCGAGGCTTTCCTCGGCGTTCAGCCGGTGAAGACTTTTACCTCCTGAACAAACTACGCAAAACTGGCGAGATCGCCTTACTGAGCCAACCTGTTATTTTTATTGATGCTCGCCAATCCACACGAACACCATTCGGTACAGGCGCCGCAGTCAAGACAATGCTTAGTGAAACTAACGATGAAATGGCCGTATTTTATCATCCAGTATTATTTGATTATTTAAAAACGCTTTTGCAATGGTTCTCGCATTTGAGTGCAACCTACGCCGCAAAAAAGGCGCCCATTTCAGCTAATGATTGGCAACTAAATTTGCGCAAATTTGGTCTTTTAGCAAACCAAGACGTTGCTCAGCTAGAGGCTATTGAAGAAAGCCTAAACGCCTTGGATTTTTCGCGAGGTTTTTCGCACTGCCTTAAGCAGACAAAAACAGAGTTGGAATTTTCAAAACAGTTGTTTTATTGGTTTGATGCCTTCCGAACGTTAAAATGGCTGCATCATCTTCGCGCTAGTAACGTCGCACTGAGCAACCTCAATGAAGACGAGTTTATTAAGCAGTGGTATTTGCTCGACAACAAACAGGCCACTTAAGAACTCAAAACATCAAAAATAGAGTGGCAAGGTCAATCGCTAACGATTCTTTTGCCTAGCCGGCGGAGGTGCGCCAATATGTGGCTGCTTGCGTTCATTGGCCAGATCAATTTGTTTCTGACGCTCTGCAAAACGCGCTTTTTGCTCATCAGATGACTCGTTGTAACACAGCGGACAACACACTCCGCGCACATACTCAGGCGCTTGCTTAAGTTCTTCAGTGATTGGGCGACGACAGCCATGGCATTGATCGTAGGAACCCGGTTTAAGGTCATGCTGCACAGTAACCCTATTGTCAAAGACGAAACATTCACCACTCCATAAGCTTTCATTCTCTGGGACTTTCTCGAGGTACTTTAAAATCCCGCCTTTAAGATGATAAACATCAGTAAAACCCTGCTGCAATAAATAAGCCGTCGATTTTTCACATCGAATACCACCGGTGCAATACATAGCAACTTTTTTGTTTTTAGATGGGTCGAGATTTTCTTCTACGAATTTAGGAAAATCACGAAATGTTTTAGTCTGCGGATTGATTGCTCCAGAAAATGCGCCAATTTCTGCCTCGTAGTCATTGCGAGTATCAATAATTGTCACATCGGGGTCAGAAATAAGCGCATTCCACTCTTCTGCCTCGACATAGCTCCCGGTTCTATATTGAGGATTTATATCTGACACACCAAGAGTTACGATTTCTTTTTTTATTTTCACCTTCATTCGATAAAAAGGAATATTACTATCTAACGATTCTTTACAATCTATGTCAGCAAAGCGTGCATCTAAACGCAAGTAGGCCAATACAGCATCAACCCCTTGACGACTACCGGCTATCGTGCCGTTAATTCCTTCGCTTGCCAGTAATAACGTGCCCCTTACTTCAGCGGCGATACACGCCTCAAGTAGCGGTTCACGCAGCGCGTGATAATCATCCAACTCAACAAACTTATACAATGCCGCCACGACCACAGGTGTGCAAGAATCGTTATTCGTGGTGGGTGAAAATAATGAGATATCAGACATAAAAAATACAACGCCCTCTAACTAGAGCGCGTACTGCCTCCTAAACAATCGGGTGACGTTGGCACGTGTGCTGAATGCTTGACCCATTCATCCGGCGAATAGGTATGCAATGCTAAGGCATGAACTGGCCCATCTAATTCTTCGGCTAGCTCTTGATAAATCCGCTGATGCCTTGCAACTGGACGAATGCCAACAAAGCTCTGAGCCACAATGGTCACTTTAAAATGCGTTTCAGAATTTTCTGGAACCGCATGCATAGCGCTTTCATTGACCACATCAAGAAAGTCAGGTTGCATCGCCTGAGTTAACTTATCAATAATTTGCTGCTGCACTAACATGATTGACCATACCTCATTACGAATAAGCCTTCTGACACTTAATCGCACGTTATAAGAACCTACTATAAAAAACTGCAATACTAAGGAGCCATTCATCTCCTTTACTAACCTTTGCTAATCTTGCCTCACTGCTCCGCTAAGCAACCGCAACGCCTAAAGAGGACAAAACAACAGTTGCCAATGAGCGTGCGTATTTTAGCGCAAACGCGGCTTTTTAATGACTCTCAGCTAGTGTAATCGCTATAATTTACCAAAGCAGACCGGATTTTCGGGGCCAAGTTTTAGGTTTGGCAACGTTTGCCAATCTGGAGTAAGGTGGAGCCACGCTCGTCCATGAGGCAATCAATGCATAATTTAATGCCCAACTTAACGCAAAGCATCTTTATTTATGACTGATAACAAGACGGTAAGACGATTTGATATTATCTTCGAAGGCAACACCGTCGACGGTATTGCCGCCAGCGAAGTTAAGCATAATCTTCAGCAATTACTTGCCGCCACTGAAACTGAAATAGAGCGTTTATTTTCGGGGCAAACCATCGCCATCAAAGAAAATCTAGACCGCCAAACCGCCACTCAACTCCAGCAAGCGCTCATGCGAGCAGGAGCAAAAATTCAATTAGTGCTGCATCGTCCATCGGCAGCCACCCCAGTGGCAGCAGCAGAGGAAGCGGATAGCTGGCAGTCAGGCCACACTTCATTCGAGGTGATGCCAGCCGGCACAGCACTCTCAGAGACGAGCCCCACTAGCACAACCATCCGCACGATTGATACCCAACACTTGCAAACAGTCGAGCAAACACGCTCAGGAGCGGCGATCTTCGAGGTGCAAGCAAACATTAATATTCGCACCGAATCTAGGTATCCCGGACCCAGCGACATGCAACTTAGTAATATTGAACTGAGCAACAGCTGGGGCCTAGCTGAGCCAGGTACATTGCTAGCAGCAGTCACTCCGCAGGCAGACAGCCGTATTGACACAGATCACATTGAACTGGCCAAACCAATACAAAACTCTGCTGATGATGTAGTCAGCTCAGTCGAAAGGCCCGACACCCATAATCAGATCACAGCAAGCACTTTTTCAGTCACCAGCCTAGGGGCAGACCTTCTTCATCCGCATGAAAAAAAGCCTACCATCGAGGCTAATATCGACACGTCACAATTATCTATACTGGACTAATCTAGCCCGCACTCGCTCCGACTCAATGTGACTCAAGAACATAACCCGCACCGCGCACAGTACGCAGCAGGGGCACATCGAAGTCTTTATCAATTTTTTGCCGCAAGCGACTGATGTGAACATCAATCACGTTAGTTTGCGGATCAAAATGATAGTCCCATACATTTTCAAGCAGCATGGTGCGTGAAACAACTTGACCGGCATGACGCATCAAAAACTCTAACAAACGAAACTCTCGAGGCTGTAACAGCAGCTTTTTACCGGCTCTAGTCGCCTCATGTGCCAATAGATCAATTTCCAAGTCAGCCACAACCAAGCTTGTCACCCGACTATCCATTTGGCGACGACGCACCAAGGCCTGAACCCTGATATACAACTCATCAAAATCGAATGGCTTGGTTAGATAATCATCCGCGCCTATCGTGAGGCCTTGCACGCGATCATCAACATGACCCAGCGCACTGAGTACCAAGATAGGTGTGATGTCGCCTGCTTCGCGCAGTGTATTAATAATGGTTATGCCATCAACTTCTGGCAACATTCTATCCACAATTAATGCATCATGACTTCCCGTGCCAGCCAGCTGCAGACCCTGCGCGCCATCAGCCGCATGGACAACGCTATCGCCTTGCTGGGCAAAGCCCTGACAAATAAAATCAGCCACACTGGCGTCATCTTCAATGAGTAAAATTTGCATTTCAATCAAGTCCCTAATAGGTGCGCTATTTAAAGTTACACAGAGCCGTCATCACTTGTCACTGCGAACTCAAGGCACAATGCCACCAAGCCTGGCAGACACACAAGCGGATGGATATTGCTGCTGTGATTTTAGATGATAAAGCAGTTATACCCATCTTAGTATTGCAAGACGTTCATTTAACCGTCGATAATAGATCACTGAGATACAGCTGCCACGACATGCCGGTATAAACAGCACTCATTTGTTGATTATGCCTTGCAATAAAAAGCCACTGCCAACCATACGTTTTTTAACCCAACAACGCATCCGAGTTAACCATGAATACCACTACCAACGAGCCTATCGCAGGACTGGGCAGACGCCTATTTGCCATGGTTTATGATGTTTTACTGCTTCTTGCACTACTATTTTGCGTGGCTGGCGCCTATTTCACCGTGTTAACCGTTATTGAGGGGAACACAGCAGCCGTCGCAAGTATTGGTGCGGCAAGTACCGGCGATGTAGTGCATGAACTCGAAGTCGTAGAGCCTGGCTGGCTTTTCTACCCGCTTATGCTGTTTGTTTACTGCGGATTCTATTGCTATTTTTGGTTCCAATCGGGCCAGACTTTAGGTATGCGGGCATGGAAGATCAAACTCGTTGCCGTAGATGCTCCCCACCCCTCCTTAAGTCAATTAGGCTTGCGCATGCTAACTGCAGTGTTGTCGATAGGCTTTCTGGGATTAGGCTATTTAACGCTATTAATCAATCGAGATGCAGGCACGTGGCACGATCGCTTGTCAAAAACACGTATCGTAACCTTAGCCTCAAAAGCCTCTTAACGGGGCCGATACACGCTTTCAATAATAAGCTTGCGCTAACGGGCCTTGTTAAGCATAAGAATTCCAGCGAACACACACAGAAGAATAGGGATTAACACGGCAAACAAAGGCGAAAAACCATAGATCAAACTTGCCGGCCCCAACAAGTTTTGCGTGAATTGAAATGCGATTCCCACCACAATGCCCACAAAAACTCTAAACCCCATGGTAGCTGAGCGCAGTGGCCCAAAGACAAACGACAGTGCTATCAATACCAAGCCAAAAATAGCCACAGGCTGTAAACATTTTTGCCAAAAAGCCAGCTGATAGGGCCCTGCATCTAAACCTTGTTCCTGTAAATAGTCGCTGTAATACACCAAGCTTTGCATTGCCAATTCACTGGGCTCATTAACCAAAAAAGCTAACGATGCTGGCGTCAATGTGCTGTTCCAGATGAGTGTTGTAAGCTCACGGGTACGTATCGCCGATTGATTAAATTCAGTATCTTTTACATCTTCAAGCAGCCATTGGTCTTTTTGATAAGTCGCCCGAGTTGCAGTGCGCGCCCTGCTCAGCTCGCCGTCTGAAAATTCAAATAATGTTATGCCATAGAGCACCCCTCCTGGCTGCACAACACTGAAATGCATGAAGGTATCGCCCTCACGATGCCACAGTCCCGTCCTACCCGACACCATTGAATGCGTTGAGCCCCAGAGCTTTAAATCCTTATGTGTTTTAGCCCAGCGATCGGTAGTTGGCGCCACAAACTCACCTACCAGCATCGAAAAAATAATAACTAAAAAAACCGGCCTAAAAGCATAATCAGCAAGCTTAACTAACGAGATTCCGCTGGCGCGCATGACCACAATCTCACTACTGCTAGCTAACAGCCCCATACCGACCAAACTACCGATCAAGGCCGCCAAAGGCACGTACTCATTAATACTTCCAGGAACTGTTAGCAACACATAATAAATGGCCTGAATAAAGGTATAGGCCTCACGAAGATCGCCTAACTGATCGACAATAGCGGCAATAACGTCAAGCCCCAACACTAATAAAAAAACCAACAAAATACTTCCGCCCACGGTGCTGGCGATGTAACCACTGAGTTTATTCACGCCAGCGAACCTCCGTGACCAATAATATTATTGGATTATCCGCCATTTTCTTCCCCGGGTATGGCTCGATTGAGGTTGTTCAACTGTGTGCTTTGGCTTTTAGTTCGAGAGATAAAACGGCCGAAACTATCGAAATAATTGAGTATTAGTGCAAACAGTAAAAACACTACATGCATTAACCAGAGCATCGCCACACCTAACTGGCCACTCTCGATAAAACTCCGCACGCCAGACAGGGCAATAATATAAATAAGGTAGAGCAAAATCGCCGGTAGCATTTTGGTATAACGCCCTTTACGCCTATCGGTTTTGCTCAAAGGGACCGCAAGAATAGCCACAACAATAACCGTGGCCGGTAACGAAAAGCGCCAATGTAATGCAGCATGATGAGATAATTGATCTGAAGCGAAAACATCTAGCGTGGGTAACGCATCGATTCGCAGCTTGACCTGCTCTGCCTCACGTTGAATACGCATTTTTTCTGCGTAAGAGCCAAACTGCGTCAGTTGATAATCTTTGTGTCCTATTACACCTTCATACATGGTGCCGTTCACCAGCTTGATATACAGCGTACTGGGATCCTCTGTTGGCAAAACCTCGCCCGAGTCGGCATGCACTAGGGCAATACTCCCATCGTTGCGCTGTTCGACCAATAACACCTCTTCAAAAGAGTGCTTGCTGGGTAAACTTTTAACGTAAACCACGCTACTGCCATCGCGGTCAGTTTGAAATTTCCCCTCGCGAAATAACGCTAAACCGTGAGAACTGCGGGACTGTTCAAAGAGCCGATCGACCTTAGCCAAGCTAGCCGGCGCAGCCCACAGCGTAAGAAAAGCCACTAATGTGCTCACAAAGACCGCTGGCACGAGGGTGATCAATAAAATCTTGGTTTGACTGACCCCGCACGCACTCAATACGGTCATCTCACTATCGACATACAAGCGTCCATAGACCAGCAATATACCAACGAACAGCCCCAGTGGAATAATCAGCGGAAGAAAATCTGGAATGCGAAACAGCACTATCTCAAAAACTAAATCAGGAGCAAGGTTGCCGGTGCTAGCCTGCGTAAGATACTTGGCGAGCCTGCCGCTAGTCACAATGAGCAATAGCACTACCGTGACCCCAAGCGTGGCCTGCAAAATACTAATGCAAAGGTAACGAAACAGCAGCATGAAGACTCTGGAGCTAGAAGTAATAGGGTTAGTAGATTTGTCGGTTCACAGCACCAAAATAAACCACCTTAGGAACGTGCCGATAGCGAAAACTTACGTTACACCAGCGCGACGTTTATCGCCACAGCAATACTGTGAGAGCTTGCGCTATACCTTACTTTTTACCGCGTTTTACAGGTTTGAACACTCACCCTGCCGGTGCTGGAGTAAACAGGTCACGCGCCCCCCATCAACACGCGATTTGGGCACCCGGCAAAGCGAACAATAAAGAGCCAATAAATTACAATTAGGCAAAAATCGTTCAGTAATTGATCGACTTGGAGGCCTTTAACGGTACAGCTGCTAAGCTCATTGCATAGCAGATGTGGTAGTTCGTTGTTGCTATGGATCCAGGTCTGATTTAACTTTTGAGAGCGCCCATGCGGCGCTCTTTTTTTGCCTCAATTTCCTGCCCTAAATAAGCTGTCGCTTTTCTCAGCACCTCAAAATAATTAAACATTAAGCACCCTTCGGTCGTGCCCAAAAACGGGGCCAAGCCTACCAAACAACGCTTTTTATTCGCTCTATCTCAGCCCGTACAGCATTCTCGCACCCACCGATTACGGCATGGCTCACCGCGAACCCAAACGCGACGCGCTGTGAAATCGTGACGTAAAACGCATTATCAAGATCAAAGTTGCTACCAGGTCACACTCTGGATAGATGCGCATTTAACAATCGAGAAAAGTTCATAGACTTCAGAGTATTACCTGTTCAGCAGATTGCTTTTTACTCTATTGGGTTACTGTTCATGAAGTCAATTCCAACTTATTCAAAATTAAGCCGTACTTGCCGCCACCTGGGGGCCGCATCGGCCTTGAGCCTGATGTTAATGGGGTGTGGCGACTGGGACTCAAATAATACCAGTACGGAGAATAGCAACGAAGATACGTCGGCCAGCACGACTTCATTGTCGTTAGCGCTAGAGGACAATAACAGCGATGCGCCCAGCATCACCGTCAATGGCGCAGGAATTAAGGGGCCTTTAGCCAACGCTGAAGTCGCTGCTTATTTACTAGACCCCAGCCAAATCGACCTCAAGGGGCAAAGAATTTCGCTAGGGCTTACCGATGAACTGGCCCGCCTAGACTTGTCTGTTCCCGCTGAGTATGCCGGACAAGGCCCATTTTTAATTGAATACTCCGGTGGCAACGAACTGAACGGTGAGACACCTTCAATTAGCGTATTAACGACGCTGCTAACCAACGAACAACTTAACAACGGCACAGCTGTCTATGCCACGCCACTAACCTCGTTTGTTATTGCTCATGCCTATCAAATTGCAGATCGCTCTAACCTACCCTCTAACCCCATTCAAGACGGTTTACTGGGTGACAATAATGGCACTGTCTCACTACAAGAATTTTTAGCAGCGCTGCAAACCTCATCCAACGCAATGAAGTCTACCTTAGGCTTAGGTCTGCTCTCTGAGCAAATGGATATTTTTACCACCTCGCCTTTACTGGATGGAAGCCAAAGTTCAGATGAATCTTTTGCAATACGCTATACCAACGAAGTATTTGCCGCGCTTGTTGGCGAAGTAGCTACCGCAGTAAGTAGCAGTGCTTTACCCCTTAGCGGCGTAACGGTTGTGAAAGCGTTAGCTCAAGATTTTAGCGATGGCGTTTTTGACAGCATGGCATGGGTAAATAATGATGGGGTAGCATCACCCATTGTCACATTTGCCGATGTCAATATCGCCAGCATTTTAGAAACGAATCCAGAGCAACTCACTATCCCGGGTACCAGCACGGCAATAGCAGACCTGAGCCAATTTTTAATGGCAGAAGCCAGCCTTCTCGATCTAAATACACCTATTGAACCCAGCCAAACGATCGCTCCTGAGCCCTTGTTAACGACAGTATTTGAGGTGCCCGAATTACCGCCCACAGTATTACCCGCGGATCCTGTAATTGAAACGCCTGTGGTCACCGAGCCTGAGCCAGAAGCGCCTGTAGTGATCGAACCTGAACCTGAAGTGCCTGTAGTGATCGAGCCAGAACCAGAAGCGCCTGTCGTAATCGAACCTGAACCTGAAGTGCCTGTCGTAATCGAGCCAGAACCAGAAGTGCCTGTCGTAATCGAACCTGAGCCTGAATTGCCTGTCGTAATCGAACCTGAGCCTGAAGTTCCTGTAGTGATCGAACCTGAGCCTACTTTTAGCAATGTATTGCTCGACTGGGTTGTACCCACTACTCGCGAAGACGGGTCTGTATTGCCAATAAGCGAAATAGCCAGCTATGAAATCTATTATTACTTAGACGACGGAACCACTAACGGCACCAGCGTCAGTGTTGCAGCAACCAACGATGCTGATGCATTGGTAACGAGCTTTCAGCTGAATAACCTGGCTGAAGGTGACTACTTCTTTTCTATCGCAACCATTGATACACAAGGCAATGTGAGCGAATTTGTCGAACCGATCGCACTGTCGATCTAAACAGTTGGCCGTTAAAAAAGGGCTAGCTAATAAAGCCAGCCCTCACCCGACTAGGGGCGCTTACCTCGAAAATAGTTAGGCACTTCATCAATATTTTGCAGTTGACGCCGCAGTAAATCTAGCCCAACGGCTGTAATCATAGTTTGAAAACGGCTTCGGGCGACCCCATAGCAAAATTTCTCGACCTTAAGATTGTCGCTACTTCCCCAAGCGATCCAAACAGTGCCTACAGGCTTTTCGTCACTGCCGCCCCCGGGGCCAGCAATGCCGGTCACTGCTATAACAAAGTCAGCGGCACTCAATCGCAGCGCACCGCGAGCCATGCTCAGTGCCACATCACGACTTACCGCCCCTTCGCGCGCTAATACTTCAGTAGGAACATCCAGTACGCGATGCTTAATGGCATTCGAATAGGAGACGATCCCGGCATCAAAAACATCAGAAGCACCGGCCACTGAGGTAATTTGAGCAGCGATTGCGCCTCCGGTGCAGGACTCGGCCAATGTCAATTTTTGACCCTTCGCTTTTAACAATGCAACCACTATCTCAGCTAAAGTCTCGTCATTTTCGCCAATGATGTAGTTGCCAAATAACGCGCGTAACTGATGCTCACACTGGGCGCG
>Ga0213865_10000311_pt1 | contig 32890 bp, 22 predicted proteins | sample PICome_6_FD_160100 | JGI IMG/M metagenome (GOLD analysis project Ga0213865, IMG submission 160100) | Coastal seawater microbial communities near Pivers Island, North Carolina, United States - PICO282 | ecosystem: Environmental > Aquatic > Marine > Coastal | place: USA: North Carolina...
ACAGCCTGACCATGCAGATAAACGCGAGCCGAGGGCGATATACCTAACTCATCGGCCAACCCTGTCGAAATCACCACCAAAGCGGCACTTTGATTAACCTGATCGCGAGCTACCAACCGCTGGGGATAAGGGCTGGCAACATAGCGATTGCCCGGGGCCACCGTTGTCAGGTCAGCTGCTGTAAAAGCTTTGTCATGCTGTGCCGCCAGAGGGTTTTCAGATGCTACCGCAGCAAAGGGCGCAAACAGCGCTCCCATTTGCTCAGCCCACCGATCTGCATCGATTCCCGCAGCGAGGCGTTTGGCATTTTCCATGAGACCGTAAAATAATGGCGGCGTGACCAACCCGTTCATAATTTCGTCATGGGTCAGATAATCAATGATCGCTCCGCGGTCATCAACTTGCTCCTCCAAATCTTCTGACCAATCGACGTCACTGCCTTGCTTCTGTAGAAAGCGCGACGTTGAAAGCGCCTCACCACCGCTGATCAGGACTGCCTTTGACACGCCCTGCCAAATTCGGTCACAGGCCTCGGTGACGAGCTTTTGTGGGGTGTCACCACCACTAGTCGCCCAAATAGCCATTGCGGGGTTAATGTTGAGTCGCTTACAGACGGAGCGGGGAAAATTATTCGAGCGTCCAAAAGGGAATTCCAAGACCGGAGCCGAATCTTCGAAAATACGCGTCGTCATAACCGTATCGATATGCTCTTTACAACCGTCCATACCCGCATCCATCAGAGCCAATTCAGCCGCGCGAGCCGTAATGGCGACCGGCGACAACGTGGCATAATTAGGGTCATCAATACGCTCAGTAAACTGACTGGCACCAACGATGACTGGAGTATTTGCTGAAACGAACGGCATGGAGTGTTCTCTATTGCAAAAATTGCTGGCAAGCTTACCTTCTGACTGTAGGTAGTGACACATGCATTTTTCAAATTTTGCCACTCGGTATAAAAAAGGTTCGGGCACCGTTCGGTTAATGGAAGACTTGGGCCGCGCCACCACGGCAAAAGGCGCCATTTGCCAGCTGGGCGGTGGCAATCCAGCCCATATCCCCGAGGTAGAGGCCATACTGCGCGAAGCCATGGCAGATGTGACCGCCGATACTCAAGCCTTTGGCAAGATGGTGGGTGAATATGATGCGCCGGGGGGCAACGTTGCCTTTAGAGAAACTCTCGCAAGTCTATTAACAGAACAATTTGGCTTGGCTTTATCACAAGAAAATATTGCCATCACGAACGGAAGTCAGAGCAGCTTCGGGCTACTTTTTAATAGCCTGTCCGGTCAGTACGCCGACGGCAGCTTTAAACGCATACTTCTGCCTCTGACCCCTGAATACGTGGGCTACTTTGATGTGGGTTTAGCTGAGCAGCCCATTTTTGAGGGCCGGCGCGCAGAAATCGATTTACTGCCCCAACGGCAGTTCAAGTATCGCGTTGATTTTGATAGCCTGAAGTTAAACCAGGACCATGGCGCAGTGTGTGTATCACGGCCAACAAATCCCACCGGAAACGTGATCACCGACGGAGAAATGGAAGCGCTGAGAGCCGCTTGCCGCGTACAAAACATTCCGCTGATCGTCGATGGTGCCTACGGCTTACCCTTCCCCGGCATGATATTTACCCCGGCAAAACCCTTCTGGGATGACAACACCATCTTGCTGCTGAGCCTTTCCAAGCTAGGCCTGCCTGGCATTAGAACCGGCATAGTCGTCGCCAACCCGGAAGTGATTCAACTCATCCAAAACAACAATGCGATAAATAGCCTGGCACCTTCGCGCATAGGCCCTACGCTGCTGACGCCACTTTTACAGCGAGGACAACTGCAAAGTATCTGTGACGAACTAGTTCGTCCCTATTACGAACGCAAACGAGATTATGCTCTGGCAGTTATCGAAGAGGTCATGGCAGATTTGCCCATACGGATCCACAAGCCCGAGGGCGCGTTATTTTTGTGGCTCTGGTTTGAGAATCTCCCTGTGACCTCAGAAACCCTCTATCAAGAGCTCATGGCTCAAGGGGTTTTCGTTCTACCCAGCCGACCGTTTTATCCCGAAGTTGAAACACCCTGGCGACATCAGGAAGAGTGCATTCGTGTGAATTATGCAGCGCCTGATGAGTCTGTTGTTATGGGTTTAACGGTAATTGCACAGGTCGTGAGGGAACACTTTCAAGGCTCTGTTAAGCGAATGAAAGAGACTGATGACTGATTTTTTTTCACCCTGCAAGCGCAGAGAGATCACCGCTGGAAAGTCTATTAGACCTCGTCATTTAATCAGCCTCTCGTGCTGAAGCGATGGCGCAGAAATCTCGATTAGTTGGGGTCTGGGGTCTGGGGTCTGGGGTCTGGGGTCTGGGGTCAAAATAATGGAAATGCCAGCAGTTAGCTCTCCTCTCTTTGACTAAAGACCTGCCAAAACGCACCAAACCTTGACCGCACTTCGGGCCGAACTACTCCAGGCGGTTAACACGGCGTAGATAACAGCGCTCTGCTTCACGCACCAGAATTCGTGTGTTTTGCTGGATTATTGGATCTTCAGTGTTAAGAAAGTGCACCCCCAATGCATGATTACTGCTATCAGCGTAGCGTACATCAGCTCTCTGAGTAACGCTGGTCTCTTGAAGCTCCAACGTAATTTGAATTTCATCGCCAATACTGAATTGATCAAAATTCACAGCATCTAATTTGAGTCGCGCACCGCTGGTATTAATATCCCTAGGGCTTGCCGCACACACCTCGCCAGTGGGCCCCGTGATTTTCGCCTCCATGGGCAGGTCCTGGAGTATCGGCACGCGGTACAGGTCACGCCTACCCGCGGTATGAACGGCATCGGGCACGTAAAGTGTCACGTCTACTTGTCCCTCATCACCCAGGGTAGACGCCTTCACGGTGGTCAAAAACACATGCGCATGGCTATCGTGATTAAACGTGACGGTACAGAAGTCGCCAGGATCGAGTAGCGCCTGAACTTCGTTGGGCTGTAATCTCAGCAACACCTCCGAGAGCTCACTGCGCTGGAAAGCTGCCTGCCAAGAAGCGCCAAGTTGAGAGCTGTTTACTAGCGCTTTCTGACCGTGAGAGGCCATTAGATTCAAAAAATTCAATACTCTGCGGCGCTCAGTACTTGCCGGCGAATCGACGTTAGCCACCTCTGCCGCGGCTGTACTCTTGGCGGTTGAACCGAAAATGTTTTGAAACCAACCCATAATCTTTATAGCTACCCCCAATCGCGGTCGAGATTTCAATAATGATACATTATCCACCAATGCCCTATATCTGCATCGTGGCAGCTTACCGCCAGTCAGGGTCTGCTCGTCTATCCCATATGTAGTAAGTTGGCACCGTTGTCGTTGAAGCCCGTCGTTTTCAGCACTGCCCAAAGCGTCCTCACAGCCAGCCATATTCCGCTGTTATTTGAGCGCAGGTGTATGCTGACGGTTTCATTAACGTAATACTCATGAATGCAATGGGGCTTAGGTGCTCGCAGTGAAAATCGCGCATTGTCTAATGCACATCGCTCCCTAAAATTGAATACGAGGCGCCTTTTTTTAATGAAACTCTACGCTCCAAAAGTCGCCTTTGCGATTGTCGTCGCCAACATGGTGGGCACCGGTGTTTTTACCAGCTTGGGTTTTCAATTGCTCGGCCTCTCTGACACCCGTGTCATTTTGTTGCTTTGGCTAATTGGCGGCATCTGCGCGCTTTGCGGTGCGCTATGCTACGCCGAACTCGGTGTCAGGCATCCAGATTCAGGCGGTGAGTATCACTTTCTCACTGAATTGATTCACCCTTATGCCGGATTCATTTCAGGTTTTGTTTCAGCGACAGTCGGCTTCGCCGCACCTATTGCGTTGGCAGCTCTGACCTTCGGTAGTTATCTGCAGGCGGGTTTATTACCCGTCGATCCTAAGCTGTCGGCGACGGCTCTCATACTCGCGCTTGTAGTCGTCCATACGCGGACTCGGCGTGAGAGCAGTGCTGGACAGGTGTACCTGACCGCACTAAAGCTTTTATTAATTACGGGCTTCATCGGCCTGGCGTTGCTCAACAGCCCCGCCTTTGCCCCCCAGCTATTTACCGGTGCTCCACTGTCTAGTGTAGATATGATCAGTAACGAGGCTGCTATCGCACTCATCTATGTCACCTACGCTTACTCGGGCTGGAATGCAGCCACCTATGTTTTGGGTGAGATGGAAGATCCTCGCCGCCACTTGCCCCGTGTACTGCTTGCGGGTTGCGGCTTTGTCACTTTGCTGTATTTGGCATTGAATGCCGTATTTTTGATTTCTGCTCCTGTTGATGCAATGCGGGGAGAAGTTGAAATTGGCTATGTCGTAGCAGGCTATCTTCTGGGGAGCACCGGCGCCTCCGTTGTCGCTGTCATTTTGGCAGGGGTTCTTATTTCAACCGTAAGCGCCATGGTCCTTGCTGGGCCACGGGCGCTGATGCGGTTAGGTGTGGACTATCCACGCTTCAAATGGCTGGGCGCACTTAACGACGATGGGTTACCTAAAAACGCGGTCATGTTTATGGGCATCATTGCACTGGTTTTTTTGTGGTCATCGACCTTCGAGCAAATACTAATTTTTGCCGGGCTGTTGATGGCCGCAAATACTTTCATCACGGTGGTCGCACTGTTTATTAGCCGCAAAAGAACTCAGGGGCAGCTCGATAGTTCACTCTATACAATGCCCCTCTATCCTTTACCGGCCCTACTATTTCTGGGCATAACAGGTTGGACACTTATCTACTCTGCCGTGTCATTTCCGACACAAGTGGGGGTATTCGCCATTGCATTGATTGCAGGTTGGCCCGTGTATCGCTGGGCTCGGCAATAAGGCTTTCTACACGGCATACTCACCGCCATCAGACTCCACTACACTACTTAGCGCTGCCATGGCACCGCTGGCAAACTGTGACTGAGAAACTATAAGAAGGAAGCCCTGCAATGACTATAGATTTGCTGAGTCTAAAACGTCGAATGAAGACCTTCATCGACGAGACCGTCATTCCCGCTGAACCTGATCTGCTCAGTGATAATGCGAACGCTGTCATGACAGACCTAAAAACCCAAGCTAAAACTCAGGGTTTGTGGGCATTGGGACACCCCGCAGAACTGGGAGGTGGAGGATTACCGTTTTTGGATTTCGCGCAACTCAACGAAATCATTGGTCGCTCCTATTTTGGACAGATGGCCGTAGGTTCAATTTCCATGCAGGACTCCATTATGCTGCATCGCTTTGGCAGCGAAGCCCAGCAGAGTGCGTGGCTGGATCCCCTAGTTGCCGGAGAAATCTATCCATCTGTCGGGTTGACCGAACCCGACGTTGCCGGCTCTGATCCAACGTTAATGCAAAGTCACGCCGTGCTGGAGGGTAACCAATGGGTGATTAATGGCCATAAGTGGTTCACTTCCGGTGCCAACGTTGCCGCATTCACTACGGTATTCTGCGAAACAGAACCAAAAGAGCAGCGACACAGTAAATTTTCAGCCATCATTGTTCCTACCGACACCCCCGGATACCACATTAAAAGAGTCGTGCGCACTATGGGTGATACCGTGGGCGGGCACTGCGAGATAGACCTTAACGATGTGCGGGTACCCGCTGGCAACCTGTTAGGTGAGCGCGGCAAAGGCTTCACCATTGCGCAGAAGCGCCTGGGACCCGGGCGAATCTTTCACTGCATGCGTTGGCTAGGGCAAGCCCAACGTGCCTTCGAATTAATGTGTGACTATGCCGGAAAACGCTATGCTCACGGTTCCCTCCTGTCAGAAAAAGGCGAGATTCAACGTTATATTGCCGAGTCTGCCGCCGAGATTCAGGCGGCCCGCCTCATGACACTGGATGCTGCTCGGGTTATGGACAGCGGTGATGACGCGAGAGTACAAATTGCGCTGATCAAGTTTTGGGGTGCACGAATGCTGCACAACGTGATTGATCGCGCCATTCAGGTTCACGGCGCCTTGGGCGTTACCGAAGACACCCCCCTTGAATTTATGTATCGAGAAGCACGCTATGCACGCATCTATGACGGACCCGACGAGGTCCATCGTATGACCGTCGCGAGGAAGCTGGTGCAAGACCCGGTGGGTAACGCGCCCTGGTGACCTGTTAAGGGCAGATTCGACAGCTCAAGCGCTGGAGCCGCATAGTTGAACTGGCCTTTCAGGCGGTTCGTCAGGCTAGCTGCTTGCGTATCTCTCTGGCAATGACCCAAAGACGGTCTTGGCCCCACAGGGTGACGATGGGCGCGCCTGTGGCATCGAGCAGTCGAAAGCTAGGCACACCCCAGCATCCCGCTCCGTACATGGCGATGCGGTTTTCCTCCAATAACGATTCCCAGCCCGTTTCACCTAGGTGTTTTTTAGCAACCTGCCAGTCTAAACCTGCCGCTTCGACGACCTTTTGTAATCCCTTATCGGCTAAAGTGCTGACTCCCAAAGCAAAGGCATGTCGAAGGAAGCTACTAATAAGCTCACTGCCTTTCCCCTCTGCCTCTGCCCATGGGTAGAGGGAATAACATCGACGTGCTGGCTCTCCAATGGGATCGCTGAAATTGCCATAGTCAACGCCTAAGGCCCGAGCCTCTCGAGCCGCGTCCATAAAAATATACAGTCCCTTCATTGGTGTCGCTGGGACACCACGCATGACCATAGGCAGTACCGGGCGCACGCTGAGTGCCACTCCTGAATCCTTCGCAAGTTTGACCGCACGATCATAAATCACAGCACTGTAGGGGCTGCGCAGTGAGACATAGATTTCCATAGTGAGAGAACCGTCACTGGGCACGTCCCCCCAATTAATATCCTGACGGGGTGCCAGCATGGGTGCCCCTGCTTCGCGATCAACCTTTAAATCCGTTAGGCGCTGCTCTAAGTGATACAGGCGGTCGACGCCCCAATACCATTCACCACCGTAATAGAACATGGCCCCTGAATAGTGTTTAAGTTCACTTCTTCGCGAATTACCGAAAGCCAATGCTGTGTTTACCTCTGTCTCTGAGGCAAAACCCAACTCCGAGGCTATTCGATCGAGTTCCAAAGCATCATCACACCACAGGGCACGACTCACCGACTCCACGACTGACACGCGCTCTGCGGCACTAGCGCTTGCCAAAATTCGCTGTGCCTGGCGAATCTGCTTGGGGTCAAGCGCGCCATCATGCATGGGAAAATCTAGGCCGAAGTCTGGTGCAATCTGGTGCGCATCGTAGCGGGAGAGTCTGGCCAGCATTTCGGGTTCTGCGTTATTTTTTCCCTCGGATGAACTCACTAGATGACAGATGAGCTCGACGTCGTAACGACTCGCTATTTTCACTAACAGCTGAGCCGCTAAATGGCTGTAGCCGTCGTCCACTTGATGGAAATATTCGACACAGTGCGCCTGCTTGTTCTTACGCCTGACTCGCTCTGCGGCTGCTCGCCGTTTGTTGACTCGCTTTTGCGTAAACAATCGGCTCATAACCTGCGACGTAACCCAGCGAACAATACGATTAGGGTCTGACGTAGCGAGCCCCCCTTGATCCTCAAATTCCTCAGCCATGACAGTTACCCATTAATCGACGCCTCAACCCCCGGCGCTTACCCAATAACGTCCAACTGTTCAACCTCAGGCGCACCGGCAAGCAGCGCGCCTACTTGCTGAAACGCTGCGGCAAAGTGGGCGGTTTCCCCATGCGCCTTAAGCGCAGCGGCGTCTACGTACTGTTCCATCACCTTGTAGGTCTGGGTGTCTGTCGTACTTCGATGCAGTGCGTACAGCATGTTACCAGGCTCGTCTTCACGCACGCGACGTGCCAGCTCCAAAAACGCCGCCTCGAACGCTTCGTTTTTACCCTCTTGTACTTTTATTGTCGCAATCAATCCTATCGCCATAACATCTGCCCTTCACACGCTAATAAAAAACTCTAATACCCTGCTCTGCCGGAGCAGAGATTTTGATAAAAATCATTGTCAAGGCGCTGGTAAGCACTTGCCTTGGGAGGACGCACATAAATTGCATCTTGACCCACTTGGTCTAAGTGGAAGGCCTGCTCCCTTAACGCTGTTTTGACCAGTTTAAAGGTACCCGTCGTCTGAAGCGAACTCTGCAGTCGTATAAATACCGGTCGAGCATAAGCAGGAAGCTGCGTATCAACCAACCGCGCAAAACTTTCCATGTCAAAGTTTTCCCGAGAATCTACCTCTAGCGCCGCCATACCTGCTCGACCCTCGGCACCGGGAACCTCTACACCATAGACATTAGAAATATGAATCTGGGCGTGTTGATTGAGCACCTCTGCCACTTCATTTGTCGACACATTTTCCGACCGCCAACGGAAGGTATCCCCTGTTCTATCCACGAACTGAAAGTGCCGGATACCTAGGGCAAAACCGACATCGATTTCGCGAATAAGATCCCCCGTATCGAACCATTGGTCTCCTGCCTTGAGTACATTACTAATAACTTTCTTCCCTGACGCCTCTTTGTTGGTGTACCCGTCGAAAGCATAGTCATTCGTAATTTCACCCAGCAGCAGCCCCGGTGTTCCGGGCGCCACCTCAACACAGTGGCCCTCTGCATTTCTAATAATTGTGTCATTCTCCTGATCGTAGGCCACCAGCGCCACTTTGGCGAAGGTTGCACCAATGGTTTTGTCTTTATTGAAGAAGTTTGCAAAGGTGACATTGCCCTCGCTACTGCCATAGATTTCGCAAATTCGTTTAACCTGAAATCGCGTTCTAAAGGCATCCCAGACATCAGGCCTTAAACCATTGCCCAGCATTTTTTCTAAGGGATTATTTCTTTCTTGGGGGTCTACAGGCTGCTGATTCAAATACCGGCACAGCTCACCCACATAAATAAAACTGTTGGTTTGAAACTCCCGAACTTCAGACCAAAAACTGGAGGCCGAAAAATGACGGCGTAAAAACACCGAGCCACCCGAAAAGATAAACGCCAGTAGTCCCGGAGCCAGTCCAGTCGTATGGTAAATCGGCAGACAAAGGTAAAGCCGATCAGCAGGTTTAACTCGAAAACCCAGACGTCCCAAAACCGTACCGGCCGCCAGTGCTTTTCGATGCAGCATAATTGCAGCTTTGGGTAAGCCCGTAGTACCCGAGGTATAGATGTAAAATGCCACCTCTCCGGCAGTAATATCCCGGGTACCCGGGATATTTTCAGGACTGTGGGCGACCATTTCAGCTTGAGCATCTACGCACCCATCAGGACAGCGAGTCGTGTCTGAATCAGCAAACCAAAAGTACGATTCAATTTGAGTGATTGCCAGCGCTTCGCGACTTTCATCCATGACAGCCGTACGCTCACCGCCAACAATGAAATAATTGGCGGCGGCCGCCTCCACGCAGTGGGCAAGACCACCGCCCGACAAACTGTTATTAATCAAGGCACAGCTAGCCCCTACTTTGAGCACCGCCAGGAAGCTAAGAATAAACTCAGCCCGGTTCTCCATGAACAATGCAACGCTGTCTCCTCGCTGTACGCCTCGCTCCTGCAGCACACGGGCGAAACGATTAACCAGGCCATTAAACTCAGCGTACGTCCACTCTTTACCTTCAAAAAGCAGCATTGTCCGATTAGGGTGGGCGGCTACCGTGTCTTCGAAAACACTCGCCACCGAGACGACCTCGTCGTGTGCAGGCATTTTAAATTTCAAGGCCGGCAACAGATGACGCATCTCTCCCAAGACTCGAACGGTCTCTTTAACTTTGCGGATCGAATTCAACATAGTCGTGCTCCCGCATTAGGCCCAGTCACTGGCGTTCTTCTAAATGTCGGCAGTTTACTCATCAGGTAACGCTGGGACGCGCAGCCAGTCTACGGAACGACGCATAAAACCCACTTTCACTCGAAAGCGCATGGTGTTCTCTTCCAACAACATGATTTCTGCGGGTTTGTACTCACCCAACGGTGCAGCGAAAACATCGGCTTTCCAGCTATTGTCTTCGGTTTGGCTGACCTCAAGATCGCGTACCACCTCAAAACCTACGGCCTCTGGCTTTTTGTCATTTCGAACGACAACACCCGTAGTACTGTTAGCCGTGAATTCAATCCAAATCGCTTCACCCTGCTTTTGCCAGAGCCCCTCTAGAGTGCCCGCTAATACGCCACCCGAAAAAACCAGCAACAGTGTAAAAAGAACGTATCGAAACATATCAAAACCTCTCGCTTTTAAGTTGCCCGCTGCTTTTTAGACAGGGACAAGTTCGACTCCAAACTGTGTTTGATCTATCCAGTGGTAGCCCTAACAAATAGTTAACTCAACCCCACACTTGCACGGACTTTGAACCCTAAAGCCCTGATCTTTTTTGCTCGTGGGCTATAAGCGTTCATGCCCTCTCTCAAGCACATTTATGGCCTCAGGGTTATTTTAAAACTAGAACCTCTTCCCCCATACCCCGCACCCCTGACACGGCCATTCGTTAACGCCCGCGCCTCAGACAACGCAAATCCTTTTATTGCTACTGCTGTGTTATCACACTTCATTGACCCCGATCATCTTCGTCGTGGCCCGGAAAGGCAAATCGACCTCTTGATTGGGCAACAACGGCAGAACTTGAGGCTGCCATAGTGCCGACCAGCAGCCTTGGGCTTCGAGTAAATCTTGCGTGGTTTTTCGGGTATCTTCAGGCAGCTGCAGCAACCGCATTCGTAACTGCTCCAAGCACCAAACACGATATTGAGAATACCGCGCTTTTTTGTACTCGATACCATTAACTTGAACATCGAAACGTTTGTGCCCACGATTTACGGCTTGGGCATTGGCACTGAGGTACGGTAAATATTCGGCTCCAATGTCGCTTAGTAACGGCAATAGATCGTCGGGCAGTGTTGAGCACCACTCACCGCGAAGATCTTCAGGGCGTGAATTCCATAAACGCCCTACCCACTCGAGCACCGCCGGAGCCGTTTGACGCAAGATTTCTAGTGGTACAGGGTCAAGGGCGAAGTGGCGAAAAAAGGGGCCCGATAGTCCAATATCGGCCAGTGATGGCCTACTCCCCAGGAGGTAAGGCCGGACACTAAAGATCCCCTGTAGCTGGCCAAAAAGGCGTTTTACACTGGCCTCCACAGCAGGAATATTTTGTCCTGTTAGGCCGTCACCCACCGTATAGCCCCGACGTTGCCGCCGGCGAAGAAGCAATCCCTTTAGCCAGACTGGCAGAGGAACCGAGCCCATCAGTTCTGTGGCGAGATGCCATGATGCAAAACGCGCGCCCTCGGTATAATGCCAACGATAGTGCATCGCTGGGCGCCACCACCACTCATCAGCCCAGTCCTCGATCAGATGTGCAACGAAAGCCTGAACGGGGTCGGATGGCATAAGCGCGTTGTCGGAGAACTCTGACTCAAACCACTCGATCATTTTGGTTGTGTCGGTGAGCCAACGTCCATCGGCAAGCTGCACGGCGGGCATTTGCGAGACGCCAATCTCACGTTTTAACTGTCGCTCCATGCTGGGAAACTGCATGGACTCAAAATGATAGGGAATGCCACGGATGCGGAAATAATTCTCCATTTTCCCGGTGAAATAAGAAATGTTGGAACCGTAAAGCGTGAGTGCCGGCTGCCCTGTCACGGGCTCGGTCTGTCCATCCACCACCGTTCCACTCATTTGACGCTCCCTGCAGCGTAGATCGTCATGTTTTCCCTGTCCCCTAATACGGTAGGTCTTTACCAAGAACACCACACACTAGTTATTGGCATTTTCTATGTCAATATTTTGATATGATGAGCACTTCAGACGGATGTGTTTATCCTCAATAGATTTACCAAGGGTCTCTCCACATATAGACCCAAAAAGGCCGTCATGGGGTAAAAAAAATAAATAGTGCGCCAACAAGGCCACTTAGTGCTTTATAGCAGTGGTTTCAAAAGCGATACTGCTCAACAGGATCACAATTAACACCAAAACAGTTGTCCTATTTTCATACCAAACCCATCGCTGGAGTCGATTTTCGTGGAAATCAATCATAAAATTATTGTAGTCACTGGGGCCGGTAGTGGCATTGGCAAAGCGCTGGTTAACAAATTTGTGGCCGAAGGCGCCAAACAGGTCATCGCTGTCGATATTAACGCCGCCAATGCTGCTGCAACAGCCGATGCAAACGCCTGCTTAGCAATGACGGCTGACGTCGCCTGCGAAGCCGATATGATTCGCGTGATCGACGACGTTGAGTCTCAGGTAGGCCCCATTGATCTGTTTTGTAGCAACGCAGGCTTAGCCGCGGGCCCCAGCGAGCAATCTCCCGATCAGGAGTGGCAGATCAGCTGGGATGTCAACGTAATGGCACACGTTTATGCGGCTCGCCACCTTGTACCGCGAATGATTAAGCGAGGCGGGGGCTATTTCCTCAATACCGCATCAGCCGCTGGCCTCCTCAACCAGATTGGGGGGGCGGCTTATGGGGTTACCAAGCACGCCGCAGTAGGCTTTGGCGAATGGCTAGCCCTAACCTACGGCCATCAGGGCATCAAAGTATCCCTGCTTTGCCCACAAGCTGTTCGCACTGCAATGACTGCAACAGATCCCGACCAGATAGGTGCCGAGGGGCTACAAGCCGCTGCGGGAGATGGCATGCTTGAAGCTGATATCGTAGCCGACATTGTCGCAACGGGGCTCAGAGAAGAATCTTTTCTGATTTTGCCGCATCCAGAAGTCACACAATATATGCAGCGAAAAACAGCAGACTATGATCGCTGGATCAAGGGAATGAATCGGTTTCATCAGTCCTTGGCTGAATCATAAGCGCTTTTATTGCCAAACTTTAAAACATGCGTTGACCCAATAACCGGCAGCAGATCCCGAGCACCCCTAGTCAGCGCCTAAGGGTTCGGTATCGATGGGCAGAAAGCCTCATGGTCGCATCACGATCGCCAACTCTCATTCCCCACCAGAGGCCGATGCGATTCGATCCATAGAAATGGAGCATCGTGCTCTTTCGGAGCTGTAGCATCGCGATTATCAGGCCGAACCCAGAGAGAGGTTTTACATTGAGGTTGCACCAGCAAGATACGCCGGCATTTTCTGAAACACGAAACTCTGCGGTTGTGAAATGCTGGCGTCGTCACCTCAAACCGTGAGTCCAAGAGAGCAACTATGACGGTAATAATCGACCACCACTTTAATGCTCCCGCCGATCAGCTTTGGGACATTCTGGGCACACCCGATCGTGTTGATTGGGTGCCGGGCGTAGAACATTGCGCCCTTGAGGGAGACGTTCGTTCGCTAACGCTACCGGGAGCCGGCGATATAAAAGAGCGCATACTGTTCCACAGCCATGCGCGTCGTATTATTGAGTATTCCTGTTTTGAAGCACCGGGACCTTTGCAATCGCATCATGCTCGAATCGAAATTCTCCCCACGTCCACTGGATGTCGGCTGCTTTGGCAAGCAAAGGTTACTCCAAAAGAAATTGAAGCCTTCATTCGTAGCAGTATGGAAGGGTGTCTAATTCGCCTTGAACAGTTACTAGCCTCTTAGTGGCATTGATTACATGCAAACAACGCCACGCTAGCTGCGATGCCTTGGGCAGGTGTCGCTCTAGCGTCGCTTACCCAAGGGAAAATGTAATTTAAACGACACAGGAGCCGCTCAAAAGACTCCAATGCACTCAATATGAAATAACATTACCACAGGGCCTGCACAGCAAAATACAACCCGCTCACACTTTACCCACTGGTCTTATCTGAGACCCTGTTTGCCTAGTTCCCCCAGCGAAAATGCGCTATCGCTGCTAACCTCCAACGTCAAAAAAAATTACAAAAGTTCGGTCATTTACTGATGCCAAAAAGCCAGCTCATCACCCAAACTGATGGATCACACATTTTATTGAATGATGGCCAGCCTTTTTACATTAAAGGCGCTGGGCTAGAGTTTGCTGATCTTGAAACTTTTGCAGCAGCCGGAGGCAACACGTTTCGCACCTGGCGTGTCGATAATGGAACTCGCGACGTTGTTGAGTTATTAGACGAAGCGCAGCGACTTGGGTTGTCGGTTTGCATGGGGCTTGATCTGGCCCGAGAGCGCCACGGGTTCAATTACTCAGACTCCGATGCAGTTCAGGCTCAAAACGACGCGATAATGCAAGATGTAGAACGACTCAAAAATCATCCGGCTCTGTTCATGTGGGGCCTTGGCAATGAGCTTAATCTGCGCTCGAAAAACCCCAAAGTGTGGAATGCTGTCGATCAACTGGCCCAGAAAGTTAAAGCCGCTGACCCGAATCACCTAGTGACCACCATGCTGGCAGGTATCGACAAACCCACGATTACGGCGATAAAGAAACGAGCGCCCTCACTCGATCTGCTCTCCTTCCAAATTTATGGTGAGATTGATCAGTTACCTCAAATTTTAAAAAAGGCTGGCTATAACGGCCCCTATCAAATCACTGAATGGGGACCCACCGGACACTGGGAAAGCCCAGAGACCGCTTGGAAACGTCCCATAGAGCCGAGCAGCCACGATAAGGCAAAGGATATCAGCCGTCGCTACAACGACATTATTTTGCAAGATAAAGCCAACTGCCTGGGCTCTTACATTTTTTTGTGGGGACAAAAGCAAGAGCGCACTCCCACTTGGTATGGCTTATTTCTGGAGACCGGTGAGCGCACTGAATCGGTCGATGTTTTACAGCACGCCTGGACCGGCAACTGGCCTGAGCATCGCGCACCAAGAATAGAGGCGCTGACATTAAACACCCTGATGGCATCGGACACTGTCATAGTGGAAATCGATGAACCTGCGGTGGCACGGGTTAATTTTGTTGCCTGTGAAAGTGAGACGTCTATTTCATGGGTTGTCCGCAAGGAAGTTGAAAGGGCATTACAAAGTGACGGTGGAGATCATGAACCCACTCCGCCCGCGGTAGCCTCATCGGTTGCCGGTCAAAATCAAAACTATCAATTTTCAATATCAACTCCAGGTGAGTATCGACTTTATTGCCAAGTCGACACCTCGGGTAGCACAAGTGCCGTAGCGAACATTCCTTTCTTGGTCGCCTCAGCGGACAGTATTGCTCCACCCTCTACATCAAACCTTCAGAACACAATGAGTTAACGTCTGATGAATAGTGAAATCACTGCTCCAACCACTTTACCTATGAGTCAAAAAATCGCATTTGGCATAGGCATGCTTGCCAACCAAATGTTCCCTGCCGCGCTGTCTATTTTCATCGTAATCTTAGTGCAAAGCCTTGGCATGAGCCCCATTATGTGGGGACTGATTTTTTTCCTACCCAAATTGATCGACGCCGTTACCGACCCTCTTATGGGCTACATTTCAGACCGAACGCGATCCCGATGGGGTAAACGTCGCCCCTATATCTTTATAGGTGCTGTTATTGCCGGACTGTCCTACATTGCAATGTGGCAATTATCTGAGGACAACAGCCTCCTCTTTAATTTTTGGTACTTTCTGCTTTGGAACATCATTTTCTTTTTAGGCATGACTATTTTTAGCGTGCCTTACGTCGCCATGGGCTATGAAATGAGTAGCGACTACCACGAGCGAACCCGTCTTATGGCGGTAGCTCAGTGGATCGGCCAGTGGGCCTGGGTCATTGCGCCATGGTTTTGGATTGTCCTGTATGACCCCAACTGGTTTGAATCGGCGACCGAAGGCGCACGAACGCTGTCGATTTGGGTGGGGCTAATTTGTATGGGGCTTGCCATTGTTCCCGCTGTTTTGTGCCGCTCAGACGATAACTCCCATGAAGAGAAGGAAGCTATAGGATCATTGAGTGACACCTTTCAGGACCTGTGGCGCGGCGTTTTAATTACTCTTGCTAACAAACCCTTTCAGAAAGTCTGCATCGCAACATTTTGCATATTTAATGCTTTTAACACCGTGGCTGGTTTCGCCTTCTTCATCATCGTTTATTACATGAATCAAGGTGACCCAGTACAGGCTGGCAATTGGCCCGCCTTGTTCGGTAGCGTGTCGGCAATATGCACCTGTTTCTTGGTCATTCCCATTATCAACTGGATGGCACAAAAGTTCGGTAAGCTGAAAACATTTACCATCACACAAACCCTGTCGCTAGCGGGCTACTCCATGTTTTGGTGGAGCTTTTCGCCTGAAAATCCGTATCTCATGTTCGCTCCGATCCCACTATATGTTTTTGGTATTGGTGGACTGTTCACGCTAATGATGTCAATGACCGCTGATATTTGCGATATGGACGAACTAGAAACAGGTGAACGTCGGGAAGGTTTGTTTGGTGCTATATATTGGTGGATGGTCAAGTTCGGTGCCGCATTCGCGGGCTTGCTAAGCGGCCTGATACTCGCGTCCGTTGGCTTCGACCAATCGATAACGATCCAGTCGGACAGTACATTGGCGGGGCTTAGGGCGGCCTTTATCTTGGTGCCTGTCACCGGCACTATCATCGGAATCTTGGTAATGCGTTCCTATGAGCTCGATGAGAGTAGCGTTAACGAGATCCGAGCACAGCTTGACGCTAGAGGCTCTGCCTAAGCGCTCAACACGTTTCTTCGTGCTTGGAGGGCCAGCAAGGCCCCAATAGGATTGTTGGGGCTTTTTTATGCCGCTGTTTTTCGTGGCGCTTTCTGCCTATTCATGTGGGCACAAACCCACCGCTAAACGTCGTTAGCGGGCTACATCATCCCCAAAAACCGACGAGACCTAGGCGCGGAACACCGGAGTTCTGTGATGACTCCAATACGGCGTCACGCCCCAACGCTAAAACATTACGCTCACAATACGACCGTGAGGACACGCCTCAGTCGAGTACCGCCCTAATCGTCACATCGATTCGCGCTACCGCACCACTCTTTTTGAAGACCTCTGCAGACGCCTCAGCGGACAACGTATTACCCGCCACAGCCTGTGACTGACCATCAGACAAAGTAAGGGTGATGCCACCCTCTGCGCCAGCTTGCGTGTAAACCACTGGGACCTGACAGTAAGTAAAACCGACTTGCCCAGGCGCTAGCGTCACAGACTGTGGCTCACCGGCAATATCAAAATATTGTAGGACTGCGCTTTCAGTGAGTAACTCCCGCTGCCTCAAATTACTGGGACAGAAGCTCACGCAACCATTGGCAACGAGGACGCCAAGTTCAGCAAGACGGGTCAAGACTTCCTCCTTCACTTGACCGGTCATGCCTGGCTGCCGCGCGCCGGAAAAGCCAGGCGTATGAGAATACGGATCGGTTGGGAAAGCACCATAAGCATCGGGGGTCTTATTAAAGCCAATACCGTCTCGTACATCGTAGTAAGCGGCCTTCAACGCTTTAAGAACCTCACCCGAACAACCCGTGGCCTCAGCTGCTTGAACAGTCTCCATAACGGCCAGCAACAACTTTGACACCATATGCCAATAAATGGACCCCAGGCCCTCGTAGGCATACATGCCACCCGAACGACCTGTGAAATTATCGCAATCAAATAGCGCCGAAAATAAATGCTCAATATCTTGACGCTCAGCAGCGACCTCCGCAGAAAAACCGTTGTCTGACAACTCATTCAAAGCCTCTGATACAGAGGCCGTGTTGTTGAAGCGCCCAGCAAAATAAGCCCCACCAACACCGTCAATCTCAATAAGCCGCGTATTGCCTAAATCAATGAGTTGGGTCATCAGTCGTGACTGCTGCAAAAATTCTACGGGAATACAGTTGCGATCAATAAAAGCGGGTAAGCGCCGGTTAGGGTAGAGCAAATAAGAGTGCTGACGCTCGGTGTAGAGCGGTGAAAGGCGCAGCGTCTGCAAAACATGCAGCGCTTCTTCAGCAGACAAAACCTCCGAACTTAGCACCGCAACCTGCCCTTCAAGCATTTCATAGAGGTAACGTATCTCCACCCCTGAGTCGGTCCATGCAATGCGATTGTAGGCATGGAACAGGCCATCTTCCCGACGATTAGAGGCAATGCTCACAGCACTCGCCTGCAAGCTGATTTCAAGAAAATGGGTAATGCTGCTTAATGAAACCGCGGTTTTTTGCCCTGAAAATCCCTTCGCATACAAGTTTTCACGATAAATTTCAGCGGCATTACCCAGCCCAGCCATCACCGCCTGTCGAACAGCCGGCGACACGGGGCCAGAGGTTATCGACAGCTTGTGTTGTTCAAACACCTGATGAAGATTATCCAGCAGCTGCGCAACCGAGTTCGACAACGTGACGGTTTCCCGGTCTATCGTTTCCAGAAGCGCCACAGCACGCTTTAAAAAGCGATGCAAATAACACAACGTCACCACTGAAACACCGTTGCCAACAAGTGCGTTGTTGGCGTCATTCCACTCAGGACGCTGGGTATTCATCCACACCCCGGCATCGGGAATAAAGTTGGAGATTTTAGTCAACAACGTAACGAGCAATTTCTCAGTCAAATTGACCTGATAGACCTCGTTGCTGCTATCCACAACTAAGCGACCGTCTGCGCCGATGGCCTTAACACGCTCGTCAATGGTTCGGTCCAGCGTCTCATCAAACACAATCGTGTCGTAAGGGTTAGCTAGAATGTCAGCATAAGGTTTAATTCGGTAAGGGACGTTAGCGTAAGCAAAGGTCTCATCGGTAAGCATGGCTGTCATGCCAGTCGGATTGTGATCACGGGACAGCTCAATCAGCTTAAGCAGGTAAATAAGCTGGTGATCGCCCCAGTAACCAATATTCGCCCAGGGGTTTTCTGGCTCAGGGCGCTCCCAGTCAATGCCATCGCGCGTGATTCGGTAGGGGTTATACCCATCGGCTGTGCTCGCGTTAACAAACTTGGCAATCATGTTCTGTGCAAAACAGGGTATAGAAGTACTTAGCGCCTCCCAGTTTTGGAAAATGTCGCGCCAATTACCCTCGTAGTTCAAAATTTTTGCATCTTTCTCGTCTTTGACCTTAATGGCAAATCGGTTCCAGGGTCGAGATGGATCGCCATGGCGTCGGCTAAAGGTCATGGGCAGGTACTCAACGCATAACCGCTTAAGCTGCAGATCATGAGTGCCTTCTAGGAACTGATCTAAATCGTGATGGCTGAGCGTGTCGGGTAGCTGCTCAAAAAACGCGCCATTACGCTGCGTAACGTCTGAGTTCCAACTCCGACAAAAAGCCCAAAGGTCGGCCTTCTCGATCGTATAATTATCGTCAAACAAACCACCACGCATAATGTTGAACAACACGTTAGACGCGTGATGGTTCGTGGTCAGTGTATCTTCACTCACCTGAATACCGTCAGCGGTACTAATGAGGCGTTCCAAATGCTGGGTGCCCAAAGCAACGTCTTCGCTGATACGCGTCTCCAGAGTGTCGCTGCTGTTAGAACGTAAATCGTCAAGGCGGTTTCTTACGGCGGCAGGACCCTGATTGACATCGGCAACAATACCCCAGCTCCGACTCTCATTGGCCTCAAAAATCATTGTGGCATTGATAAAATAAGCCCCTCTGCGCCCTAGCACCTCAAGCTCTTGCTCCAGTGCCCGACCAAGGCGAAAGTCATCAAGCTGGAGAGAACTGAGCAATACGATGGCGTCAGCCAGTCCATAAGACCACACTGTGGTGGCGCACAGGGCCTCACTAGGCTCCGCTCGATCCGACAGAATTGAACTCATAGCGTAAATGCCCAGCCCGGCATCGGCGATGAGTTCGTTTTTCTTATAGGCGTCCACTAAACAGCTCAACTCGTTTTGAGTGCCTGCTAGCACACCATAGGGCAACACATTTTCAATACCGTCGAGCACGTCCACCGACCTAGAGTTATTACCTGTGTTCGCCAGTGTCGACTGTTTCACAAACCCATACTTATCCGTTGTCGACCATGAATAGGTAAACGCGAGTTCTAAGTCGTGGTTTATCTCTTCAAAAATAAGCTTGTCACCTAATACGCTCTTGTAAAGATTACGTGACAACGAATAAATGCCGTCGTGTTGACGAGCGAAAGGCTCCCAAAGACTGGTACGTGTCTCACCTTCAACCAACAAAACCGTTCGACTGCCTGTATGCGAGGAATTATCACGGATCTTGTCTTCGGTGTAGTAAGGGAACAGCGCGCTATCGCAGTCTGTTCTGCCAGCGGTCATGCCCCCTCGGGTTGAAATAAATAACCAATGGTTTGAATCACTAACAACACTGATAAAGAAATCGCTCATCGCATCGTAATTTTCAATGCAGTAAAAGCTTTCGCCATTCTTCGTGACGTAGTGACCAGTAACGTTGCTTTGCGTCGGGCTCAGCTGGGAATTACCCAAGAAAATGTTATTTTTGGTCATATCTCTTCAACGTTATTGATCGTTATGAGGTACTGATTCGCCCCGTAAAGTGGCTCTGACTCGTTGAGTTGAGCTGCGTATCGCTGGTTCAAACTATTGATCCAATCCTGAATAAAAAGTGGCTCCCGATCTCAGTAAACGGGAAATACCTTAGAAGCGCGTCCTGTTTAAAGCACGATCATACTAATGCAGGGATATCACTAGTGACACCGGGTAATATCCGTCTTATCGGGGCTTTTGGGCATCTTGTCGTATTCCTCTACTGCTCCAGTCCTATTCCTCTCCTGCTCCTGACCTCACTCTGGCGTCACAACGGCGTCACAAAATCAACCGGGAACATTTGGGAATACAGCGCCAACCAACTTATTTACAGTATTGCTTGGCATGAAACCCATAGAACGAACAAATTTTAAAAATAATTCGAGGGAATTAAATTTTGAGTGATGAGACACCCAAAGTAATACGATTGCGACGACAACTGATCGGCTTCGCACTGGCTCCCCTATGTCTTGCCGTTGCCAATATCGCGTTTGCGCAACAAGACGAGGGCCTGATCGAAGAAGTGATGGTCACTGGTAGCTATATTCGATCAACCAGTCAAGATGAAGCGTCTCCCGTTGAAGTGCTTTCCAATGATTATATTGTCAATTCAGGCGCTGTTGATGTTGGCGAATTAACCAGCAAATTATCTGTAAGTTCAGGCACTGAAAATAACCCTGACGCATTTACCTCGGGTGAAACCCAAGGCACCAGCAACGTGAACCTGCGTGGATTAGGCCTTACTTCTACTCTGGTGCTTGTCAACGGTAAGCGCCAAACAATCACCGCAGCAACGGCCAACGACGGCAGTGTGTTTGTCGATACCAGCACCATTCCCATGGCAGCACTGGAGCGCGTCGAAATACTGAAGGAAGGCGCAACCGCCACCTATGGCTCTGATGCCGTCGCGGGCGTGGTTAACTTTATTCTGCGCAAAGACTTTGAAGGCGTTGAATTCTCTACCGGTTATGAAGAAATCAGTGATGGCGGTGCCGGTAAATACGACCTCAACCTGCTGGCCGGATTTGGCAATGACCGCACTCACGTCACATTAGCGGGTTCGTTCATTAGCCAGGATCCTTTGAGCTCTTCAGAGCGCCCCTACACAACAGAAAATGCTATCTCTACCCTTGGAAGAAGTTTTCTGACATTGGCACCGGGCGGCGTAGGTACAGGTGATTATGCCGGTAGCTATGGTTACCTTGAGACCGTTCCTGACGCAGCGTGTACCGCTAACGGCGGCGCGCCCGGCACACCCTTTGTACCCGATGGCGCCTATGGCCCCGGTACCGGTGGTGGCGGCAAGTGTGGATTCGCCTATGGACCTCGCTTTAACATTGTTAACAAAGAAGAAAAGCAGCAGCTCTACGGCAACCTAACCCATGACTTTTCTGATGCACTTTCGCTAACTGCCGAATTGGGATGGACGCATCACGAAGTTAAGGATAACCCACAGTCCCCCTCATACCCGGCCCTTACCTTTCCCACTCTTTTACCCGGCACAGCAGGCAGCCCTTTTAGCGTACCTGTTCGTTGGTACGGACGACCTTTAGGAGCAGAAGCGCCTTCGCCCTTAGCACCAAGAGAGAGCGATACCCTGCGTGCATCACTACAGCTCGACGGTGAATTCGACAGCGGTTGGAGCTGGATGGGTGCATTAACCTACTCTGAAAATGATCGTGAGGTCTATCAGCCCGATACCATCAGCTCGCGGTTAAGCGCAGCGTTGAGCGGTGCGGGAGGCCCAAGCGGCAACGAGTCTTTCAGCCCTTTCGACCCCAGTGCAAACTCACCAGAACTCATTGAATGGCTGAGCTACCAAACCTTCACCAACAAAAAAACCGATCTCACGGTCGCTGATTTTGTAGTGAGCGGTGATCTCTTCGAGATGAGCGCGGGACCTGTTGGCTTTGCCGCAGGGGTCCAGTGGCGTGAGGAAAGTTACTCGGCCAATCGTAATGAGCTGTACACCCAGTCAATTGATCCTGCCACTGGCGCAACGATTCCCGTTGATCTGATCTTTTTAGGCGGCGGACTTCCAATTGATGAGTCACGGGATTCCTATGCGGTATTTGCGGAAGCCAACTTCCCGCTCATTTCATCATTAGAAGCTAATCTTGCGGTACGCTATGAGGACCTCAGTTCGGACAGCAGCATTGACCCCAAACTGTCACTGCGTTGGCAGGCGGCTGACTGGCTGGTACTCCGAGCCTCGGCTTCGTCTGCGTTTCGCGAGCCGTCACTGGTACAAGTTTATAACCAGGAGACCTCGCTTCAGGGGCTTGTCGATCCTGCCAGTGGCTCTAGCAGCGCGCTGTTTGTGCGGGTGAATTCGCAAGGAAGCACGGCTCTGGAGCCTGAAACCTCGACCAACTTCAATATGGGCGCGGTATTCACACCGACGGATAACCTCACCTTCAGAGTCGACTACTGGCGCTTTGAATACGAAGACGTCATCACTGTTGAAAACGCCCAAGGCAAGCTCAACGACAATCCCAACGGTGCTGACATAATTCGCGATTCAGCCGGCACGCTATCGGGCGTTAATGTGGCTTACCTCAACGCCCAAGAAGTGACGACCGATGGTATTGATGTGACGGCAGACTGGATGATCCCCTCCAACGCGGGTGAATTCGGACTGCACTTGTCGGCAACGCATTTCCTGAGCTATGAGATCCCCTGTACTGCAGCCAACGATCGAGGATGCACCGGCGACAGTGGCGTACAGGACGTCGCGGGTTACTTTAACTACGACAACTTTGCACGCTCTATTCCAGAGACAAAGGTCAACGCTACCGCCGACTGGCGTGTAGGCAATCACAAGATTGCACTGTTGGCCTTTTATACCTCTGAGTATGAAACATCGCGTGTTGTTCCCGATGCCCTACTTGATCGCGGGTACTCACAAGATATCGACTCTTGGATGACCCTAGATTTGCAATACACGTTTAGCTTCGCGCTGGGCAACACCGAAGCAATGATAACTTTGGGCGGTAAGAACATTACTGACGAAGACGCGCCACAGGTCTTTGATGCAGCTAACTTCAGCTACGACCCCAAGCATCATGATCCAAGAGGACAAATTTGGTACGGGCGTATCAAGCTTGCGCTATAGAGTCAGTCGTTAAAAGATGAGCCGCGGCATCTGTCGCGGCTTTTTTTAGCGGCCACCAGTGTGCTACCTGAAACATAGCTATGCCGACAAAGAAATCCTATGATGGTGCACCCTACCTCACCTCTAAGGTATTAAATACCGTAATGCTGGGTCGATATCGCGACGGCGCGCTAAATCGCCCCAAGTTTAAAAAAGCCGCTAGAGACGCGCGCACCCACGCCCTACTGAGCGTAAGAAAATGTCGCCCCTTAACCAGCAAATTATCTAAGCCCTTATTTACACTTTTATTCATTGTGCTGAGTGGCACCGTACCTTTGGCTAACAGCGATGCACAGTCACGAGCATCAGACCTTCTGGATCTCGTAGTCAGTGTGCGTGGTAAGGGCGATGTATTCGTCAAAAGTAACGGCGACAGTCACTGTAAAGTCGTTGATGGCACCGATGTTGTTATTTATATCGGCCAGGGAACAACCGATACCACTCAAATGTGGGCAGTGGCCCTCGTCGATTTTTGGAAAACCGGACGACGTCATCAAGAGGATATGGCGCCACTCAATGAACCTAGGGCTACATGGGCCGGTGAACCGAGCCTGAACTACATGACGCTGACATCAGCTGAATTTGACAGCTGCAACGCCGCAAGCCTCGCAAAAGCTTCTCTATTTCTGATGCCCGGCGGTAACGCCTACGAACTGCAGCGCAATTTGGGATCTAGCGGCAAAACAAAGCTCACGCAGTTTCTGGATCAGGGCGGTAACTATGTCGGTATATGCGCGGGTGGTTACTACGCAACTGCGGGTTACTACTGGAAAGCTGATGACGGAGTTCCGGCTGAAAATTGTGCAGACAGGTTTTGTCGCTACGGCATCGATGGCACGTATTCCTTTGATAGCAATACGCAGAATTTCACCCGCCAGGAGTGGAATGGCGTTTCTTATCACAGCAACCTGCTGGGTTATGGACCTTTAGCAAACACATTCCTAGAGGGCCCGATTGAGGAAATTGCTGGCCCCTGGAGCTCCGATAGCGACCCTAACCCCCCTTACGACTCCCACCGGATCGATGGGAATACGGGAGCACATGACGACACTAGCCCTCCATTAAGGGCCATTTATTGGGGTGGAGCTACTGAAAACTACATTTACACCCAGCCTGAAGATTGGAACGGAACGTCAACAGAGTGGGCTCACTATGTCACGGATGAAAAAGACAACGATGACTTATATTTCCCACAAGAGCGCGCGCTATGGGCCATGAAAAGCTTCAATACAGAGGCCGGCGGTAAAATGCTGTTGACCAGCGCCCACTTCGAAGCCTCTTTGTTTTATTCGGAGCCCCCATTTCATAACGGTGGCATGACTGAATGTCAGCAATACAACAACTACACCTTTATGATTCACCAAATGGCCCCGATGGTGGGTGCTAAAGACGAGCCTGAATACGACCTCGATTGCAGTGTCGAGCGGGATGGGGAAGTAAAAGAGACGCAACTGCTATTTCCTGATGGGCTCGCCTACGAAAATTCAGCAAGGCCAGAAGCCGCCGTCACTAAGCGCGATGCAGCTGACACCGTGCGTTGAGCCGTCATGATCTAACCCCATAAGTAAAAAAGCTAGGGTGATGTAGCAACGGGCATCGATGGAAGCTTTTCTATAACGTAACGCATCCATGCCTTCGGCAGCAGTTCGAGTTATCAGACGTGTTTTTACCCACCAGACATTGACAGACATGCTGCACGTCGACTAACCCCAGAAACCTAAAAGCACGAAACCTTCGGGGACGCCTCACAGCACCACAGCAGCCTTTTTAACATGGCAGTGAAGTCCTACGTCGACTCAACGTGCGCTTCTGCAGTGATCGTTTGACGAAGTGCCCCAATCACAGTCTGTGCTGCGGGTGATACGGTTACGCCGCGACGGGTAATAATGCCAATGACCCGAGTCACCGTAGGATTTTTGATAGGAATGAAACGTAAGGTAGACACGCTGTCCTGAAATGCCAAGCGAGGCAGCGTCGTGTAGGCAGTGCCAGTCTCCAACATCGCGTCTATAGAAATCATTTCGGAAATATAGATCCGACTTTCGGCCAATAACTCTTCCGCAGGCGTCGCCTCGAGTAGACGGGAAGTTCCGTTTCTGATCATCGTTTGCCCAATAAGATCCTGCCAACGCAGACTATTGGCATCGGCGAGGGAATGCGTCTGATGGCAAACAACACCAACGGCATCCTCCAAAATGGGCTCAAATTCAAGGTCCTCAGCGTCGGCCCAAAGGGAACTGACCCCGAACTCAACCTCGCCTGTACGCACCATATCTGCCACCACATCAGCGGGGCCATCGTGGAGCCCTATCTCTAATGCCGGGTACTTGCGTAAGAAGTCATTGAGAACCGAAGGCATGTACCGCCGCGCTATTGACGGCGCAGTGACCACCTCAACGCGTCCACTGCGCCGATTGACCACATCATCAAGATCTTTCACAACGCGGTCGTGAACTCCCAGCAACTCCCTAAACCTAGGAACACAGACCTCACCAAAGGGTGTCAACCGACCCGCACCTTGCTTTTCAAGCAGTGCAGCGCCCAGGCTTTCCTCAAGCTCTCGAATACCCAACGACAATGCGGGCTGAGTACGATGAAGGCGTTTAGCCGCAGGCTTGAATCCTCCTTCATCGAGCACCGCCAGAATATATCGCAGCTGCTGGAGCTTTAAACCTTTGTTCACGCCTTGCCCTCGCCTTTGCTTTTGATAAGTTTTTCTTATTATTTTATTCGTTTAATTAATTTTCCTTATTTATCACAACCCGCTAGCCTCTGTCTGCAGACATCTTTATTTTAACTACAATCAGGGAGTTCAGCATGACAGACCAGCACGCCCTTTATATTGACGGTAACTGGGTGAACACCCCTGAAACCCTTGCCAACATAAACCCCTCAGACACCAATGATTTGATTGGTCACTACGCACAGGCCAGTACCGAGCAGGTTCAAGAGGCCATCAACGCCGCCAACAGAGCGGTAGCACAGTGGGGACAGTCTCCTCTGGAAACCCGTTACCAAGTCCTCATGGCTATCGGTAACGAACTCATAGAGCGCAGTGCAGAACTGGGTGAATTATTAGCGCGAGAAGAAGGCAAAACGCGGGCAGAGGGTGTCGGTGAGGTCTATCGCTCCGGCCAGTTTTTTCACTACTACGCCGCCGAGGTTCATCGTCAAATTGATGATCGTGCCGAATCTGTGCGCCCCGGTATTGAAATAGAAACTCGCCGGGAGCCCGTGGGCGTAGTCGTGGTTATTAGCCCGTGGAATTTTCCAATGGCTACAGCTGTTTGGAAAATCGCCCCCGCCCTTGCCTTCGGTAACGCGGTTATTCTCAAGCCGGCTAATCTTGTTCCCGCCAGCGCTTGGGCACTGACTGAAATAATTGCCCGGCAGGCCGCCCTCCCCTCAGGCGCTTTTAATCTGGTCATGGGTAGCGGCGGTAAGGTGGGGAATACACTTATCCACAGCGACCAAATTCATGCAGTGAGCTTCACTGGGTCACTCCCCGTTGGGCGCCAAGTGGCCAGCGCAACCGCCGCAAACTTGGTGAAGTGCCAATTAGAAATGGGGTCTAAGAATGCACTAATCGTTGCTGCAGATGCTAATTTGGAAGTCGCCGTTAACGCGGCTTTCGTCGGCGCGTACAGCGGCACAGGACAAAAGTGTACCGCCTCTTCCCGTTTAATTGTTGACGCCAGCCTGTATGACGCGTTCGTTAAAGCCCTGCAAGAAAAGCTCTCGGCAACACGAGTTGGGCACGCATTGGAAGACGGCGTAGACATGGGTCCTATCGCATCAGAGGAACAACTAGAGGCCAATCTTGCCTGGGTACAGCGAGGACTGGAAGAAGGCGCGCAGCTCGTACAAGGCGGCGAACGCATAACCCTTGATAAACCCGGCTATTACATGTCACCGGCGCTCTTTGTCGACACCGACAATGCCATGGCCATTAATCGTGAAGAATTATTTGCACCGATAGCCAGTGTCATTAAAGCGAATGACTACGAGCATGCGCTCGAAATACTCAACGATACTGAATTCGGCCTCACGGCAGGCATTATCACCCAGTCTCTCGCCCTGGCTATGGACTTCAAGAAACGCGCGGTCAGCGGCTGCGTCATGGTGAATCTGCCTACGGCAGGAACCGATTACCATGTGCCTTTTGGCGGTCGGAAAAACTCTAGCTTTGGTCCCAGAGAACAGGGACAGTATGCGCGGGAGTTCTACACCACGGTTAAGACAACCTATATTCAAGCCTAACTTGCGGGAGAGACTCATGAATCCAGCCTGGACCGTTGTCGACGGCTTACAGTACTCAGCGTGGTCACGCGAGGTCTTCGAGCAAATGCACGCCGGTGGTCTCAACGCTGTGCACGTTACCGTGGCCTATCATGAGACGACGCGAGACACACTGACGCAACTCGGTGAGTGGAACGCACGCTTTGAGGCATTCCCCGATTTAATCAAACCGGTTTTCGAGCCACAGGACATTCACAAAGCCAAGCAAGAAGGGAAGATTGGTATCATTTTTGGCGCACAAAACTGTTCGCCCATTGAAGACGAAATTCGACTGGTTGAGATTATGCGGCGCATGGGGCTAATGATCATGCAGCTGACCTACAACAACCAAAGCCTATTGGGCTGCGGGTGTTATGAAGCTGAGGACAGCGGTCTAACGCGATACGGCAAACAAGTCGTGCGCGAGATGAATCGTGTGGGCATGGTGATCGATATGTCCCACAGCGCTGAGCGCTCTACATTGGAAGCAATAGAGCACTCACAACAGCCAGTGATTATCTCTCACGCCAACCCCAGCCACTTTCATCCGGCACTGCGTAATAAATCCAACGCGGTCATTGATGCCATTGCGGATAATCAGGGATTACTCGGCTTTTCTTTGTATCCTTTTCATTTGAAAAATGGTCCACAGTGCTCGCTTGAAGATTTTTGCGACATGGTCGCCTGGACCGCTGAGCGCATGGGCATCGATCGAATCGGTCTGGGCTCAGACCTGTGCCAAAATCAACCCCAGAGTGTTCTCGAATGGATGCGTAACGGGCGCTGGTCTAAGGCAATGGATTATGGCGAAGGCTCATCTGCCAATGCAGGGTGGCCCGATGCACTTACCTGGTTTAAAGATAGCCGCGACTTCCCCGGTATTGCAGCGGCATTGCAAGCCAAAGGCTTTAATGATGAGGAGACGGGAAAGATCATGGGGGGTAATTGGGTGGACCTACTGACCCGTGTTGCCAAACCCCAAGGCATTGAGCCCCTCTCGGTTGAGAGCGCCGCATGATCGACGCGGTCCTACAAGCCGCTCGCGTCGCCCCTGCACTGCGACCGCAAAACTTGGTGATGGACCTGGAGAGGCTGGGAACACTAGTACCCAGTCGTCTCAGCTTTGCTCGCAGCCTTATACGTCAAATGGCACGCCAGCGCTGGCAGATTACCCAAGAATACTTCGCATTGGATCCGGGTGGCTACGGTGAAGTGATCTACAGGGTGCAAACGCCTCACGGCCGTTACCATGTGGTGATTTTTTCGCAGCAGATTGATGACGAGCAACGCACTGATCGCGTCATAGCCAACGCATGGGATGTCACCTTTGGCCTGGTCGAAGGCGATGTCGAAGATTCGCTGTTCACCGCCCTTGCAGAGAACGTTCCTCTTCAGGAGGCCGGCCGACAACACCCCCGTTTACTGGTGATCTCCAGAGCCAATAAAAGCCTGCGCAACTTTGAAGTGTTTGTGCAGTCACTGGCCGCGGGGGAGCAACCTCCCGTGGAGGCTATTCGCGAAGTTGGCTACCTCTACCGAACGACAGCTGTATATGGCAACGGCAAGTTTGGCATTGCAGACTATGGCCGCCTTCAGGGTAATCCAGACTTTCGATATCCCTTTTCCGCACAGATGACTGCGGTTTATGTACTGCGACAGTTTTCCATAGACCAGGCAGAGCACCTGGCTAGAGTACAAGCCCCTGAAACAGCGGTACCCCTTGCCACTGAGCTGCGGCGCTACTTAGGTATTGGTAACTCTACGGGGTTAGGCATGGCGCCTTTTCTTATTCGTCACCCGCAGCTCATTAACCAATGGATTCATGCCCGTGAGCAGGCCTTGGCTACGGCCAAAGCCCAAATACCCTCAGAAGATAGTCGAGAGCGCTTACTTTCGTTATGCCTAAGAGCCCAACGCTATTTGGAAGAGACCGCAGTAGAAAATGTCGTGCAGGCACAACGCAATGCCACCGTCGTCGTCGAACTGGCTGACATCATTCCCTGGCTGGAGCAAATTCCGCTCGATGATGCGTTGTGGCAGCAGCTCACCGACTGGTCGGAAGCCGCCCAAACAACAGACACCCAAGAGCTTTTGAACACCTTACTAATCGAACTCTATCCCGAGTCAGTAGACATGCTTGAAGATGCCATGGCTGTCGAGGAGAAGCTCGAACTCGTACCGGATATGCCACTGGTACAGCTCAAGCAGGTTATTGAGACTCAGTTCGACTGGGCCCTTGCAGAAGATTTCGAGGCGCCCGAAGCCAAGCACTGGTTTTGGTATCAGTCCATTGAAAAAGAAGAGCCCAGGCTAGGCGTTCGTGGTGTTGACCCGGGAGAGAACAAAGAGCTGCCACTGGCCATCGCACCCCGCGTGCAGCGTAGCTACAGTGCAGTTGCCGAGTTTCTCGAAAACAACCCCAAGGCCCTGACCATTGACTTTCTTCTGGCAAAACCGAAATTCATGGAAAGCATTCGTCGTATTCAGACGATGGCCACCACCGCCTACGGCGAGATTCAAGGCAATTTATGGCATCGTGATATGAAGCCTATGCACTTATTGCGCGCCAAACTCTCGTTCTTGGGTGCAAACCGCTTTGACCCCCGGGGGGACCGTTGGGTACGTGTGACTTTCTTTCAAGGTGCCCCACTGATCAACGAGCTCAATGGGGAACCCACCGACTTATTTGCCTTCGATGACTGGAGCTACGCTTTGGCCCCGACTCATTCCGAAATTGGCGGGCTTCCTGAGCAGCGAGAAAATCATGAAAGTCTCGTTTAACGAGCTGCAGGGCCTCTCGCGCAAAGCCTTTATTGGTATTGGCTTTGACGAGGGACATGCTGATGACGCCGCCGACATGGTGACCTGGATGGAGAGTTATGACCTCCATGGGCTTGAAGCATTGAGCTTGGGGTTGGAGCATTTAATTGGTGAAAATCCCGATACCCACCCCGAAATTCTTTATCAAGATGGCGACGTCGCCGTTGTGGATGGCCACAACCTCAGTGTGTTGCGGTCCTGTAACTTGGCACTTGAACTGGCCTTTGCGAAAGCCCGGTCTCGTGGCCTTTCGGTGATAAAAATCAGGCGTTGTCGACAACGACAATTAATCATGGGCTACCTGGCTAGACTGTCTGCACGGGGCATGAATGTGACCGCTTTTTGGCGCAATGCCCAAGTACCGCTTACTGAACAAGTGGTGGGTTTTAGGGCCAATTCGGCGGTGCCATCGATTCGAGTCTATGCGGTTGAAGAGGTTCCTGAAGAAAACGAAGCTAATGACGGCATTACTCTGTTGATGGCAAACCACGTCGACTTGCTACCGACGATGCGCTCTGACTTTAAATATGACCTGCTGGCCAAACACGATGAGTCTGAGCTGCTCGCGGTGCGAGAGCGTGCTATGACCTCTGGCATAGAGGTGTCACAAGAACTTTGGCTACGGCTGAAGGAGCTGGCGCAATTTGCTTTGGTTGAATCCTTCGACGCCTCTCATCTGGGCGCGGGGCCCGCCGAGTGAGGCACCCTGTATGATGAACTTCAGTACGGTGACCACCCGTGGCCCCGCTAACCCAAATATTCGACCGGCTTTTATGCAGCCACATCGAGAGCGACTGAAGGGGGTCTACTTTGCCGACTGATCATTTACCCAGCACCACCGCACCTCGGCGCGTGACCGCTTTGTCTGCGTTATTCGTCTGTGCATTCCTAGGGCTATTTTTTGTTGATTCGGTGCTTTTTTCTCGCTGGATAGATCAATCTTTCAACTGGAGCGCCCAGTACTTTGGTTTGTTCTGGCAGTTACTGATGATCGCCAATTTTGCCGTCGCTATTTTCTTGGCAACGCGACCCTATGCTCGATTTAAATTAGGCGGTCGCGACACACCGGAATTCCCCGCATTCCAATGGATTGCAATGGTGTTGTGCACCTTGCTCGCGGGTGGCGGCGTGTTCTGGGCCGCCGCCGAACCTATCGCACACTTTGTCACCGTACCCCCGGTCTTTACTGACATCGCGCCGGGAACCTCTGAGGCTGTGCCAGTCGCGTTGGCTCAGTCCTTTCTCCATTGGGGTTTTTTGGCCTGGTCAATTTTGGGCAGCTTGACGGCATTGGTGTTAATGCGGCTCCACTATGATTTAGGCCTACCTCTGGCGCCAAGAACGCTGCTATACCCCCTTCTTGGAGAACAAGGTGTCCGAGGGCCTATCGGTGACATCGCTGACGTGGTGTCCATACTGGCGGTATTTGCCGGAACAGTGGGGCCCATAGGTTTTTTAGGCCTGCAGATCAGCTACGGACTCAGTTCCCTCTATAACACCCCCGACAGTACGACTATTCAGCTGATCACGATTGCCGGGCTTATGGTCATATATCTGACATCGGCGGTCAGCGGTATGCACCGGGGTATTCAAATTTTAAGCCGACTGAATATTGTTCTAGGTGCCGCCCTCCTGCTGTTTTTACTGTTAGCCGGCCCTACTGCCTTTATCTTCCAAGGGTTTTTCGAAGGGTTACTGAGCCATTTACAATGGCTACCCGAGCAAGCACTTTATCGGGGTGAAGCCGGCTGGTTCAACGACCCCGGCTGGCTTTCTTACTGGACCATTTTCTTCTGGGGATGGTTTATTGGCTATGGTCCCATGATGGCCATTTTCATTGCGCGTATTAGTCGCGGCCGCAGCGCACGGGAAATTATCATCTTGATGTCGGTCGTTGCGCCCTTGGTAACTATGGCATGGTTCTCGATTCTAGGCGGAACCGGGCTAGGCCTTGAGATGGCCAACACCGGCACTATCACCGAGCCCTTCGAGGGTTTCAATCTGCCTGCCGTGCTCCTAGCGATTACTCAATCTATGCCATTTAACACCGTAGTCTCGTTTTTATTCCTAATTCTCACCGCACTTTTTGTCGCCACTACGGGCGACTCAATGACCTACAGCTTATCGGTGGTCTCGGCTGGACATGACAACCCGCCGCGCTCATTGCGTTTGTTCTGGGGTCTGACCTTGGGTGTGACGGCCATGATACTCGTAGGCGGACCCGACGGCGGGGTGGGTAAACTACAGAACTTTATTGTCGTGACCGCCGTACCGGTGTCGCTGCTATTGCTGCCCTCACTTTGGGGCGTCTTTCCACTATTGAAGCGGTCCCAATGACAACCACTAGACAAATACAGCAGAGCTTTCCGGGCC
>Ga0213865_10000314_pt1 | contig 32834 bp, 28 predicted proteins | sample PICome_6_FD_160100 | JGI IMG/M metagenome (GOLD analysis project Ga0213865, IMG submission 160100) | Coastal seawater microbial communities near Pivers Island, North Carolina, United States - PICO282 | ecosystem: Environmental > Aquatic > Marine > Coastal | place: USA: North Carolina...
ACATGTCTTTTGATTGCTCTTCTTACAAAAGTAGAATTATCATCCCACGATTTCCCACAAACGTACACATTGTGGATAACTTTTCCCACTTGTTTTTCTCAAATGTCCGTTAGCCCTTATAAAGAGCGGTGGGAAGAAGTGGGAAAGAGTGAAAACAGGATGTGAATAACATCGTTCATAACCTCGGCAGCAATGGACCCGAAAAATGCCCTAACTTTGCGCCAATACTGAGAACCATGAAGATTACTAGTGCCGATTTCGTAAAGTCCTCCGCAATCATTGAGGAATGTCCAAAGCCGACGAAAAATGAATTTGCGTTTATCGGAAGATCGAACGTGGGGAAGAGCTCTCTAATCAACATGTTGGTGCAGCGCAAAGACCTTGCGAAGACCTCAGGGCGACCAGGGAAAACCCAACTCATCAACCACTTTGAGATCAATGAAGATTGGTATTTGGTCGATCTCCCTGGGTACGGTTATGCAAAGACGTCAAAGAAGAACCGCGCGGTTTTCCAACGCATGATTACCACCTACATTAAGGAACGTCCTAACCTTATCAACACCTTCGTTTTGGTGGATTGTCGCCACGATCCGCAAAAGATTGATCTTGAATTCATGGAATGGTGTGGTATGGAAGGCATTCCCTTTTCTATTGTCTTTACCAAGATTGATAAACTAGGTTCCTCTGCGCTCATGAAACAAATTGCGCGCTATAAGAAGAAGCTGCTGATGCAGTGGGAGGAATTGCCGCCGGTATTCATGACCTCGGCAGAAGGCCGTACCGGCCGCGAAGAATTATTGCGTTACATCGACACTGTACATCAGAGCATTACCCCTGATATGTACGGACAATAACGAGGGCTTAAGTTCTATGCCTCCTTTCCGGGCTCGATGATGCCAGATTTCTCACCGAAGTAGCGAGCGAAATCGCGCATGTCGGCAGCCAATGCTGTATCATCGGTTGCACGCTCGTACCCGTCAGCCATAGAGATAAACGTTTGGTGGAACATGCGCTTCATGTCGTCCATGAGCATATCTTTCGTCCATAAATCTATGCGTAGACATTCCGAAGTTTTCTCGTCCCAAACACCCATCATGAGGGCCTTGGCTTCTTCATTGGTCACCCCGCCGTCGGATGCGTCCCACACAATAGTTTCAGGGATGCGGTTTTCATCCAGTCCAACGGTGATTTTGATTTCGCTTTCTTTCTGTACTGCCATTACGGTTTGTATTGTGCGTTGCGCAAAATTCGTTGCGCATCGCGGATCTTTAAAAGTTCTTCTAAGGTCAATTCCGATTTCTTCGCAAAGCTGCGCATCATTCGGTACCCTATGAATTGAGCCACCCTGCCTGGAATCTCTGCGTCCATTGCAGTGCCCATTTTGGAAAAAGGAGCAGGTTCCACCAGTCTTTGGCGCACCATCATATCGGTAGAAAACAGGAGCTTTTCACGCACCAGTACCTCCCAGATTTGTCGCTCATTTTCGACCAAGAAATTGTATTCCTCTATACTGTACCCCAACACCTCGTGTGCAGGTACATTACCCATCACAGCCTCAACCGCGAGGTGACGTTTGCCGTGATATACCATCTGACCAAGCAAAGAAGGGTCATTGAAATTTTGCAAAATGCGTCCTTCGACCAAAGCATTGGCATAGCTAACGCTTAATTGGCGCTGCTCCATCAACACTCTCTGATATCCTGGGATGGCATTATATCCAGGGTATCCCGCGCCCAAGAAATTGTCCAATCCTACAAACGCAATGACTGAATCCTGACCGCCTGGGAAGTACAAACAAGGATTTTCTAAATCAATACCGCTGATGTAATAAAACAATTCATCCGGCATCGCAACACCCAACAACTCATTGGCATTGGCACTAATATTGGCAAGGGTTTCAGTGACCTTATTTTGATCAAACAAATTCTGAACGTTCGTGTAATGGTCAATGAGCACTTGATTCTTGCGCTCGTTTGCCCAAAAGAATCGCTCCGGCTGATTCATTACAAAAGGCCAATACACCTTCTGCATCTCCGACCAAGGCAAGCTGTCTCGCCCGAAGAGTACCTCACCAAAGTCATGCACTTGCCAATCGACCTGACCGTCATTACTGACTTCATACAGTGAACCTTCCTTTTCGCTCCCACGTTGAATAAAGTAGAAGGCAGCAATAAAAACCGCTGCAGCGAAGAGGTATATTTGGTAAACTCCTTTCATCGGGTCAAAATTAAGTGCTAGGCAATGAAATTACAGGAAACGGCAGATCATATTACGAATTGGTTGAAAAGCTATGCAGAGAACGCTGGCGTGAAGGGTTTTGTTGTAGGTGTTAGTGGCGGGATCGATTCTGCGCTAACCTCAACACTCTGTGCCCGCACCGGCCTCGAAGTACTCACCCTTGAAATGCCGATCCACCAGCATCCCGACCAAGCTTCGCGCGGTCAGGAGCACCAGGCATGGCTCGCTTCTAACTACCCGAATACTCGTCACACTAAGGTAGACCTCACTCCAGTATACGATCACTTTGTGGCAGCTATGCAGCCGAACGGCGCGGACCACGAGCTCTCTCTAGCCAATTCCCGTGCGCGCCTTAGAATGTCCACACTTTATTACCACGGCCAAGCCAATGGTTTATTGGTTGCTGGAACGGGCAATAAAGTAGAAGATTTTGGCGTAGGCTTCTACACCAAATACGGTGACGGCGGGGTAGATCTGAGCCCTATTGCAGATCTATTGAAAACAGAAGTATTTGCTTTGGCCCGTCACTTAGGCGTAATTAACAGCATCTTAGATGCCAAACCAACAGACGGTCTGTGGGGCGATGACCGTACGGACGAAGACCAATTGGGTGCCAGTTATCCAGAATTAGAATGGGCAATGGCCCAACAGGAAGCGGGAAAATCAGTTTCAGACTTCTCGGGCCGAGAAGCAGAAGTCATGGCCATCTATCTAAAATTCAACTCTGCGAATAAGCATAAAATGCTACCTATTCCGGTATGTGATATTCCAACGGAATTCAGGTAGTTAGTCCAGCCTCACTTCGTCAACAAAGAAGTAACTCGGGTACCCTGCTCCGGGGTGCCAGTCTTGCAGTTTTCCAGCATTGCTAAATTTCACACGTACTTTCTGTACTGGTCTCTGGGCATCATGGGCAAAAATGGCCTCCTTTCTTGTGGCCTCTTCCTCACCCAATGGATTCTCTATGAGTAGCATATCAATGGTCTTCCACTGTGTACTTCCTTCGTACCGGATACTGATTTCAAGTGCCTTTGGCAATGCAATCCAGGCGCGTATGTCCTTCAGGACGCCAACACTTATGCTTCTCACCGCCTTTGGTCTTTCTAAACTTATTTCCAGTATTGCATCTTCTCCTTGGATACCAATCCAATGCCCTTTGCGCCAATCGGTATCCCCCTGAATACCATCGACTGTCGCACCTGCACCCCCTGCGGTGTATTGTGAGGTTGGAGTTCCTTGTATCCAGCGAGCACTATAGTTGTCGTCTATCTTCGTGAACACCGCCTTTGCGATGTGATTGCCGTATCCGAAATGTGGAGTAATGGCCGTAACAAAACCATTATCATAGGCCGTACCTATTCGTTCACGGCCCTTGCGGTCCTTTTTCCATTTCACGTTTTCGTAGCGGTCGTAGCGCCAAAGATCATAGCTGCCCGTTGGTATAATTTCCACCGGTGTTTTCCCAGAAAAGGTTCTGTTTACACGAATGATGGGTGCAGGAGGCGTCGGGTTATTAAGACTTGTTTTATAGCGTTGTGTGGTCTTCCAGAGTCCCTCGTCTGTACCACGTTCCACATCCCAAGTACCTCCTTCAAGTAGCTTTTGATGAGTGACGTAGCGCTTCTGTTTGTGGGTCATAACGTCTTCACCTAGGTTGTAACTTGATAGGTAAGGCCCCGTTCCTTTAGCTTCTATATCTAATGATTTTCCACTGGCCAATTCAAGGTGAATAGCGTCCCATTTGGGTGTACTTAGCTGGTAGTGTGGCTGACCGGGTACCAAAGGATAGAGTCCCATGGAGGCCATCACGTACCATGCACTCATCTGTCCACAATCTTCATTGCCGCTCAATCCATCCGGGGCATTTTGATACTGCGAATTCAGAATTTCATTGACCCAATAGCTCGTTTTGCCTGGATTATTGGTGGCATTGTAAAGGTAGGCTATGTGGTGTGAAGGTTCATTCCCGTGTGCATATTGACCGATCAGTCCTGTGATATCAGCTTGCTCTCTGCCCGTTGTTTCACTCGGGGCAGTAAAGAGCTCGTCCAGCAAATCCTCCAGGACGTCATATCGGCTTTTAACAACCATAGCTTGTTTTTTACGCGGCAGTGAATTCCAACCTTCGTGGGCCGCTCTAAAATTGGTCAATACTTCCATCCAACCCTCTATATCATGCACAGGGGAAAAGCTGTATTGATAGGCGTTGGCCTCAGTGAAATGATTATTAACCTCTTGCGGGGCATAAGGCGATAAGAAATCTCCATTGGTCCGCGGACGCACAAAGCCGCTTTCCGGATCTATGAGTGAGCGGTAAGCAGAAGCGCGTTGCTTGTAGCTACTCGTCATTCCTGGATTGCCTAGTCGCTCGGCCGTCCAGGCAATACACGCATCGTCATAGGCATATTCGAGTGTCTTACTGACCGATTCACTCTCGTCCTCAATACTCAAGAACCCAGATTCCTGATAAGCACCCAAACCAAAAACATCCATCTCCGCGGTGGCGCGCATGGCTTCCAGGGTCAGGGCAGTATCGGTATGGTAGCCTTTGGCAATGGCATCGGCGAGCACACTTACGCTGTGGTAGCCAATCATACAATCGGTCTCATTTCCGGCCAATTCCCATATAGGTAAACGCCCCCGCTGCTTGTACATGTCGAGCATTCCATAGATAAACTCCTGTGTACGCTCAGGCTGGGTAATGGTATACAAAGGGTGAGCTGTTCTATAGGTGTCCCAAAGTGAATACACCGTATAATGTGCATGCTCGGTATCGGTATAAATTTTACCGTCTGCACCGCGGTAACTTCCGTCTACATCGCTCCATAAATTGGGCACAGAGTAAGCGTGATAAAGGGCTGTAGCAAAAATCGCACGGTCATCTGCAGAGGCACTTTTCACCTTGCTTTTAGCCAACTCGTTCGCCCATTTCCCTTGTGTTTCGTCAAATACCTCTTCAAAGTTTTTATTGGTTAATTCTGCAATAATATTTCTCCACGCACCTTGCTCAGAGGTTCCGCTCATACCGAGGCGAATAGTGGTTTCTTTCACCCCTTCTGGCATCGGGATCCAGTACACGCCATCACTTATTTCTATTGCTGTATCAGGCCTTGCAGTGATGTCCATTCCAAAATAAAAATGCTGTTCTCTTGCCCAGCCTTCTGAAATTCTACTTCCTTGCCATTCTCCAATACCATTGGCTTCGAACGACTTTTCGAGGACTCGGTCTCTGAAATTCAAATCAATCATAATCCCAGGCTCGCTACCCTCGCCAAACCGGATTCGTAAGATTCCCGTACGATCCCCGGCCGTTGCTTCAATACGGGTTCCGTCATTTAGAATACAAGCATAGTATCCCGCCTGTGCGTGTTCGTCCTCTTTAAAGAATTTAATGTGATCGCCTTCCTTGGTCGGGGAAGAATAGGGCAGTATTAGCAGATCGCCATAATCGCTAACTCCTGTACCGCTGAGGTGCGTACAGGTAAAGCCGTAGATCGCACTGTCGGTATAGTGGTAGCCTCCACAGCCGTCCCACCCCTCGTAGCGAGTGTTTGGTCCCAATTGTATCATTCCAAACGGCGCCTGTGCACTAGGGTGTGTATGGCCGTGGCCGCCAGTTCCGATAAATGGATTGATGTCTTTAATAGAGGTCCATTGTGCTTCTTGGGCTGTGGTGGTTAGACCAAGAAGCAAAGCTGTGATAAGCAGAGTGTTTCGCATGTCCCCAAATTAGGAAATAAGCAGTAAGTTTAAGCAAACACAGAACCCATGTCTCGCAGAAAATTTCTGAAAAACCTCGGCGCTTTAGGTGCCGGAACCGTCCTTACACCACTGGCTTCCCAGCCACACTCGTCCTTCTCACTTTCACCAAAAAAGAACAATCCTATAGTCATAAGTACTTGGATACACGGTATGGAAGCCAATGCTGGGGCGTGGGAAATATTAGGTGCCTCAGGCGATGCCCTCGACGCTGTTCAAAAAGGTGTAGCCGTCACCGAGAATGATTTAAGCAATAGAAGTGTTGGGCTAGGAGGCAGACCTGATCGTGACGGTCATGTCACTTTAGACGCGTGTATTATGGACAACGATAGCCGTTGTGGATCGGTGGCCTTTTTGGAAGATATTCAACATCCTATAGATGTTGCTCGCGCGATAATGGACCAGACACCACACGTCATGTTGGTGGGCGAAGGCGCCCAAAAATGGTCGTTAGAAAACGGGTTCTCAAAAGTGGACTACCAGGTGCCGCTACCGCAGGTACAGAGGGACTATGAAGAGTGGCTCATAAAGTCAGAATACAAGACGGGTGTCAACGTCGAAAATCACGATACCATTGGAATGCTGGCCTTGGATGACAGCGGTCGAATGGCTGGTGCGTGTACAACCTCAGGTATGGCATACAAGATTAGAGGTCGTGTTGGAGATAGTCCCATTATTGGTGCAGGATTGTTTGTTGATGGTGATGTAGGTGGTGCAACGGCCACTGGTGTTGGCGAGGCAATGATCAGAACGGCAGGTGCTTCTGCGGTGGTGGAAGCCATGCGCCGAGGAGCATCCCCTGAGGAGGCTTGCTACGACATCGTACAAAGAATATTGAAAAAACATCCAGGCGTGGAAGGCATGCAGGTTGGCTTTTTAGCCATGAACATGCAGGGTGAATACGGCGGATACAGTGTCTACAACGGATTTAATTATGCGCTGCGTACTGCGGATCGCAATGAGATGGTGGATGCCAAATACATGAGAACATGGGAGTAAGAAATAGACAGAACCGCCGCTGGATTACAGGTGTATTCGCAGTGGTTATTAGTGTGGTTGTGGTCCTTTTTACAAGGTCTGTGTCTGATTTCAATGAGCGCGAGTTGCCCTGGGCGGATGTGAACGGTGTGATTCCTGCAGTTACTTTAAACGGCTTAACCGATAGTACAGGTGGTAACTATCTCTCACCCCATTCCGATCATTGGATAATGACATTTGACTCCTCTCTGGTTGAAGAGCAGTACCGTATTGTTTCCGATGGAAACGGAATCCAAATTGCATTTGGTCCTCGAGGCGATCACCGTGCTAGAGCGACATTGCGTCAATTGACTCGTTTAACCACAGAGGGAGCAAAACTACCGTTGGGTGTCATTGAAGACCACCCAGCATTTCGACACCGCGGCGTGCTTATGGATGTGTGTCGTCATTTTTTCACGGTCGATGAGGTCAAGCGTCAATTGGATATTATGGCCCTGTATAAGTTCAATGTGTTGCACTGGCATTTAACCGAAGATCAGGGTTGGCGCATTGCGATGGATGCCTATCCAAAATTGGCCGAAGTAGCTGCTTATAGATCTCACGGTGATAGCGTTTACGGTGGGTTTTACACAAGAGAAGACTTGGCGGAAGTGGTGGCCTATGCGGCCGGTTATGGCATTGAGGTAATACCAGAAATAGAATTGCCCGGACACAGTCAAGCGGCCTTAGCAGCCTATCCTCATTTAGGCTGTACTGGGGAACCCGTAGCCGTGGCTACCGAATGGGGCGTTTTTAAAGACATCTATTGTGCAGGGAATGAGCAGACCTTTGAATTTTTGGAGGATGTGCTCGATTATGTATGTGAAATCTTCCCTTCGAAATACATTCACATTGGTGGGGATGAGGCGCCAAAGTACCGTTGGGAGCAATGTTCGAAATGCCAGCAGCGCATGAAAGAGGAAGGTCTACTGGACGAAGAGGCCTTGCAAGGTTGGTTCAACACAAGAATTGAAAATTACTTGGCGGCCAAGGGCAAGCAAATCATTGGTTGGGATGAAATCTTGGAAGGCGGTTTGAGTCCGAACGCAACCGTTCAGAGTTGGCGCGGATTTGAAGGCGCGCAGCATGCCGCAGAGCAAGGACACGATGCCATTGTGAGCCCTACTTCACACGCCTATTTTGACTATCCGGTGAGTAGTATAGATGTACCGAAGGTCTACGACTTCAACCTATATCCTGAAAAATTGGACCGATTCACCTTCGGTCATCACATCATTGGTGGTGAGTGTAACCTGTGGTCGGAACGCATTCCAGATACAGAAACTCTTGACCGAAGATTCTTGCCTCGTGGCATAGCGATGGCAGAGGTCTTGTGGGCCCACCCAGCCGAGCGTGATTATGACGCGTTTTGGCAAAGACTCCAGCGCCATCACCTTATGTTGGATGTCATGGGTTATAGTTACGACGTGGAACAAGTACCGGTCGTTCTGTCCTCTTCCAACGAGAGCTACAATGGCAAGCTTGAGCTTAGAACAACGGCAACCCCAGCTTTCCCCAACCTACAACTCGAATTAAGTTCATCTACAGGCATATTATCGGATAGCACTGCGACTTTTTCTAGCCTCGGTGTACATTCAATGCAGGTACAGCCTCAGCGGGATGGGCGAAACATGGGGCCAGCATTGACCTATGATTTTGCCGTTCACCAAGGGCTCTTAACCCACAGCTGTTTAACCTCGCCCTCTACACCGCCCTATACAGGTACAAACGACATCCCCATGGCCAATGGCGTGTTGGGTTCCACGAATTTTAGAGATGGGAATTGGGTAGGTTATTTTGGTCCGGACCACTTTGGCGGCCACTTTGGATGGAAAGAGAAATACGTTATAGATTCAGTGAAAATCAATTTTCTGCAGAGCCGGTTATCTTGGATTCTAGTTCCCGAAATGATCTATGCTGACATCTACGTCGAGGGCGATGTGATCGAAAGATACCAGTGGGATCGAGATGTGAGTGCGGACAAGGAAGGCACCTTCATGCATACCATGACCTTGGCTCCAGAGGGCGGGTTTCCACCTACAAATTCAATTAATTTCGAAATTCCAAATACTGAAAAATTGCCCGACAATCATCCCGCTGCAGGACAGCCCGTATGGCATTTTTTAGACGAAGTACAGATCTATGGCCGACCGTATTGAAATTGAGATTGCTTTGGAAGAAGCAAGGCATGCAGAAGGTCTTCATGCTTTAGGTGTAGATCGTATAGAATTGTGCGAGAATTTAGTAGAAGGAGGCCTAACTCCGTCCTTTGGTAGGGCACGTGAGGTTGTTGCTTCGACACCGCTTCCTGTATATGCCATGCTCCGTCCACGATCGGGGAATTTTCACTATTCCTCGAGTGAACAACACCAAATGTTGCTCGATCTAGAAATGTTATCGAGAACCGGAATTCGAGGCATTGTAGTTGGCGCATTAACGGAGGAAGGCATGTTGGACGAGCGCTTCATTACTCTCGTTACGGCTAAGGCGAAACAGCACAATCTAGGCATCACTTTTCACCGTGCCTTTGATGTGTGCAAGGACCCTGAAGCAGTCCTAAACACGCTCGTTCAGTTAGGTGTAGAACGAATCTTGACCAGTGGTTTTCAGCCAAAAGTCAATCCGCAAGGGCTCGCAAAAATCATAAGATGGGCTGGTGGTCGAATACAAATTCAAGCGGGCAGCGGTGTTCATGCTGAGGTCGCGTCTAGTCTCAAAGAAGTAGGCGTAACTGCTTTTCATTGCACCGCAAGAAAATGGTCGGCTTCGGATGACGATTCTTTCGGCTTTGAAGGTGAATGGAAACGCGACGAAGACAAAATCAAAGCGCTGGTTGCTGCAGCGCGAGTGTAGGGCATAAAAAAACCCACGCCGCAGGCGTGGGTTTTTTTAAATGAATGCTGTTTCTTATCTCTCCCAGCGTTGAATCTGCTTCAAAGTAAGATTCACTGGTACCGGTAATTGAGGAATGCTCAAAGAGATTACGGTATCAAATCTGAAGTTGAATTGCTCCTGCGTCAACGTTCTGATATCAAATTCAAGGTTGCTAGGCACTAAGCTTGGACCACCGCCGAGTGGATTGTCAAACCCTAGGTCGATACCATTAAGAACAAGGATGGTATCGTTTTTAATCGACCAACCCATACTGTCCATTCTGACACCTGCTGAATCTATTGTCAGGCCTCCATTTTCCATGAAATTTGCTTCCATGAATGCAGACGGGCTTACATCACTTGAATCTAAAAAAGGCAATGCTTGAACTTGAAGTTCTTGATTTACACCAGTCCATAGACCAGTTACCTTAAACTCTGTGCTTTTGTTTTCCCATTTCGTACATGCTACTGCAAGTAAACCAACGGCTGCAATAAGGGCGATTTTTTTCATGAGGTTGTATTAAAATTCTTCTCGTTATTATCTATTTCTGTGCCAAAAGCCGTGTCGCCTCAGATTTATCTGCGGCCAACTGCTTTTTAAGCTCATTCAAGTTATCAAATTCCTGTATATCACGAAGATGATGGGTCAATTCAAATTTCACATCCGCACCGTAGAGCTCAATCTCAATTCCAATGCAGTGTACTTCTAGCTTGCGCTGTTCACTTTTTAAGGTGGGCCGACCTCCTAAATTAGCCATCGCAGGATAATCTTCTCCATTCACATGGAGCGATCCGGCGTAGACACCATCCGCAGGCAACAGTTTATGCTCGAAATCACATTCAATATTTGCAGTTGGGAAACCGATTGTTCGACCAATCTGATCGCCTTTTACTACGCTTCCGCTGATGCTGTAGGTAGAACCCAAATAGTTATTGGCAAGTTCAACTTTTCCTTCAGCCAACGCGTTGCGAATTTTCGTACTGCTCACATTGACCTGATCGATATCTAATGCTGCTATTTCCTCAACCTCAAATCCATAGATAGGGCCAAACTCCTTCAAATGTTCAAAGCTTCCTTCTCTATTTCTTCCGAAGTGGTGGTCGTACCCAATCACGAGATGTTTTACCCCAATGGTGTTCACCAAATGCTCTCGTACAAAGTCCAAAGACTGTGTTCTCGAGAAATCCTTGGTAAATGGATGAATGATCAAATGATCTAATCCGGTCTTCTCAAGCAGGGCTATCTTCTCTTTTTGGCTGGATAACAGTTCCAACTCAACATCGGGTTGCAAAACCAATCTTGGATGTGGTGAGAATGTCAACAGAACGCTTTCCCCGTTTACTTCACGGGCCTTGCAACAAGTTGATCAAGAATCTTCCTGTGGCCCAGATGTACCCCATCAAAGGTCCCCGTGGTAGCCACTGCGCAAGAAAGTGTCTGAAAATTCTCTAAACCGTAAGTTACTTTCAACGTCTGTTGTAATTTGCTTCAAAATTAAGCATTGCAAACCGCATCCCAATGAGAAAGATTTCATCAAGACAAGCCGTTCAAGCCGGATGGATTAGATACAAGAACAAAGCAGGAATGTATACGGCCTTTACACTATTTAGCGTGATCGTTTCTATCGTTGTTGCAACTGTTGCAGCGCGTATTGGTGGGGTATTCGCCTTCAACACCTTTATTCAAACGACTGTCATTGCAATCTTAGCAGGAATAGTAAGTGGTCTTCTGAACGTTGGATTCGCACACTTTGCCCGAAAAGATGAGGCAGGTGAAGATGTGGAATTTGGCCACTTTTTAGATGGATTCAGAATCAATGTAAAATCGGTAATAGTGGTCATGGTAGCTACAGTGATGCTTTCACAGATTGCCTCCCTACTCATGCCGCCGGAATTATTGACTTTTCAATTGACCGAAGAACAGAGCCAGGACTTTGAGCTTATGATGATGGCTTTTGAAGATTTAAGTGAAGTACTTAAAGCCAACACCGCCAGCTTCTACCTTTTCGTAGGCTTGCAAATTTTCCTTAGCATCGTGTTGATGTTTGCACCTTATTTCGCATCACTCAACGGCAAGGATGGATTAGAATCTTTGGCCGATTCTATCAAACTCGCCCTTCCGAATTTCTTAAAGATTTTCTTGGCAATACTCTTAGTGGCGCTCATTGCGATACCAGTGACTGCTTTGACTATTGGATTAGGACTTTTGGTTATCGTGCCATTCATGCAGTTGGTGGCCTACGACATTTTTGCCCAGCTCACGGAAGAGTAAACACTAATTCCTTCTAAAGAAAGGATTACCAGCTTTTGCTCCGCAAAAGACTGGTGGACCTAGAGAGGGTGCATTCAAACTCCACCCCGATGCACGCTTTCGCGTGCTTGGTTTTATATTTTTCTTCTTCACTCAAGCAAGCTTGGTTCGAATTAAAAATAAAAAACCCCGATCACTCAGTGACCAGGGTTTCGTTTGTGCGGATGAAAGGACTCGAACCTTCACGCGATAAAGCACTAGTGCCTAAAACTAGCGTGTCTACCAATTTCACCACATCCGCATCAAAATTGGACGGCAAATATAAGTAGTTTCTATAAAATCGAATCGTGTTTTAAATAAATTTCTGCTTGCCGAGGGAAAAGAGTAATTTTGATTTAAACCCAAGGATATGCCTTCATTTTCCCCAGAAGAACTTATTACGAGAGACCGCCACAGAATCTTATTAGGTGCCATTGGTCCAAGACCTATTGCACTTGTGAGTACAGTCGATGAGTTTGGAACACCTAATCTTAGTCCGTACAGTTTCTTCAACATATTTTCCTCCAATCCGCCAACGCTCATATTTTCTCCCGCGAGGCGCGTGAGAGATAATACGACCAAAGACACGTTGCACAATGCGTTGCGTGAGCAAGAGGTTGTGGTCAATGTGGTGAATTATGATCTCGTACAGCAGGTAAATTTGAGTTCAGCGGAATATCCTTCTCATGTGGATGAATTTGTCAAGAGCGGATTGACCCCTGTTCCCTCGGAGCTCGTAGCGCCACCGAGAGTAGCTGAAAGCCCGGTAAGTCTTGAATGTATTGTCAAAGATGTAGTGGCTTTGGGTGAAGAAGGAGGCGCAGGTAATCTGGTGATTTGTGAAATCAAGAAGATTCATTGTGCGGCTCATGTGATGTCGGACGAAGGCGGCTTGGATCAAGAGGCACTGGACCTGGTAGGTCGTATGGGTAAAAACTGGTGGGTAAGAGCCTCCGGTGATGCACTTTTCACCGTTGGTGCTCCCACAACAGGAATAGGTGTTGACCAGATTCCTATGGTTATACGCAATTCGACTGTTTTAACGGGGAACGATCTTGGGCTCCTGGGAGGGGTGACTGTACTGCCGACTGAAGAAGAAATAGAACAAAAGAAAAATGACTTTGATATCCGGAGATTATTGCAGAATTATGCAGACGGAATCGAACGTCGCGAAGCCTTGCATGAAGTCGCAAGGGAACTGCTTGAAAACGGGCATGTTCACGAGGCTTGGAAAGTATTATTAATAGATAAATCGGCCCGTTAAAAAGGGTAAGAAGATGAACATTGAAGCGAGAATTGAGAAAATAATGGATGAGCAGGTGATTTCTGACCGATTCAGAAAGCGCGAATTCGTAGTACAAACGAAAGAGCAGTATCCACAAACCTTGTGTTTTGAATTTACTCAAGATAAAACTTCGGTTCTTGATGCTTACCAAGCGGGGCAAGAAGTGAACGTAGAGTTCAACATTCGCGGTCGCGAGTGGACACCTCCACAGGGCGGTGCTACGCGTTACTACACTACGCTCCAGGCTTGGAGAATGTCTCCTTTACAACAAGCCGCTGCGCCGGCGCCACCTACGGATCTACCTCCGGCGGGTCAGCCATTTACACCTAGCGGTGACGACAGCGTTCTTGACGACGACCTGCCGTTCTAATTCATCTAAACCGTGGGGCGCTCCATTAATCCATTGCACTTTATTGGCCAGGACGGTTGGACCGTTCCGGATCCTGATACAGCTGCAAATAGCGAAGGGCTCATCGCTCTTTCGTGGGATTTAGCACCAGAGCTATACGACAAGTGTTATCACAAAGGCATCTTCCCCTGGTTTGAGCAGGAGGGTGTGGTTTTTTGGTTTTCCCCTGAGGTGCGCTCAATTACGCCTACTGCCGAAGTGAAGGTCGCAAAGAGTATGCGTCCATACTTGAATAAAAAGCAATGGCATTTTTCAGTCAATACTGTTTTTGAAAAGGTCATTGAGAAATGCAGCGAAGTTCCACGCCCGGGTCAAGCGGGTACGTGGATTAGCGAGAAATTTCAAACGAATTTCTTGCACATGCACCAACTAGGCATGGCGCACAGTTTTGAAGTTTGGGAAGGCGATGAACTCATCGGAGGAACCTTTGGCGTGATGACCGGTGGTGTGTTTGTTGGGGAGAGTATGTTTCATACCCGCACCAATGCAAGCAAGTTTGCCTACATAGGAATGTGTCAGCACTTGAGCCGCAACGGAGTGGAATTTGTCGACAATCAATTGCCTACGGAACACTTGGACAGCCTTGGTGCATGGAACATTGAACGTGAAGAATTCTTGGAGCTGCTGTACCTTCATTCTGAAAGTAGAGAACGCGTCATTCTCGGAGCGCTGCCTAAAACTACCCTACCTCTTTAAGGCACCTGAAAGGGTATTCAAGCTAAGTACGCTGAGTGCGATGAGAACCCCTGGGATAAGGCTGAGGTAACCCTTGCCAGTGATGATATATGGGTAATAATCCCGGATCATGCTGCCCCAAGAAGGCAGCGGTGGCTGGGCGCCAATTCCCAAGAAACTAAGTCCACTTTCAATCAGAAGGGCACTGGCGAAATTCGTTGCACAGATGACCAGGAGGGGTGCAATGGTATTGGGTAGAATTTCTTTGAACAAGATGTGGGAGGTGCTGAAGCCAAGTACCTTGGCTGCCTCGACATATTCTTGATTTTTCTCCACCAAGAATTGGCCGCGAATCACACGGGCAACCTCTACCCACATAGTAAGCCCCACGGCGATGAACACCTGAAACAGTCCCTTGCCCAAAACAAAGGTGAGCGCAATGACGAGCAGGAGGGTAGGTATAGACCAAAGGACATTCATGAGCCAGCTGAGCACCGCGTCTATTCTCCCTCCAAAATAGCCTGAGACTGCCCCAACGGGGATACCAATGACAAGGCTAACCAGAACAGCGATAAAGCCCACGCTTAAGGATATTCGACTGCCCAAAACGACTCTCGAAAAGTGATCACGGCCAAACTTATCGGTGCCAAAAAGGTGGAATCCGTTCACCGTTTTGCTCCCGGGTGATAGCAAGGTGTGTTTCAAATCCATGGTATTGGCGTGAGGCGTACGATCGAGGACTACAAAGTCCGCGAGTAGCGCAGCCAGAATCAAAGCTACAAGCCATCCGAGCGCTAGTTTTTGAACTATGGAAAAGGTGCGTATCACAAGAGCTAATCTAGCTCAAAAAAAGGACTACTTCATGGTAGCAATAATCTCAACACTTTCTCTGAGTACAGCATCCTTGGCCAGGTTTCGGTACCATTTGGTGTAGATGTCCTTTTGAACGCTGTCTGTTTCAAACATCACTAAATGATCAGGCAGCGGAACTACGCCAGTACTGTCCTTGAGTTTGTAGAGATTTTTGAATCGTTCACCCTCCTTTTTAATGGAATCTTGGAAACTCACGTAAGCCGTGTAATCCAATGGTATGAAGGTGTTTTCCTCACCAGATTTAATCCATTTGGCATACTCGGCCGATTTTATGAAGACCGAATCTGTTTCCACACGTTTCATGGAGGCTTTCTGTGCCTTCTTGAAGGATTTCGACCACCCTTCTTCTTCAGTATAATTTGCTTTGGCAACGTAATCTACGGGAAGTGCATGGTCGTATTCTTTTTCTCCCATATCAATGAGGTCGTAGGCACCCGGCAGTGAAATGTCGGGAACTACACCTTGAAGCTGTGTCGTACCTCCAGAGATGCGGTAAAACTTCTCTGTGGTAATCTTGATGGCTCCAAGTGGCTTCAGGTCATTGAGTGGGCCGTTTACAGCGCGATCCAGGTCGAACATGTTCTGAACCGTTCCTTTACCGAAGGTGCTTTTAGACGGGCCTACAATGAGTGCTCGACCGCGGTCCTGTAAGGCCGCACTTACAATCTCTGAAGCGGAGGCGCTGTAGTTATTGACCAACACGACCAACGGTCCGTTCCAGTAGACTTTAGGGTCTTTATTGCCTTTTGCACGGGTGCCGTTCTGGAAGCTCTTCACCTGTACTTGTGGTCCTTTTTCAGTGAACAATCCAGCGATCTCGGTAGCGGCTTGTAGTGAGCCGCCGCCGTTGCTGCGAAGGTCGAGAATGATGCCGTCCACACCTTGCTCTTTGAGCTTGATGATTTCCGCTTTTACGTCTTCAGCAGCATTGCGGTTGTTCTTGTTGTAGAAATCCACATAAAACTTCGGCAGCTTGATGTATCCCGTTTTGGTTCCAAGCTCACCGGTCATCGAGTATTGACCGTCTTTTTTCTTGAACGTTTTACCGTCCAACACTGCGCTTCGAGCAAAGGTGCTTTCGATCTCCACGACGTCGCGAATGATTGGGATAATTTGACGAGAGCCGTCCTTCTTCTTTACCGTTAGGCGCACTTCCGAGCCTTTTTTACCGCGAATGAGCTTGATGGCCTCACGTACTTTGTAACCAATAACATCTACGGGTTCTTCGCTGCCCTGAGCCACGGCAATGATACGGTCGCCCACCTCGAGATCGCCCTGTCTCCAACAGGCTGACCCTGCAATAATGCGTTCAATACCGATGTAATCGCCTTCTTGTTTTAGTTGGGCGCCAATTCCTTCAAACTGCCCCGTCATGCTCAGCTCAAAGTTCTCGTTTTGCTGAGGTGCCAAGTAGCTGGTATGTGGGTCGAAGGTTTCACAGTAGGCATTCATGTACATCCCGAACCATTCAATACGGCTGACGTCCATCAAATCTTCGTACCATTCTTCTTGAAGTTCCAATTCCTTCTCGCGCGCCTCTTTTTCAAGCGTCGTAAAATCTTTGAGTTCTACCTCTTCGTCGGTTTCAGCATCCTCTTTTTGGGCATTGTCTTTTTCGTAGATACGGTTAAGGATGCGCCATTTCAGGTGTTGCTTCCAGCTGTTCTCTAGTGCTGCAACGTCGCTCGCGAATGGGCGCTCTTCAGCGTCTGAATAAATGCTTTCATCCTCAGTGTAATCGAAGGGCTCTGCAAGTAGGCGCGTATAAATCTCTTTCGAACGATCAATGCCTTGGATGATTAGGCCGTAACTCTTGTCAAAAAAAGCAGTGTTGGTCGTGTAAAAAGCTTGGTCGAGATTGTTTCTGTCTTTGGCCAATTCATCCACTTCTGCCTGCGTCAAAAACAGTTTGTTGTAGTCAATGGCTTCTATGTAAGCGTCAAAGATTTCCGCACTGAGTGCGTCGTTCATTTCTTTGGGCTGCAAGTGCACATTGGTCAACGCGTCGCGCACCAAGGCGAAAATCACGGCCTCTTTATCTTCTTCTGTGCCGTATTTGTTAAATCCAAAAATGAATAGAGCCACACCTAATAATGGCAGGAGGTATTTGAGGTTTTTACGCTGCATAAGCTTGGAATACATAGGAAAGGACAAGGTACGATGTTAAATGAATTGGACCACACTGAAACCGTTAAAGGAATACAAAAGCTCATTCCATTATATAACGCCATAAACCACAAATTGTTAGTACCTTTGCACCCCTAATTAAGAGGATGTATTTAATCTAATTGAAAGCAGATGAACATTAGCAAGAACGAAGTAGATGCACTAAACCTAACGGTAAACATTGAAATCACTCCTGAGGATTACCAGGACAAAGTGAACTCTGTGCTACAGAATTACCGTAAGAGCGCTAACATTCCAGGATTCCGTCCAGGTAAAGTACCGATGGGTTTGATCAAGAAGCAGTACGGTAAAGCGGTATTGATTGATGAGATCAACAAGATGCTTCAAGATTCAATCTACAACTACATCCAAGAGGAAAAGTTAAACATTCTAGGTAACCCACTTCCAGTAGAGCAAGAGGAACTAGATTTCGATACTCCAGGAACATACAACTTTGGTTTCGAGCTAGGCTTGAGTCCCGAGGTTGATGTTAAAATCACGAAAAAGAACAAGGTAAAAGGCGTTAAGGTCGTTGCAGACGACAAGGTGCTTGATACATACATGGAAGATATCCGCGGTCGTTACGGTAAGATGTCTACCCCGGAAAAGCCAGCAGCTGATGATATGTTCCACGGTTCATTTACTGAGGTAGATGCTGAGGGTGCGGCTGTAGAAGGCGGTATCATTAAGGAAGATGCACAGTTCTTGGGAACCAACTTGAAGACGAAGAAAGCGCAAGGTGAATTGGCCAAAACATCCATGGGCAGCACTACGACTTTCGATGCGAAGAAGTCGTTTGGTAAGGATTATAACGTAGCAGGATTGCTCGGAGTAACTGATGCGCAGTTGGAAGCTTCGACCGGATCTTTCGAATTCAAACTAACGAACATCAGCCGTATGGAGCCTGCAGAGCTGAACCAAGAGTTCTTTGACAAGGTATACGGTGAAGGTGCGGTGACTTCGGAAGAAGAAATGCGTGTTCGCATGAAAGAGGAAGCGGAGCGCATGTACCAAAACGAATCGGATCAGTACTTCTTGAATAATGTTGCAGAGTACTTGCTCGATAAGACCAAATTTGACCTTCCTATCGCATTTTTGAAAAAGTGGATGCAGACTTCAGGCGAGAAGCCATTGACTGCGGAAGAGGTAGAGGCTGATTGGGAAAAAACAGAGAAAGGATTGCGTTACCAGTTGATCGAGAATGCAGTAATCAATGCTGCTGAGATTAAGGTGAGCCGCGAAGATCTTCTAGACCACACTGTGGGTATGGTGAAAGCACAGTTCCAACAGTACGGTCAGCAAGTGATGGACGACGAGATGTTGAAAGGCATTGCGGAAAACGCACTGAAAAACGAAGAGGAAGTTCGTCGTATCAGCGACCAAGTATACAACGCAAAGCTCCTAGCACACTACAAAGAGTCTTTTAAAGTTGATGAGAAAGAGGTGACTTATGATGAATTCATAAAATTGGTCACAGAAAAGGCATAACTTAGAACAAAATCTAAGGGAATTGTCTTAACCTTCAAACCAACTTTGATTCATGGATTTAGGAAAAGAATTTAAAAAGTACGCTACCAAGCATGTCGGCATTCAGAGCATGTATGTTGATCAGTATGTAGACGCATCGTTGACGCCTTACATCATTGAGGAGCGTCAAATGAATGTTGCACAGATGGACGTGTTCTCGCGTTTGATGATGGATCGCATCATTTTCTTGGGAACAGGCATTAACGATCAGGTAGCAAACATCGTCCAAGCACAGTTGCTCTTTTTAGAGAGTGCTGATGCAAAGAAGGACATTCAGATATACATCAACTCACCCGGCGGTTCTGTGTATGCAGGACTAGGCATCTATGACACCATGCAGGTGGTTAATCCAGATGTTGCCACCATCTGTACAGGTATAGCTGCTTCAATGGGAGCTGTACTGATGTGTGCAGGTGCAGAGGGCAAGCGTTCAGCACTGAAGCACAGCCGTATCATGATCCACCAGCCAATGGGTGGTGCTCAGGGACAAGCTTCAGATATGGAGATTACCTTACAGGAGATCCTCAAGCTGAAGAAGGAGCTGTATTCTATCATTTCACACCACAGTGGTCAGCCTTTCGATAAAGTGGAGGCAGATTCTGACCGCGATTACTGGATGACTTCGCAAGAGGCGAAAGACTACGGTATGGTTGACGAAATTTTGCTCGGCAAGAATCAAGCGAAGTAATGAGCGAAGAGAAGAACATCCACTGTTCCTTCTGCGGACGCAGTAAGGATGAGGCGGAGATGATGATTGCTGGTGTGGATGCCCACATCTGTGACCGTTGCGTTGGCCAGGCGGGTGGTATTCTTCACGCCGAACTCGGTGAAAAGCCGCAGACTAATCCATTGGATGTCGCTGCAAAGCCAGAGTTTGACTTCACCCCAAAGGAAATCAAAGCACACCTCGACGAATACATTATTGGTCAAGAGCCTGCCAAGCGCACGCTTGCTGTAGCCGTATATAATCATTACAAGCGTATTGGTTTGGTTCCCCTCAAAGATGCGCCGGATGTCGATAAATCCAATATTGTTCTGGTAGGAAACACCGGGACAGGAAAGACGTTAATGGCACGCACCATCGCTAAGTTGCTCAATGTGCCGTTCACCATTGTAGATGCTACAGTACTTACTGAAGCCGGTTACGTGGGCGAGGACGTTGAAAGCATATTGACGCGTCTGTTGCAAGCAGCCGATTATGATTTGAACCGTGCTCAGGTGGGTATTGTATTCATAGACGAGATAGACAAGATTGCACGCAAAGGAGATAACCCATCCATTACACGTGATGTCAGCGGTGAAGGTGTTCAGCAAGGTTTGCTCAAGTTGCTTGAAGGTTCAAAAGTGAACGTACCGCCAAAAGGAGGGCGTAAGCATCCGGACCAAAAGTACATCGAAGTGGATACCACAAATATCCTCTTCATTGCAGGCGGCGCCTTTGTGGGTATTGAAAAGAAGATTGGTTCGCGATTGAATTCGGCAACACTCGGGTACTCGAAAGAGAGCCGTAATCACGTGGAAGATGATGAAGTGTTGAGCTACATCACACCTTCAGATCTTAAGAGCTTTGGGCTTATCCCGGAACTCATCGGGCGTATGCCTATCGTGACCTTTATGTCGCCGCTAGACAAGGATGCGCTTCGTGCCATTTTAACCTTGCCGAAGAATGCGTTGGTCAAGCAGTACCAGCACCTTTTCCATATGGATGATATCGCTTTATCTTTTGACGATGAGGTGTACGATTACATCGTTGAGGTCGCCCTCGATTACAGCCTTGGCGCTCGTGGATTGCGCAGTGTTTGTGAGGCCATCTTAACCAACCATATGTTCGATGCACCGGGCATGGAGGAAAAATCCATTCACATTACCAAGGAGTATGCAAAAGCGCAGATTGAACGAAGTTCGTTGCGCAAAATTCCAGCTTAATGACTAACAAAAAAGCCGCCCATCGGGCGGCTTTTTTGTGCCTTGGCTTCGCTGCTCGCGACGCTTTATCTCATAGTCGTGTACACATTTTGTACATCGTCGTCCTCTTCTAATTTTTCAATGAGTTTTTCAAGATCCTTGGTCTGGGCTTCATCGAGTTCTTTTGTAGTGGTTGGGATATATTCAAAACCAGATTCTATAATCTCGTGACCCAAACCTTCTAGACCTTTTGCGATGTTACCGTAGTCAGCGAATTGGCCATAGATCATGATGATTTCAGTTTCCTCGCCGTCTTTCTCTTCAGTGTCCTTAAACACGTCTTCGGCGCCGTGGTCGATCATCTCAAATTCAAGTTCTTCCACGTCAATATCACCGGCAGCAATCTTTACATGACACTTGTGCTCAAACATAAACTCTACCGAACCTGATGTCCCGAGAGACCCTTCACATTTATTGAAGTACGAACGTACATTCGCCACAGTACGGGTGTTATTGTCCGTGGCAGTCTCCACCAAAACAGCGATACCGTGCTGACCGTAGCCTTCATAGATGATGGTCTTATAGTCGCTCTGGTCTTTCGACATTGCCTTTTTAATGGCGCGCTCTACATTGTCCTTAGGCATGTTGGCTGCCTTTGCATTTTGAAGCAACATTCTCAAGCGGTAATTAGAATCTGGATTATCACCACCCTCTTTTACGGCCATGATGATGTCCTTGCTAATTCTTGAGAAGGTCTTCGCCATCCCTGCCCAACGCTTAAACTTGCGTTCTTTTCTAAATTCAAATGCGCGTCCCATAAAGGTCAATATCTTTTAATGCTGCCCAAAAATAACAACTATCGGCGAGCTTTCTTATGCGAAGCTTTCTTTGCCTTGCGCTCTTGTTCTACTTCCCACTTTTTGATTTCACTTCTTCGGCCAATTCTACTTGTGATGTAATCCTTTTCTAAATCCCATCCACGGGCCGGGCTGTATTCTCTTCCATAGAATATGATTTGCAGGTGCAGCTTGTTCCAAAGTTCTCGTGCAAACAATCGCTTGGCATCCTTCTCGGTTTGATCTACAGATTTACCGTTTGAGAACCCCCAACGGAACATCAATCTTTGAATATGTGTGTCTACAGGAAACGCTGGTACACCGAAGGCTTGGCTCATTACTACGCTAGCCGTCTTATGACCAACACTTGGCATAGCCTCCAATGCTTCGAAGCTTGCTGGGACTTTGCCGTTGTAGTCGTTCACAATAGTATTCGAAAAGGAGTGGATGCCTTTACTTTTCATTGGGACCAAACCACAAGGTCGGATAATAGTAGCGATTTCTTCCACGGTCATTTTGGCCATATCGTAAGGGTTGTCTGCTATAGCGAAAAGCTTCGGAGTGATTTGATTTACTCGCTCGTCGGTGCACTGTGCACTAAGCACTACTGCCACAAGCAGGGTAAAAGGATCTTTATGGTCTAAAGGTACCGGCGTTTCCGGGTAAAGACGTTCTAGTTCATCGACGACGAATTGTACTTTTTCTGCTTTGGTCATGTGGAAAACTATTTATTGCTAACAAGGGTTCTAAGGAACAAAACAAAGCTAACTTCGAGTTGTTGAGAAATAAAATCAATTCACAATGGCATTAAAAATCGGACAAAAAGCACCTGCATGGAGCGGTGTAAATCAGAACGGAGAAAACATCTCCTCAGAACAGTTCTTAGGCAAAAAAGTCATCCTGTTTTTCTACCCTAAAGCAAGTACTCCTGGCTGTACGGTCGAAGCCTGTAACTTTCGTGATAACTACGCGGATTTAGCAGCAAAAGGATTTGAAGTAGTCGGCGTTAGCGCAGATTCAGTCAAGCGTCAGAGCAACTTTGCTACCAAGCAGGAACTCAACTATAATTTGATTGCCGATGAAGAAAAATCAATCATTATGGCATTTGAAGCCTGGGGTTGGAAGAAGTTCATGGGTAAGGAATATGAAGGCATCTACAGACATACTTATGTGATCGATGAAGCGGGTGTGATCGAGCAAGTTTTGGAAAAAGTAAAAACCAAAGAAGCCACTGAACAGGTGCTTGAACTCTTCGAAAATTAAATTTCTCTGCATAAATTATTAGAAAGGCTTTGAAGTTTGATTCAAAGTTCTACATTTGTACAAATTCTAATATTTTTAGCATTCTAAGATTATGAGCGCAGACAAAGACGCCAAATTAAAGGCACTCAAACTCACAATGGACCGTATGGACAAGGCATATGGTAAAGGAACAGTAATGAAAATGGGCGATGCTCCGGTGATAGAAGTAGATTCTATTCCTACCGGATCATTAACTCTAGATGTTGCGCTTGGTGTAGGTGGTTATCCTACAGGCCGTGTAGTTGAAATCTATGGACCGGAGAGTTCAGGTAAAACAACATTGACCTTACATGCCATTGCTGAATGTCAGCGCAAAGGAGGTATTGCCGCGTTTATTGATGCGGAACACGCCTTTGATCGTTTTTATGCTGAAAAATTAGGTGTGAACACCGATGAGCTCATCGTCTCTCAACCAGATAATGGAGAGCAGGCGCTCGAGATTGCTGACAATCTAGTTCGTTCTGGAGCTATAGACATCCTCATTATTGATTCTGTCGCTGCATTGACGCCGAAGGCTGAGATTGAAGGCGAAATGGGAGATGCGCGCGTAGGTCTGCAAGCGCGTTTGATGTCTCAAGCACTTAGGAAGCTTACTGGTACTATTAGTAAAACCAACTGCTCCGTAATTTTCATTAATCAGTTGCGTGAGAAAATTGGTGTTATGTTCGGTAACCCAGAAACAACAACTGGTGGTAATGCCTTGAAATTCTACAGTTCGGTACGTTTAGATATCCGTCGTTCTACTCAAATTAAGGATGGTGATAAGGTTATAGGTAACCGCACAAGAGTGAAGGTGGTTAAAAACAAAGTAGCCCCTCCTTTCCGTTTGGCAGAATTTGACATTATGTATGGATTGGGTATTTCCAAAGCAGGCGAACTTATCGATCTAGGTGTCGCTCATGATATTCTAACGAAGAGCGGATCTTGGTTCAGTTATGGTGAAACAAGATTGGGTCAAGGGCGTGATACAGTGAAGCAATTGTTTGTAGATAACCCAGAATTGGCTGAAGAAGTCGAAGCTAAGATTAAGGCTGCATTAAATGACGCGGAGTAAGTGTAAAAAGTACACATTATAGTTTTTGAAAGGCGCTGATTTACAGCGCCTTTTGTTATTAACGTGTTCATATAAACTTAACGTAGAAACCAACCATTCTGTGAAGACCTTGTTAAATTTGATATAAATAACCATTTCAAAAACAAACAATGAAAAAGGCTTTACTAATTGTTAGTGCTTTTATGGCGAGTTTCGCTGTTTCTGCACAAGACGCATCTGTAACTGCAGATTCCTTGTTCAACATGTTGGACGAGATTACAGTAGTATCCGATGTAATTGATGTTGCTGTAGCGCGTGAGACGCCTGTTGCAGTTTCAACAATCTCTCCTTCGGATATCTCACTGAAAGTGGGTAACATGGAGTTCCCGGAAATCATGAACACTACACCAGGTGTTTATGCTACAAAACAAGGTGGTGGTTACGGTGATTCGCGCATCTCTTTGCGTGGTTTCGACCAAACCAACACTTCTTTCTTGATTAACGGTCAGCCGGTAAACGATATGGAAAACGGTCGTCTTTACTGGTCGAACTGGCAGGGTCTAACCGATGTTGCTTCTGGTATCCAGATTCAGCGCGGTCTAGGTGCTTCTAAGTTGGCAGTTCCTTCTGTGGGTGGTACAATCAGTATCTTCACAAAAGCAGCTGATATGAAAGAAGGCGGTTCGTTTACTCAGGCTTTGGGTAACGACGGTTACTTCAAATCTTCAGCAGTTTACAACACTGGTGTAAACGAAAAAGGTTGGGCAACTTCTTTGCTATTGAGCCGTTGGATGGGTAACGGTTACATCAACCAAACTGCAGGTGAAGGTTACAACTACTTCGCATCTGTAGGTTATGCTCCTAAAGGTTCTGATCACAGCTTGAACTTTACGTTCTTGGGTGCTGGTCAATGGCACCACCAACGCGATGTATGGGTAAGTATCCGTGATTACCAGCACTTCACTGCTGATAACGGTTTCAAAGGTGACGGTGGCGAAATCAACCGTCGTTGGAACTCAAACGGTGGTACGCTTAACGGAGAAGAATTCTCTATGCGTCGTAACTTCTACAACAAGCCTTTGGCAACGTTGAACTGGGATTGGGAAATCAACTCAACTTGGAAGCTAGTTTCTTCTTTCTATGGCTCTGCAGGTCGTGGTGGTGGTACTGGTCCACGTGGTAACAACTACCGTGCTGCTGAATCTGATATCCTTCCTTTCCGTAAGGATTTGTACGAGCACTACATCGAGAACGGGAGAGGTTCAAGAAACGATGACGGTACTATCGACTACGATGCCGTAGTTGCTGCTAACCAAAACAACACAAGTGGTTACACTGGTGATATCTCAAACTTCGCTGGTCAATTGATCGGTTCGAACGGTTTCCGTGATAGCAACGTTAACCGTGAGATCTTGATTCGTCGTGCTTCTATGAACTCACACAACTGGCTTGGTGCAATCTCTAACCTAGAGGGCCAGTTCGGGAAAGTACGTACGTCTATCGGTATTGATTTGAGACAGTACAAAGGTTTCCACTACCGTACAGTAAATAACCTAATGGGTCTTGATGGATACTACTCAACGGGTAACCGTAACTCAGGTGGTCAGATCATCAACACGACAATCAACGCAAGTCCATTCAACAACACTGGTTTGAACGGTCCTAAGATTGATTACTACAACGTAGGTAATGTTGGTTGGGCCGGTCTTAACGGTTTGGTAGAATACAACGAAGACAACCTTTACAATGTAGTTCTTCAAGCAGGTGTTAGTAACCAGAGCTTCCAACGTGAGGATTACTTCGATCAACCAGCTAACCCAATCTCTGATACTCAGAACTCTTTGGGTGGTTACGTGAAAGGTGGTGCTAACTACAACATGAACGATGCGTCGAACTTCTTCTTCAACGCAGGTTTCATTTCACGTCAAGCACAGTTTGGTGCAGTATTCCCGAACTACGGAAACACGATTAACGAAGATTTGGAGAACGAGGAAATCGTTTCATTCGAAGCAGGTTACGGTTACACATCGAACAACCTACGCATCAACGTGAACGCTTACTCTACTACTTGGGGTAACCGTTTCCAAACAGTTTCTTTGAGTAACGCTCAAGGTGTTGACGGTACTGCTCAGTTCCGTGATATCGATGTACGTCACAACGGTTTGGAGATTGAAGCAGATTACTTTGCTACTGATAAACTACGTTTGAAAGCAATGACTTCATTCGGTGACTGGAGATACACTAAAGACTTTAGCGCTACTCTATTTGATGACAACCAACAAGCAATCGGTGAAGGTACTTTGTACTTGAAAGGTGCTAAGGTTGGTGATGCAGCACAAACTACTGCATACTTCACAGCAGACTATAAAGTTGCTAAAGGCGCTAGTATTGATCTAGGTCTACGTCTAGTTGACGGATTGTACGCTGACTTCTCAATCGTTGATGAAGAATTCTACGCTCCTGAAAACAGAGGTGCTGTAAAGCTTCCTTCTTACGGTCTAATCGATTTGGGTGCTACTTACAGAATGAACGGATTTACTTTCCGTTTGAACGTGAACAACTTGGCAAACACAGTATACATTGCTGAGTCTAACACAAGTATTCACGCTGAAGATGGTGACCCAACATGGAACGGTATCAACACTGCTAACTCAGTGTGGTTCGGTTTCGGTCGTACTTGGAACGCAACCTTGCGTTACAACTTCTAAGAGACGATTTATTTGATTCTCAGCCCCGCCGCTTGGCGGGGCTTTTTTTTTACCTCATTTTTGGGAAATGAATTGGACCCTATTGCACAAAGCCGCCCTTTATTCGATTGTCGTAAGCTTCTTCTTTGCTTGTTCATCTCCAAATGAGGAGTTGCCTAAACAGCAGGAAGATGCCGCTGTGGAAATGGCCCCAGTGAACAAGGGGCGTTCTGCATTAGACAGTTTGAATGCACTTATAATTGATGATCCAAATGATTTGGATGTGCTTGAGTCGCGAGCACGATTGTATTTGGGGGCTCGAAACCTTGCCTATGCGCATGCAGATATCAATGCAGTTTTAGCTTTCGATAGTAATAGAGTGGGTGCGTTAGAAATTCTAGGTGATTTAGGGTTTGCCTCAAACAAAACTCGCGAGAGTAGGGACGCTTGGCAGAAATGTATGCGTCTTGATCCAGAATATGTGCCTTGTCGTCTTAAGATGGCCCAACTGTATCATGTGGTTACAGAATTTGAGAAAAGTGCGGAGCTAGTAGATATTGTTCTCAATCTAGAGCCAGAGAATCCTGAAGCACATTTCTTGAAAGGTTTGTTGATGAGAGATGCTATTGGGGATACGGCACGTGCCCTGCAATGGTTTCAAAAGGCCATTGATATAGCTCCTGATTATGCAGAGGCTATTGATATGTGCGGGGTGCTATACAGTGCCATGGGGAATCCTATTGCCATCGCTTATTTCAACAGGTTGGTAGAATTAGACCCTGAGAATAAGTTGAGCTTTTACAACAGAGGGATGTTCTATCTCGGTCAGCAGGATTGGAACGGTGCCTTGGAGGATTTTACGACCTGTACAAAATTGGACCCGGCAGATATTGAAAGCTTTTTCAACCTTGGATACATCCACCTGCAGTTGCAATTGCCACGTGAAGCTATTGGGTACTTTACCCAAGCATTGGCCATTCAGCCCATCAACCATAGGGCATTATACGGTCGTGGATACAGCTTTGAACTCTTAGGCGATATGCCCAATGCCGAGAAAGATTACCGAGAGGCGTTGAGCTATAATCCAGACCACCAAGGTTCTCGTCAAGGCGTAATACGTATTCAAAACGCGAAGACTCAGGCTGGCGTTAACTAGTAGACGAGCTCCTTGTACTTGTTTGGGTAGTCGGAGATTAATCCATCGACACCCATATCCAGCAATCGCTGCATATCTGCGACTTCATTCACCGTCCAGGGGATGATATCAATGCGTCTAAAGTGGCACCAATTCACAATTTCAGGGGTGACAGTTTCGAAATTCGGACTGTACACATCCGCAGGAAAACCGAGCTTCTCCATGGCCGCTGCGGGATCTGATTCATCTTCCGTAAGCAGGCATAGTTTAACTCCAATGTGCAGCTTTCTAAGCTCTTGGAGTGTACGGACATCAAAGCTTTGTATGGTCACGAGATCGTACAGATTAAACTGTGGATTTAAAGCATCGTAGCGTTCTAAAAACGTTGCGATGAGCCGCGCAAATTCCTTGGGTGTTGGGTGGTATACGCCGTCGCCAATAGGCCTTGATTTTGTCTCAATGTTTAGTTTGCGCCAATTGCCAGTACGACTGAGCATATTGAACAGCTCGCTCAAAGCCGGTTTGTAGGTGTTCATGGCCTTTTGATCAGGGAATCTTGGGTTGCCTTTACTGCCACAATCATAAGCTTTTATTTCCTCCGTGGTCATTTGATAGAGGTTGTACGCCATTGGGTTATCAGCGAGCACGGCAGAGTCTAAGGAGCAAATTTCAGGATTGAGCCAAGGTTCGTGAGAGATGATCAAGTTCTTGTCCGCACTCACGACAATATCTAGTTCGAGGGTGGTCAATTCTTCAATACCAAGAGCATATTCAAATCCTTCCAAGCTATTTTCTGGATATAGTCCTCGGGCGCCCCGGTGGCCCTGGAAATCTACTTTTCTTTCAGGTTTGGAGCAGCTTGCAATTGCTAGGCATAGCACAATTAGAAGGAGTGTGCTGTTATAGTTGGAATTCAGTAATTTCATAGGCCTTAAGTGAGTCTCTAAAATAACCCTTCCCATGCAACAAAAGGTAATACTTGGCCTTAGTTTTGTAGCCCTTATGACACAATGTACCATGAATGAAACCCCGAACACTGGTGAGCCTATTGCGAAAGAGGTAGCTCACGAAATGGCCATCCACGGCGATACCCGCAACGACGAGTATTACTGGATGCGTGATCGCGAGAATCCAGAGGTCATTGACTATTTAAATAGTGAGAATGCCTACCGTGAGCAAATCATGAAGGGCACAGAGAAGCTTCAAGAGCGACTCTATGAGGAAATCGTGGGTCGTATCAAAAAGGACGATAGCTCGGTGCCGTACCTGTTGGATGGCTATTTCTATTACACGCGCTTTGAAGGTGAAAAGGAGTACCCGCTCTATTGCCGTAAAAAAGGTTCTTTGGAGGCTGAAGAAGAGGTAATGCTTGACGTCAACGAATTGGCCGTAGGTCATTCGTATTTCCAGATTGCAGGATTGAGCATACACCCGAATAACCAAAAGATTGCCTTCGGAGTAGATACTGTGAGTCGTCGTATTTACACCATCTACACTAAAGATTTAGTTACGGGTGCTATTGATATTGTTACAGAAAATGAGTGTACTGGGGGTTCTACTTGGAGTGCCGACGGTAACTACTTGTTTTATACCGTAAAGGATTTAGAGACCCTTCGCAGCAATAAGATCAAGCGTTGGGACGCGCAAAGCGGCGCGCACGAGCTCATTTTTGAAGAAGAAGACGAAACCTTCACGTGTTTTGTGTACAAGAGCAAGAGCCGCAAATATTTGATGATTGGTTCCTCCTCAACCATGGCTGATGAGCACAGATTTTTGGCGGCCGATAATCCAACAGGAGCTTTTCAGATTATTCAGCCGCGTGAGCGTGGTTTGGAGTACAGCACTAGTCATTTTGGTGATCATTTTTACATCCGTACCAATGCGGATGAGGCGACCAATTTTAAGTTGATGAAGGCACCAGTAGAGTCACCTTCGAAAGAGAATTGGACCGATGTACTTCCACACGATGAGAATGTGCTTTTCACAGATATGGAGCTGTTTGAAGATTACCTTGTTACTGAGGAGCGCTCGAATGGATTGGTTCGCATTCGCATCCAACCTTGGGGCGGTGAGGCTTATTACCTGCCTTTCGAAGAGGAAACATATTCTGCCTACGTGGGCAACAATCCTAGCTTCGACCAGAAGCACCTGCGCTACGGCTACACCTCATTAACTACGCCGGGTAGTGTTATTGACTATGATTTTGCCACCGGTGAAAAAACGGTTCGCAAAGAGCAGGAGGTCTTGGGCGGTTATGACAAGTCTAAATATGAAACTAAACGCATTTGGGCTACCGCTGATGACGGCAAGAAAGTAGCCATGTCTATTGTCTACAGAAAAGATTTAATCCGCAAGGACGGTCCGAACCCAACATTACTCTACGGTTATGGATCCTATGGACATACTATAGACCCCTCATTCTCCACGGTACGTCTGAGTCTATTAGATCGCGGCTTTGTATACGCCATCGCACACATCCGGGGTTCTCAGTACATGGGCAGACCGTGGTACGAGGACGGAAAGATGTTCAATAAAATCAACACGTTCACTGACTTTATCGCTTGTGGTGATGCTCTCGTGCAGCAGGGATATGCGACGTCAGAGACGCTTATGGCTATGGGCGGTTCTGCGGGCGGTTTGTTGATGGGTGCTGTAGTGAATATGCGTCCAAATTTATTCCGAGGAGTAATCGCTGCGGTTCCGTTTGTGGATGTGGTGACGACGATGTTGGATGAATCGATCCCGCTTACTACGGGAGAGTTCGACGAATGGGGCAATCCAAAGAACAAAGACAGTTACGACTACATGCTTTCCTACAGCCCGTACGATCAGGTAAAGGCGCAAGATTATCCTGCGCTTTTAATCACCACCGGCTTACACGATAGCCAGGTGCAGTACTGGGAGCCGGCGAAGTGGATGGCACGTCTACGCAAGATGCGTACTAACAAGGATGAGGTATTGCTCATGTATTGCAATATGGAAACGGGTCATGGCGGTGCTTCAGGCCGATTTGAGGCGCTTAAAGAGACTGCTATGGAATATGCCTTCTTCTTAGACTTAATGGGGATTAAATCATGAGTATAGTTATTGAAAACCTCACCAAATCCTACGGCAGCCAAAAGGCGCTAAATGGGGTGAGTCTTGAAATAAAATCGGGCCAAATTACGGGTCTATTGGGCCCAAATGGTGCGGGTAAAAGTACCCTCATGAAGATTATTACAGGTTCGGTTATCCCAGACCAAGGCGCTGTTACAGTCAACGGTGTGGACGTACTCAAAGAACCCCTTAAGGTGCAGCGTGTTTTGGGATATCTACCAGAACACAACCCTCAGTACTTAGAATTATACATCAAGGAATACCTTGAATATGTGGCTTCTATATACAAAGTAGATACCTCTCGAGTGAGCCAAGTCATAGATATGGTCCTCTTAGGACCCGAGCAGCACAAAAAGATTGGAGCGCTATCTAAAGGATACCGTCAACGCGTAGGTCTCGCTGCCGCACTTATTCCCGACCCACAGATCCTTATTCTTGATGAGCCTACTACGGGTTTGGATCCCGCACAACTCGTTGAGATCCGGGCTTTACTCAAGGGAATTGCCGCTGATAAGACGGTGCTTTTCTCCACCCACATCATGCAAGAGGTAGTGGAGTTGTGTTCCAGCTGTATATTCTTAAAAGATGGCGAATTGAAGCAGGTGTTGACCGAAACTGAAATCCAAAAAGGCCCGAAACACCTCGAAGATATTTTTGGAAAGTAGAATAGCCCAGGAACTGTCAAATCGCTGGGCTGTGAGGAGGTTGTTATTTTACAACTACAGATCCTTGGAAAAACTTAATAGTCATTCCAACACCTAAAAGGGCAATAACTCCGTGATAAATTGGCAGTATATCGGGTATTCCTAAATCAAATCCGAGCAAGTGTAATACGGGTATCACACCGTTGATTGAAGTAATACAAATGGCAATTCTCTTTTGAGCGAAATAGGCCGCTTTGTTGGAGTCGCAGTATTAGTTAATGGTAAAAACCTTACGATAGATTTCGGTGTCGAAGATTGCCTGATATTTGGCTAGTATTTCATCCATAAATGCATCATATTCTGGACCTTGGTCGTGTGATGCAGCATATGATTCAGCACTTGGGTAAGAACTCACAAGAGCATATCTATATTCTTCTGCCTCATTATCATCATCAACCTTCAGTACAGTATAGTTTTTACCATAACCTGAGGCAATAAAGAAAGAATTCAGTTTTTCTATATCTGCGATGTACTCATCTTCACTAATACCATCAGGTAGATCAAAAAGGTGAATTGACATCTGCGAGATGTTTTCCTGTACCGATGATTCTTCAATTGATTCGACATTCGAGGCTTCTTCAACATTTTGAGTGCAAGAGAACAAACCTAGTAGTAGGGTGCAAGTCAATAGTCTTTTCATGGTTTCAAGTTTGTTATTTGATTTTCAGTAAGTTAAGAAAAAAGTAAGATGCCCCACACAATATCATCGATAAACTTGAAAGAGGATCAGTAAAAATGTTGTGGCTCAATGAGGAGACATTTAATTCTTCTTTTACCTTGGGAATAGTTTGGTAGAATGCCAATCACCACCCTATATTTGCCGTCCCATAAGCGCGGAGTGGAGCAGTTGGTAGCTCGTCGGGCTCATAACCCGAAGGTCGTAGGTTCGAGTCCTGCCTCCGCTACTACCCGAGACCCGAAGACATTTTGTCTTCGGGTTTTGTTTTTCTCAGAAGTCCAAGTGTCTATGAAACAGCCAGTTATCTCTAAAAGTAGGTGGATGTTCGAGGTTCGATATTCTGTA
>Ga0213865_10000315_pt1 | contig 32821 bp, 52 predicted proteins | sample PICome_6_FD_160100 | JGI IMG/M metagenome (GOLD analysis project Ga0213865, IMG submission 160100) | Coastal seawater microbial communities near Pivers Island, North Carolina, United States - PICO282 | ecosystem: Environmental > Aquatic > Marine > Coastal | place: USA: North Carolina...
AAAGAGCCTATGAAGTACACAGGCGACCTTATACAAGGTATTGCTACTATGCACAAAAGTAATGCGGTACCTGTAATGAAAGGCACAGATCAAGCAAAAGACATAGCAAGAATGAGGAGAGGGTAATGGAGTTAGCAAAACTAGATAACGGTGAACTAATATACGGCACTTATGAAGAGTGTGAAGAGTATGCAGACAAAGTAGATAGTTGGGTAATTAAATATATGGATCACGTAAATCCATCTACAGTTTATAAAAAATTCAAGTATGTTGGTAATAGTATGCATGATCCTTATGCAGTCAGTGTGCCATTTGATTATAGGAAACAAAGAACAGATGGTACTTTTAATACAGCAGGAGTTAATCAAGACAAATGGTAGAAAATATAATAATACCAGAAGGATTTGAGTTACCTACATGCAATCACCCTATAGAAAAATGGTGTAGCAACTGTGACTTTGATTACAACACATACGAAAGGATACCACACTATAGAAAGTATAAGGAAATTTATATGTGGACACAGGAAGAATTTGAAAAGGAAATGAAAAATGCCAAATAAACAAGAATTTCATCCAGATGAAATAGCCAACAGTAAACGAATATACAAAAGTGCTACCCCAAAACATGATGCAAGTTGGTATATAAAGTGGACTGCAAGTTTCTTTATTTTATTGTCTGCTATGTTTAGAATAAACGGACCAGATATAGATAGCGAAATGGCAAACTTACTTGACAATATTTTTAGTTTAATAGGAGTCACAGGCTGGATGATAGTTGGCTTATTATGGAAAGACAGAGCATTGTTATTACTGAATGGTGTATTAATGTTTGTATTAGCATCAGGCTTATTGAAATATTTTATGGGTAACTAATGGAAAAATCATTTAAAGAAGAAGTAAAAAAGTTAGACAATACTAGTAAAGCAGGACAACTGGCACGAGAACTTAATGCTGAACGTCAGAGACTCAAAGAAGAACTAGCAGAAGCACAAGAGCAAGTAGATATATTTTCTCCTAGTACACCAACAGGTGGAATAGACAGTTACATCAAATGGATCGCAACTATTCTTGCAGTATCAGGAGTCTTTTTACAGAGTGCAGACTTTATGACTACTGGTAAAGTAGCCTATGCCTTAAGTTCGATTGGTTGGGTATATGTTGGACATTTATGGAACGATAAAGCAATTATGATAGGTAGTGCTATTACAGGAACGGCAGTATTAATGAACTTAGCAGAACTAATTACATGAGCGAAGATAAAGATATAGGAAAAAGTAAAGGACAATGGCACGGCGGAAAAGGATCTGTGCAAAAGCCTACTGATCAAGAAAAATATGCTGAGAATTGGGATAAGATTTTTGGCAATAACAAAAAGGATAAAAAAGATGACAATACCTGAGTTTGTTGGATACACCGGCGTAGCATTATTAATAGTAACGTACGCCTTATTGCAATTAGATAGAATAGACCCTAAAGGATTCTGGTACAGTTTTAATAACTTACTTGTAGCAATACTAGTTACTGTAAGTTTGATTGAAACACCAAACAAACCTAGTATGGTTATAGAGTTCTTTTGGTTTATAATTAGTGCTTATGGTATAGCAATGTTTTATAAAAGGTCTAAGAAAAAAGAACCTTGGTATGCTGATAAGGCCAGACCAGACGGATTTAAATTTCAAGAAATAAAGAATGAAAGTAAGAATAATTGAAGCACCTATAAAAGATGACAGTGATTACGAATACATTTATGATAATGCTATGCAAAACACATTGGATCATTTATGGAAATGGGCAGAGAACTCAACAGGTACGGTTAGTTTTGAAAAAAAATATGAGGACATTGGATATACTCTAACTCTGTGTGTAGATGCAATATTTGATGAGCCAGACGACTATGCTGTATTTAAACTTGCATATGGTGGAAAACCATATACTAAACTACAACTGAACAATATGATGGAAGGAAAATTTGTTCATGGCTAAAGCAAGTAAGAGGCAAGCCTTTAAAGAATCAGTAAGTGATACTGCATTAGCATTTGCTATGAATGTTCCTATAGGGTTTGGAATTATTGCATTTGCTAACTGGGTTGGCATAGTTGCTGTCACATACGAACAAAATGTACAATTAGTTATATTACAAAACATAGTATTCACAACTGTGGCAATTATCAGAAAGACTTATGTGCGAGTATGGTTCGAAAATAGACGTATTAAAGGCTTGACTTAACCATATAAATGTATCATAATACTATTATGAAAATACAAAACTACATAGAAGACGGTTTTAGCAAAGTATGTGATGTAATAATACATCCAGACAGAAAAGACCAATGGTACTATGAAAATGTGGACTACAATTTTGTAGGACCAGATAAAAAAAGTTGGTTGTATTTTATTGTTAAAGATGACGATATTGTAAAGTGTGGAGAGTCAGGCAATCCATTGTTATTGGAAACTAAAGGTAAGAATCCTAGATGGAAGAAAGGAACTTTTAGTAGGCTCGGCAGATATATAAACGGATGTACAACTGATACAGTTATTAGAGAGGAACTTTACGATGCCGTTGTAGAAGGCAAAGTAAGTGTATGGGCAAAGCAATTACCTGTTACAACTGTAACAGTAAATGTAATGGGAGAAGAGAAAATTGTAGAAAGATCTATACATAAGGACTTAGAAATGGTGTATTTGGACCATTTTGTAACAGAATATGGTAATTTGCCGCCATTAAATAAGGGCAGAAAGTAGAAAAAAGATAAATAATTTTGCAATTTAAAAATGCAAGGGCAATAGAATCGTAAGAAACTAAAGTCTACTGTAAATTTAAATTGTATGCAAACCGACGGAAAGGTAACGCAAGGTAAGTAGATGGTAACTGAAACGAACCGACTGGTGACCAAACAAAGAAGGAATGCATTAGTGTTAGGGGACTAGCAATAGTTCGGTGACACAGGAAGATTAAATCTTCAAAAGTGCTCGGGCCATGCAATAGGGGTCTTCAAAAGAGCACGGATTTATTCCTCCAGATTAGAAAGAGGCGTAAGCCTTTTTATTGGGGCAACCAACAAAGGACCCGAGATGGCAACATCAAAGGAAACCAAGAAGTTTGCCAAGTGTCGTGAGGAGATACAGACACGCACAAACGGAAACGACCTCACACGCGATTTTACTATTCGCCATAATGGGTTTAGTAAAGTTAATTGGAAAATAAAATAACTTGCTTAATTTAAGGAGATATTATGAACGCAAAGCAATTTCGTATCACATCTGATACACTTTCCCCACTATATAAAGCCACAGTTGGATTTGACAGACTCTTTCAGGAGTTTGAGAACCTACACGCAGGTACAAATACACAAGGCTATCCACCATATAATATTACCAAGAGTAAGGACAACGATGAGGTTTACACAATCACATTGGCTGTTGCAGGATTCAATAAGTCTGAAATAGATATTGAGCTTGAGGACGGTAACTTACAAATTACTGGTACTATAAAAGACGATGCAAAGGCACAAGACAACTTAGAATACTTACACAAAGGTATTGCTGAGAGAAACTTCTTTAGAAGTTTTAAACTTGCTGAGTACGTGGAGGTTAAAAGTGCTAAACTAGAAGACGGTCTTCTAAAAGTCGAACTATTCAAGAACGTTCCTGACGCACTTAAACCACAAAAAATTAAAGTATCTTAATACTTGATATAAATATAGGGGAGAGGGGAAATATACTCTCCCCTCCTATATATTATGGCAAGCAAAAGTAATAAAAAGAAAATAATAGTATATATGATACCTGAAGGTGAGACCAGAGACCATCACACGTATCATTATACAGCAGTAAAAACTAGAACACTCATACAAGAGAACAGGAAACTTAAAATGAAAAAGTATAATCCTGTCAAAAGAAAACATGAGATGTTCGTTGAGGCAAAACTACCTAAACATCAAAAGTAATTCTTGACATTTACTCAGTTTGTCCGTATAATACTTTAAAAGGTAAAATATGGCAAGATCTAAATCTAAAACTATACAAAGAACACAGATAAAATATCCTAGTAGATATAATGTAATTATTTTAAATGATGATTACACGCCTATGGATTTTGTTATTAAATTGTTAATTGAAGTTTTTAATAAAGACATAAATCAAGCAAAAGATGTAACTATGCAAATACATGAAAAGGGTAAGGCTATTGCCGGTAGTTATAATTATGAAGTAGCAGAGCAAAAAGTAAGTGAAGTGACTCTTATATCAAGACATCATGGGCACCCCTTAAAGGCTATTCAGGAAGAAATTTAATGTTAGTTACACAAGAGTTCAATATAAAAGTAGATGGTTATTATCCTATACTTAATGATATGCATCTAACTTATGGACCTGGCATACATATTATAATGGGTCCTAATGGTGTAGGCAAAAGCACATTTGCTCATGCTCTTATGGGTTCACCTACAATAGAAACGTCAGGTGCAGTAGAGTTAAATGGAAAAGATCTTTTAGCAATGGAAACATATGAAAGAGCAAGAGCAGGATTATTTGTAAGTTTTCAGAATCCTACGCCCATAGAAGGATTGAGTAATTTTCAGTTTATGCGACAGGCCTTAAACTCTTTGGACTCAAAACAAAAATTAGGCGAAAGTTTAAAGAAGTTTAAAGGATTAGCATCTGAATTAGGACTATCAGACGAATGGGATAAGAAACAATTAAATGTACAAGCAAGTGGTGGTGAGAAGAAAAAGAACGAGCTGATACAATTGGAACTTTTAGATCCACAAGTTGCAATTTTAGATGAACCTGATAGTGGCTTAGACATAGATGCAATTAAAATATTAACTAGTAAACTAAAAGGCTTTGCTCAACGAGAAGGAAAGATACTAATTATTATAAGTCATTATGCTGAACTAATTACTAATTTATCTCCAGATACCGTTACAGTATTAAATAAACAAGGCAATGCTACACAATATGATGATATACAAGTTGCATATGATATACTGGAGAACGGATTTAAGCAATGAAGGAATTAGATAGTCTTGCTAATAATAAATATACAGCAGGATTTAATACAGTAACAGATACAGAAGATTTCGACCCTGGGCTAACTGAGGATATCGTAAAAAAACTCAGTGCTATAAAAGAAGAACCAGAATGGGTAACAGAGTTTAGACTGAAAGCATTCGCACATTTGCAGACAATTAAAGAACCTAGTTGGGCAGAAGTTAGTTATGCACCTATAGATTATCAAGCATTAAGTTATTACTCTGCACCTAAGTTAAGAAACAAAGACGAAATACCACCAGAAATATTAGAAACATTTGACAAATTAGGAGTACCATTACAAGAACGTGATGCACTTTTAGGCATACAATCTAAAAACGAAAACATCATTCCTACTGTAGCAGTTGACGTAGTATTTGATAGCGTCAGCATTGCCACAACATTCCAAGCAGAACTTAAGAAGCATGGTATTATATTTTGTAGTATCAGCGAAGCAATACAAGAACACCCCGAACTCGTAAAAGAGTATTTAGGTAGTATTATCCCATATAAGGATAACTACTTCGCTTGCCTAAATAGTGCCGTCTTTACTGACGGCACATTCTGTTATATTCCTAAGGGAGTTAAATGCCCTATGGAACTTAACACATACTTCCGCATCAATGCTCGTAATACAGGACAGTTTGAAAGAACACTTATTATAGCAGATGCGGACAGTTATGTCAGTTACCTAGAAGGTTGTACAGCACCAGCATACGATGAGAATACATTACACGCCGCTGTTGTAGAGTTAGTGACACATGACAGAGCAGAGATTAAATATTCAACAGTACAAAACTGGTACCCAGGAGATGAGAATGGTGTAGGTGGTGTACTAAACTTTGTAACTAAGAGAGGATTATGTAAAGGTGAAAGCAGTAAAATTAGTTGGACACAGGTTGAGACAGGTAGTGCCGTTACTTGGAAATATCCAAGTTGCATATTACGAGGCGACAATAGTGTTGGTGAGTTCTATAGTGTTGCGGTAACAAAAGGCAAACAACAAGCAGATACAGGAACAAAGATGTTGCATGTTGGTAAAAATACCAAGAGCACAATTATAAGCAAGGGCATAAGTTTTGGAGACAGTTCAAACACTTACAGAGGACAAGTTCGTATAGGAAAGAACGCAAGTAAAAGTAGAAACTATACTCAATGTGATAGTTTAATGTTGGATAATAGCAGGGCAATAACATTACCAATTGTACAACAATACAACAATAGTAGTATAGTAGAGCATGAAGCAAGTACAGGTAAGTTATCAGAAGAAGCCTTATACTACTTACAAAGCAGAGGAATAGACGAAGAAGACGCAGTCAGTTGTGTAGTAAATGGATTTTGTAAAGACGTCTTTCAGAAGTTACCATTGGAATTTGCCGCAGAGGCAAATCAATTATTAAAGGTTACTTTGGAAGGAGCAGTAGGATAATGGCAGAAATACAATACAGTATTAGTGAATTACATAATCTGTTTGAGTTAGGATTACGAAATAGTATGTCTTCTAATAAAAAATCTGAAATGCATGAAATTGCTTTAGAAAATAGAAATAATATTTTATCTAACGGAAACCCTGTAACGAATAGACTATACAAACATATGAAAATAGACACACTGGTAAATCATAATAACGAAGCCAGTAGTGTCTTGTCAAAACATAATATAGATAACGATAACTATCAAGATGTTGATTACATCATAGACGATGGACAAATTACAGCATTAAACGATATGTATGATAGCCATCAATCGTATAAACAGCATAGAGTAATGTCACCGTATAGTTATAGAAATAAATTAGCATTATATCAACCTTACTTTAAACCTAAAGGGAGAATATCTGATTTTGCTGTAGCACATTCAGTTGGTACAGTTGGGTTAAAGTTTGATAAAAAAGCAAACCAGAACATAAGTCTTGCATATATTGACAAGTATGGCGATAAAGATCTTAATTGTGTAACCGTTGTTATTGATATTGGTAAAGATTCAAAAGTATCTATAAATGAAACATTTGAGAATAAAGATGGTATTAAGATTTATAAAATAGTTTATTTAATCAGAGACAATGCAACATTATATTTAAATAGAGAAAACGATTTAAATTTAAAAGACAAAGGTATAAATGTAATTGAATCAAATATAGTGCAATTCCCAGGTAGTAACTTTGTTTGTAATACTCAAGGTGAGGGCAGTAAACACTCTCAAGACCTAATGTATATAGATATACATGATTTCTGCACTACAGAAATTAATGGCAAGTATGATTTATATGGTAATTACATTAATAATATTGGTGTTGATATACATCATAAAGGAAAAAACAGTAAAAGTAGAGTGGATATAAAAAGCATTGTGGACGATACAGCACATAGTAGTTTTTTGGGAACAATTATTGTAGACAAAAATGCAACAGACACAGATGCAAAGTTATATAATAAAAATTTATTAGTAAATAATAAAGGCACGGCTATTACAGAGCCTAGATTAGATATTAATACAAAAGAGATTGCATGTTCACATGGCTGTACAGTAAGCAATATAGATAAACAACAATTATACTTCTTAGAAAGCAGAGGTATAGAAACGAATATAGCCGAGGAAACTTTAAAACAATGCTTCTTGAACAACTAAAAAAAGAATTTCCAACATTACATAACGACCCAAGTTTGGTTTATTTGGATAGTGCGGCTAGTACTCAAACTCATCAGAGAGTATTAGACATAATGAATCAGTACTATGAATATAAAAGATGTAATGTAAACAGAGGTGACTTTAGAATAAGCCAAGAGGCGTCTGCACAAATAGAAGAAGCAAGAAAATCCGTGGCTAATCTAATAAAGGCAAGTCCAGAGCAAATAATGTTTATTGCAGGTGCAACTGAAGGATTAAACATTATAGCAGAATGGTATAAAGATGTCCCCACAGTCATAATAACAGAGGCAGAGCATACTGCAAATATATTACCCTGGATAGCACAAGGCAGAACAGTAGACAACGGAAGACTAGTGGTGTTACCTGTTACTGAAAGAGGAACAATAGATACAAACGAAGCATGTAAGTTATTTGATCAGTATCCTTTAGGTTTATTATCTATACACAGCCATAGTAATGTTACAGGCATAGGTACAGATTATAAGAAACTAACTAAAGCCGCACATGATAAAGGACTTAGGGTTGTAATTGATGGATGCCAAACAATTGGCACTCATGAATTTGATAGAGGTACTGTTGATCATGCTGTCTTTAGTGGACATAAAATGTATGGACCAACAGGCATAGGATTTATGTATAGTAGATTGCCTTATGAAAGATACAAAGCAACCAGGTTAGGTGGTGGTTCCGTTTCACATTATGACTTTAATGGTAACGTTGACTTTTATGATGGTCCTGCAAAACACGAAGTAGGAACACCAAATGTTGCCGGCATTCATGGCCTTGGTGTTGCCGCAGAATATATAAACTGGATTGGATATGATAAAATGAAAGAACATTTTACTGCTATTGACTTTGCAATGAGCGATGCAGATATATTTAATATCAAAGGATTTAATTTAATATATCCTAATTACAGACAAAACGGCAGGTATGTATATAGTTTTACTTGCGAGGGATATCACCCTAGTGATTTGAGTGCCCTGGTAGGACTAGACAATATTGCATTAAGAGTGGGTAAATTGTGTGCTCATCCTATAGTAAATAAAGTAAGTGGTGGTAAAGGTGTTGTAAGGATAAGTCCAGGTATATACAACACTAAAGAAGACATACAAAAATTATCAGATTCATTATGCAAAGCGATAACGAAATTAAGTTAGAAGACAGAGTACGCAGAAATTTGCGTAGAGTAATTGATCCTGAAATAGGAATCAATATAGTTGATCTAGGATTAATATACAATATTGATGTAAATGAAGAAAACGATGTGCAAGTATTAATGACACTAACAGCACCTAATTGTCCTTTTGGCGACATGATAATGATGGAATCAGAGTTTGCAGTACGCAGTACAGAAGGAGTAAACTTAATAAAACTAAATTTAACATTTGATCCTCCCTGGAATCCTGATATTCATGTATCTGATGAAGCCAAATATCAGATGGGTATACTTTAAATACTTATAAATATAGTTTTTAATATAAAGGAGATATAAATGTCATTTGATATCACAGTACCTAATGTTACGTTTAAAACAAGACGTGAAATAGACGAAGCACCAGGTTTTGAATGGTATGATTTAACATCTACAGAGATGTTTGCTGATAAAAGAGTTGTACTATTCGCTTTACCAGGAGCATTTACACCAACATGTTCAAGCACACATTTACCAGGCTATGAACAAGAATATGATACTTTATTAGAAAATGGTATAGACGAAGTTTATTGTCTAAGTGTAAACGACACCTTTGTAATGAACTCCTGGATGAGCTCACAAGAAGTGTCTAAAGTAAAACCTGTACCAGACGGAGCAGGAGAATTTAGTAGACGTTTAGGCTTCTTAGTAGATAAGTCTAATATAGGATTTGGTATGAGAAGTTGGAGATACAGCATGGTAGTAAATAATGGTGTTGTAGAAGCAATGTTTGTAGAACCTGGATTATGTGATAATGCAGATGGAGATCCGTTTGAAGTATCTGATGTTTATACAATGTTAGACTACTTAAAAGGTGAAGACTAATTTAGAAATAATATCATGGCAAGAGTTCCAACAAGGCATAGCACCACTTTGGAACTCTTCACAACCTGAAACTATACCAATTTTTAATAATCCCTACGGTATAATTCAATACGACAAATTAAAATGGAAAGATATTATATATTTTCCATGTAAGTATCTTTTAAATGATGTAGTTGCTGGTTATATAAGTATTTATAATCTTAGTGATATACATATTAGACCTAGAGGCATTTACATAAAGCCAGAGTTTAGAGGTAAAGGTCTTGGACATATGATGCAAAAAGATTGCTGGGACTTATTTCCTAAAAGTTTTTATAGAGCATTTATTTGGAGTAGAGAAGAAAATTTAGAAAGATTTTGTAAGCATAGCGATATGAAAATATTGCCTGGTGGCGGAAATATTTGGAGTGAGTTTGGTCAAAACTTTCAATACTTTTTATATAAGGAAAGATCGTCTTATCCTACTAACGCAGACTTAGAATACAATAAAACTTTCCTTAAAGACAATAATAAACAATTTAGTTTAGGAGGCTCTAACAATTTAGATATATCATGGCAAGACAGCCAATGGTTAGACTACTATGAGACCCATAAAGGCAACTACCAGGAACTAAATTTAGACCTAGACTTATAGGTTAAATATACACATGAGCGTAAAAGATATAAGACCAGAATGGGATAACCAAACGGTAAACTATAATCTAGAAACGCATAATTGGCCTGACTTTTGGTTAGAAGTTGCAAAAGAAAAATATCAAAATATAGAGTCTTTAGAGACTGTTCATAAATCATTAAATCCTAGACAAATAGTAGAGCTAGGAAAGTATTTACAACAGGCTACTGGTGGTGAAGAGTTTATGAATAGAATAGACAACTATTATGAATCCATTGTACCAAGTCTTATACATGAAAATGAGTATATGATACAAAGATTTTTTACTGTAAGAATGGTTATACCAAACCAAGCAAAAGCAGGAAGGCTACTGCAATTTCACAAAGACGAATGGACAGGAAATGGATTGGGAATACTTACGGTTTGGACACCAATAACAAAATGTTATGGTAGTAACTCAATGCAAATTTTATCTTGTCAAGACTCAGATTATATAACAAACGAATGTTATGATAAACATTGGCCATTTGAAAAAATACAAAGTGAGTCACAATTAAAAAGTTTTCCCGTTGAATTGGAACCAGGACAAGCTCACTTATTTCAACAACATCACATACATGGTAACATAAACAATGATACTGAGATAACACGTTGGAGTATGGACGGCAGGATACTTCCTAAAGGAGGAGAGTATCATAGAAAATTGCCAGGAGGATATTTTAGATTTATAGGAGAAAGACCAATTGATAGGCCTATAGAGACAGATAAAAAATACATAAGTTATGCAGGGTGGAATAATAATTGGAGTGGTGGCATTCCGTTACCTATGCAACGGGCAACAATTAACGAATATTGTGCTAATAACAATATACACATAAACGATTATCAATTTGAAAACGAATACCTAGATTGGTATCCTGCATTAGAAGAGTTTATTACTGGTTATAATATTGATGCCATTGTTTTATGTAGTATATATTCATTACCAGACGATCCTTTTAGGAGGCTAACTATTTTAAATAAGGCAATAGACAATAATATAGAACTACACTTTGCAAATGAACTTTGTGTAGTTAAAACAAAAGAAGATATTAAACAAATAACAAGAGTTTTAGAATATAAAATATGATACAAGGAAACTTATTACCACACTTACGATCGCCAAACGGAGAACACATAGTAGTATGTGCCTTGCCAAGTGAGTTACCAGAAGCATTACCAGAATCTTTACTGTTTACAGGTGTAGGTAAATTAAATGCCACTTATGCCTTAACTAGATATCTTGAAAGACATCCAGAAATAAGAACAGTAATAAACTATGGAACTTGTGGTGGGGCATACCAAGTAAAGCCTTCATCATTAGTACAAGCAACAACTTTCTTACAGGGCGACATGGATTGTGGTACATCATTAGCATCAGGTCCAGGTATAACTTTTGGAGACGATGAAGCAATATCAGGTATAATAAATTTTGGTACAGAAGGTGTTATTTGTAGGACACAAGATCAATTTATAGAAAATTATGAAGCATTGGATCTTTTTGAACATTTGATAACAGGGAATAAATTTAATATAGTGGACATGGAAGCCTATGCTTTAGCAAAAGTCTGTGCAATGATGAGTAGAGACTTTATATGTTATAAGTTTGTATCAGACACAGCAGACGAAAATGCGGCAAATGATTGGCAAGAAAACGTAGCAAAAGGTGAGCCATTATTTTATGAAAAATTAAAAACTAATCACGGATTTACACATATAAAATGAAAGACTATACAAAATTAGCAGAAGCAATACTCACTGAGCCAGAGTTTAAAGAGGGTGGATTTGCATATAAACACATCCAGGAAGCAAAGTCAGATGCTTTAATAAGTATTAAGAGTGCCGTAGACAATATGAGTGATTTATACGACCTCGAACGAAATGATATCGGTATTATAAGCGAACTAATATTAGAACACTTTAGGAATAACTAACCATTATACTAGCCGCACCTTGCGAACTAGTACCAGCAACAACATAAGCCTTAATAGTGTTATTAGCATCTACTGTATCCATATATACAAATTTAGGAGTTACAGTATATGTTCCTACAGTACCTAAATCTATATATGCATCTGACATAAGTCTGTCGTTATCGTTATCGTCACCAATATTAATAGTTGAACTACCATCAAATGCTGTAGTTACATCAACAACAACTTCCTGAGGTCTTGATGTAGAACTTACATCGCCTAAGGTAACATTACCACCATTATATGTAACATTTGCTCTAAGTGTATTAGAGTCTGTTTCAGCACCATCTTTTGTACTTATTAATGTTAAATGACTTAATTGTGAAGGTGCGTCTTGATCTGCTAGATAAACTGCATATTCACCGTCTGCATCAGCAGTTACTTTTATTATATCTCCTGTAGCAATATTGCTGTCTGAATATACTGCGGCTAAATTAGACTTGATAAAAGTTTGACTAGCACTAGCATCTCCAACACCTGTTGTACCTGTGTACCTAGCACCTGAAACGTATATAACATTACTTGTACCTGTGCCTATTGCTGATGGTAAGTTAGTTCCTATAAAATGTAATACACCTGATGAGTAATCAAAGTACCATTGGTCATCATTACCTGAACCAGTTTCAAATAACTGACTGCTACTTTGTGGAGTACCAGAACCTGTTGTAGTTGCATAAACTTTAACCTGATATGTTGCACCAAATGAGGGTGGTATCCAATTAGTAAGTCCTGTTTTCCATGTTCTGTTGTCTGATGCTGTACCATCTTCTGTTGTTTCTACAGTATTTGATGTTGCGTCTGTATATACTGTAACAGGAGTAGAACTTGTACTTGGCATTGTTGAAGGAATTAAAGAAGCATTAGTCCATATCTGATTTGCTTTAATTATAAAGTCTGAACTTATCGCTTCGTTAGGTGCCTTTTTATTAGCATTTGAATCAGTCTTCATTTTGCCGAAGCCGACCTTTTTCCAAAGTAAATCTACCTTTTGACTATCTGATATTGCCATTTTTTATTCCTATTCTATACTCAATGCTGTTACTGAATCACCTGATTCTAGTTTTACTCTAATTAATATTTGGTTACCAAATGCATTGGTACCGTTTTGGTCTCCTAGTGTAAGTTCGAAAGTATCGTTACTATAACTAGTTCCATCTATAATTCTATCACCTGATGTAAATGCACAACCATTTGAACCATTACCACCGTTACCGGTATCAGCACCTGGAGTACCTGCACCATTATATGTAATGCCGGCATCTAACCAACCATTTATTGAACTTGCGTCATCAATGTCAGTTCCTGGTGCGGCAATAAAGAAGCCACTTACTGTGCCTGAAAGTCTCACAGTAAAGTTAGCCATTGCCGTTCTTCTAAATGCAAATGTGTAGTACTGAGCACCACTTCTGCCTGTGTTCAAGTCTGGACCTACTGGTAAATAACCTGAACTTAAATCTGTTGTAAAGTGTTTTAGTGTACCCCATCTAGTAATTGCTTCTTGTGTACCTGCCACAGTTTCAGCACCACTCCATGCACTACCTGTATAATAGTTTGTTGAGCTACTAAAACTTGGATTGTCTCCTGCTGAGCTAAATCCTGTAATTCTTAATCCATCGTCATCGTGTGTAGCACCTAAACTGTCACTAACAGCAATAGTTTCACCTATTCCTGAGCTACTATTTTTTGCTTGTACTTTGATGCCTGTGTATTCTGCATACGAGCCAGTACCATTAACGTTATCTAGTTTTGCTTTAATCTGTTCAACACCAGTACCACCTGCATTTACATTAACTGTAACGTCTCCTAAATCATAAGCACTACTTGTACCTATGTTTACCATAGGTGTACCACTATCTAACATAGTAGACGCACCGTCTATGTCACTATAACTATATCCTTGGAAACTTACTGTTGAGCCTGAAGTACTTTCAAAGTTTGTGCCGTTAGTAACATCAAAAGGTGCACTATCGTTTCTATAACATTGTCCTATCCAATTAGTGACCTTAACACCTGATAATGTTAATGTAGCATTGTTAGTGTAATATGGAACACCGGAATCATATGCTAATGTACCTGCACTTGCTTGGCTTAAACTTGCACTACTCATATCAACTGTAGGTGTGCTTGTTAAGTCATCTTTAACAAAACTTACAACATTAGTATTACCTGTTGTGCTATGTCCTAATTTAAAACTGTGCGAACCGGTGTCTAAATCACTAGTGGTTGCTCTTACTCTTGCTTTAAATCCTTTATAAAGATTTGGTGAGTATAAACTTGCACTAAATGATGTTGAACTACCTGCAGTACTTAATGTGTTGTAGTCACTTTCCTCTGTAATAACTAGGTTACCATTTGTACCTGAATCATCTCCACCAGTTAAAGTAATACTACCTGCGGCAACACCATCAACGTATGCAACTACATCACCAGCATTGGCATTGTAGGCAAAACTACTCAATATTGATGAGTCTGTATTTGCACCTGCACTACTGGCTGTTATTCTGGTTACACTAGAACCTACAGTAACACTATCTTCTGTGCTATTGTCAGTGTATCCTGATGCTAAGTATGGACTTGATCCTGTGCTACTCTCACCAAAAGATAATGTTTTACTACTTAATCCACTTGGTGCCGCAATACTTGGGTCATAAACTTTTAATATATCTGTTGTTGTACTACCTACTTCACTTGGATCAGCAGTACTATGAGCAGTCTGTTGCATTGTGATAGTATATGTAGAACTACCACTGTCGCTTGAATATGTATGACTTGCTCTTGCTTGTCCAACATCACCTGTACCACCAGAACTTACTGAAGTATTAGCACTTCCATCGCCCCAATTAATTTCATATGTACAAGTTGCTGAACTTGAATTTGTTGTTGTGTTTTCTAAATAAATTGTTTCACCAGCATCTATTTCTCTACTGTTGCCTGTTAATGCACTTCCGCCTGAACTTAACGTATAAAGTTCAAAGTCAGCAACCGGTGTTGCTGTGTATAAAGTAATATAACTTGATCTGGTACTAGAAGCAGTACTTCCTTCTCCACTACCGTTATTATTAAATGCTGTTACTGTTACATCATAAGGGGAGTTTGTATTATCAGTATATGTATGACTTGGGGTACTATCTGATGTTGCTGTTGTAGTATCTCCATCTCCCCAATCAATAGTATATCTATTAGCATTACCAACTACAGTTGTTGTTAGTGTAACTGAAAGTGGATTACCACCTGATAAATTATTACTTACAAAACTAACTGATTTAACAAATGTATCATTTCTGACATTCTCTAATGCTTCGTTAAGAAAGTCAATACCATCTGCTACTTTTGTTGAACTGGTTATTGTTTGTAAAGCACCGTCAGTATAACTGCTATCAGTTGATGCACCTAATGTGAGGTCTGCACCACTTGATGCACTATTTTGATCTAATTGTGCCTTAGTTACAAAGTGGCTAGCAGAAGTACCATTAGCACCTTCCATAGTTGTTAGTGTTGAACCACCTTCAGTGACCACTTGGAAAGTATCTGTGTCTGCATTTCCTTTTAATTTAGGACCTTGAACACCAAATTGAATCTCTGTACCTACACCTATAAGACCGTAATTTTTTACATTTGCCATGTATATCTCCCTAGATATGACGTTTTACAGTATGTATTTATCTTTTTTACTTACTTGCCATTTCATACATACCTGTTATAAAAAACATACATAATAGGCTTGACTTTAATTGATAATTTGTTATACTATACTAGTATTTTATTTTAATTAAGCGAACTTAAAGTTCAAGGAGAAAAAATGAAAAATACAAAACAACAAAAAGAATATGATTTAATCAAATCATACATCCTATCAACATTTTTTACTACATATTATAAATCTTGTATGCATGATATAGTTGTAAATGCAGGTGTTGAAACACGACAAATAAACAATGCTACAGGCAAAGAGTCTATAAATGGCACTATTGTATCTAGAGTATTTAAAGAATTAGAACAAACTGGTTTATTTGTAAGAGAGTATTACAGAGAAATTAATCAGGATACTGGAAAAAAGTCTCCTGAGTATGTTAAATTAATTAGACTCAATAAATAGTCGATGCAATATCTCATCATTGGCGACGTACATGCCGACTATCCACCATTAGAAAGAGCAATTAACTTTGCTCTTTCCAATGACCTACATTTAATAAGTGTAGGCGATATTGTGGATGGAAAGGCAGACGGTGCCAAGTGTGTGAGCGAATTACTTAAACTTCTAGAATCCGGCAAAGCAAGTATTGTGAAGGGCAACCATGAGCATAAAATAATCAGAGCTCTTAATGGTGCCAATGTAATACTTGGCCCACCAAATGTTAAAACACTGAACGAAATGGAAAACAATAAACAATTTGCTCAGGACTTTAGGACAATGGTGGAAGATTATTGTAAAACGTACATAAAACTTAACGATACATTTTATATAACACATGGCGGAATGCATCAGGACTTTTGGCAGACAGAAAGTTCAGGAGAGATTACACGCAAGATGACTGACAACATGATGTTTGGACAAGCAGATTATAAACGAACATTTCATCACAATGGACAAGACTACCCTGCAAGAACATATGAATGGAGACACGCAGTACCAAAAGACATTACATTGGTAGTAGGTCATGACCCTGCACCTCTAACTGAGAAGCCAGACTTTGATAACTTCCAAACAGAACCCTTTGTTTACACAAACGAACAGGGCGGAACTAGTGTATGGCTTGATTGCGGTGCCGGAAAGGGCGGTAGTTTGTTTGGAATAGTGGTAAATAGTAGCACAAATGAAATTGAGGATACTATAAACTTTAGTTATTAACATGGATTATACAATAATTGCATTAGTTATGATGTTCCTTATATTCATTTATTTTAATGACAGGAATAACAGACCCAAACACTAATGGATAAAATTATTAGAGCAACAATTACAGTAGAAGTTCCTTACAGTAACGAACTATTAAATGACGGCAGTAAACTTAATAAAAAGTTAAAACAAATTATTGCCGATACTGATTTCATACCACATGAAAATTTAGCAGGTAATTTAGAACCCAGTAAAAGGCCTGTTATAAGAGAAAAACATGAAGGATTGGTGGAATAGGCTTATAACAAAAAAGTTTCATATTGGTTGGGTATTTTTATTTTTACTCAGTAGTATGGCTGTTTGCATTTACTTGTTAGCACAGGCGATATAATGAAACTAGACTATAAAGACTGTGGTATCATAGGATTTACCTGTAGCACATTTGATCTGCTACATGCAGGTCATGTTGTGATGCTGGAAGAAGCAAAACGACATTGTGATTATTTAATAGTAGGTTTACAAGTAGACCCAACACTAGATAGAGCTCATAAGAATAAACCAATACAGAGTATTGTAGAAAGACAAATACAACTGTCTGCTATCAAGTATGTTGATGAGATAGTAATCTATAATACAGAAGCAGACTTAGAAGATTTACTTTTAACTTTACCTATTAATGTAAAAGTTATGGGAGAAGAATATAAAGGCAAGGACTTTACAGGTAAACAAATTTGTAAAGACAGAGGAATAAAAATGATCTATAATGGAAGAGATCATAGTTTTAGTAGTACCAGTTTAAGGAAAAGAGTTTTCCAAATAGAAAATGAACAAAACAATTAAGGCAGGAATATTTTTACTAGGTGCATTAGTAGTAAGCAGATTGTTGCCACTACCAGCAAATAGTGAACCACTATTAGGATTGGCTGTACTTATACCTTACCTAACTAAAAATAATTTGGCATTTTTACTGCCTTTAGTTGTAATGTTTGTGAGTGACTTGTTTTTAGGATTTCATAAAAGTATGCTAATAACATATTCAGCATTAGCAATAGCACCTTTTATCAGTAAAGCAATCGATAACAAATATTTGGCCTTAGGCGGCAGTTGGTTAGTGTGGCATGTTATGGCAAACACAGGGCAATGGTATCCACCCTTTAGTCCTGAAGCATTATTGTTTGATGCAAGATTATTTTTAAGTGGATTAGGAGTTGTGGTACTATATGATGCCACAAAATTATTATGGAAAAAGACACAATATCGAGAAGTGTAGCCAAGAGTATAACTTGGAGAATGATAGCATCACTTTGTAGTGGTGTTATAGCATTAGCATTTGGATTGCCCATGAAGGCGGCACTAGGCGTTGTAGTAGTAGATATGATGCTAAAATTTATCTTATATATAGGTCATGAAAGACTTTGGGCTAACGTAAAATGAAATCTGTAAACAGAAAATTAATGATACTTGAAGCTCTGGTAGACACTCTAGAGCAACCTCACATGCAATCAGTCACAACAAAAATATTAGCAGAAAAATGTGACATAACTGAGTCTGCTTTATACAAACATTATAAAAATAAACAAGAGATTTTTGAGCAACTCTTTAGACATATAGAGCAAACAATTATAGACAAAACTAATGAAGTAAAATTTAAATATACTCACCCCACAGAGAGAATAAGAAACTTATTTGTATTCTTAGTTATGTATATAGATGTTAATCCTGGCTTTTGTCGTATACTTAACAGAGAAGGCATGTTACACACAGAGCAAGAGATAAAGACACTAGTAAACATGTTACTAGCACAAATTGAACAGGAGTTCTTTTTGTTTACAAACAACAAAAACACAGCAAGGCTTATAATGATACAATTTGAAGGCATCATAAACAGATATATCCGTACAGAGTTTTCAGAAAAGCCTAGCAGTTATGTAGAAGACAGTTGGCAATTTATTAATAGAAATATATTATAATGGCTAAAAAAAGAATAGCAATTTTAGGAGACAGTTGGGCACACGGAGAATGGTCTGTTGTAGGAAATTCTAGTGTTGTGACTCATCCAGGATTAAGTTATTTTTTAATGAAAGAATTTGAGGGTAATGGTATAGATATAATTAATTTTGGTATACCAGGAGGAGAAAATCTTTATCAATTAGATAGACTTAATAGCATTAGTGACGGTAAGCCAATATATTCTTATTTTGATTGTATTATATGTTTTTGGACTAATCCTGGCAGAGATGTGTATAATAATATAAAAGACGAATCAGATGAGTATCTAGAAAAATTTACTTTAGATGAATATGAACGACTTTGCCATAAAGCAAATAGAAATTACTTACATGCTTTAGACAAATATGATATACCAGTATTATTAATTGGAGGACAGGTCAGCATTCCAGAAATACCTAGTAATATAAAAAATTGTGTGCCTTTGATTCCACGTGTTGCTAACTTAGTTCCTGATCCGTTATGGGATCATATCAATTTAAAAAGTGTTGAAGGGGAACTAACAAATCTTATAGAATACGATATGTTATCAATGATTCCAAAAGAAAAGTTACAACCATCAGTTGTTAAAGAAAATAGGTTAAAAGAGGAAGATAGGGCCTTTTTAAATTATAACTTTTTTAATGATTTAGGACATGCAAACAGACATTTACATCAACTAGTTTCAGTAATAATTTCACAATTTATAAAAGAAAGAAAATGGTGGTAAAGTACTACAGCAAAAGTTTTAAATTGCAAGAATTACCCTTGCAAGGCATACATGTAATAGACGATTGGTGTCCAAAAGATTTATGGGCAAGATTTAATAATGTTTTAAAAGTTACAAACAGATGGAGTTTTGATAACGATGTTACATATGAAGATGGTGAGACTACAGAAATTACTTGGATAATGCGACTGTTTAAAAAATGGATGAAGCCTGCCGGAGATTATGTAGAGTTTTCTCGTCCTATAATAGAACAAATGTGTAATGATTTTGGTGTAGAGTTTGAGCAGTTTGACTTTGCTGGTATAAACGGACAAACACAAGGATTACAAGGAACTATACATAAAGATAGTTTTAGACCCAAAAACATAAGTTTTTTATGGCATTGTAATACAGAATGGGATAGCAGTTGGGGTGGAAGTTTTAGAGTTTATAAACATGATACATTAAATAAAGGAATAAGAGGATTTAGTCAAGAACTAGTGGACAAATATCAAATTGCAGAAATAGAATATAAACCCAACAGATTAATAATAGTAGATGGAAGTTACCCGCATAGTGCAGATGCACCTAATAGTAGTAGTGGGTATGCTTTCCGTAAAACTTTTGTAGCACGAGGAAATGTTGCTAAATTAGTTGACAAATAGATTAAATATAGTATAATACACTAAAGGTTAAAAAATGAGCGTAAAAAGTACAACACAAATGACAAAGGCAGAATTATTAGATGTTATTAACAATAAGAATATAATTATTGCAGAACTTAATGATAAAATAGACGAACTATCTGCTATGGCTGTGGCTAGCCAGGCAAAAGTATTAGATGCTGATACTAGCAGATTGTTAAGTACAATGAGTGCAAGAATAAAAGATTTAGAAGAGAAAGTAAATGGATAATTTGCATAAAGTTTTTGTATATGGTACATTAAAAAGTGGTGGAGAAATTCGTGGCTTAGATGGATTTAATGGTACACAAACATATTCAGTGCCTCGTAATAATGATAACATGGATCCAGACTTAGACTACACGAGTAATGACTTCGATATTGTTGAAGAAGAACTTATTGCAAACATAGTTGGTAAGGCAAAAACGGTACATCCAGATTACACTATGATAGACTTAGGCGCATTTCCTGGCGTAATTAAAATTACCACAGATGGAGAACCACATGCACACATTCAAGGAGAGGTTTGGGAAATAAACGATCCAGTGCTAGAACAATTAGATGGTATTGAAGGGCATCCAGATTTTTATGAGCGATTTAAGGTAGAAACAACTCAAGGCATAGCATTTATGTATCTTCTACCAGAGTCATATTTAAAGATGTACAAAGGTATAGCAGACAAAGACTCACAAGTAGAATTTGTTGATAACACCTACATATGGCACACACAAAAATAAACCCTTTATGCTAGAGTTACTTTTATTGCTAATGCTGAAACATACAGTTGCGGATTATTATACGCAATACAGTTGGATGATGAAAGATAAGGCAAAGTACTTAGGCTTTGGTGGCATAGCTCATAGCTCTTGGCATGGAATACTTACTGCATCAATATTAATATATTTTAATCCAATGGGAGGTATCCCAATATTATGGTGTTTATTGTTAGGTGTATTAGACTCTATAATTCATTATCATATTGACTTTGTAAAGAGTAATGTATGGAAAACAAAAAATTATGGTCCTAATACTCAAATGTATTGGGCAACACACGGCACGGATCAATTTTTACATTTTGCTACATATATTCTTATTATATACATAATTGACAAATTTATTTAATGAGCAATTATCTAGTTATTGGAGATAGTTTTGCAATATGTGATGATATCCATTATCATTGGTTTAATATATGGGCTAAAATGCACGGCTCAACTTCTACACATTTAGGATTTAAAGCAGACAATCCTGTAAACATTACATCTAAACTTATCGATACAAATTTTTCCGATTATGATGCTATAATTTATCAGCCTACTAATCTGCTGAGATGTCAACATGCAGAGCATAATTTAATTAGTTTTAATGATATGTGGTTAACATCAGTAAAATCGTTATATGATAATTTAAGCACAGAATGGCTTGAAAAGGCAAACTATAATTCAATGTGTTACTTATTTGAAGTAATAAAGAAACAAGGTGTACCACTAGTTACAATTTCTACAATAAATGAAAACGAATGGGACTATGGTATGCCTGATACTGTAGACTACCATTTAAATTTAGGAAAAATGATGTTAATAGATGAACCAATTTTTAATACAGTATTGTTTTCTGACCCTAACCAGTCTGATAATCACTATAATTTTGATGAGCATAAACGAATATGCAGACAGTTTGATTATTTTGTTCAAAAACATCATAAACTTAAAACACTACTTAATAAATAGTTGTATGGAATTAAAAAGTAAGATATTAGAGTTTAATACTAGAGATGGTATAGTGCCTAAATTAAGTCCTTGGTTCGATTATATGTTGGATGAGCAGATACGAATAAACATATATGAAGACAACAGAGAACAACTTAAAGATGGCCTTGTAAGAAAACTAATAGATTATAGAGATGGTTACAATATAGATAATATTGTACTAGGAATGAGTGGTGGTATTGATAGTGCCTTAACAGCCAGCCTATTTAAAAGTGCAGGTTGGAATGTAACTGGCGTAACATTACCAATACACCAAAACGAAACAGAGACAGACAGAGGTGTAGAAGCCTGTGAAGCATTAGAGATAGATCATGTACAAGTAGATTTATCTGACATGTATGACTTCTACTGCAAACAAAACAAATCAGACAAAGAGCTTTCAGGTAAGAAAGAAAGCAAAGCAATTAAAGTAAGACGTGGCAATATAAGAGCCAGACTAAGAATGCTTACCCTTTACAATTTAGCAAACAAATTAAACGGCATAGTAGGTAGTACTGATAACTTTTCAGAACTATCAGCCGGTTTTTGGACATTGCATGGTGACGTAGGAGATGTTGCTCCTATTCAATCACTAAGCAAGAGTTGGGAAGTTCCTGCATTAGCAGAAATTATGGATGTCCCAACAAGTATTATTTCGGCTACACCAACGGATGGTTTGGGCGTAGATGCAGGAGATGAAGCTCAGTTTGGGTTCAGTTATCTGCAATTTGACTTAATACTATTTGGTCTATTATCTGAGATGGAGACGCAAGTTAAACCATCTGCAGAAGACCTTAAAATAGTAGATAATGTCAAGGCGAGAATAAGGTCTACAGGTTATAAAAGAGTAAACCCTGTAAACTTCGACCATCCTGTAAGGGGTAATGAACTTTATAGTGCATTACAAAATTTAGACGATAAACTATCTAAAGGAGAATAACCATGGAAAGTTCAATTGGTATAGTTATTGGGATCGTTGTTGTAGGATTTGTTGTATACAACTTTTTCTTAAAATCAGATTCAAGTGCATCAGCACCTGCACCTGTGAAAGCAAAAGCACCAGCACCTGCAAAGGCTCCTGTTAAAGAAGTCAAAGAAGAGAAAGTAGAAGTTAAAAAGGCTCCTACAAAAGCTCAACTTTCTTCTAAAACAAAAAAGGAAATTGACGATCTTGCTAAAAACGAATGGGGTATCAAACTTGATGCCAGAGAGACTAAAGATAAAATGGTCGCTCAATTTGTTAAAGAAGCAAAAGCAATAGCAAAAAAATAAATCTTTAAAAGATTTCAGTAAGGCCCACGTTAGTGGGCTTTTCTTGTTAAATAGTACTATGAAATTAAGCCTGGTACAACCAAACTTCCGCCAGGGAGGTTCAGCATTTAGTGGCTATTGGCTCCCATATTCTGTTGGCTGTGTTTACAGTTACTCTGCCCAATCTCCAGAGTTTAAGGACAAACTGGAACTTAACAAACTAGTATTCCGCAGAGAGAAAATAGAATGGGCAAGTGATGACATGGCAAACGATGACATTGTTTTGTTTAGTTGCTATATGTGGAATTGGGAATACAACAAAGCATTAGCCAAACTGCTCAAAGAGAAGTCACCCGATGTACAAATAGTTTTCGGCGGTCCACAAGTGACAGAGTTTAGAAACGCAGAGCAGATAGATCAATTACCTTATGTTGATACATTTATAATCTCAGAAGGAGAGTTAAGTGTACACGAATACCTAACAGACTTTGAACAGGGTAATACACGAAAACTATACTCAGCAAACAGAGTAGAGGACTTAGACATTCCTAGTCCTTATCTCACAGGAGTATTTGATAATATTATATTAGACAATCCTGATATAAAATGGAGCACTACATTGGAAACTAATAGAGGTTGTCCTTTTAGTTGTACATTTTGTGATTGGGGTAGTTTAACTTATGCTAAAGTCAAGAAGTTTCCTATGGAAAAAGTATATCAGGAAATAGAATGGTTAGGTGCAAACAAAATAGAATACATCTTTATGGCTGATGCAAACTTTGGTATATTTCCTGACAGAGATATGCCTATAACTGATTACATATTAGACGTACAAAAACGAACAGGATATCCTGCTACTGTAAACGCAAACTGGCACAAGAACGCAAAACAAAATGTCATAGAGATAGTCAAGAAGTTTATCAGTAATGGATTTAACAGAGGCATGACATTGTCAGTACAAAGTATGGACGATGATGTATTAAAAGTAATCAAACGAAAGAACATGCAGAGCAGTCATTTAGGCGACATGATGGATTTGCTTAACCGTGAGGGCATAGGAAGTTATACAGAACTTATATTGCCATTGCCATTAGAAACTACAGACAGTTGGCGTCAGGGCTTGGCAGATGTATTAGATATAGGACAACATAACAGTATAGAAATATGGTTCCATCAGGTATTAGAAAATGCTACAAGTAATTTACCTGAACACAAAAACGAATACGGATTCGAAACTATTGAGTTACCTGACTATGTGGCAGGAGACAGAGAACCAGATCATGATCAACATATATCAGAAATAACTGAGATAGTTAAAGCCACAAACACAATGCCTTACGAGGAGTTTTTAGATAACTGGATGTATGCCTGGATGATTATTAATTTTCATTGCGGAGGTTGGGCTCAGGTAATAACCAGAGTATGGGATAAGCAGGGTAAACAAACATATAAACAAAGTTATGACCAATTGTTTGAAGCAATACAAAACGACACAGGCATAGTTGGTGACAAGTATAACGAAACCAGACAAATACTTGATACATATATGACAACAGGTAAAATGACAGAAGGTGCATACGGACATACGTTATTTTGGTATGCTAACCAGGACTTTCACAGAAACTATGATGCAGTAATGGAGTTTATAGGCAATACATTTGATACCAGAGACAAACGTAGTGGCTTATTAGAGACACAAAAAGCATTTGTATCAAACATGACAGATGTTTACCCAAAAACATTTGAAGCAAAATGGAATTATTTAGAGTACATTAACAATGCAGATGCAGAACTACTACCAGCACATTATAAATGGGAAGTAGACATAGAAAAGAAATGGAGCTCAGACGAACAATACTTAGAATGGTTATACTTTAGACGCAGACAGGGATTTGGAAAAACGAAATGGCACCAGAAGAGTTAAAAAGGTTATTAGTACAAGAGTCAGGATTACCTACCGAATCCTTTGATGTAGAAGAAAACAGAATACTTTTACATATTAATATGTGTGGAGTTCCACTTCCTGAAGGAGACTGTGATAACTTTATTTACTTTTACGATCCTTTATTAAGCAAATGTATTGCAAATGGTATAGACTTTAGTACTACTCAATTAGTGTTTAATCACCCTTTCGAAAGCAATATGTTATTAATTAATAACGAATGGTGGTTTGCAGAAGCACATAAACTAGCAGACCTATATGCAATAAATCCAGATAACGCCACTATAATAACTGGTAATTGGAAAATATTTTGGTTATATCAAAAGTGGCATCACGCAAGTAATTGGGCTAGACGTCCTATGTTTAAATTAGAAGCTCATATGCAGATGCTTTGGTGTTATGCTCCAAACATATATAACGGAGATAGCATAGGCGAAGGAGATGTATTTAATACTTGGGGAGAAGAAATGGAGTTTGATTACTGTGACCCTGCAGATGATAAACCATTAGGGTATACATTTAATACTTTAAACAGAGTACCACGCAGAAACAGAATGCATTTATATCATGCATTAAGAGATAGTGATATGTTACAGCACGGACTCTGTAGTTTTAATGAAGTTGGCTATGCTGATTTAATAGGTATGATGCCAGACGAACTATTTGCAGAACTCCCACTTACATTAGACAAACCAGAAGGCATATCAGCACAAGAGTGGATATACGAATCAGTAAATAGACATCAGTATTATGACGATGTTACTAAACACGAAAACCAATATGCACCTATATTAGATAATAGTTTAGTGAGTGTGGTTGCAGAAACAGGTGGTGGAACGCCAGAAAACATACCTGAGGACTGGATTAATAACAACTGGTACTTTTACTACGAAGAAGGATTTATTACTGAAAAAACATTTAGGACTATAGCAAACGGACATCCTGTTATCTGGGTAGCAGAGCATGGAACTACAAAAGTTATGCAACGTCTAGGATTTAAAACATACTCAGAGTTCTGGGACGAAAGTTATGATGCAATTAGAGACCCTGTAGACAGAATTAACGCAGTAATTGATGTATTAAAGGATTTATCTAAATTAAATGCACAGGAAAGACAGGAATTATGGAAACGAATGGTGCCTACATTACAACATAACCAACAATTAATATTTAATTTAAAGGAAATACCTAAATTAACTTGGAACGATTACCATAATTATTTAAAATATCATATATGATAAAAACAAAATTATTTAATTTAATTGATTATGCAAACAATTTAACAGATTATTCAGATAATTTTTGGAAGAACGGATTAGAAACTGATATTATTCAGTTTATTGCTAGAGAAAATGATGTATCAAAGGATAATTTAAAGATAATTATCAGTCACCCATACGAAGGTAATGTATTAATTATAGACGACCAATATATTTTTTATTATATTCATAAGTTGTGTAACTTTTTAAATATTAATCCTGAGCAATTTACATTTATTACAGGAAATTGGCAAATATTTAAACAGTATATTCACTGGAAAGAACATAATTTTACTGATGCAGGTAGAATTAATTTAGAGTGCCAGTTTTTATTAAGCAAAATATATGCTCCTAAACTGTTTGATATACCCAATAAGTTAGGAAAAATACCAGTCATAGACTATGAAAAGGTAAATGAAACTCCAATAGATAAAGAACTAGTATTTAATTCATTAAATAAAAAACCAAGTAGGCATAGAATGTCTTTATACCAACATTTAATGGAGAAACAATTAATGCATAAAGGTATTGTCACTTTTAATAAAGCAGGAGATACGACATTAACAGGATTTTTGCCAGAACATCTAATAAAACAATTACCAATTAAGTATGATGTTGAGCTAAATGAAGCAGAAACAGTACTGAGTTTTGGCGATATAGAATATACCAGAGCTATAGAGCAAGTAACAACATCTAAATTAGAAAACAATTTTGCTGAGTTTTATAAACAAACACATCTTACAGTAGTTACTGAAACATTATACACTATGGATAATCTTTTTAATGATTGTAGTAGTCGTGTTCCACACTACAACGGATGTTTTTCTTTAATGGATTTTAACGAAAATATAAACAGAATGGTTTGTCCTATGTGTAATAGCCAAAAAGTTCCTGTAGAACCATGGGTAAAATATTATTATGTGGGATTTATTACTGAAAAAACATTCAGACAATTCCTTAATGGGCACCCAATGTTATGGATTGCTCCACCTCACACAATAAAAATGCTTAAACATTTAGGTTTTAAAACATTTAGTGCTGTTTGGCCAGAAGATTACGATGAAATTATTAATCCAAGGGAACGATTAGACAGAGTGATTACTATTTTAGAAGAATTATGTGCTAAAAGTCATGAGGAGTGGAAGGTAATTAACCGTAAATTAATACCAATACTCAAACATAATCAGGAATTAATGCTTAATTTAACAGAAGTGCCCACACTAAATTGGAATAATTACTTGACAGACTCCTAAATTCTGCTATAATAGTTGTATATTTTAAATTAGGAGTAACTTATGAATATGACAGAAATTAAACAAGCAGTAATGAGAGGCAACTTTTCTACAACAGAATTACAATCATTAATGTCTTATACAAGAACAGTAATGGAAACACAAACCAAAGCAACATTAAATGTTGGGGATGATGTTTTTGTTGTTCAAAAAACAAAAAGAACGCCTGGTGTTATTAAAAAAGTAAATATCAAACGTGCTATTGTTGACATGCAAGGTAGCAGTTACAATGTTCCTTTGAGTATGATTGAGGTGGCGTAATGTCTATTGATGCAATTTATTTAAAAGAAACCAAAAAGGTAATGGATGGAGTACAAAAACTATATTCTTTTCCTAATGGTTATGGTGCAAGTGTTATAAGACACAAAGGCAGTTATGGTGGTGATAAAGGACTATGGGAATTAGCAGTTCTCAAAGGTGAAGAACTTTGCTACAATACACCAATTACCGATGACGTTTTAGGAAGGTTAAATGATCCAGAAGTGGACGACATATTGTTAAAAATATCCCATCTAACAGACTCTGATGTGTATTGCGAATGGAACTGTGGAGATACTGTAGAAGATTGCACAGGATATAAGTGCTGGGAGAGATAAATGCCTAATTGGTGTAGTAATCAAATAAGAATAGAAGGTCCTGCAGAAGAAATAGACAGAATATGGGACATCATAGAAGACACTGATACTGATGACGGTCTTCTTACTGCTCTAGCACCACTTGAAGGTGGCTGGGAATATAATACTGCAATAGATCATTGGGGTACTAAATGGGATATACAAGACCATAATTTAACAAAGGAAGTATACGAATACAACGGACAAAAACGAGGTATACTGGAAGGATACTTTGAATCTGCATGGGGACCACCGTCTGAAGCATTAGACAAATGGTTAAGCAAAAGCGAAGACTATGAGGCAGAGTTGTTATGGTACGAACCAGGCAATGACTTTTGTGGCAGAAACGATAACGGAAATTTTGAGCAGTTTGAAACAAGTGCCTGCTCTGAAGATTTTTTTGTTAGTACAGATACAGGAGAAGCATTAGACGATGCATTCGGTATACTGGAAGACAGAGCTATGTGGAACGAAGAGGAACAAGATCTTGTTCTAACTGAACCATTAACACTAATAGATCCTGAGGAGGATAAAGAATGAAAAAGATGTCAACAAAGCAAAAAGCATTTAACACCAAAAAAGCAAATGCTGGGCATGATAAAAACAAAGCCAGAAAAGTGCATAAGCAAAAAATTATCAGGCAAATAGAAGCACAGGAACGTTACTACAGACGTACCAGAGGCAGAGAGGAAACTCTTGTATTGTAATGTCTGAATACTTTAAAAAAACAGAAGCCCTGGTGATGCCTGTGTTGGAAAAGCACAATAAAATAGGTATAATGCTGAGTGGCGGACTGGACAGTGGTACACTGAGCTGGTGTTTGTTTAAATTAATTACTGACAATAACATGGACAAAGACGTCACAGTTTATACAGTTCCTAGAACAGATAACAGCCTGACCCATGCTAATAAAATCAGAACAATACTGGAAGAGTATTTTGATATCAAAATTAAACACAAAATACGTGGCAACAAAGCATTACATCACAGCCAACAGGTAAACAGTGGTGTAATTTCTGCTATGAATGATAACGAAATAGTTTTTATTGCTGAAAATCGTAAACCAGATCACATGCAAACAGATACTTTTGAGAGAGTTCGTTGGGACGGCACAGGTGCCAATGTGTCTCAACCTTGGTTTGACATCACAAAAGACGCCATAGTTGCCACAGCAATTGAATGTGGCTTAACTGACATAATGATTCACAGTCACAGTTGCACAGAAACACCCATGATCAGATGTGGTGTTTGCTGGTGGTGTAACGAAAGAGCATGGGCATTTAATGAAAACAATTACACAGATCCAGGAAGATATTAGTAAAACTTATGAAAGCAATTAAACCAATGGCATCAGACTACAGCAATTTAAAAAAATACATTGCTGACATGCAGACATATTATCGTGAAATGGGTAAAAATCCCTACAAAGTGGCACCACATGTATATAAGGAAATGGGTATATACAGCATTCAGGACCTGTTAGAGCACCGTGAAGCCAATCCCTGGAGCAGAGTGGACTTGTAATGCAACCTGAATTTGTAACAGATAATAATCCTGATGTAAATCCTTATGGGAAAAATATCAGAGATACTAACAAGTATCGTAAATTTATCACAGAGCCTTTCTGGAAACAATGGCATAAAATACATGGCCAAGATACTGAAAGATATTGTGCGTGTTGTATACGAAAAGAGCAGACTATGGATGTTCATCATTTAACTTATATAAATGCACCTTATCAGGAACGGTATGAAGACCTTGTACAACTTTGTAAAGACTGCCATCAATTAGTGCATCAATATTACAATCAATGGCATTATTATACCCATCCACCCGCTTGTACTGACAGATTTGATAATATCAGTCTTGCAGATGCAACAACAGATTTTATAAATTTAGTGCATGACTGCTATAATAACGATTTCGATTTAACAGATTACCAGGACAAAGACCAGCATAACATCATGAGAATCAGAAACATGTTTGAAAGTGTTAGAAAGAGAAAAATAGAAGGCAGAATTAAACACAAAGAATGGATTTTAACACAATGGTCCTGGTGTAATAAATTTATAGAACAAAACGCAGAATGGAGGAATCAGGTGAATACCAGAACACCTCTAGAAGCAGAGCAACTGGACAACGACAAATCAATTTTTGATAATAGTGTGGCAGACAGGCACAGAAGAAAACGTGAAGTTAAACAAGCATTATATAAAAAAGATAATCCCAAACACATTTATTACCATAAGAATAAGAAAAAACCAAACAAATACGAAGGAATGCCCAAAGAACTATCAGGTTCAGGCAAAGGATTAGGCGATATCAGTGACGACTGGAAATGGAGAGCAGAAAAGATAGCCAGAGCAAAGGGAGATATTATATAATGCATACTGAATTCGTAACAGATCTATTAAACAGCAATTATCAGAATACTGCCAACTGGATACTGACAGATGATCTAATAGAACCAGAGTATTTAGAAGGTTCAGAAGCAGAAAGCCCAGGAACTTATGTGTGGGTAGCAGACGATTCAGAAGTATTATACATTGGTGAGTATGGATTTACAGTGAAATATCGTATGAATCAGCATTGGGCAAGTTGGCCCAGAACTACCAGAAGTAATCAGAAAGAAGACAGCATAAAGAAACAGAAGGGAGATGTAATTTATCCCTATTTAAAATCAGGCAAATCAGTAAAAATATACAGCAAACCTGCCACTATTGTGCATTTACAATGCCCACATCCGCTCAGAAGCCATCAGACAGACGTTCCTGACATGCTGAGAGCAGACACAAAGAGCTATGAAGAAGCCAGTTTATTAGAAGCATTTATCAACACTTACGACACGAAACCAGTATTAAATGGTACAAAAGGCAGTAAAGGCTACATAATACAGGAAGGATACAATTATGGAACAAAATAATGTGGCATTTAACACCCAAACAGATTGACGCTATCCTTACTACTGTGCCTGAAAACAGCCGAATGCTGGAATGGGGTAGTGGTGAAGCCAGTAAAAAATTTATCAGAAGCGGTGTATCCTTAACCAGCATAGAACACAATGAAGCAATGCAAAATACTGGTGGTGATTTCAGACTCAGATTGCCCATAATCAGAACACATCATACTCCACAATATATCTTGGACTGGAGCGATTACATACAGGTTCCAGACATTGCTGATTTCCAAACCATACTGATAGACGGTGAATGTCGTGGAGAATGTTTGGCCTATGTGGCACATCATAATCCTGATGCCACAGTATGGTTACACGACACACAACGAAAACTGTATGGCTGGGCCACCAGCATGTATGAAACTGTACAGGTTGTGGCTGGACATGACAATCATAACAATCCCAATCAGTTGGAGCAACTAAGGTGTATTAAACCATGATAATGGATATGTCAGTCAGGCAAATACTGCCAGAATACACCAGTAAACAGGTGTATGTTGTGAGCTATTACAAAGTGGGTCATAGTGCCACCAGAGGCTTTACAACACCATTAGAAACAGTCACAGCCCCCACATCTGATCTGTTAGAACTGATACAGCAGGGTGATGCACAAGAAATCATATATGTGGTGAGACATCCTGCAGACAGATTACTGAGTGGCATAAAGCAACTCACACTGAATCAGTCAGGATTAAAAATGTTTTCAGATAACCCTGAAGACACCTGGCAAAGCAAATACATCAGCCAGAGTGATACTGTGAGCATTCTGCATGACAGATTGTTTTGGCAACAGGCCCTGGATATCGATAATGATATATTCAGTAATTTAACATCAGATCCACACACCCAAAACTATCTGGCCACTGTGGAACAGTTATACCTGGCATCAGAATCAGCAGGAATATCACAACATATTGTGGATATCAGGCATCAGAATTACTTTTTTGCTCAGCAGAATATGAGATGTTATCAGATAAATCCCTCACCTTTCAGCCACATGATAAACTCAGTGATAGTGAATATATTAACTGAAATGCCTGATTTAACTGAACTGTTACAAAATCACATAAAACCAGAGCTGGAGATATACAACAGATTAACAGACACAGAAGGATACCCAGAACCAGACGAACTGGACCAAGCCTGGGATTTCAAACAATTATTAAGGGGTTAAACATGGATGAAGTATTAGTCACAATAGGATTATTAATGAG
>Ga0213865_10000317_pt1 | contig 32762 bp, 23 predicted proteins | sample PICome_6_FD_160100 | JGI IMG/M metagenome (GOLD analysis project Ga0213865, IMG submission 160100) | Coastal seawater microbial communities near Pivers Island, North Carolina, United States - PICO282 | ecosystem: Environmental > Aquatic > Marine > Coastal | place: USA: North Carolina...
TTCTGTTTTAAGATTTATAGTAACACTACCAGCATCACCACCTTCAACGTCGGATAATGTTATTTTTTGGGTCATTGCATCAACATCGTATTTTGTTGACGTTGAATTGTCTTCAGCTCTCATCCAGTTAAGATGTGTTACATTATTATAATTACTATAATTAGTATTAATTTTATCTTTAATTTTAAAATCAACTTCAATTAAAGTATTGTTGTATGTTATGCCTACACCATCTTGAATTGTTATTCTTTCAACTGACCAATCGTTATCTGTTGGATATGAATTAGTATCTCCTTGTACTTGTGATCTGTTAAACCAACCATGTAAATACTGAGCCGAAAGATTATCTTCATCATAAGTACTTAAAACTTTATACTTATAACCATCCCAATGTGTTAATGAAGTTTGTGCATTCGTATTTGCCGAGTTGTCTGTAACTTTAAATCTGTGTTCAATCTTTTGTAATAATTTGTTATTATACTCATAATCAAATATATACAAATTAGGGGCTACATTTTCCGTAACCTGTATTGTATTAAACTTTATAGTTATAGTGTCCCCAACCTCAAAATCCGGTTCATTTATATAACTGTGATCAAGTTTTAAGTCTTGTGCTAAGCAGAATAATGGCAATAATAAAAACAATAGTTTTTTCATAGTTTTAATTTCTTAATAATGTTTTCAGATAATTTTTTTAATGCAACGCTTACACTGTTTTGTGTAAATTTACCTTGTTCATTTAATAGAATTAAAGAAGTTGTAATATCTTTTGCCGTACCTTTTACTTTTACTTTTTTCTTTTTGTATTTAGCAATAGCAATTATTTCGGTTTGACTTGACGATTTGCTATACAATGCAATATTCGATTGCGTTCTTTTCACGTCAAAATAAATTAGTTCAACATCTAAAACATTCTCACTTCTATCGTTTAAATTATAATCTTGATCTTGAACCACTTCTTCTAATATATTTTTCAAACCAAACCCAACGTTCCTATTACCTACTAAAGGACCAGTTTGAATTGAATTTTTTATATCGTTTATTTTAATATCTTGTGCAGATATTACAATGCAAAATAATAAACTACTTATTATCTTTATTCCTTTTATGTATTTCATGCCATCTAGCAACTGTAAAACCTATTGAAACCAATAGTAAAACTATTTTGAGTATATCTTCGACCGAAGTCATTGATAGTGTAAAAGCTGATGTATTCAGCATCAGTACTTTTAAATCCTGAGTATCCATTATTTTTTTCTTTTAAGTGATTTGACCCTTCTTGGTTTTCCTGCTGGTTGTCCTAATCTTTTCTTCTCACGAATCTTTTTAGCTTTCTCGGAAGAAGACATTTCTCCGGATGTTTTTGGTGTTTTACTGGATACTCTTTTGCTTGGTCTACAATATGGTACGCCTCTACCGTCGCCTTTTCTACGACCGCAAGGTTTACCTGTTCTTACGTCAACCCATTTTTCTTTGAACCAACGTTTAAGCGATGCTCCCTTCTTAGTTTTTCTTACTGCCATTACATTCTATTCATTTTACGGTTTTGTCTTTTTGCTATTCTGTCTATTTGCTTGTTTTTTCTTGCGGCAACTCTAGAAGCTTTTTCCCCTTCTAAATATTTTTCATTTTTATTTTTAAAAATAGATGCAGATATTTCACCGGTAGAATCAGTGTTTAAAAAAACTTGTCTATATTTACTTTTTCCGTTTTTTTCTATTTGAATTTGCCTATTTACGCTTTTTTCACCGGTATCAATATCCTCTACTAATGATTTAGAATCATACAGCGCTTTGTATTTTTGCTTATTATTTTTAACGGATTGTGCACTTCGGTTAGTGGATTCAGCCTTTACTCTAAAATTTGTATATCCAGAGGGATCGTCAGCAACTATTATAACTTCTGCGTTTGGATCTTTGAATCTTTTTTTACTCATTACCTTTTCTTTTTACCTTTATTTTTTCTACATTTAGCTATAGCTCCACTCGCATATGCGGATGGGAATACTTTGTATTGTCTTTTTACTTTATAATAACACGCGTCTTTTGGCATAATTAATAAATTTTTATTTTTTTAGTTGACTTTCGTTTTTTCTTTTTAGGTTGTTTCCATTCTAATTCCCACTTAGCCCAACCTAAAGCATTAGCTATTCTCATCCAATCTTCATTTTCAGAGTCTAAAGCGTCTTTTATATTTGTTATTTTTTTGATTCCTCTGTCAAGTGGTATATTTGTACTCGCACTAACTAAATTACCTAAAGCTAAAGCAGCAGGATTATCTATAGCAAAACCCTTTTCTTTTATTTCTTTTTTATTCCATTGAAAAGTTCTATTTGCTGACACAACTTTTTTAATTTTAGATGAAATTGGAGGAGATAAATTCAATAATTCAATAGCAGTATCTTGAGGGCTGCCTTTATCCGCCATTTTTATTATAACATTTTTAAGTGTAGATATTACTGCCCCATGAAAACCAATACCTCTTAATAATGAATCCGCCATACCATTTGCAATTCTAGCACTTTTATTTTTTAAAAGCTCATCATCAGGATCATTACCAAACATCATAGCAAATAAAGCTTGTTGTAATGCGTTAAACATAATATTTTGTATAACACCATAATACATTATCTTAGATATGTTAGTTTTATCATCTCCACGTCTATTTATAAGATCACTAGCAGCTTTTTGCATTATTCTAGCATATTGTGATGGTGTGTTTGCAAAAGCTAATATAACGCGCCCTAATTCACTAGCTTGTTGTTGGCTAATTCTATCAGGTCTGCTTGATTGCTGAGACTCTTCGGATATTTCTCTAAAATCTAAAAAGGCTTTTTGCTCAGCTTCAGTTTTTGACATACCATCTTTGATATATGAATTAATTCTATTTCTATAAAAAGTAGCCCCACCAGAAGATATTGCAAAACTATCTGCTATTTGTGTTGGTAAAAACCCTAATTTTAATATTTTAGCTACAAAAGCTTTTGCTTTATTACCTGATTCTGCTGCTATTTCGGCAATATCAGCTTCATTAACATTTATTTTTAATCCATTACGCCTTGTTACTAGATAATCTGAATTCATTAAAAACATTACATCTTTCCAATACTGTGGCTGATTAGCAAATGCCGCCGCGGCTTTTAACGGGTTGTTATCATTCCAATTTAAATAATTCACTGCAGATATTGTTTGAAGAACAGCTGATCTAGAATTAAAAAACATTATTGTTCCTACTGAACCATTTATCCAATCAACAAGTCTATTTGTTAAAGCGTCGCCGCCTTTGGATTTTCTGTTAGTTCCAGTTTTCATACGCTCAAGCATGTTTTCTAAAGCTAGTCTGTATTTTTTACCATATGCAGCCTCTAGTTTATTTAAATTTGTTTCAGAAAATATTATATCAACATTTTGTTGCCATTTTTCCAAAGCTTGTTTTCTTGAGTCTGTGTTTAATCCTTGCAATAAATCTGTATTTATGTTGCCAGCTAGCCAATTTTTATCTGGCTTTATGTATCCATCTTCATTTATTGTCATTAAATTGTTAGCAAAATTTCTTAAAGAATTATCTTTAGCAACAAATTTATTTAATTCTTTTTTATCAATTTGAGATAATCCATCAATTTCAAAACCATTTTGTGTCCATATATAAACTCTAATTGCTTGATCAACAGTAAAAGGTTCTCCAGGAACTTTTTCATTTAAATCTTTAGGTGATAATTTGGATAATTTTGTAATTTCATTATATTTATCGGCCATTTTTACTCTGGTATTAGATATATCAACCATTGCTTGGGCGTAAAGATCTGTTATATTTTTTTCAATCCATTTTATTTGTCTATCTCCTTCTTTTCCTTTTCCAATAAATTTATACATTAACCCCATAAAATCTTGTGCTGATGGAGGTATGCCTATTATATCAAACCTACCTTTGTCTTTACCAGCAACAGTGGCTTTAGCTCTAGCATATCTTTTTCTTGATTCAATTTTTGTAGAATTTTCTAAAATATCATTAAACTCAACATTTAAATCTATACTTTCACTAGGTTTTATATTTGTAAACACTTCCGCGGTTTGCGGTCCAGCCTCTATTGTTTTAGGTTTTACAACAGCATCATTATTGCCAAAAAATAAATAGGCTCTTATGTCAAATTTTGTTTTTGTATTATTTGCACGGCTTTGGGCAGTTAAGCTAGTTTTTATAACAGTGTCTAATCCAAAATCGTAAATATCTTGGATTTTTAATTTTAAAGGGTTTACTCCCAATGATACCCATCCTTTGTCTCCGAAGTACATGTATTGATCACCCTTATTTTTATACAATTTAACTATCGGCGCTACCGTAGGTAATGTTTTTACAGATGTTCTGCTAATACGCTTTTGTAACCATTTTTCTATTTTTAATGGTTTATTATTCGCGTCTTTTTCCGTTGGGTGAAATTTATCTGTAATTACGAACCCCTCTGAATCTAATTCATAAGATATTTTTGCTTTATTAAATTCTTCAATTATTTTATTAGTTATTTTGTCGGCTTCTGCAAACATTTCATTCGCTATTTCTTCGCCAAATTCTTTTTTTATTTTTACTTTACCATTTGTAGACCCTATTTTGTCGCTAATAGAATTTTTAATTTCAAACCCGTATTTTTTTCCATTAAGCTCAACGGCTATATCAATACCTGTATCCCCGGTTTTTAATTGTTCTAATTCCGATAAGTTAAGTATTTTTATATTCGGGACTAAAGCCTCAAGCTCTTTGGCTACAAAATACTCTAGTGCTTGGCCTTTTCTTTTTGATAAATCTAAGCCTTTGTATTTTTGTTGTCCTGCTAATAAAGCGGCCCAAAATATATTAAAATTTTCTTGTAAAGCAATACCATCTAAAGAATTTATAAGTTCTATTATTGTAGCGGAGTCTGAAAATTTAAAATCTGTAGCTCTATCAATTTCTTTTGCAACTTGTGATAAGTAATTGTCATCAAACTGCTCCCCTTGCATTTCAACAATGCTTTGTATTTTATCTTGTATTTCCGGATCTCTTATAACGTCTAACGTAGCGTCAAAAGCAATTTCTTCAGCTAATGCTTCTGCTAATGCTGTTTTTCTTGTTCCTTGTGTAGACCTACCAACATCTTCACCTAAAAAATAATTTACAAATTCTTTATTTTTTATTTTCTTTTTTCTAAATATAGGATTTCCTTGGGCGGTTTTTTCTCTTTTTTGTTTTCCATTTTCATCTAAAACAGGCTCTGCAAAAGGTTTAAATCTTTTGTTTAATGTAGATTGAGGTATTATACTATATAATAAATCAAAATTAACTTGTAAAAATTGTTTATAATCAACACCTCTTCCTAAAAATTTAGCTATTGTAGGTTTTAATTCTGTTCTAAACGCTTTTTGTAATTTTTTTCTAAAATCTTTTGATTTAACAGATGGTAATTTTGTACCAAAAGTTTTAATAACAGAATTTTTAACTTTATTTACAATACTTTCTGTTAACCCTAAAGATGTTCTAAGGCTTTCTCTTTGATTAAGTATTTCGGGGTCAGTAACATCATTAGTTACACTTTTTGCTTCTGAAACATCTTCTGTAAATTTAGTTTCAAACATTTGAGACGCTATTGTTTTACTTTTTTGTTTTAATCTAAAAAGTATATGCGAAGCTAAAACAGGATTTCTTGTAACATCATATTTTCTTAAAGAGCCAAGTATTCCATACACAGGGTCTGAAACAAGAGCCATTTCAAAATCTTCCTTCATTTCTGAAAACTTAGGAACATCTTTATATTTATTTACAATTTTTTGAATTTCTTGTTTTATATATTTATTATTAGCAATTGACATTATTGCATCTTCTCCTTTATTTTCAAACATTGTTTGTATTGCTTGAGAATCAGAGGCCGCAATTTTTAATTCTGGTTCAGCTTGAACTTTTTTATCTGCTTCAATAATTAAATCGCTTAGACCAGCTTTTAATTTTATTAAATCGGTTTTATCTAAAGTTCCGTCTTTTATTCTTTGACCAAAGTTTATAAGTAAATTTATAGCATCGGTTTGACCTTTAAAATTAATTTTAGTACCTGCAACTAAATTCATGCTTTCGGCAATTGAACCTAAAAATGTTTTATTTTTAATATTGTCGGGTTTAATTTTACCCTCTGCTACTCTTTCTAAAAAGTTAACAACTATTTCTTCAGCATTAGTAATATCCGCTGACTGAGCGCCTCTTATTCGCTTGCCTTTAAATTCAACACCAAATATTTGGTCATAAACTTTTTTATTGTTTACTTTTAGCCATTTTTCTATTTGTTCAGCTATTGGTTTATATTGATCACTTTTTATTCCTAAAGATTCAAACAATGCCCCATGTGAAATTTCATGATACCCTGTACCTGCCCTTTCATTTCTAACAGAATTTTCTTTAGATATTAATTCATAAGACTTGCCTTTTAATTTAAATTGAATTCCGTTTGTTATGCCTTTTTTAAATTTGTTTATAGTGTTTTGATCAATATTTGCTCCAACTTTTGTTACGTAATCTAATAGTTGATCGTTAGTTTGAAATGACTTAAATTCGTTATTCAGCCCTTTTATTTTTCTACTGGATGCTACCGATTCATCAAACTTATCTTCAAAATACAATTCAGAAGCTTTTTGAAAAACTTTGGTTTCTGACGTATTAGTATTGTAAAATTCAAAAGAATCTTTAGCTTTTTGTATGTAACTATTGTATTTTTTATTATCAGAAACTTTTAACAAACTAAATTCATTACCAAAAGATTCTTCGCTTCTAAACAAATCTCTAACTTCTTGTAAATTATTAAATTCACTTTGCAATATATTTAACGCTAATTTTTTTTGTTTATTAGTTAACTTGTTATCGTTTAGTATTTTCGAAGCCTCAGATCTTAATGTTTCTTGTTTAGATGTTATATCCATGTAACCCTGAAAAGCTTCTTTAGATATTTTTTCGTTTATTTTATTACTAATATTTGATAATATATTTTCGTTTGCTTCTGTTAATGTTTTTACTTGTTGTTCAAAGCTTTTAAAAGTAGACGAATTTTCGTCTAAATTTGCCATACTCTGTTTTATTTCGTTAATTTTATTATTATTAGCTCGAAATTCTTTATATTTATCTACATCGCCAAATTTCTGCATGAACATTCCTGCGGTTGCAGGAGCAGAATTCATTAAAACTGAAAACATAGCACCAGAAAAAGCAGAGTGATCTACGTTTTCAAAAGTGGGCCTTCCTGTTAAAATATTTTGTGTCATAGTGGTTAAAGACTCACCACCAGATTCAATAAAAACTGGTGCAGCAATTTGTTGACCAAAATAACTCATCATACCATCCTTAGCCACTTTTCTTCCAGATTTTGACAGGGCGTTAAAAGTGTTTCTTAAAAGCAAATAGCTGGGGGCAACACCAAACAAACCTTCTGCCATACCATAACCGGATGAAATGAGCATTTTTTCTCCAACGCTACGGCTAGACATAGGGTCTAAAGCATCTTGCTTTGTCATAGTGGCATATTGCTCTCCCGCGCTTGGTAAACTTGCTGCTACTCCTGCAGCTATTGTTTGCCCTGCAGCCCCAGCACCTGCAAAACTAGCAAGCCCACCAGATGCCGCCATCGATGCAAATATAGGTAATTGAGTTGATATTTCTTGCCCTAAAAATCTACCGAAGTTGCCATCTTTAAAAGCATCTTTAAATTTTATATCAGGAGAATATTTATTCATTGTTGCATCTACATAATTACTCCAAACAAGATCTCGTTCATCTAAAGCTTTTAAAGTTTTTTCTTTCTGCTCTTCATCGTCTTCAAAAAGTATAGTAGAAATTCTTGTCGAGTAATTTAAACCATATACCATGGCACTCCCAAGTCCAGTACCAATTTTAGCTAAATGTTTATTAAAATGATCATAATCTTTGCTTAATAAATCAGCGCTAATAGCCATTTGTTGAATATCGGCACCTTGTGTTTTTAAATAAGGAAGCTTGCTTAATATAGCCTCTTCTTTTAATTTATATTCATCAAAGTTTGATTTATATTGATTAAATTCATTTTTAGAAATTAACCTACCGTCTTCTAATTGTAATAATTCACTTTCAGGAACTCCTAATGTTTTAAAATTATAATTTGGGTCTTTTACTTTGTCAGTAAAGCTTTGAATTTCATCGCCTAATTTTTTATTTTGATTATATAAATCTTCAACTTTTTGTGAAAATTTCATATAATTTTCAATATCTTTTTTTACATTAGCTTTTTCAGATTCAAATTTTTCGTAATCTGGCTTTAAAACTTTACTAGATGGAATATTAATATTACCAGAAATACTAGTAAATCCTCCAACTTTTTCGTATTTTTTATATTCAGGATCTTTGTCTAAAATTTGATCAACGTTATATTTAAACTTATCAAGCTTGTATTTGTTTTTTAATTGGTTTAGTAATTCTAAATCTAACTCTTCGCCCTCTAAGCCTTCCTCATTTTTTATTTTTAGTCTTCTTTGCTTTAATTCTTTTTCAGAAATATCCAACGATCTTTCATATTCAAAATATTTAGATTGTGTAGATGGAATATTAATATTGCCAGAAACACTAGTAAATCCCTGTATAATTTCAGTTTTTTCGTTAAAAATATCAAAATTAGGGTTATCATCTGTACCAAATAATCTTTCCATTTCCGTATTTTGATCGTCTGTAAGTTTTGCTTTTTCAAGCATAACAGAAGTATCTTTACTTATAGATGGAGCAACAGATATATCCTTTACGGTTGTTGGAGTTGGTGTTGATTTTTTTATATCTTCAATGGTTAAGCCTTGAAGCTCATTGCCTATTTGAGTTGGCATCGCGGGTGATGCCGAAGAAATATTTCCCGAATTTAAATCCGTATTGGATGCTTTGTTTTCTTCCACAGCCGCACCCGGTGTTGTGGACGATTGCTTTCCCTCAGAACCATCGTATTTTTCGTATCCTGGAAATAAGCCTAACTGAGACTCCTCAACTTCGTATATCTCACCCTCCCATTTAATTTTAAATTTATCCATATAATTATAGTTTTAATGCTTCTCTTTGAAACCACTTCATTGATGCCAACTGAGGATAGTTTTTTGCTAAAGATTGAATTGCTTGTTTTCTCGATAAACCTTGATTTTGTGCGTATTTATTTATAACATAAGGTCTAAATTTTGCCATTCTATTATCAGATAAACTTGAAGGGTTTTGTATATATTTAAAATAAAATTGCTGATCAAAATAAGTTTTATAAGCTTGAGACTTTGTGCTTTCATTTAATTCGCTTTCTTTGCCTTGTAATCTTTTGTAAAACTTTTCAAGATCGTAGGGGTCGAACATGTCAAACTTTAAACTTTTCCTTGGCCCTTGTTCCATCACTGCGTTTGGTAAATTCATCAACGCTTGATTTTTTTCATCTTCACTTTTTGTTGCGTAATCAGGGCTGCTAATTAATTCTTTATATTCTTTACTATTTTTATCAATACCAGAAACTAACTTACTTTTTGGTTGAAAAGATAAAGTTAAAATACCTTGAGCATTTATATTAGAGCTTTCTACACTTCTTACTACACCACCGTCACTTATTTCATTTATACCCGATAAATTATAATCCATAATAGACCCTTTAAATTCATCACCATCTGTTTTTTCTCTATTTGAGCTAAAATTATTGCCAGGATTTGCAACTATGTTTTGTATTTCTGAACTTATATCAAAAGTCCTATTCATCATTTGTTGAGGATATAATTTACTTGCATCATTACCACCACCGCCACCGCTGCCGGTTCCAGTGTTAGTGCTATCTTGTGGAGCTTTATAAAATTGATCTAATACACCTTCATTTTCAATTTGATTTATAGCATACTGTGCTACTATTTCTGATTTGCCCCTTTGGGATTGTTTAAAAATATCTTGAGCAGTTTTTTCATCAACACCTAATGTTTGTTGAATTTCTTTAGAGCCAATATTCATAGGCAGGTCTAAAATTCTTTCAACTTGATCGGTAGTTAATTTACCCCCCAGTGCATTATTCATTATTTCAATCTTTTTTTCTTGAGAAATATCAACATGATTATTATATATATCATTAGCAAGAGATAATTCATTTCTAGTCATGTTTTCCTTATCTAACCCCATAGAATTATATACTGTTCTTTTGACTTCATCCATAGCTATTTGATAGCTGGTCTCTTTATTATTTGCTTTATCCGCTGTGACTAAATTTTTTAAATTAGCCATCGATCTATTTTTTGCTGATTTTAAATAATCGTCCTTTTTGCCGTCAATAATTTCTCTTTGCTCTTTGCCAGATGATGTAAAAATAGTTTGTAAAAGTTCTGGTGAATATTTTTTGCCGTTAACTATCATGTAACTTTCAAACTTACCTAATTGTTTATTATAAGTAAAACTAGGTTTTGATGTGCCCATTTTTATAGCATCATAAATAGCCTTTTTTTCTTTATACTTTGCTGCGCCCCGGTCCTCATCTTCGTTAATATCTAAACCGGAAGTATATACATAGTCCATTACTGTATTTATGGGAGTAACAGCGGATTGAAAACTATTTTGCGCATCTCTCAACCCTTTTTTATCCAGTCTGTTTTCTTTAGGCATTGAGAATAAACCACCTAAGCCTTTTTTAGTAGGTTGTTCAACTTTTAAAGCTTCAGAATAAAATTGTTCTAATGCTTGATTTATTTGTTCTTTTGTTTGTGTGCCATTATCTACAGCGGCTTGCAATTCTTTTTCCATTGCTTCTCCTTGCTCATAAATAGAATCTTCATATTCTTTTCTATCAGCAATCATTTCTTCGCCTTTTTGTATACCAGCTTGTAACCCTTTATTAAAAGTTTCTGTAAAAGCTTTTACGCCTGCAGTATAATCTACTGTATATGATTTTGGATTTTCGTATGCTCCCATGATTTATTAAAAGTATTTTTTTGGAAATATGTTCGAGCTTGGTATGTTTGCCGTTAACCCTCCGGTGAACTTATTAGGATCTAAAATATCACTAAAGCCACTTTTTGAGCCCCCTAATGATAATCCATTTCCGCCACCAGACATACCTGGCGCACCACTTAATGATTTTTTAAACATTCCACCTCCGATTGCGGCACCCGCTAAACTTCCCAACGCTCCAAACGCGGCACTAGACATTTGGCTAGCTTGTTGGCTGTATTGAGCGGCTTGCATTGAAGCTTGATCCGCTTTCCCGGCTAATCTATTTAATTTAGCTGTGTCTCTTGTTTCTTGTGCTCCAAATTTAAAAGCTTTACCTTGTGCTTGCGCGCTTTGAACCCTTGCTGCTTCACTCATTTTCATTTGCTGCATTTTTTGTTCTCCTTGTGCTCTTAATCTTGCATTTTGTGCTTCTTGCTTTTCTATACCAGCTGCAATACCAGCTTTTGATCTTGCTGCCGCTTGTGCTAAGGCTGTTGCTCCTCCAGCCCCTGCTCCTGTTGCCCTTAATGTATCTAAGGTACTGGCTAAACTAATATCTGTTTCAGCACCTTGTATTTCTGCTGCTTTTGTAGCTACTTGCAGATTAGCAAAGGGGTTTGTTACCATGCTACTCAAATCTTTAACATCTTCATAAGGATTAATAACAGCTTGCCTATTGTTTTCTAAATTTGTAATTTGTTTATTTAGTGCGGCTGCCTGCTCTCTAGCTCTTCTAGCAGCTCTTCTAGCTTTGCCAGCGCCAAATAAGCTACCTAAAGCTGACACACCTGCCGAAATTCCCATTGCTAAAAAACTCATATATTTTTATTTTAATTTGATGATAATACCGTTTCAGATGAAACAGCAAATAATTCTTTTTTCGATGTTTCTGCCGTCTGCGTTTCAAAAATAGATGACATATACATTCCTTTTATTCCTGATATAGCTTCTCCAAATATTACTTCATTTTCGTCAATATCTGAATTATTCTGCAAATATGACATATATTTGTTTTCTTTTTTGTTAAAAGATTGAATGCCAGGTAAATCATAATCTAAACTACTGTTATAACTGGCTATATCATAAGCTTTATCTGTATACAAACTATCGTCTGTATCTGTTTTTATATTATTAACTTTCCAACCAGTTGATCCTTCGTAAGATAAATTTTTAAATATTTTAACTGCAGATGGAGTGTTATTTAATATTAAATTTACTTTAGAAGTGTTGCTAACATTATAAAAATTATTATAATTTGTAGTTTGATAATGTTTATAAATATTAGGACCGTTGAATGTGTATAATATATTTTTTAATGTAAATCCAGCATTAGGCTTATAAGTATAAAAACTTGTCCATCCTTTGGAAGACTCATCGTAGCCTAATGTATAATATGTTGAATCATTTTGTAACGATAATACATACTGATCTTTTACATTATCGTATATACCAATTACTTTATCTGCTGTTTTTAAATTATCTTTAAACCAGCTTCGCATACCGTAATATGATATTTCAGTATGTCCATCTCTCGTTAATCTTACAACAACTCCTCTTTTTTTATCAGCAAAATATTTCATTCCGCCTTTTATTGCAAAGCTTTCAGGATTTTTGCTAATACCATATCTTCCTAAGAAAGGTATTACTTGACCAATAACTATATTACTTAAAGATTTTATTGAACTGCCTTCAGCTGTAAAAACAGCATCTTTATCTATTAAAGCCCTGCTTACTTTATCTTCTTGAAAAATTAAAAGATTGGTATCTTCAGCATGTAGCTTTTGTATACTACCTTGTGAACTATCAACTGCTTTAGTATTTGATTTACCTATACTAAATTCATTTAATTTATTTATACCTGTTTTTGAATTGTAAATGCCAGAATATATTAAAGCGTTTTTTCTTCTTCTTTCGGCATAATTTTCGTCAGTAGCAAAAGCTCTAGTAGCTAATTCCATAGATTGATTATTAAATCCACCTTTTATTCTGGATTCTTCAATATGAAATTTTCTGCTTGTAACGGCGGGCTTTATAATAAAGGTGTTAAAATAACCTATTTCTTTTGCTATCCCCATGTTTTAAATATTACATGTTTTACCACATCTCTAAGGTTGACAAGATCTAGAGTTGTTTATCGATTGCACAACTCCACCACTATGTCTAACGTTAGCATACAACCCTTGATCAAATTGTCCCCCTATAGGTTGTGTTAGTATAACACCAAAGAATGTAGAGCTTAAATTAGAATTAGTATATATTGTATCGCCTACTGCTATTGCATCTGGGCCCGCAAGTTGAGGTTTAGTTATGTATAACGTTTGCGTTGATGGTTGACATAAGCCCGGTGCAGTTGTAGATACTGATTTACTCACTAAAGTTCCTGGCACTATTGTTACATTTACAGTATGTTCATCAAATGAAGGCGCGGAGCCAGTGTGCCCAGCGTCTGTAACTCTTATTTTTACATTATAAACATTGTTTACGGTACTTGTTGCCATATAAGTATTCAATTGAAGTTGTCCGGGAGTTGGGTTTCCAGCATCTCCCGTATTTGTTATAGTAAATAAATTACTACTGGTTACGTTTGAACTATTTAATAAAACTTCTTCTATGCTATACACCAGCCCTAAAGTATCTCTTGTTGTATCTTTGCTTCCATTTTCAGTACCATTAGCTGCATTAAAAAATCCACTATTAATACTGTAATGTAAAGCGTTTGCAGTTGATCCTAATGAATTTGAAAAAGTTGGGGCTGCGTTTGTAAGTGTTAAAACTAAATTACCCGTTAGTTGTTCTCCATTACTGTCTGTTACTGTTATTGATACGTTATAAGTTTCTCCACTACTTCCATAATAAAATACAGGATTAGTAACTCTAAGGTTACCCCCATTTATATCAAAATTATTTCTTAAATCTGTATTTAAATCTGATTGAGCAAAAACATTATTTAAAACAAACGTTAAACTTGACATTGTACCACCGGATGAATTTGTAGCACCTAAAGCACCAATAACTGTATTAGCAACCGCTCCTTCTGAAAAAGTAGAAGATGTAATAGTTAATGCGGCTGGTCCACCAGTATTTCCTAAAATTTGTGTATTTAAATCTGAAACTAAACCAGATAAGGATGTTTCATAATATATATCTAAAGCAGATTGTATTGGCTCGGTCTCAAAAATTGATAAACCAAGCGTGCCTAAAAAATTTAATGGTTGTTGATTTTTTGGGCTACTATTAACGTTAATAGATTTACCATAACCATCTGGCAATTCTGCTAATAAAGGATTTTTACTATAATTATGAAATGGTAAATAAGTGTGACCTGTCGCTTGATCGGCTCCAGTTTGAGTAGTGTCAAATAACTCTAAACCATGATCCATAGCAGTGCCTATGCTTATAACATCTACTTTACTTTGGTCAGAATTGTATATGTAAGGATCCGAATTCGTACCAGCTGGAGTTAATGAAGCATCTATTATAACTGGGAATAACGCAGCCTCACTAGCACTTGTTGTTTCATCAACAACGCCGCCTACACCTGGTTTTTTTGGCACTTTATTTATGTTATCTCCATGTAACACTAGCCATGTTCTTTTATCTGTATCACTAAAATACAAACTCGAATGAGCAGATTGCACATTTGAATCTGGTATATTGTCTATAGCGTGAGGGGCGTATACATTATAATACTCTTGTTCTGTTTGTTTTACAACAGCTTTCCAAGAATACCAGCCAAATTCATTATTTGACGTATATTGATTTGGTATTATATCGTTGAACTCAATTCTTAAAGCATAACCAGGCCAGGCCCCAGGATCACCAGTATGTACTGGTACTCTTACTGAAGACTTGTTGGTATCAGAAGGCAAAATAACAGGAGATTGTCTACCGTATTTATCGGAAAGAACTAATCCTACTTGATAAGTACGTCTTGATTTAACAGATTGATATGGGTATTGTATGTTTAATGTCCCGGTAGATAATCTATTAGCGTAGCCAGCTTCAAAATCAATAGATGGTAAATTATAGTTTTCTTCAAAATTACCATAAACTAATCTACTGCCAACTATTTCTTGAGCTTTTGCTTTTCTAGGAACGTTATCAAAAACTCTAGTTAGCTGATCTTCTGGTAAAGTTTTAAAAGGTAAAGTTAATCCGTAGTTATAAGTAAATAAACTTCCTACAACGCCGTAAGAAGCATTATTAGTAACATCAGCATCTGTTAAAGATATTTCTGCAACTGCCTTAATGCCTGGGTTGTCTGCCTCTTTATAAAGTATTTCAATTTTATTTATACCATAATCAGAAGTAACATTTCCTGATGGCAAGCTAACTCTTAATTGAACTCTACCAACATCATTTATCATGGAATCAATTTCAGTTGTTGAAGCCGCTGAAGATATTTGAGCTGTAGTTAAACCAAGTGAGCCGTTATATGTTTTAGGTATAAAACATGTTTGTGTAAAAGGAGATATAACTGAATATTCCCCATCTTCAAATTTATATCTATACGCAAATTTTATAAACTCTTCTTCAATTCTATCTTCAGAATTTTTAAAATTTAAAGTTGCGCCGTCAGCTACCGTTACAGACTTACTAGTTGTTAAAACTTTAGATGTAGTATTAAAAGATACAACTGAAGTGTCGTTTGGTACGCCAGTACCCGTTACTATTTGCCCTGGGTATATATCATAATTAGAACTATCAAGGGTAATACTAGTGGCTCCATTAACAGCGCCATCAACCGTGTCTGTAGTTGTTAATTTTTGCAATCCAGTTTGACTTAATGTAGGGTGTAGAACTTCAGGAGCATTGTATGGGTAATATTTAGCAACGCTAATTTTTGCTTCTGAATTATAATAAGAAGTATTTCCTAAAGCTTTTGTTATATTTATTTTTCTAGGTTGATTATTATTGTCAGTCCAAAATAATAAATCATCAATTATATTAACACCTGTAATTAAATAGCTAGCACTAAAATTTAAAAAATTTGATGCATTATTTATTATTGGTATTGGAGACGAAGTGTCGTTTGTATTATGATAATATATGTTGTCACCAACACCACCACCACTAACAAAATAAAAAACCCTATTGCTACCATTGGATTGTGATTCCGATTCAGCTATATATCCAATAACTTCTCCGCTATTTATATTACCAATTTTAGAATTACCTTTTATATTTTGAACAACGCCAATATCAGAACCATCAGATTTGGTTATATGAATATTTTGTGCGTCTACGTATTCACCATTAGGTATTAAACGTGCATCTAGATCTTTATTCATTTTACCTTTTAAAAAGGTATTTTTGATTTCTGGCATGTATTAGTGTTTAATAAATTTTGATTTACCTCTCATTACCTGTTCTAATTCAGCAATTTTAAGACTAGATAATCTTAATTTAGCATTTCTTATAGCAGCTCTTTTTTCTTTTCTAAATCTATTTATAATATATTCTGGAAAATTTGCTCTTGAGCTAGCTATAGCGTAAGTTATATATTTATATATTGCATCTTCTGCAAATTTATGTATTTTCATTTCATCATCAGTTCCAAGCCCGTCTGAAGTGTATTTTAATGTAACTATTTGCCCTGATAATTCACTTGAAAAACTAATCTTGCCATTTAGCTCATCTATTAAAAATATTCCGTTTTCTTGAGTAGTTTCAGGATTTGATCCTTTTCTACCACCGTAAGACGTTATTTTTTGTAAACCAACATTTGTATCGTAAGTTATATCTTCATCTGCAAAATTACCAGATATTTTTCTATTGTCAAATTCTCTAAACCTGTCGCTTGTTACAGGAGATCCAGTTAGTAATGAACCGTCTGCATCATAAAGATACGCATAATCATCATCTTGTAATATTGATTCGGAAGGTTTAGAAGTGTATCTGCCTGGGTAAATAATATGTTCCACCCCAACGTCATCTATAAAAGACATTCTAACATAATGTACGTAATCTTGGGGCATTGGTATTGATAAACTTGGTCCAACTTCTATTTCTTGTATTTTTTCAGTTCTAGCTATATCATAGCTAAATTCCTGTATACCTCTTTTTGTATGAAATAATACGTCTGATTTTTTAACACTTGGTATTAATTTTCCATCTCCTACAAATGCAACAATATAATTATTTATTATATCATTTAAAGAAATATATCTATATCCACCAAATCTTTCTGATTTAGCAGATTCTTTTACTTTAACTATTAATCCATTTTTTGGCGCTCCTGTAGATTCTAGAACATCCGTATTTAATGAATTGCCGGTAAATGTAATTGTTGGTGAAGAATAACTATAATTAGCTGTGTTTATTTCTTTACCATTTACAAATATTTGTATGTTAGCTTTAACTGCTGGTAAAGTTGGGAAATAAGTAGTTGTTAATGTAAAAGCTGTAGTACTCCCATTACCTGTAAAGCCTTGTGACTGGCTATAATAAGCCTGTTGTGTTACATTTATTAATCCCATTTATTTTAATTTTCCAGTTGTATTATTTTATTTTCTTCATTACCCGCTACTTGAATAACTGTTGGATCTTTTATTATTACTCCAGCAAACCCTAATATTTTAATTATTAAATCAACTTCGTCTGATTCATGTAATTCAAAATCAGTTGAAGAACTAGCGGAATATTCATAAGAACCATTATTAGAGTTTTTTGAGTATCCCCAATAAGGCTCATTTGGATTTTTTATATAATCCAAAGTAACATTTTCACCAACTAAACTTATAGGGCTTATATGTACGCCATTATAGCCTCTGTAATATACAGGGTAAGTTTTAGATGGGGTAGTTAGTTTTGATGAATTAACATAAGTGTATTCGGATTTACCAAGTTCATCAAAATTAACAGATCGATTTGATCTAGATATATTTATAACTCTATATAAATCAGATGGTAATAACACATTGCCACCTATTATATCAGTGCTTTCTATTGGAAAAGTGTAAGGATTGTTAGCGCCAGTCATAGAAGATTGAGGTATTGTAATAACATCCCCAACCGCATATCCCGAACCGTTAGCTACAGTGGTAATAGTTGTAAATGAATTTGTAGCAGCAACAACCGTTACTGTTAATCCACTTCCTCCACCTGTAGTTGTTGTGGCTAAATTAGAATATGTGCCAGCGGTGACTTGAGTTGGTATGCTAACACCTGTTGTAGTTGTACGCACCCTAACATTAACACCTTTTTTTATTGCACCAAGACCTGTTATAGGTAATTCCGCTTCTTTTGAAAAAATATCAATTTTTTCTTTTATAATTTTAGGAATATCTGCATATTCATTATTTGTTATATTACCTTTTTCTTTATTTAAAGCTTTATTATAATCAAAAAATGCTTTTTCTAATAAATCGAGCTGTACTTGTCTTCCGATTCTATTAAATTGATCCGGTGTTAAAAAGCCTCTACCCTCTTTGTTTATTATTGAAAGTACGGTTCTGTATACTTTATTTACTGATATTGCCATTTATATTTATTTATATAATGATTAAGCCGCTTATTTGCGGCCTAACCACTATAAGCATTTTATTTTAATTTTTTTTCAACTGTTTGATATACTTCAATACCTTCGTCGGTTTTAAAGTATGCCGCTAAAGCTGAATATGGATTTTCATCGAATGGAACTGTAATAAGTTTTCTATCATTCGACGCCCATTTAAATGTTCTTTGATCACTTGATAAAGATATAATGCCATTTTCAACAGCTTTTATACCTATATTCCTAATGTTTATGTTTTCGTCATTTGCTAATTCTAAGAACAATTCTGGATTGCTTCTAGCAAATAATAATAAATCTCTTTTAAGTTCCTTAGAAGTCATCTTAGATACTTTATTTCCAAGCTCTGTTCTTAATATCGCCTCAGCATGATCAATATCTATATTCTGGGCCATAGTTAATGCTTGTATTTCATATTCAAGAACGTCTAGGTCATCTTCTGCTTCTTTAACCGGATTGTATTCGTAGAATTTTTTATTCATGTCCGGGTGAATAGCTAAAAATTTTTGCAATGTTTGTTTTTCTTTTGGAACAAATAATTTTCCATCTCTAAAAACAATTCTTGATAATCTTTCAGGTCCTTTCATTTCATCGACAAATACTGTTTTTTGATTTTCACAGTATTTAATTTCTCTTTCGTATCCCTTTTCTTCGTCAAACCACAATATACCTCTTGTTTTTACCATAAAAGCAATTGGTGATTCATTTATTGATAATTGATATAATTTATCTTTTATTTCCCATTTGGGCGCAACTTTAGTTGCTTTTTCTTTAGTTTTTGTCATGATATAATATAATATAATTAATAAGAGTAATGATTACCCCCGTCGTTACAACGAGGGTAAAAATTACATTAAAATTTATGAGTCAAATCTCATGAAGTTGTTTGCAGCTTGAACTACTAAACATCTTTCTGATAGATAGTGAATCTCCATTTTGTCATCACCGATTGTAGATGCTCCACCTACTGAACCAGTAACCCAAGATTTTAATTTTCTATCGTCAGCTTGAGAAGCTCTATATCTTACGTGTAAGAAAGGTCTTCTAACATTGCTTCCTAAGTTTTGGTCATATACTGAAGATGTTCCAGCAGGAATTAAAAGTCCTTTTAATCCACCGATTGAACCTCTTGTTGACTTGTCATTTAAGTATTTCCAGTCAGTTTTATAAAAGTCATAAGAACCTCTTCTGAAACCAGAAAAACCTAAATTTAACGCCATGTCTTCAGAGTTATTAAATACTCCAAAACCAAGACCTCCAGAAATATTTGGATTTAAACCTGCAAGTAAGTCATCAATTACTAAGTTAGCGTCTCTGTCTAAGAAAAGCATGTTTTCTTCGATAGCTCCTTGCTTGTCTAATTCTTTTAATACATCATCAAATTCAGATAATACTGCACCTGAATCAAATTGATTTGTAGCTACAATTCCTCTTTCGCCAATAGCAGAAAGTAATCCTTGAGAACCATCTGGAATGTCAGAATCAGCAGTTGAATCAGATTTTTCAGATTCAATAGCAATCATTTCTAAATAGTCGTCAAATCTTGCTTTTGTATCAGCAGAAGATTTTAAGTACCATAAGTATCCAGACTCTCCGCTTTCACCACTTACTTGTACCCACCCAATTTGAGCAGTATCAGATCCATTGATTTCGAAGTGATCTTTGATAATCATTGGCTTGTTAGTGAAAGTTTTGAATGTAGGCTCTATTGATTCAGTCATACTAGCAGTTCCTTTTTTAAATTCAGAACCGTATACGAAAAATTTAATAGCCACAGCTGTATCGCCAGCAACTAAAACATCTAAATCATCAAAATTAGCTCCACCGTAAGGTTTTAATGTTAATGTTGAAGTTGACGCCTCAACACCAGCCTTACAATAAGCTTTTACAACTACTGTCCCACCAGATCCAGTAATTTCAGCAACAACAGTAGCGCCTTTTCTTACAGCATGAGCCTCAGTAGCACCGCTATCAATTCCAGTTATTGCAGTTACAACACCATCTGTACAGTTAATTGTACCGTTGTAAGATAAGTGTAGTCTACCTTGCTCAGACCAAATTACTTGATCAGAAGACATTGGCATTTCTGCACTAATTTGTGAAAGGAATCCAGAAATAGTTCTGTTCCCATATCTCTGTACTTCACTTTCATAAAGCTCAGGTAGATATTGTTTAGCCCATCCATCGTTTTGAATGTCTAAGTAACTTCCTAAGGTTGTCATTTTTTGAGCCGAAGGAGTCAAAATGCTGCCAGCCAATGGGCCAGCAAATGAATTATTATTCGCCATTTTAATTTTTTTTTGTTAGTTAATAATTTTTAAGTTTAAATTTTAGCTTAGAATTATCGTCACCAGAAATGGCTTTTACTTTTATTCCACCGGCCTCAACATATCCACTAGAAGTTTTTCTAGGGTCCATGTTAATGTTTTTAGCTTCTGCGCTCATTTGTTTGATTGCATCCGCTTTACCTTGTTCATAAAAATGATTAGCTATTTTGTCAGGATTAGAAGCGGCAAATAAAGCTTTGTGATAGCCCCCAGCGTCTTGTAACATTTGATTGTCACCAACATATTTATTAAAAACATTTAATAAATCACTTTGAGTTTCTTTTACTTTACTAACATCTTTTACATTGAAACGGTATTTTTTGTCTCCTACGTTAAAATTAAAACCTTTAAATTCTTCGTTAAAAACTTTACTAGTTTCTTGTTGAAAATGTTGTGTTTGCTGCTGTAATAATTCTTCAGCTGATTTTTGCTCTTTATTGTATCTGTCAAAAAATTCAATAGCTTTTTGTTGCTCAGGAGCTAATTTAGAACTCAACTTGACTTCCTTATAGTATTTCTCCTTAGTTTCATTTAAAAACTTATTGGCATTTGCGACTTCCTCTTTAAGAGCAAGTTTTTTTCTTTTAATATCCCTTTCCTCATCTACTTCTTCATCGTATGAAAATTTATCGTCTAATAAAAACGATACTTCATCGTAACTTAAATGAGGTTTTGTTTGTTTATAATATTCTCTTAATAATGTATTTTGATCTACATTTGAATAGTCAGCACCTAATCTGACATAATCTTCAAGAGTTCCACCAGTTTCTTCCATAAACTTAACCAAATCTTGTATATTTTCTGGTAAGTTTACTTTTGGCTCTTTTGTTTCTTCAGCCGGCTCAACTTCTGGCTCTAGTTGTTTTTCTTTAGCTACTGGGGCTGGCTCTTCCGAAACTTCTTCTTCAATAACTTCTTCAAGTACAGGTTCTTCTATTTTTTCTTGCTGTACTTCTTGCAGTTCCACTTTGGCTTCTTTCCCATCTTTTTCATTCTCGCTGCTTCCGCGTAACACGCCATCTTCTGTTTTTTGTTCTTGAACGGCATCTGTTTCTTCTTTTGGTTCGTTAATTTTTCCTAAATCCACAGTGTAATCACCGTCCTCATTGGTCGGTATTTTTTGTACTTCTGCTTCTTTTTCAGCAATAGACTTTTCTTCAATGTCTAAAGCTTCCGCTTTGATGTTTTCTGACATAATAAAATATAATTGTTAAAAATTTATCTTGGATCAAATTGTTCTAATCCAAATCCACCTAAGTTATCAAATCCAGCGGATTCAAAACTTTTTGGTGGTTTTCCAGATTTTCTCTGGTCTATAAGTTCACTTTGTTGTGAAGCTTGTATTTTTGTTCTTTCGTCTTTACGATCTTCTTTATACTTCTCTTTATTGTTAATCACCTGGTTCTCCTGCTCTTTAAGCTTCATATTAAGCTGAAACTCGTATTCCATTAACTCTTTTTTGATTTCTGCTTCCCTTTCAAGTTTTGCAATATCGAATTGCGATTGTGCTTGTGCAATTTGTACTTTGCTTTCAGCAATCCCTTGCTGTTTTTGTATTTCTGCGGCGGCCCCTGCTTGAGCTGACTGAGCGTTAGCTTGAGACTGTGCTTGGATATTTTCCATTTGGATTTGTCTATCTCTTTCAAACTTTTGCTTTCTTCTTAATTTTAATAACTGATTGGCTAACTTTAAATTTTTAATTTCTCTTACATCAATAGCATCTTCTAATTCTATTTGCTTTTGATTCATTGCCATTTGTATATTGTTTTCAAGCAATTGTTTTTCTTCCTCATCAGGCGACAGCTGCAAAAATATACCAAAGTCGTGTATATGTAACCCTTTTATTTCATCTAAAGTGTTAACATTAAATTTACCTAAAGATTGAATAAATGAATTTTTAGTGTTTGAATACTCTAAAACATCTGATATTCTTAAGGATATGGCTTCAGCGGTTTTTAAAGTAATATACAAACCGGCTTGTAATATATGTCTTGTCGCTGTATTACTATTTGCCGCAGCTAATTTTTGTAAACCAACTAAAGCATTTTTATCAGGCGTGCTTCCATCCCTTGCTTCATTCAACCCTGTGACATCTCTCATCATTTGCAGATAATAATTATAAGACTGAATTAAGCTTTGTATTTTTTGGCCACCTGCTCCAGCTCTTAATTCTTGTATTGGTACTCTTCCATTATTAAATTCTCCATCTTGCGTCATCGATCTACCAATAACTGAACCGGTTTGAAAAAACATGTTCAACGCTTCTTGCGGATTGTAATTAGTTCCGTTACCTAAATCAACCTCAGCTAATCCGTCAGCATCCAAATACACTCCGTCTGGTACCATACGGGATAATACTTGTTGAAGTTTTAAATGTGTAATTTGAATCATATCAGCAAATGATGTCATTCTACTAACTAATGATTCAGTTTTTCCTTTATATATTCTAGGCGCTACAATATTATAACTCATCTGAACTTTTGTAATATCAGATTTAGGTCTTGTCATATTAACAGCCTTTTGCCATTTTAACAACTTGTCGTGCCCTACAATTTTTGCTCCCTCGTATAAACATTCTATAGATCTATTTACTTTTTCAAATCTAGCTCTAGAATCTTTAGGAGGATTAAATGTATCGTCTTTTTTAATTGCTTTATCCGCTCCGCTATTAGTTTCTTTTATTTTGTATACTTGATTTTGAAATGTTTTGTATTCAAAATACAAAACGTATACAAAATTTTTATCTGAAGAATTTACACCAATTTGATTATATAATAATGAGCTATTGCCTTTTCCTTCAATTTCTTCAATATCTTCTATTGTTAATTGTGGAAATTGTTTTTTTAGCTCTATTAAACTCACTCTTCTTACTTCACCTACATAATATAAATCATCAAAATATGGAGAATCTGTATAGGAGTATATTAAATCAGAGGGATCAACATATTCTAATTTAATTCCTTCGGCTGTATTAAAACTATTTTTTACAGCACCTATTCCTAAAACTGCAATATCGTAATCTAATCTTTTCTTTAATAATTCATATTTGTTTAAATCAAAAACATTATTTATAGCTTCTTCTTGAGCAATTTCAACCGCTTGTTTATAATCAAGCTGCATATGAACAGAAAGTTCTTCTTCACTTTCTGGAATGTTTTCTTTATCGTTTTTAAAAGTATCGATACCAGTTGCTGCAATTACCCCCTCTTTAAATTCACGTAAGCGCATATCCTCAACTAAACCCTGAACATATTTTGTTCTAGCGGCAGTGGCTATATTATCTATTGAATATGCTTTTAAATCGTAAGCTCTTTCAGCAATACCGTTAACAACTATATCCACAAACTTTGGAATAATAGGTACTGGTTTCCAATCTAAATTTAGATAAGACAAATCCCCATTAATGGATAATTCATCTTTATATTTTTTAATGCTTTGCTCGCCTCTTGCATATAACCTAAGGTTATGGTAGTTGTCTCTATTCGAGAAATAGCGAGATCCTCCTGAATCTTTTTTGAACCATTCTGACTCAACAGCTTTAGCAACTTGGAGTCCATAATCTAAACCTCCCTTTTCTGTGTCGCTAACTGCTTGACTCGGAAAAATACCTTTTGGTGATACTCTTGCCATCTATTGTATTATTTTTGAAAAATTTCCATTATTGTTATATTTAGAAAAACTAAAATTAACTTTACTTTTTAATTGTCTAACTTGATTTGGTGCGTATCTATGTTTATTACACGCCATAATTGCTAATCCTGAACTGATAGCTGCATCAAATTTTGTTCTTTTATTTATATCAAACTTAGCCCAATCGTTTAATGTATTATTAAAATACATATCCCCATAGTTTCCATTTTCTTGTTCACCCACATAAGTATTAATATAACTTTCTATTGCGGATGCGTGTGCTTGTCTTATATCTTCACTTGAATTCGGTATACCTCCAATTTCTTTTTCAGTGACCGATAATTTATTCCATATTTTATCAGGTCTATTCATTGAATACCCCCTGTATCCTCTTCTTTTTAAATAATATAGTAATCTAGGTTTATTATTTTCTGCAAGTATTGGCATACCATAAAAATGTAATGCCATTAATATATCTTCAAAAAACATCTCCGCTGTTTGTGGTCTAGCTATATATTCTAAAAAAAACATATTAGCAGGAATTTCCTCCATGCTAAACTTCGTGAGACCGTGTAAAGCGCCTTTAGATCCTTGACCGTCGGTAGTCCCGGATATATCGTAGCTATCGCAGCCAAATGCACCGCTATGTTCGTTCCCAGGGTATTTAACTCCATTTTTTATTACTACTTTATTTTGTAAACGTATAGGTGGAACCCAACTGACATTAAATCTTCCGCTTGGATTAGGTATAAATTCTACTTTGGTATCTTTTACGCCATTTTGCCATTGGAAACTACCCTTAGTGACTAACGCACTATATTTTGCTTCTTCGTTAAAATCTACTTGCTCGTATATTTTTGCTAAATTAAATATACTATTTTTAGTTTCATCTCTAAACGCGTGCTCTTCTGTCCTTGGAAACTGACGGTAAAACTCATTTAAACCGTCTTGATCCCCCTTTAATCCTTCAACCTCATTTTCCCAATGTTCGATAACCCCGACGTCGATATAATCTCCCTGGTGGTCTTTAACAGGCTTACTCGGTGTGTTGAAGACAGGTGCTCCATAAGAATCGATGAATCCTTCGAAATTCCATTCCATAGGTATGAACAAAGAATATAATCCCGAGCGAGTCTGTCCATTTTTATTTCGTTTTGTGACGTCTGAGTCATTATATAACTTTTTAAAATTTTCACCACCTTTGTCAAGAGCATTGCTCGTTGACCCCATCATACACTTGCCAATTATTCTCGAACCGAGCCTAAGCGTGGTTTTGGTAACGCGCCAGTTGTTGAGAATGTTTTCTGGTCTTTCCCATTTCCCGGCTTCATCATGGACGAGGAGTGAAAGTTTCTCTCCATCATATGAATTGTCCCCGGTATTTTTCCAATCGATCGTAGTGTCGAGTCCCTCCATTTCTTGTGGTTTATCCTTAGACTCGAATCTCTTTCGTGTAAATTTCGAAGCGGGTACTCTGTACGCGAGTTCTGTCTTGGGGCGATCCATACCGTCCTGTATGGGTCTGAAAAAGAATGGATAATTGATCGATATTGGTACCACTTTATCAGTGAACATTTTCTTTGCATCGGCCCCAGATTTGGACAATATTCCGTACCGTGAATCGGAAGATATGGTTGCCAAGTTAACGGTCTCTCCGGATGCCATAAACGAAAAACCTGAACGTCTATTCTTGAGATAGCACATTCCGTAACACCTTCTATCTGCTTTACACGCTTCCCAATGAATAAAGAATAATCTGTTTGCTTCCCTAAAGTCTGGTCTCCCAACATCAATCTTGGTCCACTGCAAGTACATATAGTGAGTGCCAGTAATATAAGTAGGAACCCCTTTATTGTTGAACCAATACCCTTCGTCACGTTTAGTAAATTCTTTATCAATGTATGCATGCCATCTTTGTTTAAATTCATCCGGATAATCTCTCCAATCAAATATACTCTTAACAGATTTAAGTTCCTTAGGGTATTCCTGAGGCGTCCATTTGTCGTATTTAGTATCTACTTCCTTAGCTTTTGGCAATGCTATTTTTAAATTCTGTATGCTATACACATCACCAATCTCGCCAGTCTTGGATATAACTATAACGTCGTGTTCGCTATTATATCCGTATTCCCACTTCTTAGATCTGTTTAATCTACTAATTGTGGTTTTTTTAATAGGTTCTATAACCTTAAATAAAGTTTGTTCGTACATTACTTAGATCTTCTTTCTGCAAATCCCTTAAACGTATTAACTTTTTCTTCTTTAGGTTTGTTTTCTAATAAACCTTTTTCTTCTTCTATTCTATTTAAAATCTCAAATGCATCGAATATTGCGAGCTTTTTAGTGGCTGCAGCGTTCTTGAGTCTATCGGCTGAAATATCATCATCAGTTTCAACAATCGGTTCTTTTGCAACTTTAACGAGTTCTTTGACTGCTTCATAGCCAGCTTGGATTATATTCTTTTTCGTTTCCTTGACGTTCATATTTAATAGATATTGAATTAGTTAATACTCTATACATTCTTTCGTTATCAACAATAAATTCGTATTCACTACTTGGTGTAAAGCCAACTAAATCTTCTTTTTCTATTAAACTGCTAATGTCTTTGTCAACATACTTTATAATACCCCTTAGGGCTTGTTCTTTTTCGTTATTTAATATATGAGTAGATTCTATTGGTTTAACAAAACAAAAGCCTTTAGGGGCGTTCCATTTGTTATTTCGTTTATATAAATATATTTGATCTGATTTTACAAAATATAAATCTTCTTTGTAATGACTACGTGTATTCCTTTCGCGGCCATGCTGATCGTACCACCTCCTAAATACGTTATGATGTACTATAATCTCATCACCCACTTGTATTTCTGTTTCTTCAGATTTTGGTATACCTAAAACTATCCCACTACGACTAACATACCGATGGTCAGAGATTTCAGTATTAACTAAAAGTTCTTGACCATCAATATATTTTTTATTATCGTATCTTTTGTTTTTTGGTTTTATAATAAAATCAAATAAACTTTGCATTAATATTCTAAATTGTATTCTACGGCTATTGCCATATTTTTATTAAAATCTTTCCACGGTAATACTTCATTTCCTTTTTTAATAAAGATAGAAAACTTATCAGATTCTTCTACGATGTCACATATAACGTGCCCACCATATACTTCTTGACCCACAGAATAATGCATAGCGTCATTCTTATAGTCTCTACCTATACTAATTTTTCTTACCAGTGACATGACTTATTTTTCTTCTGCTACAACTTCAGCTTCTTCTTCAATTGGCTTATACGTTCCATCTTGAATATTAATTTGTACTTTTCCGTACTTTTCTTCAAGTTTAGCTTGGAATTTGTTTAAGTCAGATTGAACTTCACTTGCTGCGTGTTGTAGTTGGTGTTTTTGGAGTTCTAGGTTTCCAATTTGCGTTGCCGCGTTGTTTAGTTTTCCTACGTATCCTTGTAGTTCTTCTAATTGTTCTTGGGTAATTTTGTTTTCACTCATGGTTTTAAAAATTAAATGATTAAATTATATTGTTATACTTATTTATTATTATTACTTATTTTACTGATTTTCTAAAGTTTGCATTCTTTCTCCTTGTGTAGCAATAATTTCTTCTTTATATTCTTCATAATTAGCATCTATTTCGCTTTGGTTTAAAATAGAGCCACAAGCAAAACATTGTCCATCTTGTAATGTTTCAAGTTTTACATATTCAGTTATAGTCTTATTACAATATTTACAATTCATAATTTAAAATTTAATAATCAAATGTTGCACTTCTAAATGTAATATTTGCCTCAATAGCATAATTATCATAATTAGTTTGTCTATTTGGTGTAAACCCTAGAGAATTTCCAGAAATTGAGAATGTCCCTGCAGACCTTGAGTTTCCAAGTGTTGTATGGCTAATTGTTGCTTGTGTTAAATTTTGCATTGTACCTCCAGAATCAGAAGTAAAATCAACAGTACACATTGCTTCTGTCCATTGAGAAGAATTAGCACTAACACCTCTACCAAACATTGTTATCTTAACACTAATTTGTGAGTATGTACCGGCAGATGTAGCATTACTTATGATAGTTATAAATGGGTTACTAAAAGCTGAATTTCCATAGTACCATCTTATAAAACGATGATTAGAATGCATAAATTTCATTTCACCATCAGCTGTAATTCTTAATTTTTCACTATCTGTCCCTGCGGTAACAACAACATCTCCAACGCCACTATTTGTTAAAATTCTACTTCCTATCCTTAATCCATTGTTTTCCCATTGCATAAATTGAGAAGTACCGTGATAATTTTTAACAGTTAATGCCGAATTTGTTAATGAGCTACCTGGTGTTGTATCAGTGTTTTCTATATGAACATAACCTAAAGCATCATCAGGATCAAAATCCGCTGACACATGCAGCCTAGTGCTGGGCGAAGCCGTCCCAATTCCTATATCTCCTGAATTGTCAATAACCATCCTAGTAGTTCCATTATACCAAAATATACCACCAGGTGAAACTATACTTGCATTTGAACCATTATCACCAACGCCATTTACCCAATAACCACCACCAGTTCGACTATTATTCATTTTAATATGTGAACCGTTAGAGTCAGCTTCAGCTAAAGTTATTCTTTGGTTATTAGTATTAGCAATACCCATACCAACATAACCATTACTTCCAATACGCATTCTTTCACTACTACTAATAGCAAACACTAATTCGCTTTGACCTCTAACACACATATTTGTGCTTCCAGCATTAGCCAACCCCTGAGCATTACCAATAAAACCTAAAGGTGTAGAACCCTGATAATACTCAGTGTATGGTCCATCAGAATTTGATGATTCAAATTTTGCAATACTTTGGTCACTTGTAACTATATGTAATTTAACATCTGGACTTGTTTCTCCAATTCCTACATTTCCTCCATTTTTAACTATTAATTTAGTAGTTCCCCCTGTTCTTAAAAATAAATCATCTACAGAATTAATAATAATATTTTCATTAGCAGAACTTTGTATTAATAAATTATCATCTGCATCATCACCAATAAAATGCGAATCCCCAAAAGTAATATTACCTGCAAAAGTTGCACCACCTGCTGAAGAAGTAATATCTCCCGATATATAAATATCTCGCCATTGATTTGTTGTACTACCTAAATCATTAGCACCATTAGCATCATTACCGTTTGAGTATGTACCCACAAAAGCTACACTATCTTGTTTGAATCCACGACCACCATCGGTTGTAAAAAAAGGTGCTTTTACAAAACCTGCAAAAGTTGCGTTTCCTCCTGATGTAATTGAACCGCCTAAATATAAATCTTTAAATCTAATATTAGAAACTCCTAAATCAACTGCATTATCGTTATTTGAAGTAGCAGTAGTTGGGCTTATTGCAGAAGCAGCGTCGTTAATCCTTAAACCAATAGCACCTTGAGTTATTGCAATATCCCCACCAATAGAAGGTTTTATAATTCCTGTGCCTACAGTTACATTTCCTGCAAAAGTTGCATTACCAGTAAATGACGGTGAAGCTAATGGTGCTTTTAAACCTAAACTAGTTGCAGTTGTAGTCGCAAAGTTTGGATCATCACCTAATGCTGCAGCTAATTCATTTAGCGTATCTAATGTAACCGGTGCTGAATCTGTTATTGCTGCAACTATATCTGTTTGTGTGGCAAAACCATTTGTTGAAAGGTAAGAACTTACTCTTGAATCTGTATAATACAAATTGCTACCCTCACCTATATCAGAAGTGGTTATACCATGAGATGCGTCAAGATTAGCAGACGTGATTACACCATCCGCTATAAGTTTTACCTTAGTTAATGCCATAATTTATTTTTTATTCAACAGTCTCAATAAAAGGTGAGTGGAATGTTTTACTCACTGGTGCTTTTGATAATGCAATTTGAGCATCTAAACTAGCTTTCATAGCTTCAACATCTAATGCTGCTTCAAGCCAACCAACAACGTCTGATTCAGTTAAATCCGTATAGGGTGTGAAATTATCAGCGTCATATTCAAGACTGTGTGTTCCTATTGAGCTCGCTGAATGAGTATTAGGAGCTTCACCCTCTGAAGCTGAATAGCCCCAGTGAATTGTGTCTACAACGTTTGATTTTCCGTCGTGTGAAATTTTTGCGTCCAACGCATTAATTGTCCATTTGTAAGTTATTGCCATTTTTTAATTATTTATTTATTTATAATAGTTTTCTAAATCTAAAAGATATTGGTGCAGATGATAAAGCGTTAGCTGTTTTAATTTGTAATTCACACCTGTTTGCATAACTGCTTCCGTCTGCTGTATGTAGTTTTGTTCTTAATTCTAAAGTATTGTTATTTCGCGCGTGCCCCGCCATATGTAAAGGTATTTCATCTATATCATCATCATTGGTGCTAGTATGAAACCAACTCATTATACCGCTCCAGTACATGCTGTACCAAGCGCCTCCAGTGCTCCCATGCGCATCACTGTACACTTGAACCGCGAACGTTCCCGAGCCGCCTATATTAGACAAACTAATATCTAAACTAGTCCATGTGTTTGCTGAAATTGAAACTGTTTTATTTATAGTAACTAGCCCATCCACAAAAGCACCTGCTTTAGGTACTAACCCCTCATGCGTAATTTCTCCCGCAACATCTAATTTTCTTTGTGGTGAAGTTGTCCCGATTCCTACGTTGCCTGTACTAGATTTTACTACCATTCTATATTGAGCAGCAGTACTATCATAAACAAAAAACCCAGAAGAATATGTATCTGTCCCAATTTGAAATGTAGGAGTATTTGTAAAGTTTACGTTCTGATGATAACTCGAGGTCATCCTTAATGTTCCATTAACATCTAATTTATAGCTAGGCGAAGTCGTCCCAATTCCTACGCTTCCTGAACTGTCAATACGCATTCTTTCACTTCCACCTGCAGCAAACTTCATAGCATCTTGGCCGTGATTATAAGTCAAATATCCAGAATTTGTTGATATATTATCTCTAAAAATAATACCTGAATCTCCGTAATTTATTGTATCAAAAAAATAATAAGCATTTGTTGATGTTCCTGCTATTCCTTGTTGAATATACCCATCTGACCTTATACGCATTCTTTCTGTGCCACCTCCTGTGCCAGTTATAAATCTCACACCATTTTGACCTCTTAAGAAAGAACCATCTACTGTAGAATCATAACCCACTGCGTGAGTACTATCTGTTGTAGTATTAAATCTTAATGATGCTGATGCTGTAATTCCTACGTTTCCTGAAGTGTCTATAAGAAACGGATATGTATTTGCTTCAGTATTATAAACAAATAAAGAACCACTATTAAAAGCATCATTAACTCCTATTCTCCATTCTCTTGTTGGAGATTTTAAAAATAATCTTGATGAGCTTGTTCCACTTGATGTTTCAACCTTTAATATTGCGTCTGCTGAATTTGTAACAGAAACGATACCAGAACTGTCTATAATCATATTGGTAGTATATGTACCAGTGCTGGAATTATAATGAGCAAAATGTATTGATTCCGTATGGTCAGATGCTATTGTTAAACTATCTAAGTCGGACAAATCTTCTCCAATAAAACTATAACCACCTAACTTTATAGTTCCCATTACGTGAAGCTTAGTGGCAGGCGATGTAGTTCCAATTCCTACATTACCATTTGATAAAAAAGAAACTTTAGAATTACCCTCTTTATCTCTTAATCTTAATATTTCGCCACTGCTTCCATTCCCCGCATCTATCAACACACCATTACCAGCCCCATTATAAGTGTTCCCAAACAGAGCAAGCCAATCATTTGTTATAGATTTAAAAACTGTAAATGTATAACCAGGTGAAGTTGTTCCAATTCCTACGTTTCCTCCTGAAAAATGTGTAATTCCATTCGCTTTTAATTGTATTGTGGCTGAACCACCACTAAACATATCAAGTCGTGCATTAGTAGAAGTGCCATCGTGAAATAATCTAACTATATCTGTACCATCAGATTTTTCTAATAAAATGCCATCATCAGATGCGTCACTTCTAATGTTTAATTTAGTTGCAGGCGAAGTAGTTCCAATCCCTACATCGCCTCCATAAGGATTTAAAGAAAATGATGTGCCAGCGTTTTCAGCATTATTTATAGATTGTAAATATCCTCTTTCACTTCCTAATCCACCAAGATACATTGAAGATAAATCGTCGGCTCTATATTGTAATTTAAACTCTGATTTTGTAATTACATCAGATAAAGAATCAGAATTTAAACTATTTAAGCTTTTAATATTAAGAGTTGCACTAGGTGAAGTAGTTCCAATTCCAACGTTTCC
>Ga0213865_10000319_pt1 | contig 32713 bp, 33 predicted proteins | sample PICome_6_FD_160100 | JGI IMG/M metagenome (GOLD analysis project Ga0213865, IMG submission 160100) | Coastal seawater microbial communities near Pivers Island, North Carolina, United States - PICO282 | ecosystem: Environmental > Aquatic > Marine > Coastal | place: USA: North Carolina...
ACATTGAACACAATCTGTTTTAGTAGAATTTGACATGTATCCTGGAGAACATTTTGAACAAACAGTATTATTTGTACTATTACTATAAGTACCATCTGCACAAGGTTTACAAGTACCTCCCGTTACATCATTATAAGTACCACTTGGACATTGAACACAACCTGTTTTAGTAGAATTTGACATGTATCCTGGAGAACATTTTGAACAAACAGTAGTATTATTTGTACTATTACTATAAGTACCATCTGCACAAGGTTTACAAGTACCACCCATTACATCATTATAAGTGCCACTTGGACATGATACACATTGTGAGTTATCACTACTTGATGTATATCCAGGAGCGCAAGGATCACATTGTGTTCTTAATGTATTATTAAAAGGTTGATAAGTACCTTGTGAGCACTGTACACAAGCATTACCAGAAGAGTTTACTATGTAGCCTGCATTACATTCACATCCACCCGATGTATTAGATGTATTAGATGTATTACAATTAGTTGTTTTAGTTGTTGACATTATTTATAATAATGTCAAAAAAAATAATTAATTTACTACTAACCTATCTCTAATCATAATTTTAAACTAATTCTAAAAACTTTCGGTAAGCTTCTTCAAATGTTTGTAAATCTCTTAACCACATTTGTTTCTCAGTTATCTTTAACAGATAATACAACTTATTCTCTAAATCTTTGATTTCTTGTTTTAATGTCGCTATTTTTTCCCGTGTAAAGGTTCTGATTTGTAATGACAACAAGTAGTTGTAGCTGTCATCTTGTTTATCGTAATTTTTGCTTTCTAAGTCTTGAATGATGTCTGCTTCATTTCGAAACATAACATCTAATTTTCTATCAATCACTTGTTGAATAAATTTGTGTTTGTTGTTAAGTGTTTTGAGTTTTTGTTTAATTAATTTTACTTGTAGTTTCTTTCTGAGTTGATAGTAATGATACCTGACTTTACAAAATGAATCAAGTATGTCATTAACTGACTCATTTTTTACGATCTTGTTTGTTTCGTCAAACAAAACCATATTTGATTCATATATGTAGCTGTGTAATTTAAAGTTTTCTAGAGTTGCGAATTTGTCAGCACATTTTATCTTAAACTTAACATCTCGAGGTGTTGAATAATTTTTCATATCTTTAATCTTTTTCTCAATTCTTAAATCTTCACAAAAATCTTTAAACTTATCAGTCCACACTCCAATAGGCAACTCAGATATCTCAAAATTGTCTTTTTTTTCTTGTGTTATAATACCACGAGAAACATACCTTTTATCATTATTTACATCTTTTTCAATAACACCATTAAATCCTCTGTACCAAGGAATTAACTCGGGTATTACAACTTCTTCACCAGCACCATCTTGACTTGTTTTGACACAAGAATTACCATTGTCTAACCAAATTTTAATAGCATTTGTAATATCCATTGGATTATAACAAGGAATGGAACTAGACCAACCAGTTCCAATACCCGCAGTACATCCGTTTACCAAGATCATTGGAATGATAGGTACATAAAACTCGGGTTGAACAAAGTCTCCGTCATCGTTGACTTGTTTAAGTAATGGTTCGTCTTCTTCCTTGAAAATATATTCTGTGAGATACTCCATTTTTGTGAAAATGTACCTACCATCTGCTGCATCTTTTCCTCCTTCTAATCTGGTTCCAAACATACCATCTCGATACAACAAAGGTATGTTGTTGGTTCCTGGAAATTCATTTGCCATACCAATAATAGTATCAAACAAATTTTTCTCTCCGTGGTGATAGTTGGAATGTTCTGCAGTATATCCAGCTAATTGTGCTACTTTGAGTGATTTCCCTGAATATTTCAAATTTCTTTTTTTAACCGCATACAACAACTTTCTTTGCGATTCTTTTAATCCGTCAATTAGATTGGGGATACTGCGATTACAATCTGCCATAGAAAACTTAATCATCTCTCCGTCGACAAAGTTTGAAATTGATAAGTTACAAACTTTGTCGACACTATCGAGTGAAAATATTACATTGTCAGGATTGTATTGTTCCAACCAAGTTTTTCTTAAATCAGCTGAATTTTTATCAAATATCTTATTGAGATTTTTGTCAGTCATTTCATCTCGTTTATATTCTACCATTTTAAGTCCAAAGGTATCAGGAACATCCGATGGTTTTGTTGTACCAAGTCCTTTATAGTATTTAATGTTTACCTTAGACTTTTGGTTTTCTAGCCATTCTACAAAATTTCTTTCATCGTAAAATAGTTGGTCTTTTGATTTTTTGATAACTCTAGCAATTGGTGTTTTCATACTTACAACAAATGGTGATTCTCTGTTTAACAAACTTGGATATAGAGTGTGTATAAAGTTGATAATCAATCCTTCAATGTGAATTCCGTCTACATCTGCATCTGCTATGATAATAACTTTACCATAGTTTAAGGTTTTATAGTTTGATTCAATTGTGTAGTCTACACCTTGTTTCAAACCTAGTGTTTGAATAATTTTCAATACCACTTTGTTTCCCATAATACTTTTAACAGAAGCATTTCTCACATTTAGTATTTTACCAGTAACCGGAAGAACACCAAACCAATCTCTTCCTTTCTTACCATATACACCCTTTTGGATGCCAGCAACCACATATGTTTTTGCTGATAGTCCTTCACAAATAAACAAAGAACATTGATGCGAATCTTTTGTTCCTGCTTTGTTTGCTCGGTCTAGTCCCTCTATTTTCACTCGTTTATCTCGTTTTTCAGATTTTTTAATGTTTGATAACTCTTTGAGTCTAACAAGATCTTGTATCTTTTCAATAAAAGACCACTTAAAAATCTTGTTGACATTTGCTGTTGTTATGTTGGTTTTTACACCGGGTGACTCTAGTCTATGTTTTTCTTGACCGTTAAATTCAGGTTTATTTACGACAGACACAACAAATATTCTAAAATATTTTTTAATATCTGCTATGTTTAGTTTGATTCCTTTTGATTTGTATTTTTTGTTGGTTTTTTCAATGATTGGTCGAAAAATAGTTTCTGTCCAATCATCGACATGTTGTCCTCCAAGTCTTGTGTAAACTCCATTCACAAATGAAATTACTTCTAGTTCTGGTGATTCGGAACTAGTAAGCAAAACTTCTGAATCAACAGATTTTAAAACTAGTTTTTCATTTGATGAATTTTCATAAAGTTTAGAGTAGCCTTCCAAGTTGTTTACATTAACTTTTTTAGAATTAAAGTAAACTTTAACTTTTGATAACATTGCCGCATCAATTACAAATCGAGTATACAAACTAATAATGTCTCGGGTGTATCCATTTTTCAAACCAAACCATTCAAAATCTGGTTTCCAAGACACTTCTGTGTAACCTTTTTTAAGTTTTGAAGCTTTTACTACTGCACCCTTGGTCTCTCTCATGTTATTAGTCCATTTTTGTGTTAGCATTTTTTGTTTAACAGGGTCAACACCTTTTACTGTAAATTCTTTAGAGTAAATATTTGCCAATTTAATACCTAATCCATTTCTACCAGATACTGTTCTTTCTTCATCATCATCATAGTTTTCTCCCGTTAGCAATTGACCAAAAATCATACTATGAATATAACAGTTTTCTTCGTCATGTTGTTCAATTGGAACAACCAAACCATCATTCCAAACTTTGGTTTCACCAGATTCTTGGTCAATTGTAACTTTTATTGTAGTACATGGAGTGTCGCTCGACTTACTTCTTTCGACATTGTCAATCGCATTTGACAAAGCCTCTATAAACACTCGTAGTACGGCAGCGGAATATGTGATTTCTTTATTAATTATGTTAAAGCTATCTTCGTCTGTAATATTAGCTATATAGTCAAATTGTTTTTTAAGTCGTTTAGAACCGACATACATATCAGGTCTTAACAAACAATGTTCGATTGGATTTTTTTTCTGGTATTTCCTTGACATTTTTAATAATATTAACTTTAACAAAATATTTTTTTAAATTTCATTTTTAATTTTAATATAATATTTTAAATTTAAATACATTATTATACTAATATAATAATGTATTTAGATAATGAAATAACGGAATTTAACTATCAAATTCATAATATACTTACAAAAATATTAAGTAAAAGTTTAACAGAAAAACTCGTAGACTATTACACCGATAAACTATTTAACATTGTTTATTTTAACTTAGATTTAAACTTAAATAAACACAGACAAATAATGGAACTATTTGTAAAACAATATCCAACACACATTGAAACTAATCTAGTTATTTCTGGTTTATCTCATCAAGGATTATATGAACATTTATTAAAAAGTAGATCTGTAATTTTACATCAGTGGTTTGCTAATAAAATTAATGATAAAAGACTTGGTATTTTTTTGAATTTAAAACTAACAGATCAATCGTGTAAAAGTTGTCTTTCAAGTATTCCAAAAAAGTATTTTTTGTTAAATAAAATTTTAAATAAAGTTGTACTAAGAATATATGACATGAGACGGAAAAATATTCCTGTTAATGTACCAAAATTACAAGAAAATCAGTATTTATTTTCTCATATATTGGCGAAATACTAAAATTATAAATTACAAGGTTTTGGAGCAGGATTTCCACTTTTCTGAAATGCCCATAATTTCCCTCCTATACTATCCGCAGGAGATGATGCTGCTCCTAAATAATGATATGTTGAAATAGGACTTAGATCACTAACTTGGTTTGTACATGCATACCAGTCTGAATTATTACCTACTAATCTACAATAATTAAAACAATTACCGGTACCTTCAAGATCTAACCATCTTTCAGATCCAGAATAACCCATATCACCTATTTCTGTATTTGATGGTTTTCTATAAACTAGACCACTAGTAAGTCCAGCTAAAACAGTTTTACAATCTCCTGTAAAATTTATTACATTATTTGTATTATTCTGAGTCCAAAAATTCCATAATTTCGCTCCTTTACTACCCGCTGGATCAGTAGATTTTCCTGTGTATGCATATGTATTGAACATATAACTACCTTGCCTAATTTGATTTGTACATACAAACTGGTCTCCATTACCTGCTAATCTACAATAATTAAAACAATGACCGGTACCTTCAAGATCTAACCATATTCCACTTCCAGTATAACCCATATCACCTATTTCTATATTTGTTGGTTTTCTATAACAATTCATATTAGTATTTGATGTAGTACCAGCAAGTTCACCTGTTGGACATAAAACAGGAGAAGAACCACCACCACTACCACCACTACCACCACTACCACCACTACCACCACTACCACCACTACCACCACTACCACCACTACCACCACTACCACCACTACCACCACTACTAGAACTACTAGCAAGTCCAGCTAAAACAGTTTTACAATCTCCTGTAAAATTTATTACATTATTTGTATTATTCTGAGACCAAAAATTCCATAATTTCGCTCCTTGACTACCCGCTGGATCAGTAGATTTTCCTGTGTATGCATATGTATTGAACGTATTACTACCTTGCCTAATTTGATTTGTACATGAATACTGGTCTGCATTATTACCTACTAATCTACAATAATTAAAACAATGACCGGTACCTTCAAGATCTAACCATATTCCAGTTTGAGAATAACCCATATCACCTATTTCTGCATTTGTTGGTTTTCTATAACAATTCATATTAGTATTTGATGTAGTACCAGCAACTTCACCTGTTGGACATGAAACAGGAGAAGAACCACCACCACTACCACCACTACCACCACTACCACCACTACTACTAGAACTACTAGTAATAGCAATAGCTACACCTCCACCAATTAAAATAAGACTTAATACAACAATTAAAATTATAATAGCTTGTTTGTTCATTTATATATTATTTTTTTTTTATAATAATTTTATGGTAAACAATTATTTGGGAATTTTAATATATTGTTAGTATAAGAAGCATATTTAGTAGAAAAATATGATAAACCCGTATTGTATGGATCAAATAAAAATATGTAATTAGTATTAGGATCTTTTATCATCATCAGAACCTTAACTTCGAGTGTAATAATATTAAAATTGGTGGGGTCTTTTTCTGCATTGATAAATAAAAACTCTGTTTTACTAGTATCACCTTTAGGTATAAGACATACATAATTAAGATATGGATATGTCGGATCAACTTTAAGATAAAATCTATTTCCTACTGTATTAGTTAATCTATATTTAGTTATATTATCAGGTGTATTCGCCGCTGCTATCGCTATTTCTATAAATATTCTATTATTATCAGATGGTAGTTCACTAGTATTAGGTCTAGTTAACACAGTATCACCAGATGACATTTTAGATAATGTATAAGAATAGTTAAAATTATTTATAGTACCATCATCATGTAAATATTTTTGTTTGCATAATGGTGGTATGGTATTAGTATCAGCACATTTACAAACAACTTTATCTGTAGAATAATCACAACTTCCCTTACAACTGCTAGGACAAGTAAGAGAACAATCGGTTCCACCATATCCACTTTTACAAAGACATACACCAGTCTTTGTATCGCAAGTACCATTTCCAGAACAATTTTTAGGACAAGATTTAGGTTGATTAGAACCGCTTACAGAACTACTACTATACTTACTTTTAACAGCAATAGCTACACCTCCACCAATTAAAATAAGACTTAATACAATTAAAATTATAATAGCTTTTTTATTCATTTATTATATTAAAATAATTATAATAAATGTCATTGTCTGGAAAGATAGCATATCTAGAAATTACCGATTTCAATAACAAAGGAGAAATAATTAACAAAGAAATACCTAAAGACAAAAAAGTAATTGTAATGGTTCAAGCGTCATGGTGTGGAGCTTGCAGTGAATTTAAACCAATCTATCAAAAATTTGCGGATAATCATAGTGATGAAATTTTCTGTGCTACTATACAAATAGATGGTGATAGAGAAAGTGAAAAACAACTAGGTAAAAATTTAGACAAAATCAAGAAGATTAAGTTTATACCCGAAATATTGCTGTTTAGCGAGGGGTCTTGTAAAAAGTTACTTGACAAAAAGTTGTCAAGTAAAACTGAAAAAAGTCTAGAGAAGTTCGCATTACAATAAATTAATGGAAAAATTTGAGTCTAAGATAAATAGTGCTTTCATTAATAATATCGCTTTTTTGTAAAGTTTGTGTTTCTTTTAGATAAACACAATGATAATATAAAAAGTAATCGGGTACTTTACAACTAATAAAGGTTTTTAATTTTTTGTTGATAATTTGTTTTAGTTGGTATACCGTAATAGTGCTATCAACATTGTGTAAAACTATAGTTTTATTATCTAGAAAAGTTTTAATAAACAGTTGCATTTATTTAACAATAATATTTCATAAATAATATTATTGTTAAATAAATGATAAATAACAATTTAAATATCACATGTAATAATGATTATCAAACAAATCTTGCTATAAAAAATTGTAGTTTACCCAAAGATTGTGAAAAACAAAACAATGTCTTTCAAGTAGAAAGACTACCTAGGAAAAACGAAGGAATGTATGTTCTAAATCAGAAATTGTATGATAACAGATATGATTACAATTGTAAACGAGATCCTCGTTTATTTGACCAAATGAGAGGTGAAATATTACAATTAGATAGACCTCCTATTGACAGTACAGCAAACATTAAGAGTATTTTCACAGATGAAAATTTGAGTAATAATCGAACTGTTTACAGAAACTATAAAGATATTACTCGTGGTGATGTTGAATACTATGTAAACAACAAGCAAAAAGATGCCTTTTTCAATCCCGTATTTTCAAATGAAACCAATGTGTATGGTTATTTATACAAAGATCCTATGGATGCTATTAAACCCGCATATTTTCGTCAAGTAAGAGAGTGTAGTAATGACACTGATAAATTTGATGGTTGTCTTTCTTTTATCCATGATTCAAATGAACAAAGAGCCGATTTAATTTCTAAACAAATGAATATTAGAAACAGACAGAAATATGAATCTAGATGGTATTAATTATACCAGATTATAGTTATATCTTCTACGATCTTTATCATAAAAGCATTGACTACACATTAAATGCTCGTTGAATTTTCCTTTCCAATAAATTTTGAAAATGTCTTCATCAATTATATTGATTTGACACCATTCACAATTAATGTGTTTTCTGTTTATTTTACTAAAATTTTTTGTGTTAGATAATTCTGAATAAACTTTTATTTCTGGATAGCATCTTGAACAGATATATTGTTTATTGTATATGTTACTCATACTGAATAGTTTACATACGGCTACTTCGCCGTATGTGATTTTACATATAATACAAGATACTATTTCTTGTTTTGATTTTAGATTACCCATTTATTAATTACTTATTTATTAATTTAATTATACTATTAATAAATAATGAGTTCATATAGCTATTCTACTGCTAGACATTTGGTAAACTATTCCAACAATTGTACCAAACTTGAAACAAATACCAAATGTAACAACGATTGTCAGAAATTAAATGGTGTAAACCTAGCAAAACCCGAAATATGGGGTCCTTGTTTGTGGTTAGTTTTACACATAGGTAGTTTAAACTATCCAAAAGAAGCCAATAACTTATGTAAAGAAAGAATGAAGGGATTTATACTTGGTGTTCCTTTTATTATATCTTGTCAAAACTGTGCTGATCACTGTTCTGCCTACATTGACTTAATGACACCTAACTTAGATAACATAGTATCATATCGTGATAATCTTTTTAAGTTTTTTGTAGATTTACATAATTATGTTAACAAAAGACTAAGCAAACCAGAAATGTCTATGCAGCAGGCATTAAAATTATATTCAAACCCTGTCGATATGACTATGTTAAAAATACACACGAAGTAATCACGAAGTAATCACGAAGTAATCACGAAGTAATCACTTGTAAAACACATATAAGTTTTGTTTTACATTCCAACTAGTTTTAACCACATGTGTTGATTTAAGATATTTTTTGAGAGAGTAATCATAGTTGCACAAAATGAATACTCCCGTAAACTCGTTAATAATTTTATTATATAATAATTTGTTAGTTGTTTCACAAAACACTAAATTACAACAATACAATATAGTGTAATTTCCAAAATAGATGTTTTGGAAATTACAATTTTCAAAGTAAACTAGATTATGTAATTGGGTGTTTTCTAGTAGTTTCAAACTTTGTTTGTACCTATTTTTATCTATTTCTACTCCTGTCGCATTTATGTTAAGCATAAATGCGACTGATAACACTATTTTACCACAACCACTGCCTATATCTATAAAACTATCTAACTCATCATAATTATGTGATTTTAAAATATTTACTATATCTAGTGGTCTAGCTTCCCCGTAAATATACGATGAATTAAATGTATCTAGCTCTTGAGATACATGATAAAATGTTTTCATAATTTTATAATTGTTTAACAAGTCCATTATAAAAGTAAGAATACCAGTTTTAAATAACTTATATTATAATAAATGGAAAATTTACAAAGAAATAATGAACCTACTAATTGTACTTGTAAAGTTATTACTATTTACTCAACAATAACTCTAGTCATAATATCGTGTGTATATGCCTTAACTTATTATGCTAAACTTAAATATTATGGTTAATTAAACACGATTTAAAATTATACAACAATCATAATAAATGTTCGTTTCACAAGATAAAAAACAATATGTTAAGTCTACTTTCAAATTTTTAATTGAAATTTATAAGATTTTTGTTGGTACTTTCTTAACATTAACTGTTCCTAAGTACTGTGGTACAAGTTCTTGTACCATAATACAAAACATACAAGACACCACAATGTTTCATAGAATCGCTCTTTACATTAACTTGCTTAATTTCTGTTTTTTTTTATGTATGTACTATATAGAATTAAAAAGAGAAAGATGGTGTATAAAGTATTTAGATATCGATTTAAATAAATCGATAGCTAATCTTGATACCGAGATAGAGAGATATCCTAAGTTTAAAAAAGAAATGAGGGTTATGAATAAATACTATAGTTTAATCACGAAAATATGTGTTTGTAACCAAGTAGTAAATATCGCTGTTTCGGCAGTAGACATATATTATAAATACTATGGATTTAGAAGTTTAACTCCGTTTAGTACATATGTATTAGTTATTTTAATGAAGTTATATAATTCTTATTATGTATCTCATGAATCGTTAGTTCATGAACGAGCTTATAGTGCCTTTTTAAGTGATCCTACTAATTACAATAGTATTGATAAAGACTATATTTAATTTTGAATTTTTCAATAAAATTTATTTATAATAAATAATGCCAACTGTTAAACAATTGAAAGAAGATTTGAAAAGAAAAGGTTGTAAAGGATATTCTGGTCTTAAGAAATCCGATTTAGAAAAACTTTTAAGTATGTGTCCTGAAAATAACTGTGTCGTATCTAGAAGAGTCAAGTGTGCAAAAAAAGGACAAATGTGTAAACCTAAGACTGGAAGATGTGTAAAACACCCAAAAAGAAGACGACCAGATGCTGCCGGTGCCGCTGGTAAGAAACCTAGTACCGCCGGTGCTGCTGGTAAAAAACCTAGTCCCAAGAAACCTAGTACCGCCGGTGCTGCTGGTAAAAAACCTAGCCCCAAGAAACCTAGCCCCAAGAAACCTAGCCCCAAGAAACCTAGCCCCAAGAAACCTAGCCCCAAGAAACCTAAATTAAAATTAGAAATAGTAATAGATGAAACTAAATTACAAGAATGGGAATTTGAAGATTTAAATAATTTACTTTATAATGATTTTAAATTTGAAGATTATTTAATTAATTTTGATTATCAATCATATTTATTAAAAAGAGAAGATCCTCTTCATCCAACATCAACATTTATATTTGAATATAGTTCAGATGCTGTAGAAGATGGATTACGATTACAAAGAATGCTTTGGAATTTAGACCACAACAATTCTATTAAAGAATTCAGAATTATACACAATCATTAAAATTTTAAAATAACTCTATCATCTGGATTATAACATTTCTTTTTATACCAAGATGATGTAATATGTCTCATATTACGAGCAATAGTGTCTTGTGATAATATGAGACAAATTTCGATTGAATTATTTGTACCTATTCTATCTAATAATTCAGTATTAACTATATTATTAAATGTTGTAGATACATTTTTTATTCTACAACATTCTTTTGTATCTAAAAATGTAAAGATATGTCTTGTCATTTCATCGGGAATATTTTCCATTAATTTATAAAAAAAAATATAAAAAAAATAAAAAAATTTTTATATTTTTTATAATTAATAAATAATGCCAACTATCAAAGAATTGAAAGCAGAATGTAAAAGACGAGGTTGTAAAGGATATTCCAATCTAGGAAGGTTGGAATTAGAAGACCTTTTAAGAATATGTCCTGAAAATAATTGTATACCATATAAAAGAAATCTATGTGATAGACTAGGAAAGGTTTGTAAACCTAGTACTGGAAAATGTGTTCTAAGAGCAGGTGCTGCAGGTGCTGGTGGTGCTGCAGGTGCTGGTGGTGCTGCAGGTGCTGGTGGTGCTGCAGGTGTTGCAGGTCTTAAAGCAGAGTTAAAAAGAAGAGGTTGCAAAGGATATTCTGGTCTTAAAAAAGCAGAACTAGAGCAGCTTTTAAGAATATGCCCTGAAAATAATTGTATTGATTCTAAGAGACGTAAGTGTGAAAGAAAAGGACAAGTGTGTAAACCTAATACTGGAAGATGTGTAAAACAAAAAAGAAGACGACCAGGTGCTGGTGCTGCCGGAAGTCCAGGTGCTGGTGCTGGTGCCGCAGGTGCTGGTGCTGGTGCTGGTGCCGCAGGTGCTGGTGCCGCAGGTGCTGGTGCTGGTGCTGGTGCTGCCGGTGCCGCAGGTGCTGGTGCTGGTGCTGCCGGAAGTCCAGGTGCTGGTGCTGCCGGTGCCGCAGGTGCTAATAGACCTAGTCCTGCTGATCTTAGAAGAGAATTAGGAGTTTGTAATCTTAAAAATTTATGTAAATTTTTAGCAAATGATAAAGGTGAAATTACTAGAAAATCTTGGTTTCAATGGATCAGGAAAAATCATCCTGATAAAGCAGGCAAAGAAGCAACTAGACTATTCCAGGAAGTATCATCCTGCTGGGATAATTTTAAAAATAGTGCTCCACACAAATGTAGATAAACACAAAATTAATTATAGAAATATATTTCATTTTCTTCAAATATATATCTATCGTCCAAACTCATTAAGTATTGACATCTATCGCACTCAGGTTGATAAGGAAAATATATTTTATCTACCGATAATAATTTGTCACAAATTATACATATGTTTGTAACAACACATTCGTTACAAACATCTACACTATCATATGTTTGACATTTGGATATTTCTAAACATACGAAGCAGTATTTATAGTCTTTATTAGTTAAAATTCCTTTAGACATATGTTTAGAAATAGTAATATTATGTTTATTAGGAAATAAAAATTGTCCAATTAAATATTGTACATTATGAGGTAAAAAATCAGTCATCACTATTATACATTATTATTTTTTAATTTATTCATTTTTATTTGTAAAACTCTGATCCATTAATTCTTGGATTTTTTGTTTGTCATTTGATTGTAAATCACTTTCAAACAACATTTTTGAGAACATTCCAGATAAGTTCTGCATGCTTTCTTCTGGGTTAGACATGTCTGTGTTTTCTAGAGTAGCCATAGCTGAGTCTAGTATATTAGTTGCTTGGTTTTCTGACTCACCATCTTCTGAGAATTCTGTAATAACTCCTCGTAGAGATCCTATCATTCTGTTAATATTGAAATTTCCACTATTAACATTTTCTGTGATATCAGTAACCAAGTTTTGGAACATACCTGATTGCATAATAGAAGTGACAGCTTCTAGTGGGTTAGCATTAGGATCGACTTCAGTTTCTACCTTTGAAATAAGATTTTGAATGAAATCAATTTCATTAGATGCTTCACTATTTGATTTTTCTTTGAGTTCTTTCAATACCTGTTTTGCCTTTCCAGCTGGATTGACTAAAGCAGAAATAGTTAGTAAATGTTGCCAAATGACATTAGATGTTTCTCTATCTGCTTTATTTAAGATGAGTTTTAAATCAATATAGACCCGATTAGAGTATTCTACTTTTGTCTTGGTGATTTTCTCTTTGTTTTTCTCGTAAAGAGCCTCAGAGTTTTCGACACAAAATTCTCTGAAAGCTTGGATATGTTTTTTAATTATTTCATCATGGGCAAGTGTTGTTTTGGTTATTAAATGGTTATATAGTTTAAGAGGTCTATGTGTTTTCCCAAACACACTAGTTAGTTCTTTTGTGAAATTGGTAATAGCTTTGAATGCGATTAGTGAGTTATCTTCCATTTTATTTTATATTAATCTATGTAAAATATTTTTTAAATTAATATTAATTAAAAATATATTAATTTAAAATATGAATTATATAGGTTAAATGAAAGTGTATACAAAGACTGGAGATAAAGGTATAACATCGTTGTATGATGGTAATAAAGTATATAAAAATTCGATTATATTTCAAACGATTGGCGAAATAGATGAGTTATCAAGTAGAATTGGATTTTTATGTTCTACTATAAGTGATGAAGAGCAATATCTTAGTAAAAAGTTGTTGTTACGAAAAATTCAGGGTATGTTACAAGAGATTAATAGTAACATAGCAACAATTAATCCAAATAGGAAATGTAAATTACAAGAGTTTGAAGAAAGCAATGTAGCCGAGTTAGAGAGTGTTATAGATGAGATGGAACTTGTAAATCCCAAGTTAACCAAGTTTATTTTACCTGGTGTAACATTGAGTGATTCATCTTGTCATTTGTGTAGAACCCAGACTAGAAAAGTAGAAAGAATGTTGTGGAAATTATCTAATACGAGTCATATAGTAACTACAAAAAAACAATTATCTATCGATAATTTATTACAACAAAGCATATATCGGTATGTCAATAGGTTGAGTGATTTTTTCTTTGTGTTTGCAAGGTGGTTGTGTTGTATGAATAATGTAGAAGAATATTTTAAGTAATCTAAGAAGTCAATATAAAACAATAAATGGATTTTTGTTCCTATTTTATAAAAAATAAGGCATTATTTGGATGTTATCCATCACAAGATAATGTAACTCAACTAGAAAAAATAGGTGTTAAATATATGGTTGATTTAACACATAAAAAAGAAAAAAAGATAGTAAGATATAAAACTAAGTGTAACTACATTAATTTTCCTATTGAAGACAACTATATACCAGTTAATCAAAATTTTGATAGATTAATTATAGACTTATCTAATATTATTAGAAATCTCAGCACAAATAGCTGTATTTATATACATTGTAAAGGAGGTCATGGTAGATCATCTTTAGTTGTTAGTTGTTTACTGTGTTATATTTACAAAAATCACCCTACAAAAAGCATCAATCTAATAACAAAGTATCACAATAGTAGACCAAATCTTAAAAGAAAATGGATTAATAAGCACATGAATAAAAAGCAAATATGTTATGTTTACAAAAAATTTAAACTATTTTACATTAAAAATAGTTTACTTAATTTTTTTGATATTTTTTTTTCAGAAATAAAATATACAAAAACTATCTATAATCAAATTTATGACATAATCAAATTTATTTGTTATAATTTTAATGATACATACAAAATTATGATATGTTCTCGTATAAAACCAATTTATTTAAAAAATAAGTTACTAGTTAAAGCACTATATGATATCAGAGAAAAACACATTACTAGATACGAAAAAATTTAGACAATATTAAAGGTATAACACAATTTATAACACCTCTACACTTAGAATCAGGTTTTGTGAAAGACCTGATATAGGTGTATTTTAAGTCAAATAAATTGTACTTATTTGAATAATATTTGTTTACCATTTTTAAATGTTCTTTAAAGTCTTTGTTGAATAAAACTAGATTGTTGCCAATATCAACTAGTAAAATATTATGATGTGTATATTTAAAAAATATAAATTGTTTTAAATATAAGTAATATTCTGTGTTGTATAACCAACTAAACATATAAATCCTATCATTTGACATAAATTTGAGCAATTCACTAAACATTTCGTATCCAACATTTCCTAAACCTTTAAAAGTTAGTGTAGAGGTTGAATTAAACATACTATACACACACGAATTCCATACAAAAACCATAGATTGTGTCTTGGATATATTAGCTAAAAAAATTTCAAACACATCGTAGAATTGTTCAATAAACTTTTTATCTTTTATAGAATTACTGTAAATTACATCATAGTATTTGTTTGTTTTTAAAAAAACTTTATCTACTGATAGATATGTTGGGAAAAATGTGTTGTAATAATTAGTTATCACATCTTTGTTATTAACATTAGTTATAGTGTCTTCTAGGTCTGTATCAAAGATGTCAATCATAAAATTGTATTGAGTTTTGCTGGTCGTATTTACATAAGGTAAACAGTTGCGGATATCCGATAAATAAGGCGACTCACTATTTTCACTATTAAAACCAATATGTATATTGATGATACTATTAGGTTGTATTTCTATGTATTTTAAATCATTCATTAGTTTAAGTAATTGAAATTTCATACTTACAAAATCTTCTGGATTATTAATGTTATTAATTATTGTATTTTTTAATTCACCTCCGTAAAACCACGGATAGAATATTTCAAAATCATCTAGTTGGCAAGACATAGTCAAATTATAAATTGATATTTTTGTATATATCAATTTTATAAATATAATTAAAGTGTGATATAGTTTATTTTTTAGATTTAGCTACACCTAGTTTTACAACAATTATAGTGATAATTGGTCCAACAGGTACAACTGGTAAAACACCTAGTAATCCAATAATTTTTTCTACATCACCTAATTTATTCCAGTTTTTGACTAGTATCATTACAGCATATACATATAATACAATCATAGCAACTAACAAAACTGTAAATGTACCAGCACCGACAGCAGCAACAGTTCCAGCATTATTGTTTTGAGTAGATGTGTTGGTTGAATCTAGTCCTTCTTTAGATTTAGATTTGTCCATATGATCTTTATAATCCATGATCATGTTTTGAAGAGATAGTTTGTGTAACATTTATATATATATATATAAAATTGTTTAATAATTATTATTTTATAAAATAATAAAATGAATAAGAATTTTATTTGTAAAATTTGTGGAAAAAAATTTATTAAAAGCAGTTATAACAGACATTTAAATAGAAAAACACCTTGTGTTAAAAAAGAGTCGGTAGAGACAAAAAAGTCGGTAGAGACAAAAAAGTCGGTAGAGACAAAAGAGTCGGTAGAGACAAAAGAGTCGGTAGAGACAAAAGAGTCGGTAGAGACAAAAGAGTCGGTAGAGACAAAAGAGTCGGTAGATAAGATTAAATGTATTAGTTTGTTTTCTGGTATGGGTGGTGATTCATATGGTATGTTAAAAGCTGGTTGTGAGTTAGTAGCATATTCAGAGCTAGAAAAAGTATTTAGAGAAACACATACAATAAATTTCCCAAATTGTGAACTATTAGGAGATGGTGATATTACAAAAACAAGTGATGAAGAGTTTATTAAATATCAAGGTAAAGTAAATTTAATATTTGCTGGATTTCCGTGTCAAGGATTTTCTAATGCTGGTAAAAAACTACCAGATGATCCAAGAAATACATTATTTAGGGAATTCTTGAGAGCAACAAAGTTAGTTAAACCAGATTTCATTATAGGTGAAAATGTGAAAGGATTGTTAAAAAGAACTACATTAGACGGAGAAAAATATATTGATATAATCACAAAAGAATTTAAAACACTAGGATATGATGTAGTATACGATGTATTAAAATGTAGTGAATACGGTATTCCACAATCTAGAGAAAGACTAATTATAGTTGGTATTAAAAAATCTCTTAACAAACAATTTAAGTTTCCTGAAAAAATAAATAGAAACATAAATTTAAAAAACATTATAAAATTTAGTATGGAAGGAGCAATCAAAATTTCACCTATAGACTTTGATATGAAAACAATTCCAGAAGAATGTATTATTAAAGATTTAGAGAATGTTGAAGATGAAGATGATAAGCCCCATCCAAATTTAGTGTCATTAGTAAAAAAAAGAGATTATGTTTATAGAGGTGTGGAATATCCAAACAGATTATCATTTGGAAAAAGAATACCAGTAGGTGGAGAGATTATTGATATAAGAAAACCAAGTAAAACCATTATATGTACATATGCTAGGCAACCAAGATTATTCGTTCCTTTACAAAATAAAAATGGTTATTATTTAAGATGTTTATTACCAGATGAATTAAAACAAATACAAGGATTTCCACCTACTTATGAGATATGTGGAAATAAAACTAAACAAATCATTCAAATTGGGAATGCTGTTCCACCTCCTTTAATTGAAATGATTGTGGAGAATTTAGTAAATATCTAATATCTGTTTTAAATGTAGGTCTAGGGTATACACTAAAATGTTTAAAATATTTTGCTTTACTACCATATTTTTTTCTACCCCATTTATTTTTTAAATATTCAATATCTTGTTTATACTCATTTAATAAGTCTAAATCATCCTTAACAAGTTGATACCCATTAATAAATATTATTTGTTGCGGAATATTCTTTTTATGATTTTTGTATTGTTTTCCAGTTACTAATATTATATAATATATGTCTTGTGATGGTAATGTATCATTAAAGTAAATTGTAGTTGTATTTGTTTTTTTAATTTCAATATTTATACCTAAAGATTTAACATTCTTGTATATATTTCTAAAGTCTTTTGATTGTTGAGAACCAGCTTTAGTATAGTTTAGATTCAATTCGACTAATATGTTTTCTATTAGTCGAATTGATAACCTCTCAGATATTTGAGTGTTACCATCTATGGTTTTAAGATATCTTAAGTCTGTAATTTGTTTACAAGTCTCATTTCTAATTTGGCTGAATAATAAATTTTTATATTGTTTACGAAATGAAACTGGTTTTCTTTGTTTTAAACTTATATTATTAAAACTTTGTGTTAGTAATTCAATATTATTTTGACAAGCCATTAACTTGCTTTATATCAAATATTTTTCCAAAAAAACAATTTTATGTTTTTATATTGTTTAGTAAACAACAAAATAAAATTGTTTTTTGAAAAAAAAAATATCGTAAATTGACTATGTCTATCCATCAGTCACCCCAGGTTGTTCGCACCTCAAGCGAAACGATCACTGTTCGTAACAGTACCAATGCTCCCCGGGGAGCGACTCAAGTTAATTGTCCTGTACCGGTACAATTAACTTCCCGTAAAAATAGAGAAAAAGGTAGTACTTTAACCGTTTTTAAAATCAACATGACATTCAGTATCAAACAAGAACTTCAAGACGAAAAATTGAGACTGAAAATTATGGAGATTGAAAATGAAAAGCGAATCATTGAATTGCTTCACAAAATAAGCCAGAAAAAATCACAAAAACAAATCGAAAAAGAAGAAAGAATCAAGAAGAAAAAGGAAAGGGAAGAGAAAAATAAACTCAACAAAGCTGGAAAAGAAGAGAGAATGAGAAAGAAAAAAGAAAGGGAAGAGAAAAACAAACTCGAAAAAACACGAAAGTGGAAGAAATGGAAGAAAAACGAGAAAAAGAGGCAAAAGAAAGCTCAACAAAAACAAATTATAAACAATTACAAAAAAGGATTGAAGAACAACATCTCAATGGAACAACAAAAGCAACAGAGGCAAATTATGTTGGAAAAAGAAAGGCAACGGAAAATCATGTTGGAAGAGCAAGAGAGGCAGAGGAAAATCATGTTGGAAGAGCAAGAGAGGCAGCGGAAGATCATGTTGGAAGAACAAGAAAGGCAGCGGAAGATCATGTTGGAAGAGCAAGAAAGAAAGCGGAAGATCATGTTGGAAGAGCAAGAAAGAAAGCGGAAGATCATGTTGGAAGAGCAAGAAAGAAAGCGGAAAATCATGTTGGAAGAAAATCATACCAAATACAAAACTATATTGTGTAAATATGGAACACAATGCAGATTTGGTGAAAACTGTAGATTTGCACATTCTCAACTAGAACTTAAAAGTAATTGTGTAAATTACAAGACAAAATTATGTAATTCAGTAGTGTATGGAACACAATGTAGTTTTGGGGAAAACTGTAGATTCGCTCATTCAAAAATAGAAGTAAAAAATAATTCAACTACATACAAAACAAAGATGTGTCTATCAGTAATATATAATATGCCTTGTAAATTTGGAAAAAATTGTAGATTCGCCCATTCGCAAAAAGAACTCAGTATATAAAGGAGGAAAATCATACACGGATATATATATATAAAGGCGGAAAATCATACACGGATATATATATAAAGGCGGAAAATCATACACGGATATATATATAAAGGCGGAAAATCATACACGGATATATAAAGGCGGAAAATCATACACGGATATATATAAAGGCGGAAATCATACACGGATATATATATATATAAAGGCGGAAATCATACACGGATATATATATATATATAAAGGCGGAAAATCATACACGGATATATATATAAAGGCGGAAAATCATACACGGATATATATAAAGGCGGAAAATCATACACGGATATATATAAAGGCGGAAAATCATACACGGATATATATAAAGGCGGAAAATCATACACGGATATATAAAGGCGGAAATCATACATACACGATAATATTATAGACTAGTTAAAAAACCCCATTTCTTTTGAAATGGGGTTTTTTTTATGCAAAAATTATGTAAGTGTTTATTATTTAAAATATTTATTATAATTTAAATAAACATCTAATATATAAAATAATGTTAAGATCTAGTTCTATATGTTTATCTTTTATGTATAATTATATGACACAAAATAGTGATGGTGATAATTTTGATAAAAAATCTAAAAATATAAAATGTTTGACGAAAACACTTGCGAAATATGGTGGTGTGTTAACTAAAGTAGCTCAAATATTGTCACTAGAAAATGATGATAATAACGAAGTGTTTTCTAATTGTACTCCATACTTACAAAAAAAAACAGATGAATACATTAAAGAATTATATTATAATGACGATGATAATGTATTAGCTGAAATTGATATTAATTTAGATGAAATTTATAGGAGTGGTAGTATAGGTCAGGTATACAAAGGTGTATATAATGACGATAATATTATTGTGAAGGTTCAATATGTTGGTTTAAGAGACCAATACAATAAAGATTTAAATATACTAGATAAAATAGTATCTTATCTTTATGGTAAATCTAAGTTAGAAACGGCCTTAGAAGATGTAGCTGAAAAATTATATGAAGAACTCAACTACAATATAGAAAAAGAAAATCAAAAATTAATGTATCATTATTTCAAAGACGATGAAGATATAGTAATTCCTAAAATACTAGATGAGTTTTCAAGTAAAAATATTCTAGTAATGGAAGAGATGACTGATTATATATCAGTTTATAAGTTTATAGAAAATTCTACCCAAGAACAGCGAAATTTTATTGGTGAATTGTTGGTTAAATTCGTGTTTACTAGTTTATATAAACACAATATTTTGTATAGTGATTGTCACTATGGAAATTTTCTTGTAAAACGAGATGGTACAAAACTATGTGTATTGGATTTTGGTTCAATTCATTATATTGATGACGATTTACTAGAAAACCTAAAATCTTTACATCGTATTGTAAAACTTGATGACAAAGCAGGTATTTTAGAACATCTAATGACAATGACTATTTTAGATGAGAGTGTGTCTGAGGAGTCTCGAGACTATGCATATGATTTTTTCACTCTTCAATATGAGCCACTTGTAACAAATGATGAATTTGAATTTTATGTTGAATGGCTAGACTTGTCTTCAACCAAAAATGTTGATCTAATGAAAGAATGGTATTGTCCGAGACATTTGATTCATTTTCACAAAATTAGCTATGGATTATATCATATTCTAACTAAATTAGATTTGTGTAGTAATGTATGTGAAATTGTTGATACGATTTTACAATAAATATTTTAAGTTTTTAATTAATAAAAATTAAAAACTCGAAATTTGATTTAATTAAAGTTGGGTCCTAGAATCCATCCAACTAAATATTCTCTGTTACCTTTTACTATATCTGTTATTTTAGCCATAATAAATGATGGAAATACAATTAAAATTCCGGTGTCACTAGGTAATTTTCTTGGTGTATTATTTGTTTTAATGATGAATTCTCCTCCTATTACATCATTTGATTTTTTGCTATTGACAATAAACAATAATTTTTTGTTGTTGTAACAATTGGTAAACCAGTCTTTTAAAGGATTATTAAATTTATTGACAACAACATGTTGAAACTTTGTAATAGCATTTATGTTGAAATTCCACATACCTTGATTTGCGATTTTAGTTAGACGAATAATTTCGTCATATGTGTTTGTGTTATTGGAATCATAGTTTTCTTGATTAAATTTATTTTTAATAAACCAGTAATTATCACAATTGTCACAATTATCTTGTAAGCTTGAAATTTCACAATCATATGCTATTGAATTGTATTTATCGATATTCATGTTGAAACTATTATGAGAACTGATGTTTGTGTCATGAGTAGTACCTGTTTGAAAAACAAATCTTGTTTTAGGAGTTAATGCCAAAAATTTTTCATCACAATAGAGTTTGTTGATATCTGACCTAACATTACTATGAGATAAACAAGATATAAATTCATCGAACGGAATAATGTTATTGTGTCTATCTATTTGTTTAATTTTGGTAATACCTAGATTAGAGTATAAAATACAATGTGTTTGGTAATTATAACTAGAAAAATTTAGATAGTTAGAATAATGTTTATCACTATTTTCTTGATACATTTCTTTGCCTCCGAAATCTATTAAATCAAACTCTTGATTACACTCTATTAAACTTCTTTTAACTTTATACAAAAAATTAGTAGGTAAACAAGCATCATCTTCTAGAATTAACAAATAATTAGTAGAATCAGGTTCTGAATGAAGTGTTTGCATATGTGAATTCCAACAACCAATTTCGCCTTTTGTAATTGAACGGTTCCAATATCTTTTAAATATATTTAAAAGATCAACATCTTGAATTTTATCTTTATAACTATTACAATCTTGATCTGATAAAACCCAATTACTATACACATTGCCTTGTGTGCCTTTATCGGCATTGACACGAGAAATATTTATTGTGAAACCTGTTGGAACATTTAAGTTAACTATATTTTCTAGTAATCTTTGGTATTTTTCTGGTCTATAATCTAAATTTATGATTTTAATTTCTAAATCTACCTGTAGATTTAATCTGTCTTTTTTAAGCTGTATCCAGTCTGATGGATAGAAATCGTCAGAAAAGTTATTTTCCAATTTTGTATCTTTGAATTCATTTTGATAAAAAACCTGTCGTTTAGTTTTCGATAAGTAGGCTGCCCACCAGGCAAATGTTCCTCTAGTTAAAATATAATAGTGACATTTTAACATTATTGTAAAATCTAACATATAATCGTTAGTTGAAACAATGTAATAATTTTCTTTCTTAAAGCTATCTTGTTTATATACCCAATCTAGATCATCACTAAATACCAGTATTTTCAAATTTTCTTGAGGTAAACTCATAACACAAGAGTTTATCGATTCCAAACTAGGTAAATTTTGTTCTTCTTCTAACATATCAGTTCTACGAAAATGAATTGCTACAATATTATCGCAATTTGTTAAATTATTATCAGCAAACCAATCTTGTGATTTTTGTATGTATGTGTCATTTGGTTGAAACATATCTAATATTTCTTGTTTACAGTGACTAAAATATTTAGTGTTTTGTAAATATCTACCAACACGAATATTATACATGTCATCGCAATATTGTGTAAGCATTTTTTCATCATACACACCTTCATATGTTTCACCAATATATTTTTCGTCAATACTGATTTTTGGTTTCAATTTTGGAAATAATTTTGTTTGGAAACCAAGTAGTTTGTGAGGTATTTCTCCTAAATATACACTCACATTTCGTTTTTTAGCAATACCTATTGCGGATGCCAGTTTAAACATACAATTACCCATTCCTAATTTTTCAAAATTTATACTAATAAAGTTATGTTTCCAATAACAATGTAATACTTCATTATCAGATATACTACTAAATATTTTTTTAGTTACAGGATTGTTAGGAATATTTACCAAATTGCTATCAGTTACATTTAAAAATCCAGCAAGAATATATCTAATACCTCTTGTTATTTTAACACCAGAGTGATGTAATTTACCACAGTGATAAACTATGTCACCTATATCAGAACGAATAGTTTTGTCATGAATTTTGTAGTAAGTACCACCATCATCAAATTCTGTGTTAGGATTTAATTGTAACACAAAAGACAAAATAGATACATCTCTATGCATATTTAAATGACTTTGACCATCTAAACTATATTTTACAATAAACAAATCTTGATAGCTAACAGTTGGATTGATTAACGAATATTTTTCTACCAAATCTAATTTAATCGTATTTAGTAACTTGTCTGTTATAGGTTTTGTTTCTGGTAAATCTATAGTTGGGATATCATGTGTAGGATAGTGATCATGTCTATTTTTAGTCCATTTATTAGATTTCTCAGCAATTTCTATCAAACTTTTACATTCTTCATTTGATAGTTTATTTTTAACATGTACAATATTGAATAATGGATTCATTATATTTATTTGATATTTTAAAACTTTAACTAATAAATGATTCATATAGATATTCATACTATATCACACTTTTTAGGTGGACTTGTATCAAGTTTTGTAGTATTTCCAGATAAACCTGTTTTAAGTTTCTTTATAAGTAATTTACTTCATTTAGTATCAGAATTACACGAAGTTAAAATAGACCCATATTCAAAACAACAACTCGAAACTTACCAAAACAATTTAGGAGATATCATAGCTTATTTATTAGGATGGATTCTAGGATTTATTTTAATTAATAAGGTGAAAATTAAAATAAGTAAACCAGTGTATTATATATTATTAGTTTTGTTTATTCTAGGTTTTATAAAGGAATTTTTAAGAGAATTTTTAATTAGAAAAGGTTATGGTAAACAACTTAGAGATACAAAATCGAATTTGTATAAACTATTAAGTGTTGTTTAGTTTAGTAACGATTTTAATAACTTAAATTTGTTATTCAAATCATTGTATTTCTTTTCCATATTTTTATAGTCTTTCTTAAGTCTATTGTATGAATCATTTAATTTATCATATTTTTCTTTATTAACCACACATGTAGTTTGTAACTGTTTCAAAAGATTACTAATATTTAGTATAGTTTTAATGTCTTGCTGATCACTAACTACAATATCTTGTACTTCTTCCTTCTGCTCTTGTACTTCTTCCTTCTGCTCTTGTTCTTGTTCCTGCTCTTGTTCCTGCTCTTGTTCCTGCTCTTGTTCCTGCTCTTGTTCTTCTTCCTGTTCTTCCTGTTCTTCTTCCTGTTCTTCCTGTTCTTCCTGTTCTTCTTCCTGTTCTTCCTGTTCTTCTTCCTGTTCTTCTTCCTGTTCTTCTTCCTGTTGTTCTTCCTGTTGTTCTTCCTGTTGTTCTTCCTGTTCTTCTTCCTGTTCTTCTTCCTGTTCTACAGTAACTATTGCTTCATCATATTTGAACTTATATTTTAGGCATGTTTGTACATCACTATCTGTTAATTGTTTAATTAATTCTTCATTATCTTCATCATAAAATCCAATAACTTTTTTTTCTTTAATGTTGTTAAATACTAGTTTAGAATCTGGATGCCAAATTGTGTTTAGCTTCCTTAGTCTTTTGAGAACTACCTTTTGTTTCATTGTTAATTAATGAAAAGTTTTTTTTAAATTACTTAATTTTATTCATTAAAAATATTTGTAATTCTGCCAGATGGGTTTCCTTTGTGGTCAACCCATTTAGGTAACCAGTATTCATATACTGGCTGGTATTTAGGAAAAATTGTATCATATATCTGTTTATAGTACATTGCTTCTTTGCTAGGAAATAGTTGGCTATTATAATCTGAGTCTTTAATTTGTATATCAACAAATTCTGTTATATATTCATACCAAGATTTGGTAGGATTGCTACATCCATCGCTGAAACCGTCTTTCCTTCTCCACAACACATTTTCTGGTAAATAGTTTTCAAAAGATTTTCTTAAAATATATTTTTCGAAATTTTGTGTAGGTTTTCTTACTTGGTCTGGTAAAGACAAAACCAGATCAATAAAACTTGGGTCTAGAAAAGGTACTCTTAATTCTAAACCATGTGAAGAGATACATCTATCGGCTCTTAAGACATCATATTTGTATAGTTCTTTGATTAGTCTTAGGCTTTCTTTTGATAATTCGTCTGTGTTTGGGGCATAGTGAAAATATAAGTATCCACAAAATAATTCATCTGCTCCTTCTCCTGAAAACAACACAATATCTTGTGTGTTATTGGAAATATACCGAGCAAGTAGCCACATCGGTATACTTGCTCTGATAGTTGTAATATCATAAGATTCTAAGTCTTTTATTACATCGGGTATAACACTTAAACCTTCTTGAGGTGTAAAATATACTTCTGTGTGATCTGTATTAAGGTATTCTGCAACTTGTTTAGCATATCCTAAATCAAGTGAGTTTTCCATACCAATCGAATAAGTTCTAACATTTTCAGAACCAACCAAACGACACAATATACTAGCAACCAAAGAGCTATCTAAACCTCCTGACAGCAAACATCCTATTTTTCTGTCTGACATAAGTCTTAATTTAACAGAATTAATTAATTCTGTGTTAATAAGTCGTGTTAAATGTAGTTGGTTAAGATCTAAGCTGTTGGTTAATGCTGTGTATTCGTTAAATTCAAGTTGTTGTGTAGTAATATTAAAAGCCCCCCAACCAGGTTTAACTTGGATGACATTGTCACAAAAGTTGGTTAGTGCTCTGGCATACGATGAAATAGCAAAATTTCCGTTGTTTGTAAAACCGTAAAACAAAGGTCTAACACCTATTCTATCTCTTCCAAAATACACTGTGTTGTTGTCTCTTAATACTATAGCAAAATCTCCATTTAATGATTCTATAGTATTTTGAAATCCTATTTGTGAGTGTAAATGTAAGATACACTCGCAATCACTTTCGGTAACACAACTTAATCCATAACTATTTTCTAATTGTTTGTGGTTGAAAATTTCACCATTACACATAAGACTTGAGTTTTCTCCTAAAAATGGTTGTTTGTTTTTTTCGTCTATTCCTACGATAGCCAATCTTGTGAAACATAGTAATTCCTTTTCTTGTTGTATTAATGATGACTGATCAGGTCCTCTGTTTTTTAACATAACGAATGATTCGTTTATACAGTTAAGTTCTTGTAGACTTAATGATTTTGTTTTAAATAATGCTAAAATGCCACACATAATTTTATATTAATTTTAAGTGATTTAATTTTAAATAAGATTTTAAATGTTGTTTCTTGTTAATATACTATGTCAATTCTAAAAAAACAAAAAATTCCAAAAGCTTTAAGAGAACAAGTTTGGAGAAGATATATTGGAGACAAATTTAAAAATAAATGTTATATTGCTTGGTGTAGTAATACGATTACAGTATTTGATTTTCATGTAGGTCATGATCTACCTGAAAGTAAGGGAGGAAGTACTATAATAACTAATTTAAGACCTATTTGTAGTAGATGTAATCATAGTATGGGATCTAACTATACTATACAAGAATGGCAGAAATTAGGCAACAATTCAACACACAAAATAGCACAATCAAGAAAATGTTGTTGTGTAATATGTTAGTAATAAAATTGAATAAAGTTTATAAACAACAACATTAATAATAAAATGAAACGAAAGTATGCAGAAATATCTAAAGAAGTTTTAAATGAATTACATAATTTTGAAACTAATAATTTAGTAAATATAAATAAAATATATAATTATGTTAATAACGACACACTTGTTGATTGGTTGAATCTTTATCACGAAAAAACAGTGTCTAGCAAAGTAAATCCAATTGTGTCTCTAACAAATCAGTTTAAAACACATTTAGTAGAGTACATCTCTAACAACATCTCACCTGTAGTATCTATCAGCAAACAGATAAATATTGATATGTTAAATCAAACAATTTTAAACATGAAGAAAGGTGTTCCGTTGATTTATAGTGCTCCTTTAATTAATGTAAATTATGAGTTATCTGGAGTATGTGATTTCTTGGTGAGAAGTGACTATATTAACAATTTATTTGATTACGACATAAAAACTCGAGAAATAAATATTCCAGCTCCTAAACTAGATACCTGTTTCCATTATGTGATTCTACATACAACTTATTCTACAACATTTCTCAATGAAAAAAGACAAATTAAAAAAATCAAAAATTATTTATTGTGTAAACTCTATATGCTTAACAATATTTTAGGTAATGTTCAAGGTTACAAACCAAGATATTGTTTGTTGTTAAGTAGACGAAGTAGAATTCATGAAAAACAATCTTATAATTGTATTAAAAACATTGCTAAAATTGATTTGCCAGATTTACCCAATAATATCAAAAGATTATGTGTCGATAGTATTAAGTGGTTAAGACTTGTTAAAATGGAGGGTGAAAAATGGAGTTTATATCCTATGCCATCTCGTAAAGAATTGTTTCCCAACATGTGTGTGGATTCTGGTGTTTGGAATCAAACCAAAGATGAAATTTCTAAAAATATTAATGATATCACACAAATTTGGAATGTTAGTTATAACAATAAGTTACTAGCATTTAGTAAAGGTATATTTAGCATTAAAGACAATGGTTGTAATTCTCGAAATTTAGGTATAAAAGGAAAACGGAGTAAATTAATTGATAAAATAATAATGATTAATAACCAGTCAGAAAAACTAATATCACATAATAAAATAAAAATTAGTGATGTTATGTTAGATAAAAACAATTTGTATGTTGACTTTGAAACAATAAGCGATTTGTTTTCAGATTTTAATCACATGCCTTATAATTGGTCGAAAGAGTGTATATTTATGATAGGAGTGGGATATTTTACAAATAACAGATGGGAATACAAAAATTTTACTTGTGAAAAGTTGTCTCATAACGAAGAGTTTAAAATAGTGAACAACTTTATCGATTTTGTAAAGAAACGGCAATGTACTAACATTTTGTACTGGTCTGCTGAAAAAAATATTTGGAAAAAAATGTATAACAGACAATATCAGTACAATTACAAAAACAACAATTTTGACAATTTGTTGTTAATTCTTAATAGTTGGCCTAATGAAAAAAATGAGTTAATGAAATGGTTAGATTTATACAAATTTTTTATTGATAATCATGTAGTTATAAAAGATTGTTATAATTACAAGTTAAAATCTATTACCAAGGCTTTGTTTAGTAAACGATTGATTACGACTAATTATGATTGTGAATGTTGTTCCGGTATGGAAGCACAAACTCAAGCATGGAATTTGTATCGAAAACATACAGACAATATATTAACTACACCTATAATGAAAGATATTATTAAATACAATGAAATTGATTGTAAAATCTTGTTTGATTTGGTTTGTTTAATTAGAAAAAATGTATAATTTATTTGTTGTGTAATTATTTAAAATATAATAGTATTAATAAATGTTTAATTAGAAAAATGTATAATTTATTTGTTGTGTAATTATTTAAAATATAATACTATTAATAAATGTTTAAACATTATAAAGTTATATTTTTAATCTTAATTATAATTATATTCGTATATGGTGTATTTATGTTAGGCATTAACAAAAACACATATAGTATTAATGAAAATATTACATTTTATAAATTATTAGATATTCATGAAAATATTACATTTTATAAATTATTAGAAAATAATGAAAATATACATAAAAATATTTCTCTAAAATCTAAAAAACTATCTGTTCCTAAAATAGTATGGAGAATTTGGTGTAATAATTCTAATTGTGGAGGTAGATATTTTGATCAAGAACCTTTTAAAACTACTCAAAAATCATTACCTGGTTGGTCTCAAAAATTTTTTATACATGATGAAAATTGGTCGAATGCATTGAGTTGGTTACGAGAAAATTTTTCAGAAAATTCTAATATTCCACTTGCTTTTAGTTTGTTAAATCCTATTTTCGGTGCAGCTAAAGCAGATTTCTTAAGGTATGCAATAATTTACAAGTACGGAGGGGTATATATTGATGCGAAATCTTGTATAACAGGAACTCTTCCTGATATTGATGACACATATGATATGATGACATGTAACTGGAAAGAAATAAAACCACAAATTCATATTTTTGATAATGGAGAATACCTTAATTGGTTTTTATATGCAAGACCAAATGCTCCAATTGTATATGAAATATTATTAAATGTTGTTAATAATATATTACAACTACATAAATACCCTTATAAAAAATATCAATTCAGTGTTTCATCAGAGGTACAAAATTGTTGGACTACATCTGAAAATAATACTAAAGGTTTAATTTTGTCAGTAACAGGACCTATAATCTTAACAAGAGTTATCAATAATTCTAAATATAGTAAAACAGTTAAAGTAGATAACATAAATTTGTATCATAAACTTAAATATATATGTCAAAAAAATAGTAAAATAGGTAATAATCACTATTCAAAACAAATTGGAGATTTGGTTTTCCCTAGTCAAGATGCTTTATATATACCTAACACTTATCATAAAGTATTAGATGATACTGTAAATACTACATTTAATTTTAGAGTTATTTCATATAATTTAAATGATTGCAATAAATTAATAAAAAACATCTATAAAAATTTTGATAATTTCGATAGTTTATCTTTCGAAAACAAGAAAAAATTAATACAATTTACAATATTGTATTTTTATGGTGGTTTAATTGGTAAATTGGAAAGTGAACCTAACCTAAATATTGGTAATACTTGGTATTGTAATACAGATAAAAGTTGTATATGCACTCCTCCAAGAAATCCTATAATTAAAAAATATTGTGAAAATATTTTGAATAATCAAAATATTAACTATAATAATGTCTATATAGAAAATTGGAATTGTGTATTGTTAAATACAATTCCAAATACAATTCCAAATACAATTCCAAATACAATTCCAAATACAATTCCAAATACAATTCCAAATATAATTCCAAATACAATTTAGTTAAATAGCAAAAGACTTATAAACTTTTCCATATGAAATAGAGATGATTGAAAATATTACAAATAAAAATAAATTAAAATTGAATATTTAATGTTATGGATTTTTATAATAAATGACAGCATCATATGGTAATATTGCTAGAACAAACGGTTTAAAATTTGAACAATTGATGGTTGACCATTTTAATAAAATAGAAAATAAGACTAAGTTTGTTGATAAGATTAAGCTTTTATATCCTGATGTAACATTGGATGGATTCTTTGTTAAATGTCCGTCTAACAAAGTTGAAAGTTTAATTGGGAAAAAAACTACACGAAAAGCTGATATTTGGTATTGTTATAACGACACAAAGTTGGGAATTTCTGTTAAAATGAGTAATAAAGGTACTCAATATCAAATAATATCACTCAATAATTTTGTTAAAATACTAGAAACAAAATATGATTCAATAATGGATATTGATACCAACACGAGTTTTAAGAAATTTTTGGGATTAATTGAACCATCACCTCAACAACTAAAACTATTACAAGTAAACAGAAAACCTAAGCTTAAACACAAGAAAAGATTTTGGATACATGAAATCGATTCTCAACAACAAGATTTAGTTATTAATTTTCTAAAAAATAATTATTCTAATATACTAAAAATAATATTATCAAATGGTGTCTGTAAAAACACAGAAGATACAGCTAATATATTTATATTCAACAATGATTACTATTCAAAAACAAAAAATATAAGTCCTGTAGTCATGTTGTACGATGAATTAGTTTCTAAAATATCAGGAGAATGTAAAATAACTAATTTGGGAAATTTAGAACTTAGTCGCTTTATTGGTTTACAGCAAAAAGGAAGTGGTAATAAATATAATAAAACATGTCTACAATTTAAAGATAGAGGCAGTAGTAAAATATTAATGAAATAATGTGTATCTAGGTTTGTATCAATAAATTTGTATAGTTAAAATTGATTTATAATTTTCAATCTCATTATAAATATAATGAAATTGAAAGGTTTATCTTTATTTTCAAGTGCTGGTATAGGAGAAACCTATATATCAGAATTTGTAGACATGAAAATTGCTAACGAAATATTACCAAAAAGAGCTAAATTATACAACTGGTTCTATCCAGAAACACACATGATACAAGGAGATATTACACACGAAAATATATTCCAAGAAATTATTTTAAAAAGCCAACAAGAAAATATAGATTTTATATATGCGACACCACCATGTCAGTCTTTTAGTAAAGCAGGAAAACAAGAGTCTCGAGACCATAGAGACATCTTGTTTTTATACATACTAGATGCTATAGAAATATTACAACCTAAGTATGTTATTATAGAAAATGTACCAGAATTTATAAAAGCAAAATCGATACACTATAACAATACACAAACAAGTGTTATAGATATAATTAAACAAAAAACGAGTGATAATTATAATTTGGTATACGATGTAGTTTGTGCTAGCAATTATGGTACTGCCCAAAAAAGAAAAAGAGCAATAATATTACTATCGAGACTAGATTGTAACATTTGGAAAATACCAAAAAAACTAGATTACATTATAACAGTAAGAGATATGATAGGTGATCTACCTACACTAGAAAGTCAACAAAAAAGTTCAATACACAAACATCATTCAGCTAAAAAACACAATGACAGACATATTCTTTGGATGTCTCACACACCAACAGGAAAAACGGCATTTGATAACGAAATTTATTTTCCGCAAAAAGATGGGAGAAAAATTAGAGGATTTAAAACAACATACAAAAGAATCAACTGGGACGAACCAGCACCAACAATTACTATGGCAAATGGTAGTATTTCGTCCCAAAACAATGTACATCCTGGAAGATTAAAACAAGATATGACATATTCAGATGCAAGAGTATTAACCGTTTATGAATTGATATTATTAACAGGTCTTGAGTCTGATTGGAATATTCCAGATAATATTTCTGACACACTAATAAGACAAGTAATTGGAGAATGTGTTCCTCCACTTTTAATTAAATCTATAATGAAAAATTTAAAAATAAATAATAATAATAAATGAAACAAAGTACAGTAAATGTAATTATAATATTAGGTTGTGTAGTTTTAATATCACTTATTACAGCAATGATTATATTACCACCTAAAAAATCTCAAAGTGCAAATACTGGATTGAATAATAAGACAAAGACTTGTCCTCAAAATTGTTCCGGAAACGGTACTTGCGATTCAAAGACTGGTGTGTGTACTTGTAAGACTGGATACACTGGAAATGATTGTGCTAGTAAATTATGCCCTCAAGATTGTTCCGGAAACGGTACTTGCGATTCAAATGGTGTGTGTACTTGTAAGACTGGATACACTGGAAATGATTGTGCTAGTAAATTATGCCCTCAAGATTGTTCCGGAAACGGTACTTGCGATTCAAATGGTGTGTGTACTTGTAAGACTGGATACACT
>Ga0213865_10000320_pt1 | contig 32664 bp, 25 predicted proteins | sample PICome_6_FD_160100 | JGI IMG/M metagenome (GOLD analysis project Ga0213865, IMG submission 160100) | Coastal seawater microbial communities near Pivers Island, North Carolina, United States - PICO282 | ecosystem: Environmental > Aquatic > Marine > Coastal | place: USA: North Carolina...
CTTCCATCACCATTTGTATCAAATCTGCCAAAGAGTGTTTTCACATTCATAGAATTGGTTGCCATCCATGTTCGCAAGATATCGATGACATCATCTGCTACGAAGACGACTCCACATTCAGGGCATTTGGATGAATCAAGCGGTACGAGGGAATTACATGCACCACATTCACCCAAAGCCTCGTCTGAAACGCCTGAAAAAGAAATAGAGCACTCTGGACAGTTCTCAGATGTAATTGGTACGACAGCTCGGCAAGAACCACATTCCGCCATTGCCACATCTTCATTTTCATCGCTCATACCATCGTCTCCGGTTTAACTCAACACCTTGGCGATTATAATCCTTCATGATGATTTGAACGATGAAACCTATGTATCTCTTGTGTTCTGCGTAAGTCAAGGGGAGTAAATGACTGGGCAGATTCATTCATTCATCTCTTCCTCAACCGAGGAATTCATCTCACTTTTTGATCAAATCGACCAAGACGGATCATCGCATCGGGTTTTTATTTCCAGACTTCCGCAACGTAGACTAATTGAACATTTAGATATCTCTGATATCGAATGTTATTGGCTTACAGATAGACATGAGGATGGAAGTCTTGAACCAAGTTATCAAAAAATACTGAAGTTAATCTCCAGTCGACTATCCAATCATAAAGGATCTATTTTTCTTGAAGGACTAGAGTGGCTCTCATCGTTACATGGGTTTGAAGAATTATTGGGATTTATACGTACACTAAGCGATTCTATTCATAGAACCTATTGGAATCTCTATATCTCGATCGATAAAGAATCATTTAGTTCCATTGAGTTTAATCAACTCATTAGAGAAGCACCTGAAATAGCCATTAAAATAATCGATTCGAAATCAGATGCTCATGATGAAGCTATCATCCTTAATTCACCAGTTAAATCAGAAAATTTAGAGGTTGAGTTACATGAAGATGGTTCTCCAAAATTGGTCATGTTAACCCGCCTTCCTGAAAGTGGCTTTTCAAAATCAATCCTTCAAAGGAGAATCCTCCAATGGCGAAGAATGGGATTGGATGTTTCTGAAGTGGAATCTGCCCTATATTCATCTCTAGATAGCCAGATGTACCATACATATTCAATGATAGAAGAAAAAGTTCGGAGAGCTGTCCAATTAGACAACTGGGTTAGAGAACATGTATTAGATTCTCAAGAGCGATCAATCGCTCAATTCAGAATCCGCCAACTTACAGGATTGGATGAGTTAGAGAAGAGGTATTTCTCTAATTAATTTAGGAATTCGATTTGTTTCGGATTCTATCAATGAGATCCAACTTGATTCAAGTAATTCTGAAGCTATCTTTCTTAATTCTGAACTTGTTGTTCTGTCTGAAATATCATTTTCCACTATTGTATCAATACAGCGAATCAAAACTTCGATATGCCTTGATGATTTAGTTTGTAGGAAATGTAATCCTCGTCGTGCTACGAATAATTCACAAGCGTAGACTTCTGAAGCCCTTTGAACCGCTCTCAGTAAATTCCAACAAGCAGTTGATCCCATACTCACATGATCTTCTTGACCTGCAGATGTGGGTGTTGAAAATGCCGTTCTTGGTGAGGCGTGTCCGTGTAATTCCCCTAGGGATGCTGCTGCAGAATATTGAACGATCATCAAGCCCGATTCAAGTCCTGCATCTTCTGCTAAGAACGGTTTAATTGCTAATCTACTAGGATCAAGCATTTGATCGATTCTACGTTCGCTAATGGAAGATATTTCGAACAAGGACAATGACATCGAATCTGCTGTTAAGGCCAATATTTCTCCATGAAAATTTCCTTGAGAAAGGATTTCATGTCTGCCAGGATTTGATATATCTGGGAAAATGAGAGGATTGTCCGTGGCTGAATTCAATTCTGTATGAACAACCTCGTTCAATCGTTGCAATGTTTCCTGCACAGCCCCATGGACTTGAGGAATGCAGCGGAAGGAATATGGATCCTGTACTCGATTGCAATTTGTATGCGCATTAAGGATGTTTGAACCAGATAAAATTTCACGAATTCTTCTCGAAACAAAGAGTTGACCAGGATGAGGTCTGGCTTGATGCACGCGCTCATCCATTGGTGTTATCGTGGATTCAGTAGCATCTATTGACATGCACGCAATAAGGTCTGAATACGTCAACAAGTTTTTCAAACGTTCTAGTGCCAAACACAGGAAACCAGTCATTTGACTGGTTCCGTTAATCAAAGATAACCCATCCTTGGCTCGCAGTGTAAGTGGGAGCAATTCACATTCGATCAGGACTTCTTTTGCTTGGCGCGTATCACCTTCAAAATTCACCAACCCTTCTCCGATGAGGCCCAACGCCAAATGAGAAAGAGGCGCTAAATCTCCGCTCGCTCCTAAACTCCCAATCCGAGGAACCAGTGGATGTATGCCTTTGTTGAGGAAATTTACCAGTTGGTTAATGACATCAGGATGGCATCCTGAATTCCCCTTTACCAAGGAATTAATTCGAACACACATCATCGCCCTCACTTCTTCAATCGACATTAAATCTCCTAAGCCAGTAGCATGGGAGCGTATCAAATTGAGTTGAAGAGTCTCTAGTTCATCTGAGTTTATTTGCGTGTTTACTAACGATCCAAATCCAGTATTAATCCCGTATACGACTTCTCCGTCATTGAGGATACGGTCGACAACAGAACGTGCATTTTTTACTCGAATCATAGATTCTTCAGCTATTCTAACTGGTGTGAAATTTGTTGCAACTTCTACAACTTCTGAAGATGTAAGGGTTGTACCATCGAGTGTTATCATTCGTTCATTCATATGAATCACCTTCGAATAGATTTTCCAATACTTCTAAATCAACAGAATTTGGTAATGTGACGCTCAAAGAAGGATTCTCATTCATCGCTTCCTTAATTGAAGAAATTGCCCCAGTGTTACGAGCCCATGCTCTACGAGCAACACCATTATTCACATCCCAGTGAAGCATGGATTGTAGCCTTCTTTTGGATTCAATTGAACCGTCAATAACCATTCCAAATCCACCATTCATCACTTCTCCCCAGCCGACCCCGCCCCCATTATGGAGACTTACCCACGTAGCACCACGAATTGCATCACCGACAAAATTCTGAACAGCCATATCTGCTGTCCATTTTGAACCATCATGGATGTTCGCAGTCTCTCTGTAAGGGGAATCTGTGCCACTGACATCATGGTGATCTCTTCCTAGAATGATCGGGGCTGAGATTCTTCCGTCAGCGATAGCGTCGTTAAAATGAGTTGCAATTGCATTTCTTCCTCGTTCATCAGCATATAATATACGGGCTTGTGAACCAACAACTAACTTGTGAGAATCGGCTTCTTCTATCCACCTTATGTTATCACTTATCTGCTGTTTAACTTCCACATCGGTCGTTGTATCGTACAACTGTGTGAGAGTATCAAATGCTATTTTGTCCGTCATTTGCAAATCCTTATCCAATCCAGATGAGCATACCCATCTGAACGGTCCAAAGCCTCTATCAAAACATAATGGGCCCATGATATCTTCAACATAGGATGGATACTTGAAAGAACCATTAGCATCAAAAATATCCGCCTCTGCGCGGCCAGCCTCGAGTAAGAATGCATTGCCATAATCCCAAAAAAACATGCCCTTTTCTACCATGGAATTGACTGCCGCGACGTGCCTTTTCAGAGTAGATTTAACTTCTAAAATGAATTGTTCTGGCTGCGTATGCATCATTTCTTGAGATTCCTCGAAGGAAAGATTTGCTGGATAATATCCGCCTTGATAGGGATTATGCAATGATGTTTGATCGCTTCCTAGATGCACCATGACGTTGCGTTCAACTAAGCGTTCCCATAATTCAACAATATTTCCAATGTAACCAATTGAAGTTCCCACCTTCTTTTCTGCGGACTCAAGCATCAAATCAATCGCTTCATCAACATCTTCAGAAATTTGCTCAACCCATCCTTGAGAATGACGCTTTCTGGCTGCTATGGCATTGGATTCCGCTACAATACAGGAAACGCCTGCAATAACCGCAGCCTTTGCTTGGGCACCAGACATACCTCCGAGGCCAGATGTTACAAAACACAATCCGCCTAAGTCACCATTAACTGGAACCCCGAACTTCATTCTAGCTGCGTTCATGAGGGTAATTGTCGTCCCGTGTACTATTCCTTGAGGTCCGATGTACATGTAGGAACCTGCGGTCATTTGACCATATTGCGTCACACCCATAGCATTCAATCGCTCATAGTGATCGACGGTGGAGTAATTCGGAATCATCATACCATTTGTAACAACAACTCGTGGGGCGTCCTTATTCGATGGAAACAAACCAAGTGGATGGCCAGAATAGATGACAAGCGTCTGCTCATCTGTCATCTTTGAAAGATAATTCATAACCAGTAAATATTGAGCCCAATTTTGGAATACAGCACCATTCCCGCCATAGGTTATGAGTTCATTTGGGAATTGAGCAACTAATGGATCCAGATTGTTATCGATCATCAGCATAATCCCTGCTGCTTGCAACGAGTTAGCCTTGTATTGATCAATGGGCAATGCGCGAATGACACAATCAGGTCTGAATCGATACATGTAAATGCGTCCATACATTCTTAATTCTTCTAAAAATTCAGAGGCAAGTAATGTGTGATGCACTTTGGGGAAATACCTCAGAGCATTTTGAATCGCTAACATTTCTTCGTCTTTAGAAAGCACCTGTTTTCGTAGAGGAGCATGGTCCAGAGAGGAGTCTAATCCAGGATGATTTGGCAACTCTGTTGGAATGCCTTCGTGTATCATAGCAATACGTTGACCTTCATCCATAGACCTGCGTAGAATTGATGGCCTTTGAGGATTGTTCACAACTCAACCCTTCGACGGATTCAAGAATAGGTCGTCTATGGATGTGTAATGACTGATGTTAATCAACTTGAGGTTATGGACTCGAAGGAAGTTCATCGATCAACTAATCAGTCATTTAATGCAGTTCTTGGAAGCACAATTGCAGTATGTCTCGTGTTTTTATTTGTTTCAGCCGTATTTGGTGAATCCCTCAAAAATTCTGTTACAGAGAATACTTTTGAAACGGGTAATGTTCCTATCTGGGAGAGATATCTTGAAGATTATGTCGTCGATACTGACTTCGGTTATGTCATGGAGGAAGGACCATTTGAGATTTTAGAAACTGCAAATGAATGGAATTCAACACATCACTTTGTAGAATACACATTGCCCCTAGAAGAAGGTGGAGCAGCCCCAAATGGATTGATCAGCCTAGCAGTCTGGAGACCAAATGTACCTGAAGATGTCAAGGTACCTGTAATTGCTGAATTTGGCCCGTATTTTCAAGAGCCATCTGTTGAAACTCCAACAATTGAAGTTCCAGGCAGTTGGCTAGGTTCTATGATGGTTGAACAATTATTGCCACACGGTTATGCTTTTGCACAAGTTTCCGTCACAGGAACAGGTCGCTCGAACCACTGCATGGATCTTATGGGAACCGCTGAACAATTGGGCAACGATGCAGCAGTTCGTTGGCTTGGAGAGCAGAATTGGAGCAACGGAAATGTAGGTCTTATTGGAAAATCGTACGACGGTTCAACACCATGGCAAGCGGCCATGTTTGGTTCAGAACATGATTATCTCAAAACCATCGTGCCTATTTCAGGACTCATAGGTGTCAAAGAACTGATGTGGCGAAATGGCAGTGCGGAGGCTCGTGCTCCAATAATGCATAATGGAGTATATGGTTCGTATGGCTTTGATGGCGATGAAGAAGATTATCAGAACATTTGTCCAGACTATCTTATTGGACCTGGGACTGGAGTATCAGCCTACATTTTGGGTTCTGAACAGTTTGGAGATTATTGGGCAGAACGTTATTTCCTAGACCGAGTATTGGGAAATTACAAAGGGTCTGTATACCTTATTCAGGGAATGCATGATTGGAACGTAGATCCACATATGGCCGTACCTACAATGAATATGTTAATCGATGCAGGTATTGAAGCAAAGGGCCTGTTTGGTCAATGGGATCATGATTATCCTGATCGACCAATACAACTGAACGATCGAAGCGATATGGGCGGCCGTGGAGGAGAAGCGTTCCCTGAAATGATTCGATATGATTGGATGCAGGACTTGTTTGAATGGTTTGAATATTACCTTCAAGATCGTGGTGAACAACCTGGCCAATACATCGAAATTCAAGATAACCAAGGTGAATGGAGGTTGGAAAATCGCTATCCTCCATCGGATACAACAGAATGGATTGGTTCCTTGGGAGGTGAACTTTCGAATATTGGAGGCTCTATGACAATCCTTCCAGATGCATCGACAGGGCCGGTTTGGGAAACTGAACCATTGACTGAAACAATTCGAATAGCTGGTGTGCCGCGCCTTCATGTTGATGTTACGACCGCAACAGTAGGTGGACAATTGTATGCATTGCTCGAGGATTGCTATCAAAACGAATGCATTCATGTTGGCCACGCAATCATGGACTTGCGCTACTATGCAGGTGGAGATGAAATTCAAACATGGTTGCCAATATTTGATACAATCAATGCAAAGATGGAATTTATGCCTCTCGATGCTGTAATTGCAGATGGACATACCATCAGAGTGTCGTTGTTTTCAACAGGAGAAGATTATCTCCCAGCAAGTACCTCATCGATTGTAACGATTCAAGAAGGAGAATCTTCAACTCTCCAACTTGATGTCATTGATCCATCACTTGATTCACGCCGATATTTCACGCCGCCTGTATGTCTTCACGAAGTTTGCCTTGGGTCTTAGGATCCCAAAGTGTAAAGATAATTCCACTCACGACCATGAGTATTGAATATGCTAGAATGCCTTGCTGAAGATTTACAACTTCATGCTCAATCAAATAACCTGCAGAAATAGTGGAAATCACTTGACCAATTGACATCAGAAGCATATCAGTGGAAAAGACTCGGCCCCTCATCTCATCCTCAACCCATTGCTGAGTTAACACAGTAGAGAGGACCCAGTTGCCTCCGCTAGCAGTATGAGCTAATGTAACGAGCGCAAGAGTCAATAGAATCGGGCCGCCTAAACTTAGACCGACGAGGAGGTAGAAAAATCCACTCACAATGATGAGCAGGCCAACCATTTTTGGCCACTTTGTTGAGTCTTTGAAAATACTTCTTGCTAGAATAGGCCCAATTCCCGTACCTATTCCACGGGCAAAGAAAAATATCCCAAACCCTAGGGCAGCTCCTACGAATGTAATTTCATTCCCTGCCAAAACGAGGAAAACTCCTGCAAGCCCACCACCTGCGATATTCCAAGAAGTTTTAGCAAAAATTATTCTTAATAGGCGTGGCTCACTTTTGATTCTCTTTTGACCAAGCCAAATATCTTTCAAAGAACTTCTTATGATGGATCCTTCACTCGATTTGTCAAAGGTTTGTGGAATAACTAGGGGAAGAAGCATCAATGTTCCAAATAAAAATGTAATTGAATCAATAACAAAGGCGACGTTTACACCATATTCGGAAACAACAAGACCTCCTGAAAACGCTCCGAAACATAATGCTGCCGACCACGTAGCGCTATCAAGTGCATTTGCAGTTGCCAGATCTTCCTTGCTAACAATATTCGGTAGAGCTGCTCTCTCTGCTGTAACATACAGTCCATGTAACGCCATCATAATTCCAGAGATGGTAAACATCCACCACATGTCTTCTGGACCATTAACACCAATAAACGCGAGTGCTAAACCGATTTGGAAAATATTGGTGACTATCATCAAATTCTTACGGTTTACACGGTCGGCTAGAAGGCCAAAAAGTGGTTGCATAAGAGCAAATGATCCCATTCGAACTGCCATTAAAATCCCTAGGAGTAATTCGGAATCCGTGTATTTGAGTATGAGTAAAAAAAGTGCAATCGTGTTGAACCATTCACCAAACATAGATACGAAGGCTGCTAACCAAAATCTACGATACGTACGATTTGTTTTAACCAAGCGAATATAGGAATTTTCAGACATAATGAAAACTACTCTTCTTCGGTTAAGTGATTACTTTTCGAAATTGACACAACCACCCACTTTGAAGTCGGTGTATTCGATATTTCAGCAACTGAATCCAATGGAACTAATTCATTTGCTTCTGGGAAGTATGCAGCCATATTTCCTTTTGGAATATCGTAAGCCACGACGATCCAGTTAGGAGAGTGTCGGATCGTTCCATTAAAATGGCTCGACATGTGGACAATGTCTCTTGTTTTTAGGCCGTTTTCAGCCATATCCAATGCATTCATTAGTACAACTCTACGATTGCCATGTATGCCTCTATACCGGTCATGTAAACCGTAAATGGTTGTATTGTATTGGTCATGACTTCGAATTGTCATGAGGACAAAATGGCCATCACTAATAGAGACGTCTGGCAATTGATTAATGGAAAATAGAGCTTTTCCAGAAGGCGTTTCAAATTTCAAATCATCTCTTGGAGGATTCGGTAAGAGGAACCCATTCTCATCTCGAACACGTTCATTATAATTCTCAAAACCTCTTAATGAATTTGACATTAAGGCACGTATGCGATCATAATTTCCTGAAAGTTCACGCCATGGTAAATTATCTGGTGCCAAACGATGCCCTAGTTCAGAAACAATTGAAGGCTCACTCATCAAAAAAGAGGACGCTGGAGGCAATTTACCTTCTGATCTATGGACAACGCCCATGGAGTTCTCGACAGTAACAAATTGTTTCTCAGATCCTTGAATATCAATTTCAGTCCTTCCTAAAACAGGTAAAATTAACGCTGATTGTCCTGTTATGAGATGGCTACGATTCAATTTCGTTGATATTTGTACAGTCAGGCCAACATTTTGTAAGGCCTTCGCAGTTCTCTTTGTATCAGGTGTTGCTGATAGGAAATTGCCTCCCATGCATATGAAAACATCGACGTCGCCGTCTTCCATTGCCCGTATAGATTCAACAACATCGTACCCATGAGTCTTAGGCAACTCAAACCCAAGGCCTTGCTCCATAGTATCGATGAATGTATCTGAAGGGGCTTCCCAAATGCCAACGGTCCTATCGCCTTGAACGTTTGAATGCCCGCGGACTGGGCATACGCCAGCACCTGGCCTTCCTATATGGCCTCCAAGTAATAGAAGATTGACGACTTCTTGAATTACAGAAACTCCATTTTTATGTTGAGTTAATCCCATAGCCCAACAGGCAATTGTGGCCTTTGAATCAGAACACATTTCTGCTAATTTGATAATCTCATCTTTGGAGATTCCAGAATCCGTAACGGCTTGATTCCATGAAAAAGAATTCATATGGATTTTCAATTGTTCGAATTGGTCAGTATATTCCATGATGAAGTTAGAATCGTAATTCTTTGTATCCAATAGATGTTTGATGACACCTTGGAATAAAGCCGCATCACCTCCAATTTTTACCTGTAAGTGCATATCAGAGAGCTGAGTTGATGTCAAATCCATCTCCATGTACTCTTGTGGATGTTTGAATCTTGCCAAGCCAGTTTCAGGCAATGGATTGATGTTGACAATTTTACTACCATTTCGTTTAGCATCTCGAAGAGCTGTTAGCATGCGTGGGTGGTTCGTTCCAGGGTTCTGACCAACGACCAAAATCAAATCACTTTTATTGAAATCTTCTAAATGGACTGTTCCTTTGCCAATCCCAATAGTTGAACCAAGAGCTTTTCCACTAGATTCGTGACACATATTGGAACAGTCAGGTAAGTTGTTTGTACCGAGGCTTCTAACAAGTGCTTGATAGAGGAATGCAGCTTCATTGGAGGTGCGGCCAGAAGTATAGTAAACGCCTCGTTCAGGTACATTCATAGATTGAATGGATTCAGCAATCATATCAAAAGCAGAATCCCAAGAAATGGTTTCATAATATGAATTACCAGGTTTAAGGACCATCGGATGGGAAATTCTTCCTTGTTTGTTAAGCCAATGATCAGACTTTTTCAAGAGGTCTTGAATTGAATATTTTCTGAAAAAACGAGGATTGACATTCGCCTTCATAGCTTCATCTGCTACGGCTTTTGCTCCATTTTCGCAAAATTCAAACGAGGTTCTGTGTTCAGGATCAGGCCAAGCACAACCTGGGCAATCAAACCCATCTTTTTGATTAACCATGAGCAGTGTTTTCACAGTTTTAGACACACCCATTTTTCGGATACCATGACTGAGCGAAGAAATTGCAGCAGGAATTCCCGCTGCAGTCTTCTTTACTTTACTTAGTCGAAGGGGATTAGAGTCGACTGGTGTAACCCCTTCGGATGGTTCCTGCATAGTCCTGCCAACCCATAACGTTCATCAAGTCTTGTGGAGAAATTCTAATTTAAACCCGCTTTCCAAGCCCCTGATTCCCTGACGAATCCATACAAACAGATTCCATTTTCTCTAGCCAAATCAAGTGCTGCTGTCGAAAATGCACCTACGGAAGCAATACTGGATATCCCGATACGCACGGCTTTGGCTACGATATCCCATCCGCATCTGCCCGAAAGCAACAACGTGAACCCTCCAAAATGTTCAACTCCACATAATATTGCCGAACCAACGGTTTTGTCAACTGCATTATGTCTACCAATATCTTCGCATATGTACATTACCTTTCCATTTGAATTCAGTAATGCAGCCCCGTGACAACCTCCTGTTTTTTGAAAGAGAATCATCTCACCTCTCATAGATTGAAGCGCTTTGTTTAATTCTTCATGAGAAAGTACGTTGTTCTCTATATTCACATGCTCATGTGACGGAATGACCGATAACTCAGGATGATTGCATGCTCCACATGATGTTGTAATGAGCCGATGTTCAGGTTTAGAAATGAGTTTGAATTTATACAATGATTCAACCTTCCCATCAACGATAACATGTTCAAAGAGATTTGACAATGGGATACTTGCAGTCAATCCTTCGCAATAGATGTGGCCTATGTGCAATTCTCTGATTTTTTTAGGCGTTCCAAGTAAGGTGACATGAGGTGATTTTTCGCCATTTATACCAAGACAGTTGAGTGTAATAATGGATTCTTGAACGATATATTCAGATTCAATGTGGTGTCCATTGTTATCCAGTCGTTGCAGAGGAATCTTTTGGAACTCATGATCCATCTTCATCAACCTCAATATCAAAAAATTCAAATTGTAAGGCAACTAATTCCGCTGAACTTTTAGCGGCTGAATAAGCTTCTAAGGGTTCAGCATTAAGTTCTAAAAATCGATTTCCCCAACGAAATTTACTAAGTAATATTTCTGCTTGTTCATTTTCACCCATCAAAACACATGCAGCGGCTATTGCTTCAACCGTTGATAATTTTGATGGCTTGCCCCAATTAACTGGGTTTGCGGCAAGTAGCAATGGCAATGTACGCGGCTGAAGTCTTGTTCTCTTCATCACAGTCTCAACAGAAGATTCAATATGTGCCCAAGAACAATCCAATCCAACAATAGCAGCATTGCCTTTGAAAAATTCTTTGTCCTCTGGACCCAATACTTTTCCGCACAGTGGTTCAAGAATAATGCCTCTACGGGGAAGCCTTCTGAAATCTTTGTGAAGAGTTAAGAGATTATCTTTTGATGACCGGACTGCTGTGTTTTTTTTCGGATCATCTTGTGCAAGCCATATGGCATGCAAAGGAATCGTCAAATTTTCACCTCAAATCTTTGAGGTAATCCCCGATAGTCATACCTCTCGAATTGCTAGGTCGACCAACCATGGATTCATGTTCATTTGTAGATTCAACCATGAGAGAAATCCCAAGGATCATTTCTAATTTACGAACCACTGCATCTGTTGGAGGTTTTCCAGATTCTGCAGATTTGATGACGTTGATTGTTTCTGCCATACGCTTAGCAAGTTGGTTTTGGTCCCATCCCTTGCTTTCTCGAGAAGAAATAATCCTGCGAGAGAAATCAGATGCCAATTCTTTTTCAGTCTTATTCATCAGATTGTTTCGCTTAGGACGTTGGGATTGTGATGGCCTTGATTGTGAATTACGGGCTCGAGACAAACCTGGAGCTTCTTGTTTGGGTTGCAAATTTAGTTGTCCAATGCATCTTTGGCAGATTGCCAACATGGCTTTATTCACCCGATGTTCTCTCGTAGATACCTTGGTTGCACCACATAATTCACAATCCGCCATAGAATCCCCAAAATCTCGTGGGGACGACAATTCATGAACCCTTCGCAATAAAACCTCATGGGAGAAACGATGCGTTCATCAACTATCGCCGTCAGGGATACATGATTACGATGAGTTCAGAAGTAGAGCGAGGCTCAGATTCTTTAAAGTCCTCAAAAGATGATGAGCTTCAGGTTCTTGAATCCGAATTTCGAACCTTACAAGAAAAAACTCAAGAATTGATTAGTGAAAGAACACATCTTGAATCAGAATTAAGAAGTGTAAAAAAGCAAGCATCCCGCTTGGAAGAAGAGGTTCGACACCTGCGTTCGCCTCCTTTGATTATTGGATCTTTGCAAGATGTACTCGATCCAGAACGAGCGATTGTGCGGTCCTCAAACGGTACAGTCTTCCAAGTCGCATTAAATCAAAGAATCGAACCTTCCCTTCTAAAACCAGGCACAAGAGTAGCGTTGAACCAAGATACACTTTCTGTAATTGAAGTTCTGAATGATGCTTGGGATCCTATCGTCAGTGGAGCAGTGATGATAGAAAAGCCTGATACTACCTACGACATGGTTGCTGGTTTAGATGAGGAAATTCTTTCAGTCCGTGAAGCAATTGAACTTCCATTACTCAAACCTCATTTATTTGAGAAAATAGGAATCAAAGCACCCAAAGGTGTTCTTCTTGTTGGCCCACCAGGCTGTGGTAAAACATTACTTGCAAAGGCAGTTGCACACCACACAAATGCTACATTCATTCGCATGGTTGGTTCTGAACTTGCGCAAAAATATATTGGAGAAGGTGGACGACTCGTACGTGAATTATTCTCTTTAGCAAAAGAAAAATCTCCTGCTGTAATATTTTTAGATGAAATTGATGCCATAGGTGCAAAGCGTTTGGATGGTTCGACAAGCGGAGATAGAGAAGTACAGCGAACTCTCATGCAACTCTTGGCTGAACTCGATGGATTTGATGAATTAGAAAATATCAAGATAATTGCTGCAACAAACAGGCCCGATATTCTCGATGATGCTTTGTTACGCCCAGGACGATTTGATCGTGTTATTGAAATCCCTATACCAAATGATGTATCGCGTACTGAAATACTTCAATTGCATCTAGATTCTATGAATTCTAAGGGAGTTCGCATCAAACCTGTTTCACAATCAACCACTGGATTTAGTGGTGCTGAATTGAAAGCGGTTTGTGTCGAAGCAGGAATGATCGCCATAAGACAAGACCGAAGTGTTGTCAAACATTCTGATGTAATGGAGGCAATAGAACGCCTGCAAAAGAAGAAATCAAGAGGAGGAATTGCTTCTTCCCCAGATGGTTTGTATGGTTGAACATGTCAATGTTCAAAGTCCTTACTCGAAACCATTAGCCATGGGCCAATCCATCATTGAGTGCGTACCAAATATTTCAGAAGGCCGAGATATCGAAAAAATCAATCGAATCGTCGATGCTGCAAGAATTAAAGGAATCAAAATATTGGGTATTGAACCAGATTCTGATTATAACCGGACTGTAATTACGTTCGCTGGAATACCTCAAGACGTTGAGGAAGCAGCGTATTTATTGATTGAAGCCGCAACACAAGAAATCGATATGAGATTACACAAGGGCGAACATCCGCGTATGGGATGTGTAGACGTCTGTCCTTTTGTGCCGATTTCGAATTCAACCATGGAAGAGTGTAATGAAATCGCAGAGCGGGTAGCAAAAAAGGTTGGCCAATTATCTGTCCCCGTATTTTTGTATGGCAATGCTGCAGCAAGTTCTCATAGAACTTCTCTATCTACACTAAGGAAGGGAGAATATGAAGAGTTAGAGACACGATTTTCAGGTGATTCAACAGTACATGGAGAAGAAACGAGACATCCAGATTTTGGCTCGGCAGAATGGAGTGAAATAACACAGCGAAGTGGTGCTATAACCATTGGTTCGCGTGGAATATTAATTGCATACAATGTTAATATTGACGAAGAAGATGCTTCAATTTCAAAACAGATAGGATCAATCGTTCGCTCAAGTGGTCGATTAATGAAATCTTTAGATGGCAAAAAGAGATTTAGAACACAAGGACTTCTTTCGCATGTCCAAGGTATGGGCGTCCCACTCGAATCGCATGGGTTGAGTCAAGTATCAATGAATCTTCAGAATTACATAGAAACGAATCTACATCATGCATATGACGTTATTTCATCCCTAGCCAATGACATGGGCGGTAAAGCCATTGGATCAGAAATAGTTGGTTTGGTTCCTCTAGATTCCATGATTCAAGCTGGTCATTGGTATTCCCAGAGGGATGATATGACTGAAGAAGAGTTAGTGTTGCTCGCCATAGAACGCCTCGGATTGAATAGTATTCACCCCTTTAATCCACATGAACGTATTATTGAATGGTGCTTGAAAGGTGATGAACAATGAGTTGGGCAGATATAACACTGAGAGAATTTCAAGATGCATTAGCCAGTAGTAATCCAACCCCTGGAGGGGGGTCTGCTGCAGGTGTTGCATTGGGACAAGCAGCTGCTTTGGCTAAAATGGTTGCAGACCTCACCATTGGCAACGATAAGTACAGTGATGGTTGGGCTATCGCTGAATCTGTGAACACAATAGCCATTCCACTCCTTGAAGAAGGATTGAATCTAGCCCAATTAGACAGTGAAGCGTTTGATGCAGTTGTTGCTGGATTCAAATTACCAAAATCTACAGATGATGAAAAGACAATACGTAAGGAAGAAATCAGAAACTCTATGCTAGGTGCTGCTAAAGTTCCTTATGACACTGCATGTTATGCTCTAGAATTGATGAAATTATTACCCGGTCTAGCGACTTATGGCAATAACAATGCAGTTTCGGACGTAGGTGTTGCTGGGTTACTAGCCTCTACAGCTCTCAAAGGAGCAATTTTCAACATAGAAATTAACCTAAATTCTCTTCCAGAATCATATGGCACTGATATGAGAAATCATTTACCAACCTTGTCGAATGAAGGAAAAATTCAATCTCGTCTGTGCATGGAAGCAGTCCGTAAAGCATTATCGAACGATTGAACCTGTGGCTATTTCGCCATCAATTGTTATCAATTTAACAGCACCTTCGCCATCATCTGCCGCAAGCATCATTCCTTGACTAACAACTCCACGCAGGGGTCTTGGTTTCAAATTAGCAACAAATACGACTGATTTGTTAACCAATTCTTCAGGTGAATAAAACTCTTTGATTCCGGCACAAATTGTTCTTTCTTCATTCGAACCGTCATCTAATTTAACGACATAAAGGCGATCAGCATTAGGATGATTTTCAACACTGGAAATTTTACCTACTCGTAATTCAACTTCCATGAACGTTTCAAATTCTAGATATGTTATTCCTTCTGGTTTATTTTCGGTCATATTCTTCTTCTCCTTTTTCCCACCTTTTACTCCATGGCCAATAGGCGATGGTTCTGATTCTTCAACTAGTGATTTTTCTTCTTCTACAATAACTTCTAGATCTAGTCGTTTGAAGAGGGGTTCATAATTAGAATCGGTAGTTATAATTTCAACATTCCAATCCATTGCTGAATTCCACGATTGCAAAGATACTTCTCCATGGAGACCAAGCATCCTCCACAATTTTTGGGCACTAAATGGTAAGAAAGGTTGTGTAACGATAGCAAGATATCGGCATAATCTCCAACCAAATGCTAACGATGATAGTGATTCATGACGACCTTCTGCATCAATCTCAGATTTCAGATGCTTCCAAGGAGCAGCATTCTGAAGCAATTGATTGCCGTGCTGAGCGGCGTTCATAGCAAATCGCAAAGCCTCTTTGTAACGATGACGTTTTAACGAATCCGTAATGTTGGCATGAAGAGTTTCTAGGAACTTGATGTCCTCTGCGTGCAGCGAATTATCATCGAATTGGAGAAGAGGAGACCCGTTATCATGAGGCAATCGTGCTGTAAGTGACATGACACGATTGACAAAGTTGCCATATGTTGCAATCAGTTCATTGTTAATTCGATCAACAAATTCATTCCAAGTAAAATCTGTATCATGACCTTCTGGCATGTTGATGAAAAAATAATACCTCAACGTATCAGGGTCAAATCGCTGTAAGAATGAAGGAAGCCAAATTGCATGTTTGCGAGATTTAGAGAATTGACCCCCAGCCAACATAAGATATTCCATAGCAGGTACATTATCTTCTAAATGCAGGTCTCCAGTAGATGGAAGTTCAATAGGATCATCAGCTGTTTTCCCATTTCGAATATGATTAAGACCCATTAAAATTGCAGGCCAAATCACTGTGTGGAATGGGACGTTATCTTTACCCAAAAAGTAGTAATGCCTAGTTTTTGAATTTTCCTTTTTCACCCACCAAGACTCCCAGGCATCAGATTCTTGAGCATGTTTATTGGACCAAATTTGAGAACATGTCAGATAACCTTGAACTGCCTCAAACCAAACGTAAATGCACTTTCCTATCCATTCATCTCCTTCAATTGGGACGTTGATTCCCCAAGATAAATCTCGAGTAACTGCGCGAGGACGTAATCCCATATCGAGCCATTGTTTTGTCATAGCGCGGACATTCGGTTTCCATACAGATTGCCTCTGCTCCGCATGTTTTTCCAACGCTTCTTGAAAAAGATCTAACCTGTAGAAAAGGTGTTCTGTCTCACGAATTTCAACTTCAAATTCAGGATTCATTTTAGAAATAGGCTTTTTCAATTCAGATGATTCGTACGTCGCTCCGCAAGAATCGCACTGGTCGCCTCTGGCGCCATCCGCATCACATGATGGGCAGGTGCCTTCGATGTATCGATCAGGAAGGAAACGCCCACCTCCCGATGGATTCAATTCATAGTATTGTTCCATTGCCCTCAATTCAAAAAAACCAGCATCATAGAGTTCCTTGAAATTGGATTGTACTCTTTCTTTGTGCTCTACATCAGTTGTTCTATTGAAAAGTGAACCACCATAGTCTGGTCCTCTGGAATCAATATTTGGCATCCAAGTACAACCTAAATCAAGAAGTGCTTTCGTATTGATCTCATGGAATCTATCCACAATATCCTGTGGTTCTAGACCTTCTTGTTCTGCAGAAACTGTGATTGGAGTACCATGTTCATCTGAACCAGAAACCATCAGAACTCGATTGCCCAAGGCCCGTTCGAAACGTGCGTGAATGTCTGGCGGCAGGTAACAACCTGCAACATGACCAAGGTGTAGTGGTCCGTTTGCATAAGGCCATGCCACGCAAATCAGTACGTGGTCACCATCGCTCATACCACTCCCAATCAACCAACCATTTTCAACTCGACCCTTATTGATGATAAATCAACGTCATTTTGAATAACTTTGTGCCCCTAGGGGTGATATCCTTCGGACAGGAGTACTCGTTAATCATGGGCCTTGAATTACTCATATTCTACACAATTTTGGCCATCGGGGTCTCATTCTTATGTTCTATTCTCGAAGCAGTCGTGCTTTCAGTTCCTAACACCCAAGTAGCTGTTTGGCAAAAAGAAAATGATAAACGCGGCGGGATTTGGTCCAAATTGAAAGCAGATGATGCTGTAAAACCACTCACTGCCATTCTTACATTGAATACTATTGCACATACAATGGGAGCGGCTGGTGTTGGTTCACAAGTTCAAGAAGTGTATGGAAACGAGTATCTGACCATTGCGTCAATCATTCTTACTCTTGCAGTACTGTTTCTATCTGAAATTATACCAAAGACGCTTGGAACAGCATATTGGCGTCAACTTTCTCTTATCACCGGCAGATTACTAGGTCTCATTACCACATTGCTCATCTTTATCGTAGCCCCAATTCAGTGGATGAAGAAGATTCTCCCCAGTGCTGATGGACAATTGGTTACACGGGACGATTTAGCTGCGTTGGCAGACCTTGGCGAAGAAGAGGGGGCACTCATGGAAGATGAGGAAACCGTCATCCTGAATTTACTGCGTTTAAGAGAGATTCCTATTACTGAGGTTATGACCCCACGTGTTGTTGTATCTGCCTTACATAAAGGCAAATCAATCCGTGAAGTTCTTGATGAAAATCCTGTACTTCGATTCTCTCGTATTCCAGTTTATGACGAATCCATCGATGATATACAGGGCTTGGTTATACGTTCAGAACTCCTTGTTGCAGCGAGCAGAGATGAATGGGATCGAGTTGTTGAAGAATTTTTGAAACCAGTACAATTCATTTCCATGGACCAGAGCGTTGATTCAGCTCTTGAGATGTTCCTCGGAGAACGTCAACAATTTGCAGTTGTAAGAGATGAATTTAGTGGCACATCTGGTATTCTCACAATGGAGGATGTCTTAGAAACATTACTTGGAGAAGAAATTGTAGACGAATTAGATGAGGTTGATGACATGCGTGAACTAGCCAGAGTTCAAGCAAACCATCCTTCAGAAGAGGAGTGATTCTTCTTCCATCCATTGAAGGATTAATTGATCTCTTTCTTTATTTGTACGCTCATGGCTGTGCTTAAGATTCTCAACAATGTGTTGAGTGAAATTAGAATCCATTTTTGAATGAACTTCCACTAGATGTTTCCAATGGGCTTCCCCCAATGTGGCATCGTGCATTGCTTGAACAAGCAATGTAGGCACATCTGGAACACCCCATTTAGGAGATTCAAGAAATTCAATATCATGTATTTGATAACGAGGTTTATTCATTGAGTTATAGAGACGCAATAATCGATTCATCATCCAAGGATGCAATGCACCAGGAATTCTCAAAACTTCACATGTAACGTTATTGATTAACGAATATGATGTTACAGGCGATTCAAGAATAACACCTATCAAATTACTCGATGTTTCTAATTCCTTTCGTAGAGCACGTTGGGCAATAAATCCACCCATGCTGTGCCCATGTACAATGAAGCCATTCTCAAGCCATCCACTGGCAGAATATTCTAACAACATTTGTTCGAAGTCATGACAAATATGCATAGCAGCCCAATGATCAACTGGCTTATTACCTCCATGTGCTCTCATTTCAAACAGCAATACATTGAATCCTAACTCAGCATAAATCTGGGCTCTTCCAGTCATATTAGCAGCACGTGAGTTCCATCCGTGAATGAGAATAACCAATGGTTTGGAATTATCAATAGATGTACGTAACCAGCGAACTGGATAGCCATCAGCCTCTTTTTCTTCGGATATCCACCCACTCGGAATATCGGATAAAGTCCTCCGTTTAGGCATCCGTAACATAAGAGCAAGAGAAAAGGCCAACCATAAATCAACCACACTTAATGGAAGAAGGAATATTAAGAGCAGTGTTGAATCGATCTTAATAGAAAAAATCCCTATGTAAAAAGAAATCCATAAAATAAGATGGACTAGAAACGGCTGAAACCTCTTAAGGTACATATTCAATCAAGATCCAAGCTGACGAATTTAGTCTTCTGCCTTCGAATCCGAGGTTTCATCTTCTTTCTTTTCTTCAGCAGCTACTTCTTTCGCTTTCTTTTTCTCTTCAACACGCTGAGCGTATTTCTCACCGAATTGGCTCATGCTTTCAAGGCGAGCACGGAATCCAGATGATTCACCTTCTTCTGAGACATAGCGTACGAGGTATGCTCCGAAAATAAGATCGAATAATCCTTGTCGAAGATCGCTGTTGCGGGAGAACTGCCAGTTGACAACCCAAAGAATCATGAATACTGCACCGATTGAAGTGTATACAATTGGTGCTCCTCCATCAGCCAACTTTCCAGCTTGTGTAAAGATCATCAAGAATCCAATCAAGCATGATACCCCTATGTTGTTTACAAACAATCCATGAAGGAATAACGGCTTTGTACCATCGCCGCGAACGTATCGAGTGGATGAGGTAAATTGCCCAAGGTTACGTCCTGTCCAAATTGGCAAAACAATACCATTGAAGATAAACATCAATCCTGCTCCCAAAAAGAGGAGTGTATTTGCAAATCCACCACTGCCTCCACCTGTGGCAACTGACATAGCAAGTGCACCGATAAGGAGAGAAAAATTGACAGTGAAATTGACCCACCATGAAATAACGCGGTTCAAACTTGAAGCAATTTCAAATTCAGAAGAGAGGCCTTCTGGACGTGCTTTCTTTGCTTTAGGCTTCTTTTCCTTCTTTGCTTTTTTAGGCGCAGGTGTGGCTTTCTTTGCCACTGCTTTTGCAGCCTTGGCGACTGGCTTAGCAACTGGCTTAGCCTTTTTGACAACTTCTTCGTTTGTTTCGACTTTATCGAGTAATCCCATATTATCACTTCACTATGCGTACATCTCCGAAATTTGTTTGTACAGTGGGAAATCGCCGGACTCAACAAATGCCGTTATCGATTCTTGTGACATATTGCCAAGTTGTTCATCAATAATTTTGAAGAACACCCCACGACGTTCATCATCAATTGCTGAAGGGTCAGCACCTACTTCTTTGAATAATTCAAATCCATCAGAAGCCATGAAAGTTTCAATAGCATCTTCTGGTAATTCATCTCCAAGAAGATCGTTAACGATTGTAAAGAATTGCGAGAAGAGGGCATCTGCTTCATCGACATCCATGTCAGCATCCTCCTCTTCGGAAATTTCTTCTGATATTTCTTCCTGAACAGGCGCTGAGACTTTCTTAGGTTTTGGAGCGGTAGATATACCCTTGAGTTCTTTTCTTTCACGCATCAATGCTTCCAATTGTGGGACAAGCGTTTTCAGTGCTGCTTTGTCGCCTGCAGCTTTGGCTTCTTCATATTGTGGCTTCAATGAACGAAGTTCTGATTCCACCTCTGAAAGACGATCGGGTTCTTCCGCATCAAGCAACTCCACTACTGGCTCTGAACGAATTTCATTAAGTGCTTCTTCTCGTTCTTTTTTCCTTAAAACAATGATGTCTCTATCTAGTGAATGGCCAAAGCGGTCCGAGTATCGATCAAGAAGGGAACCAGTTTCCCCAGATCCAAGTCGATCAATTGCCCCATAAATTTGTGGCAAAGGTTTTGCTGAGCGCTTAGCCCAAAGCTCCCCATACTCATTGGATGGTTTTTCAGGAGTTTCAGTTGCTGTTTCCATAGGTGTGGGAGTAGGCAATGGTAGGCTTGGCGTAGAATCATCTGAAAGTGGAGGTGCACTAGGAATTGGTGCTGGAGGTAACTGCGAGGGCGCAGGTTGTGGAGGAGGCAAAGGCATCCCAGGTAATGGCGCTTCACCGATAGGTGGAGGCAATGGCATTTCGGGCAAAGGTGGCAACGGAGTGTTGGGAACATTTTGCGATTTGTTCTTTTTCTTCCGGCGCATCGGCTCACCTCTAATTCTCTTGGAGATGATACTGCCCTTGAACCTTCCCACAAATAGGATACGAAAAATCCAAACTTTCCATATGAAATTTATACAAGCGAGCCCCAACCTTTGAGACACAAAAACGTTGCAGAGGATTCGGAAACCTCTAATCGGTCACCCTGTTTAACATCAAATGACTCATTTCCAAAGCGGACAATAGCGTCTTCCACGGTAATTTCAACATTCAAAGTCTTGTCATTTCCAAATACAAAAGCTTCATTCAATGGGTCAAAAGGATTAGAGCGGTCAGGATCTAATCGCTCTAGCTCAAATTCTGTTACACGCATACCCGTTTTTCCGTGTAACGAAGTAGGCCATCTTATTTGTCTGCGTACATCAATGGTAACGACTTCATCAGTTTCACCCGCAGCACCTAATACGATAGAAGCATCAGACTTTACAAGATCAAGAAACAATCCTTGTAATTTACCCAATGCTGCAAATTTCCCGTCAAGTACCCGCTGCATTCTATCTTCGTGAGTAAACAAATCGGCTAATTTTTGGATAGAAGCAATCCCCCTGCCTGGTTTTCCCTCTCTTCTAAGTTGTTCTTTTAGTTCCAAATGGAGTGTTTTTAAAATGGCTTTTGAATCATCAGATTCATTTGCAATGTTTGTTAGTTTATCGATTAAGGAAGGAATTTGATCCCGGATTCTTTTCGACCAGCCTTTTGAATCTGCATCGTTGTACTGCGCAAGTCCCCCGGATACATCCACTCCTTCTCCACGTATGTGAGATACGAGTTCTCTCCTCGCTTCTGAATCCAGATGAAAGAGAGACGGATCACGATAATGAAGATGATATCCTCTGTGGCCTGAAAAGGTTACTTGAAGGAATTTCCTTTGAAAACCAAATTCTGGCTCCAAAAAATCATTCCATAGAGAATGTGCTTGATCTCGAATAACATCAAGCATCCCAGGAAAATCTCGGTCTGTAACTCCTGGCAAGTGATCGCCGTCCAAATCAAAGATTAAATCTGCACCTTGCCATTCTTTTGCATCCATTTTCATTTCATATGGCTTATTCCAATACGCCGTCGAATAGAAACAAGAATGCATGGCTCGTTCCGATAAAAACTGGCGGAGTTCTGATTCGCCCCTAAAGGCTCGATGACGTAGAGGAGGTGCACCACCAAATGGAATAAACATCCATTCTCTTTTGGGCATTCTTGGTGGACGCCAGAATTGAGATGTTTGATAGTAGCGCCCAAATCGATGTGCAAATCTTGCCCATCCTTGAGAAGCCATATTCTCACGAACAGGTGACAGTTATTGAAGAATCCCAATTTATTTTTTGATGTAGAACTTCTGTTCTGTTGCACTGATTTCTGTTACAGAATCTGCACCAGTCTTTTCGACATAGTGCTCCCAGCAATAATAGTGCTCGTTATGGACCATTGAAGAGCCAAATGTCAATCGCAAACCACAGTCATGACAACGTGGGCCAATCTCTCCATTTGGTGCCTGGGCTAATTGTACGTGTTCGTGTGGCATGTCCTCACCGTTCCTTCCTGATGCTTAAGGTTCTAAAATGTCGTGATGGATTTAACCGTTAGAAATTGAACTTTTGGCGACCCAATCCAATAAATCAAGTGCCACTTCACATGATTCACTCACTTCAATGAACGAATCAGAGAGATAGTTTTCAAGGACAGGTTTGGCTGAAAGGTTTCCAATCGCCCCGAGAGCTTCCGCTGCTTCATGGCGAACCATAACGTGTTCATCAAGATCAGATAATCTATCAATCAATGTCGGAATTGCTTCATCCATTTGCATCTGGCCTAAGACATAAGCCAATTCGTGTCGGAGCAACGCACTCTTTGTCGAAAAAGCCTGACAAAGAGCCATACAAGAATCAACAGTACGGATGTTTCGGAATTTGAAGACGACTCGCATCCGTTCAAACATTCGTGCAGAATCGTCGAGTAACAGCAGTTTCATCGCTAAAAAATCTTCTTCATCTGAGGCGGGAGCAGGATCTACTGAGCCAAATTCGCTGACTTCTGGTTTATCTCCCATCCGACCACCCTATTCTTCAGTAGCACCTATAAATTCCATTGAATCTTCGGAAAATTGAGGGTCGATTAATCCAATCTCTTTGCCTTCCTTCAAGAATCTCCGAATAGATGCTCTTCCTTCAGGTTTGTAGTCGATTGTTCGATCATTGACGTACATGGTGACAAACTTTTGATTTGTTTCATCGTCGATACCCCTGCCCCACGCTTTTGCGAATTCCAATGCTTCTTCTGGATGTTTTATCGAATGTTCGATACTCATTTTGGTGTACATGGTAATATCTTCCATTATCTTTTGACCCAAATCTCTGCGTACTACATTTCCACCCAAAGGCATAGGCCAACCATCGGTTCGCTCGTTCCACCAAACTCCCAGATCAATTAAAACGTTCAAATCATGCTCAACGTATGTCAATTGGCCTTCATGTATAATCAGGCCACAGGAAAATGTATCATCAAGAATACGCGGTATGATTTCATCAAATGGAACGACTTCGACTTTCACATTCCCCCATGCAAGTCTAAGCCCCATATACGCCGAAGTTTTGAGGCCTGGAACAGCGATAACTGAATTTTTAGCATCTTCTAAACTCAGACCTTGTTTTGAGACAATCATTGGGCCGTATCCTTCACCCATCGAAGCACCACAATTCATCAGGGAATAATGTTCAGCAATGTCAGGAAAAGCATGGATAGATACTGCAGAAACTTCTAACTCTTGACGCATAGCCCTGTGATTAAGAGTTTCAATGTCTTGTAGTTCATGGACAAAATTGTAACCAGGAGTAGGGAATGCGTTGGTTGTCATGGCATGGAACATGAATGCATCATCTGGATCAGGAGAATGCCCAATTCGAACAATCATATTGCCGTTCTCATCCAATGGTAGTGATGCCATGTTCTTTCCAACTTGAAGACCTTCATGAACTAACCGATTAAAAAATAAAACAACACGATTTCAAAAATGATACAAGGAGGGGATTGTTTAAGTATCGCACTGACCATTCAAAATCATGGGGAACAAGGCCATGCATAGATGGCTCATCATCGCCTTAACTCTTCTTTTCATCACCCCAATCACAAATGCAGATTCGAATTCATTGTTTTTTGAATCCACCTATGATTCGAAGTTAAATCATCAAGGATTTGGAGCATTAGAAATAAATGAAGATGGAACTCTTGGCTACGCATCATTTGGTAAAACATTAATACAATTTTCTATACATGATAAATCTACGATTCAATCAAAAATATTTGACCATGAGATTTTAGCTATCGCCCTTTCACCTGATGACACAAGAATAGCAACGACCACCCGTGATGGTGGTACAGGAGGTGACACAACGTATGTTCTTGATACGAGTACATTCAACACAAAAATTTCATCTGGTGCTACTGGATCGAATGCCGATCTCTTAACATGGACTGATAATGGCGCTTCATTTGTCACAAACCACCCAACAGATGGTTTGTTGAAATTAAACAGAGAGGATTTAACCATAGAAGCCCATTATACTGGGAATGTTACTGATTCGATCATTTGTGCAGACATTTCATCTTCTGGCGGCTACATCATGGGTGTCGATGATTCTGGAAGGCTAACGATATGGAATTCAAATGGAGACTACATCTATCATGAATTGATATTAGATTCAAGCATAAATGATTGTTCTTTTGATCCAAGTGAATCTATGTTTGCAGTAAGCATTAACGAAAATCAAATTCGAAAATGGACTCTTTCTGGCTCAGAATTAAGACCGCTGGAAACTCCAGGCATAGAGTCTTACAAATGGTCATCTGATGGCCAATTTGTCTATACACATCGAACAAATAATGGGCAATTTATCACAACCTACAATTCTTCTGATTCGAGTTATGTTTCCGAAATAGCATTATTTCATCAATTTTCAGATTATGCATTGCTTGAAGAACAACCTGGATTAATCGATGTTGCAATATTCAATTCAATGATAGATTATATTGTCATATACGACTCAGAACACATCAAACAAGGCATCGGTGAATCAGGCTCAGATTTTGATAGTGACGGAATTCCCAACTCAATAGATGAAGATGATGATGGCGATGGAATTGAAGATATTTGGGATCTTAATTGCGAAGCTTCTGGATCGTTCAGTTGTGCATTGTTACCAGATGAAGAGTTTATGAGATCGATGGACCTCTATTTGAATGGTACAATATTAGAGGTAAAGGAAACATTTACCCTTAACAAAAATTATTCATCTGTAATACGTGATTTGAGCAGGTATTCTCTTGATACAGATGTGAAATTGTCATCAGATGAAGCCATGCTGTTTGCAGTCTCTTATTGTGCCAACATCAATGATGAACAGTACACGAATTCAATTCAAAACGCGATAATGATCGATGGAGTTTCACTAGATTTTCTATCACTTTCTTGCAGTATCTCATCAGGAATGGAATTGACCCAAGTCGATGATGTAAGAACACATATCCGTTATTCAATTACGACAAAGTACAACATGACTGGTGTAATTCCGCTTGGTAACGGCTATGTTCAGATCTTATACCAGCCTACTTCCGTAGATGGAAGCATTACTAGACTAAGCGAACAGCACCCTATGTCAGTCTCGGTATCTGGCAGCACATATGATGCTGAAATATTTTCACCATGGTTTTTACAAGAACAAACCATCACTCTGAGTCTGTCAGAAAAAACAACCACAGATGATTCAAACTTAGTGGACAGTTCAATATTTTCCTCATGGTGGTTTATCTCAATAGTCATCATTTCCCTATTATCTGCGGGATTACTCATATACAAATTCGTCAACAGGGCGGATTCATATTCAATCGAATTAGACGAAGAGGAAGATTCAGATGATGAGGAATATTCAGATGATGAGGATGAATACGGAGTAGAAGATACATCATTTGATGAAATTGAAGAAATTATTCAACCAGAAGTTCGAAGAGAACCACCAAAGAAGATGCCACAAAGGACTTCAAAAAAGCGTACTACGGTGGCTCGGAAAAGTGAAGAAATATCCACACCAACACGCAAAAGAAGAACTCGTGCTACAAACACTGATTCGAATGTAACGACAGCAAAGCGACGTCGTTTAGTAGAAACAGAGGAACCTCCTAAGGTGAGAAAACGACGAGCAGTTCGACAATCTGTTGATGTCGATGATGAAGAAATGACAGATGCATTAAATCGATATGAAAAGAATTAGATTACCACATAAATTCAATAGATTCTTCTAAGCCACAGCAAAGTGTCAGATATTCCTGTAATCCAGCGACATGCTCAACATCCAGTCTATTGAATACTTCACCAAAATAACGATTCATTCGTTCAATTGACATATCAGAATGTTGATGAGCATTCAAAATTACATGTTCCCTTGTAAGGGGGTCGTTTTCAAACAATTCAAGTCGTTCCATCAGTGCTGCATGGGCTCTCTTTACGTATTCAATCGGTGTATCTTTTCTTGCAGCAAATACGCCAAAGACCATTGGATGGCCAGAATGATCAAGCCATGCTTGTCCAAGATCTAATTGAACAAGTTCTGGATTTACCTTTGCCCGGTCAAGTGCTCTATCTCCAATCAACAATGCACCATCACATCGGTCAAGCATGCTGTCGAGGTCAGGGCCCATTTCAACAGGGCGTGGATCAAGACCCTTGACTTTCAGCAAGTATTTGAGCAAGGCTACTGATGATGCTGAATCACTAGGCATGGCGATATCTCTCATTTCTTCGACAGGACGGTTGCCAAAGACGAGAACACTCCCGACTTCCCCTTTCGAACTTATTCCAATCTCGGGAATTAAAATCAGTTCCTGATGATGTCTTGCAAAATCAGCGGCCGGAATTGGGGCAAGAACACAATCTCTCCTCAGAAGATGGCCAGTCAACCACGATGGAGGTGCAGGCAGTACATTGAATTTGGAATCCAACCCTAAAAATAACGGATCACAATTCATGAAAGCAACTCTGCCTATGGTATTGGCCCAGAGTAGTTCATTTCCAGCAGCCATCTTCATCACTCAGAGTACAGGTAGCCTGCGAGGTTGTTTCGTAGGGACAAATTCTTCAAATTCTGAATACGTTGTGTTCCGTTTAATTGGAATATTTCCAGACCGTGTTACCAGTTTAGCCAATTGATTAACACCATAATCGAGCGGAGTTTTCGAACCAGCAAGATGCATAATTGATTCTTGTTTTACCGTACCATCAATATCATCTGCTCCATATTGCAAGGCTAGTTCGGCCATGGAATCTCCGATATTCATCCTGTAAGCTTTGATATGTGGTATACTGTGGAGCATGATTCGTGAAACAGCGATTACTCTGAGTATTTCTTGCCCAGTTGATAATTGAGCCATAGGTAAACGTGTTGAATCTGGAAGGAAAGGATATGGCACAAAACATTGGAACCCATTCGTCTTTTTAGCCAAGTCGCGCAATTGAATCATGTGTTCAACTCTTTGTTTTGCTGTTTCAATCGTGCCAAATAACATGGTACAATTGCTCGGTAATCCAATGGAGTGAGCAGTTTCATGAATATCGAGATATTCTTGACTGGATTCCTTACCATTACAGATGATTTGACGTACCCCATCATCTAATATTTCTGCACCTCCACCTGGTAACGAAGTCAAACCTGCATCATGGAGTCTCTGAAGTGTTTCCGTAATGGAAATATTTGAAAGTTGAGAGAGATGTTTAATTTCAACAGCTGTGAGTGCTTTGATTGAGATGTGAGGATGTTCTTCCTTGATGCGCTTGAACAATGAACAATAATGATCAACATCCCATTCAGGATGAAGACCTCCAACCGAATGGACTTCATTGACAAAGGAGGAATACTTCTCAAGTTCCTCTAGATATGATTCAACTGAAAGAGCGTATGCATCTTCTGCCTTTGGCCCGCGCCTAAATGCACAAAATCTGCATGCTAGGACACAAATGTTCGTTTGATTGATATGGACGTTTGAGTTAAAATAGGCATTATTTCCAAACATCGCTTCCTTGTGCAAGTTTGCCAAATGACCTAATTCGTTTAGATTAGAGGTGTCAAAGAGATTGCATCCATCAGTCACTGTGAGTTCCTGGTCTGAGAGAATTTTATCGACAATAATTTGCATTGATTCAGACCATTTTTCTGATTCAATAGATGCCTTTAGCCGTGGAAGCCAATCCTTTTTCCTATCCGCATCAACGACAGCGGATTTCCAACTGGACATATCCCATCCTCACGCTCATTCTTCATCAAGATGTGGATGTGTCCATAACTAGCGTCGAACGTTGAAAAATCCTACATTGACCATGAATTTTCTAAATTCTTCAATCAAGAATACCGTTGATGCAACGAGTGTCAATACAAGCCAATCAAAGGACTCAAGAGAGGTGGTGCTGAGTAAGTTACCGAATTCAATATCGATCAATGGAATCGTACTCGTCGCAAAGTGTACAAAGACAAAGAGAAGGCTTGCTGAAATAAGGATTGCATAGTTGATCGCTTTGTTTGAAAACATACCTAATGTGAACAAACTGGTTTCTCCGGATCTGCAATTGAGAACGTTAAACAATTGATACACAATGAACACTGCAAACGTCATTGTTTGAGCCTGTGCGAACATATCATCTGCATAATTTTCCCAACCCTCAATTGCCGTCTTCTCAGCAAGTGTGAGATCATCAGGAGAGGTCTGAGCCATGCCAGAGATACAAGCATCTACATCAAAATTGACTTCTGAAGCAGACGTAAATGGAGCCAAGGAACACTTGTCATCTGTGATGACTCCGCCTCCAGAAAGGTAGAAAATGATGAGGGTTCCAATAACCATTACAGCACCTAAATAGAAAATGAGACTGATATCTCGAGAATTTGGCAACCCTTCATCCACAGGCCTTGGAGGTCTTGACATAACATTACCATGGCGCTTTTCGACACCTAGAGCTACTGCTGGTGGACCATCCATGAGAATATTAATGACTAGAATTTGTGTTGCTGTCAACGGTAAATTCCAGCCAAAGATAAACGTAGATATGACGATAAGGGCAACTGCTGCCACGTTTGTTGAGACTTGATAACGAACGAAGTTACGAATATTCTGATAGATTTTCCTTCCTTCTTCAATAGCGTGAACAATATTTGCAAAGTTATCATCCTGGAGAACCATATCTGCTGCATCTTTTGCGACATCAGTCCCAGCGATACCCATTGCAATACCTATGTTTGCTCCAGATAAAGCAGGGGCATCATTCACACCGTCTCCAGTCATGGCAACGATTTCACCCTTTTCTTGTAGAGAGGATACAATCCGCATTTTCTGATCGGGTGTGACTCTGGAAAAGATTGAACCTTCTACAGAAGAGGAGAGTTCTTCATCAGACATTTGCCGAAGTTCCTCTCCACTGACTGGGGATTCAGAATCTGAATTGATAGCGAGTTCTTTTCCAATTGCTGCTGCAGTTAGGTGATGATCTCCTGTAATCATTTTGACCTTGATACCAGCATCTTGACAAATCTTGATTGCGTCTCTCACTTCTGGACGAGGTGGATCCATAATACCAACAAGTCCCAAAAATATGAGACCATTTTCCACTGATTCAATATCTTCAATATCTTCATCTGGATCTAATTTACGAGCTGCTAATGCTATGACTCGCATCGATTTTGAACCCATCGATTCGTTAACAATCTGGGCTTCTTCGAAATCAGTTTTCTCAATTGGTACAATTTTTCCATTTTTGAATCGGTGACTCGTTATGGGTACAAAACCACCTGCTGCACCTTTAACAAATACCCACCTATCGCCTTCATACTCGTGGATTACAGACATTCTTTTTCGTTCTGTGTTAAAGAAGAATTCATGAATTCTCGGATGACGTTGAGCAAATTTTCCAATATGACCATTCAACTTCCACCCGAGTACTGCACATGCAGAATCAGTCGGATCACCGATGGCTGACCATCTTCCTTCAACTTTCGAAATTTGAGAATTGTGACAGAGCGATAAACAAGCAGCTAGAAGTCTAAATGATTGGTCGCTTTGAAGAGATGACATTTCTTGATCGGACAACTCGCCGTCTTTTCCGATAAGGGTTCCTTTAGGACTAAAACCATCACCACTGACATCAAATAAATGCTCGACCGTGTTTAGTTGGCGAACAGTCATTTCATTTTTCGTCAAGGTACCTGTTTTATCAGAACAGATTACCGTTGTAGAACCCAATGTTTCTACGGCTTTCATGCGTCGAATTATGGCCTTGTGACGTGCCATATTACGCATTCCTAATGCGAGGGTGATAACCAGAATAATCGGAAGTCCCTCAGGGACAATAGCGACAAATATCGCAATAGCGACAATAAACTGGTCAACAGCAACCTCCCAAAGACTTTCATTTCCACCATAGGCAAGAAGCATCTTAATTGAAACCAAGAGAACCGCTACAATCAATGCAATGAAACCAAGAAATCTTCCTAATGATTCTAACTTCAATTCAAGAGGAGTCTTAGGAGTAGTTGCTTCTGAAATATCGCTTGCAATGTGGCCGAGTTGGGTTTGCATTCCAGTTTCAACAACCAATCCAATAGCCCTACCCGTAGAAACGGTTGTACCCATGTACATCATGTTTCTCCGATCGGCAAGCAATGTGTTTGGATCCAACGGTTTCAAACGCTTTGTAATAGGTTCTGATTCACCAGTTAAAGCCGATTCATCAACTCGACATTGATACACTTCTAGCAAACGAATATCGGCTGGAACATTCAATCCTTCCTCAAGTTTTACGATATCACCTGGGACAAGTGAATCGGTTGGTATTTCAGATTCGTAACCATCTCTTATTGTAACACAATTTGAGATGCTCATTTGTTTAAGTGCATCCATTGCTTGCTCTGCTTGACCTTCTTGCCAAAATCCAAACACTGCATTTGCTGTCAATACGAGGAAGATAAATATGGCGTCCCCTGGTTGGTCTGGATGTATTGCCAACGCAACAAGAGCTGCACCAATGAGCAAATAATTCAAGGGATCGTTATACTGACTGAGAAACCGAAGAATGGCTGAAGTTGGTTCGGGTTGCGCCAACTGATTGGGACCGTATTTTTCGAGTCGGTCAATGATTTCATTTTGGGCCAATCCTTGTGGGTTAGAATCAAGAGTTGCGAGCGCTTCTGCATTATCCATTGCGTGCCAGTTTTGTTGAACCAAATAAATCACCCATGGAAATCGATATGGCAAATACCAAAGATTGCCATTTAACCTCTGAATCACTATGATTTATGATTATAATGGAGGACGTCCCATGAAATTAATTGGCCCCTTTTTGATAATATTTTAGAACATCTAGTTCCGAATCTTTCTCAAACCATCAACTATTGGGTTGGGTATGAGCGCATTGGATGGACCCTACATTCCAGCCGATGAACAGCCGTTAGAATTGACGCTAAGAGCCGTTCTCGTGGGTATAGTCCTTGGAGTACTCATGACTGCGGCAAACGCTTACTTGGGCCTGTATGCTGGTATGACAGTATCTGCTAGTATTCCTGCTGCTGTTATGTCCATGCTAATATTGAGAAGTATGTTCAAAGATGTGAGTATCTTAGAGAATAATGCAGTACAGACCATGGCGAGCGCTGGTGAATCATTGGCCGCTGGAGTTATATTTACAGTTCCTGCAATGTTAGTCATCGGTATTTGGGTCGAAATACAGTGGTTTCCTACTCTAGCAATCGCGTTGCTTGGAGGATTGTTGGGTACAATGTTTACAATTGCATTGAGACGTCTTTTCATTGTCGAAGAGGCATTACCCTACCCAGAAGGTGTCGCATGTAGAGAGGTTCTTGTTGCTGGTGAAGAAGGGGGTAGCGGTGCATTGGCTATCGTATATGCACTAGGAATTGGTGCTCTCTATGGGCTAATGGTCAAGGGTTTCAAAATTGTACACAGCGAAGCCGAAACAGCTGTGGAAGTATTCAAAACACGAATGTATGCGGGAATGGATCTTTCTATCGCTTTACTTTCAGTCGGTTTCATTGTTGGCATTCGTATTGCTTCGTTCATATTTTTAGGCGGAATTATTGGATTTGCGATTCTCGTCCCGTTACTTGGTTTCCTCAACGGATGGCCTCAATCTGGTA